>WNFC01014355.1_pt1 | contig 13796 bp, 18 predicted proteins | sample 5400541 | NCBI WGS metagenome assembly WNFC01 (sample SAMN13153342, study PRJNA577476) | soil metagenome | isolation source: 120 cm saprolite under Douglas fir tree site 2 hole 2 replicate 1 | place: USA:California | collected 2015-04-18
GTTCAAAACGCATTGGTGCTCAGCGGGCTGGGAGCCCTGGCCGTTTCTTTCTTTGCCCTGCTCTCCTTGCTCTCGATCTCAGATGTAAGCTTCGCGGTGCCGGCAACCGCAATGAGTTATATCCTGGAAACGCTGCTGGCTAAATACATTCTCAAGGAGCAAGTGAAGTGGCGACGCTGGGCAGCGGTTACTCTGGTGGCATGCGGAGTAGTGATGCTGTCGCTGTAGCGACGCCCGGATTTCGCACCTTAATCACTGGCGTCTGGGTGACTCCCGACTGTTCCTCGCTGTTCAGTCCCAACAACACCAGACCTGCAACGACCAGCGCTGTGGCTGCAGTCTTTCCTAGCAGAACTGGCCCGCTGAAGTCCTCGCTCAGCCACGCGGGGCGCAGTTTGGTGATGCCATAGGCTCCCAGAAAAATGATGACGTAGCGCAGACCTGTGATCGCCTCTACTAATGCCGGGCTAGTCTCGCTGATGGCAAGGAAGATCAAAAAGGAGCCGACACCGCCATGAAGCGGTCTACGAAATACCAAAACCGATTACGTGGTTCGGCTTTTTCGGAACTCTCGAAAATCTGGGCCCGCCAGGAAGGTCGGATGAGCAGCGCAAGCGTTCCCACGAAAGTGCCGAAGGTAAAGACGACGTATCCACTCACGAAATTGGTGGCGTCGAAAACGAGTCTTTGCAAGACGTTAACCAACCCGAACGAAACCGAGGCAATGAGGATTGAGGACAAGATCTCGCGATGGTTCAGTCTTTCCGAAAAGAACATCAAGAACCCACGACCAGCAGCACGAATCCGAGCAGGCTGCCCCGGCCTAAGGGATGCCGGAGCAAGCCTATTGCAATCAGGCCCGTTGCGTGTCCTTCCGGTGAGCCTGCGTAAATTCAGTCTGATCCACTCAATATTTCAGTTGTCGATTGAGAGTCAGCCGGCTCATCAACCGTCGTTGGGCTACTCTGCCAACACGAGGAACTCAAAGTTTCCCGGGCCCAAGCGCCGCTGGAGACGATCGACGATGGTTTGGACCTGAGTCGCGTTCTCATGCGGACCGGAGATATAGAAGGGCTTGCCCGCATGCCCATACTCGAAGTGAGATGGACAGGCTGCGGCCTCTGCGTCGCCGAAGATCTGGTGCACTACGACATAATCGGCATGGGGATTGAATCCCAACTCGCGCGCGTAAACCACGCCGCCTTCTACCAGCTTCCGCAAACAGGCGGGATCGATCCGCTGCAAGCTCTCGGCCTCCCGCCAGCTGCGCAGGCGCCTGTCATACTCGTCCCTGGCCACGATGGCGAAAAAGGTATTCTTGACCCCCAGACAAAACACGTCCAGCAGGAACATGGCGAGGGCCATGCGCCCATCCGGCAGCGAGCGACTGAAGATCAAGTTACCGATCCCCCGCTCAAACAGATTCGCTGGAACCAGACATTCATGGATCGGGGCATTGCCGGCCAGAGCTATCTGGCTGGCCATCGACCCAGCTTTTCCCGGTTTGGTCTGGGTTGTCTTCTTTTCCTGCTTTTGCCGCTTGCGGGCTAGGTATTTCTGATATCGAGTTTCAGGTTTTGTCATGGGGGGTGTCCTTCGGGCAAGTTTATAGCTATGCGAGGTTACCCGCGATGCCGCGGTGCCGCAGCCTGTTGCAGTGCCTCCCCCGGTAATTCCAGCATCCACTGTTCCGGACTGCGGGACAGTTCTTCGGTGAGTTTCGGCAAGCCTGTGTGAGCAGCCAGTGGCCTGGCAAGCTTCACGCAGTCCTGCTAATGTTGCTTTTTCCTGCGGCACAAAAGTGTCTGCCATGTGCCGAATATCAGACAGAGAATCATTAGCGCGATTTCTGGGAACATATCTAGTCTTATCGGCGCGGAAACCGTCTTCTCCCAGTACACCGACACTAGAAACAGCAACACCGCTGGCATCGCCAAGCGTAATCGCCGGATGCGAAAGACGGCCGCTGCCAGACCGAATACGACACCGCCCAACAACGAAAGCACGATGATCCATTGCTCCAAATACATGTGAAACAACCCCATGGCGGTGGTTAAACAAGCGGAGTTCAGCGATACTGACGATGCCCAATGTACGAAGAGTTTCGTGAAGCCTACCAGAGTTCATGCCGTTCGTGGACCGGAGACACCGGGAAATCTTCATGGATTCCGATTTTGGACGGATGCTTCAGGTTAGTACAGTACCGGTACGGAATGCCGGTCGGCAATCCCCCGGCATCTACGACCCCAGAAACCGCCACGGGCGCGGTCGGACAAGCAACCCCCTCAGGCTCGAAATGCGTCTGACAGTTGGGTTACCCGGGGGAGGAGCCAGTAGGAAAACGCTCCTTGACTTAACCGAGTCTGGGGCTTTTTCGTGTCATAAAATCGCTCTGTTTGGCAGAGATAAAATTAGTTGTTCTCCTCCCTGCTGCGCCTGAAACGGAACAGGAGAACGCCTTATGGCAACCGAAGATTCACAGGTCGAGATTTTTTATCCACATTGGCAGAATGAGTACGAAGCCGCACTCTTGGAACCTGAGCCCGAAAGACTGTCCGATCGAATCCAAGCCGCCGAGGCCGCAATCTTTGAGCGGCTTCAGGAGATTTCGCAAAACTCTGACCATCACACGGAGAGGCAGGTCATTGAAGACGTGCTAGCAGCTCTCCGCGTTCTAAAGAGGGATGAGCTGGGTTTTCCTGATTGAAAAGAAATGATTATGCAACCTTGCGGTAGAGCAGACCGCTCCCTGACCGTCGTTAGCACCTCGTGCGCTCGCATTGCGATTACTCTCCGGCATCGAAGCCTGCATGAGCAGTGAAGGGGGCAGACAAGCGCCGAGAGTTCGACCGTTCCGCCCTATTTGGCCGAACTGTGGCCTAAAAGTAGTAGAGGAATCCAATTGGCTGCTCTCAAATTCTGAGGTGCTCGCGAATGAAGGACGTTTACGAAGTTCTGAGGCAGAAAGAGCTTGAGGTGTCAAGGCTCAAAACAGAAGTTGAAGCCTTGCGTATAGCCGTCCCTCTTCTCTTGGCAGGCGGGGAAGCCGAAGATCACAACCACCCCACATTACAGCCTGTGGTGAATGACGCTGCGGGAAAGACCCGCGCTCCAGCGTGGGAAGAGAGAGCGAAAAAAGGCTGATTCAAAAAACGCTGATTCACGGTCCGAAGTCCGATTGTTCGGTTGCTCCACGGCGTATCTAACACTACTGTCACTGGCTACGTGCTCGATTTGGCAGAATGGAGTCATTGTCTGCCCCCACGAAAAACATCCAGTAGCCTACGACGGCTGCGGCTATCACAACTGCTGTGATAAGCAGCCCACCAATTCTCCACGCCCAGACGGAACTTTTGTCAGTCATTGGCACGCCAAATCACACGAATGCCAGCCAGCGACAGGTTCCCGATGAGGTAGGCGAAGTCTCGCACGAGACTTCGCACAACTTTTAAAGAGGTTCGATACAGGAAGACTGTAGGAACACAACTTGGCGGCAAGACATCTCGTGCATCTGAAGGGCACAGCGGGAGTGAACGCAAAGGCGGCTAAGCAATGGTCGTTTAGCAACTAGCGCTCTAGCGCCTGCCAGACGGCGAGACCGGCCCGACAGCTAGGACCGCATTCCCTGTTGCTTCTGATACCGGCTGTGTAGGAAATTTTGCCACATTGCCCCGCCGGGGCAAAGACGAAACTGTCGGTGCGGCCTGAAGAAAGTGAACAGTGCTAGCCTGGGAAATTGTACTGGGCGCAATCGAGATCAGGCAGACGATTAGGATTAGGGACCCAGTTGTTGCGAGCAAGCAGGTATAGCCATCTGCGCCTTGAACTCTCTTTCTTCTTTCATTTGTTCGCACTTGTATTATTTCCTCATCGAGTTCAGTGTGTGCCGAAACCAAGGGATGGGCAACAGTCCTGAGGTGGTGTTATGCGGTGTAACCGAGGTAATGACTCAGTAAGAACTTCAAGAAAATCGGCTTACAGGTCGTCCCTCGAATCGTCTTTAGTTACCATCTCAGCTAACTGGCGTAACTTTCTGGTCAGAGGTTAAGACAGGATAATGGTCGCTCCGATGCTGAACAAACGAAAATTGCTCCGTAGAAAAATGGTGTTGCCTGTCAAGGTCTCGGTCGATAAGGTCACACATCTGGCGCATACAGTTGACATCACGTCGACCGGAGCACGGCTTGTCGCCTACCGAGCGCCGTTGCAATCTGGAACGATTATAGGTTTGCAACGCGGGTCCAAAAAAGCACAGTTTCGAGTTGAATGGGTGAAGCCACTCTCCCCGAATGAACTCCAAGCCGGCATCGAACTCCTGGAACCACAGAACAACTTTTGGGGTGTCAACCTGTCTGACGACGTTGACGCCAAGAAGAATACGGAAGCCCTTATGTCTCTCCTGTCTGGTCCCTCAAAATCTGTGAGGTGACCTGCCTCTGACATACAACCCCAGTCAGCGAGTGTGCTTCGATTGGGAATCATCGGCACCTGGGAGAGGGATGCCCTGTTTCTGTACCGGCTTTCTTATGCACATGAGGGTGACGAGGTAGTCAGAGCATTGGCCGCAGAAGGTACGGCCCGCCGAGAAGACGTTAGTTACTCCTGGCGCGACAAGTGCGCATAAGTTTTCATGGCACCTATTGGCAAGCCTCTAGGACAGTTGCGCCATTCACGTGTTGTGCGGAATTCGATACGGTAGTGAAGTTGGCTGTGTTTCGCCACCCAAAGAGGGTAACGGGCGTGCCTGCTAGGTCGGAGGAGGCCTGGCAGGGAGGGAGCGCCCCTCTCTCTTTAGGTTACGCGGCGTTGAACCTCGTAGTGCGGTGACTCTTACCTCCCTCTTATTTCTCGGGAGGTGATTTGTGCAAAGTGAAGACATACTGAAGCCTGATTTAATGAGCGAAGTTATACTCGTGGGTTTCGGTGCATTGATATTCGTTATCTTGTTGCTGATCCTTGTCGCAGCATGGACGCAAGCGCCAAGGCTGCTCTGAATCGCGATATATATTTCCTTACATATGGCTCTTTCGCGGTTCGTCCAAGCGACAGATGATCCCATTCCAGGTGAATGGGATCGTGTGGAGCGATTCCGCTGCTCAGAGTGTGTTTGGGTCATCAACCTCGAGAACCATTCTTTTATTCTGACCCTGTACAGCGAGCCGAAGGAGCCCGTAGGGTCAAGCAGGGGTATTCAGCCAATTGCTCACAATTCCCCAAAGTCGGGATTGAAATTCACCCGGAAGTTTTCATAGCACCAGGCGTGCTATTGCCCGCCGTGGACTACACACTCGGAAGTTCACATTGCCCGGGGTAACCTCAAGGCGCCAGCCCCGCAGCCCCTAACACGGTGGAAGAAACCCAAGAGGGATGGACGTGCTCCTAGATGATCGTCTCAAGAACACCGGAGCATACGATATGAGCGTTAGAATGCTTGCGTTTTCAGAACCAAGAAGGGAGAGTCACAATGAAATTCATGGTTACGTGGAGAACGCGCCCCGGCTTATACAAGACGGCAGTTCAGCAGTTTCTCAAGACGGGAGGCAATCCGCCCAAAGGACTCAAGACCGTGGGCCGCTGGCATGTGCCGGGCTCGATTCTGGGTTGGCATCTGCTGGAAGGTGACGATCCGACGGTCGTCGCCCAGCACGTCGCCGAATGGGCAGACGTGATCGAACTGGAAGTGAATCCCGTGATTGAGGATGCCGCAGCGGCCGACGCGGCGTCAAGGGTTTTCGGGAAGTAGCGAGCAATTGCAATCTGATTCTATCGGAGCGGCGCAGGGGTGCGAGAGTACCTCTCTTGCGCCGCTTCTTGTTTCGCCTTGGGAAATGTACTAGAGCCCGGTATGCGGCCTGCCCTTGGAGATCAGAACTGAACTTGGGATAAGTTTTGCACTCATCCGATGGAGTCGTGAGGAGCGGCGTCCAGGTCAGCGCTCTGTTCTGAAGTGATAGTGGGGCGCCATTCCGTTTTGCTGCCTCAACCCTTTCGCAACTTGCCATTCATGGTCGTCGAGTGCGACCTGGTGGCTGAGTGGAGGTGGGGGAAGCCCAGATGATGTTTAGCCTGTCAGCGGCGTGACCTCTATTACATGTTCCACGCCGAACCCGGCGCCAAAACGAAGCTCATCCAGTTTTTCAGCCGATGATCGCTGGCCAGTATATGGGGCGTCACGGCCTGGGGCAGCAATGTGAGGCGCGTCGAGAATTTTGATTTAGACTGATCGCGCTGGTAAGTCGGCAGCCTAATCGAAAGAAAACGGCGTTGCCCCCTGTCCGACTGGGTCCGCGATGGTTTAATAGCGGCCACCGTGCCCAACTGCCTCCGCGACCCTGTGCATTTCAAATCATCATGATGCCAACTCGAATATGATGCGTATTTGTGCGCTGTAGTCGGATGGTTGCCCATCCTTCTTCGCTGGAGTGAAGCGTATCTGTGTTGCAGCTGCAATCGCGGACTCGTCCAGGCCGTGCCCCAGGCCCTGCAACACACGCACGACGTGTATGCGTCCTGAAGCCTCGAAGACTACGTCCAGAATTACCGCGCCTTCTAGTTTCAGTGTCCTGGCTTCGGCGGTGTACTGTGGAGTTGGTTTCGAAATGATCTGGGCAGGAACCACAGACGGAGCGACATCATGTGCGGGAACCTTCACAGCCACCGCTGTGGTGTCGTTGAATCCGGTCTGTTGAACAGTGCCTCGCGAACCGCTCACCTTTCCACTTCCGTCGCCGGTCGCGGTGCCATTGCCAAATCCTGCGGAAGCCACGATGCCCTGGCGACCCTTTGCTGTTCCTGTGCCATTCCCGTTACCAGTTCCGCTGGGCAGATCGAAGCCACCAGCCTGGGCGATGTTCACTGGCTTTCCGCCGTCGTGCGCTGGCACGCCATTCGGGTCGCCGAACCCTCCGGTCTGCACATGTTGGGGCGCGGCTGCAATCGTGGGCACAGCTGAACTGCCAGTAGAGAAAGTATTGGTCTTAACCAGCTGTCGCGGGATCACGGCGACGGTTGGCGGAAGCTGTACCGGCTTGGTGGTCGCTACTTCGATCCTAGGCACGACAGGTGCAGTCTCGATGCGAGGCGTCTGCCGTACTTCGGGCGCGGGAATTACGCGTGCGGTCTGCGGAGCGCGGAACACCTTCAATGGGGCCGGCTCAACATTCACCGGGGCCGGAGCAACGACCAAGGGAATGTAGCGGTATGCGCGAGACGGAACGGGAAGTACGCCCGTGCTCAGCAGGCCCACGTAGGTCAGTAGAAACAATCCAAGACTTTGCACGGCCATGGTGAGCAAGAATTCTTTGACCGGCGGCCGACTATTCTCCAAAGTTGCGAACGTGAGCATTTTTCACACCTTACCCTCAGATGTGCAAGGAAGTTGCCAATCCCGATGTTGAATAGATGGCGGTTCGTGTCTTATCTGATGCCTCGGAGTGGAAGAGAACTTCCACATAAGGGCAAAAGTCTTGATAACGACCATGGTCAAGGCGCAAACTTGCGGTGGCGGCCCGCAACATCGTACGACTAAATCCTTCCGGGACAAGGGAGAGTCGTCGCCGATATTGCAGATCCTGTTGGAGGGGGTACGAGCGGCAAATGCGACGATGTGCCTTCTGAGGTCTGTCGAAACTCCTTGTCGTGATCGCAGAGTGGCCTCCACCTGGGCTTCCATGGTTGCCGCCCCCTCTCAAGTCGAGAGCATTGCCCAACACAATGTGCTGCGCCGTGCACGGATTGGTCTCGCAACCGGTATTCCCTACCTGTGCTCTCCAGTCATCCAAAGGGAGGGCCTCGATCTTTTGGGGATCGGCGAAAGCTGCTGCTTAGGAGCGAGGGTAACGACGCTGCGGCGGCTGCGGTGGCGACTAAATTTCGAACCGTTGTCGCAGAACAGAACCTTTACGGCTATCAAGACGGCACGGGCTCGATCAAAAAGGATCAAAAGAAAGAGAAAAAGTAAAAGGGAGAGAGAGGTAAGAGAAGCAGGATGGAAAGAAAGGTCATTCGTCGGAATTCGTCGCAATGATTGGCAGGTACACATCTACCGCATTTACGGTATGAGAAATTGTCCGATAAGACCCGCAGAAACTGCATACCTCTGGTCTTCTTCGGCCTAACCCCCTACAGGCGAAACGGTTTCGATTGGCACCTGGCGTGCAAACTATGTCAGCGCAGGCTGAGGTGAGGATCACAAAGGCGACCCTGACAACGCCTGGTTAATGCCCGTCGGGGCCGCCAAATGGGAAACTGAGTTTTCTGGCAGCGGGCTGTCCCACCAATGAAATCCTCGCCGCCGAGCCAAGAGTCGTTGGTCGCGTTGCAGGGCCAGCTATGGTGAAGCGAACTACTCTACGGGTCATTTCCTTTGTTTTGGCTGCTAGCGGGGCGTTGTGCCAGGGCGAAGGCCCCTCAGGTAACCTGCTCCATGGCTTACGGTTTGACGGCTCAAACTCATTCCAAGCCCAGCGCCAGGAGATGCCTACGTTGAGGTCCCTTCCTGATGCTCCGTCGGTACAGCGCGCGCCACACGCAGGGAAATTTCAAACGTTCGTCAATGAAGCACGCTCGCCTCTGACACTTGGCGCGGTTGGTGTCAATGCTGCCATAACGCGAGAAACAGATTCGGAACACGTCACTCCCGGAGCGCGGCCTGGCTTAACCACTCTCTATAAAGAGGCATTGATTCAAAAAGAGTCCAGTGCCTTTTTCGGCAGATACCTGTATCCGTCATTGCTCAAGCAGGACCCACGTTATTACCCTTCGACCAATGCCAGCTTTCTCGGTCGGGCCACCTACGCGGTTTCGCGCATTTTAATCACGCGTAGGGACTCCGGAGAGAGGACACCGAACACGTCGTATTTCCTCGGGGTGCTGACTTCGGTCGCTATCGCCACGGCTTACCGCCCATATTGGGCGCGATCCGCTTCGTCGACGTTCAAGACTTTTGGTTCGACGATTGGCGGCGATGCGGGGATTAACCTCTTCCATGAGTTCAGGCCTGAAATCCGGCAAATGGTCAACGGCCACACGCCTAAGTTCGTGTCCAAGATCAAAGAGAGCATCACCCACGACCAGATCTCCAGGGACGTGATCATCCCGCCAAGGTAACGTCCTGTCAACTCGCATGTCCACCTCCGTGCGGTCGACCTTCCCATTCCTCAGCGGAACGCGCGCCCGGAATCCGAAATCGGGGAATGCTCCTAAAACATCCAGGAATTGATCGGATGGGTGCACCCTATGGATATGCCTTTGCGGAACGACAAGGCCGATAACGCCCTCGAAATGCTCGAATACCGGTATCGATGAACAGCAAAGTAGGGATTCTATAACTCACACACCGCTAGTCGCAGAAACAGCATGATCCATCGACATCGGGAAACGGCATACAATTCGAACACCTATGTGGAGACGGCATGCGAGTGGTGAGAGCGAGTTCCTTAAGTGAGTACGCGTCTTGGTATCTTCGCCGGGAAACGCGGAAGCGCAATTCCGATCTCACTCCGGGGGCGCTTCAAGGGCAGGTCGAGGCGATGCGGCAGCACCACGGTGGCAAGATGCGCGACTGGTTCAATGCCAGCAGCACTTGCTGGCACATTGTGGAGCTTGAGCTCGTGAGTGAATTGGCTGATCTTGTATTCCTTGAGTGCCGGTGGACTAAGGAAGAAGGGCTCATTATCCGGGATGGCCCGAACTACCGGCTTCTCGATCGGGTTGCCACAAACGCGATGGCGAGTCGGTACTTGGCTCGGCCTTCAGCTCGCAAGCACAAGGATTACTATGATCAGCTAGCAACGGGATCTCTGGAGCTCGTGGGCGAAGACCGGATCGCAATCTGTTCAGCGGAGCCAGGCGAGATCGCTGCGAACCCAGCGGCCTGCTACTACCTCTTGGATGGCGTGGGGCGTTGCCTGCCCTACATGATCCTCCTGAAGGAGCAGAAGCTCAAGCACAGGCCGATCGAGGCGTTTCTTGCCGAGCGACGGCCTCGCTCCCAGAGAGCTGTATAGCCTTCAGAGATATTTGTGAATGCAACAGAATCCGCGCTGTTTCCAGGCCACGATGTTCATACAGCATGTGCAGAAACCGCCAGAAGAAAGAGAGAGACAATCAGCTTGCGCATGGTTGCTCCATTTAGACCAGCGATGATATATCAGGCTCCAATCTTCGACAGATGGGCGGGTGCGACCGCTTGCCAGCTAGCCAGACTCCCGCCGCAATTGCTATAAGTGTGGTCGCTCCCGGATTCATTGACCTGCACCAGTACGGCCAGGACCTCGCCAGCCAGCGCGTCAAGGCGGTTGATAGCCTTGACTTGACCTTGCCTGGCTGTCGGATTAGGTCGGGTGTGTCAGACACCCAAACAAGTCCACAACTTCCGGTTACCCGTCACCCGGGACGAACCATGTTTGTCACTTGAAACCTAACCTCCCCTCGCCTAGCGTGGCACTCCAACTGATGTCCAGCCAAGGTTATGCCTTTAGAACGACGCCATTGTTCCCGGTGCACCATCCAACCTGCTGGATACGCCTGGTTGGGGTCCGATCACAAAGCCATCGTTCTGAACGTGGGTGACTGTGGTATTGGGATCCTAGGCGTGGGGCCGGCATCCACCTCCAACTGCCGGAATGGCAAGAATACGCGCAGCAGTGGCGTTCACTTTCAAAAAGATCGGTTTCTGCAGTTCCAGTCGCGCCGCCGGCAACTTCTGCGACGCTGACCTCTGCGCCCGAGCAACTGCAAACAGTCGGCGATGCAGATGATGAACGTGTGGTAACCCAGTTGAGAGCGTGCTATCTGCGCAGCGTGGAAGCGGACCTTGAGGCAAAACTAGTTCGGAGGGTTCGAATCAAATATCTCGCCGCCATCACCTTGGCTGGCCTGTTTTGTGGGGGGACCGTCTGGTTGCTTAGGGGCAGATCGCCACTCTTCGGCTCGGCGATCACGGCTACGCGGTCACCGGCGGAATCTCCGCAACCCCCAGCGGCGGCAGTATCCTTACCGCTCGTCGACGCGCAATCGAGGGCAGCATTCTTAGAAGTACTACCAGGGATCAGCTACGAATCCGGTCCAAATCTTGTCCGCTTTCTTGTCGACCTGCCGGAGCACTTCGACTTGCACGCCGTAGCTCTCAGGAATCCCGACCGCATCTACTTCGATGTTCCGACGTCTGCCTCACGGGTAAGACGCAAATCGGTCGACATGAGCAACGACTTTGTGCGGCGAATCCGCGTATCGCCCAGGGACGGCGGGGTCACCAGGATCGTTCTAGATCTGAAATGCTCTTGCACTTACCGTTTTCAACCATCGTCTGGCCCGCGACACCGCGCACAAATCGAAGTCTGGCCGCACCTCCGTCACGCGATTGCCCAACGGTGGAGGGGCATGTGACGAAGATGAGACACAGGGCTGGCACCGCCCTCTCAACGTAACTTTGCGACCACCTTGAGGATTTGCAAACACCGATGGGTGGGGCGCAACTTACGCCCGACCAGATTTCGGCGCTCGCAACGTATGTGTGGGGCCTGAGCCATCACGCTTCGCCCAATCGGAATTAATCGCCTAAGCCCTGATAAACGCCGATGGAGCCGTTCATTTTCCTACCCATCTGATCCTGGAATTGTGGCGCTATGCCCGACTTATCAGTATCTATATGACCATCCGCCCCAGCACCGCTATCACAGGTCTGCCACGTCGGCTCTAAAGCTGTATTTTCCCGGGTCGTACAGGTTCTTCAGTAACCTCCTCTATTGAGCATCCCCATGCGATAGTTACTTTGGTCAGTTCGATCTTTGGTTAGCCAGACCTGCCCTGCGGCAACACCAAAGGTGAACGCCGCACGAAAAATAGGAGCGCCGGAAATGCCGCAGCCATCAGACTCTCAAAGATCGCAGCTTTCCTCGCACTCGAATGCCACTCCGGTCAAGACAGTTAGTGTGCCCGTCGAGCAGGCTACGATCGGGCGCTCACTGGTCATCAAAGGTGAGGTCAGCGGTACCGAGTCGCTGTACATCGATGGCCGAATCGAGGGCACCGTTAATTTTGCCGGTCACCGTGTCACCATTGGGAGTAACGGTAGCGCCGCCGCCAACATCAGTGCCCGCGAAGTTGTGATCATCGGCGTGGTGCAGGGCAACATCCAGTGCACGGACCGTCTGGATATTCGCAGCGAAGGCTCGCTGACGGGCGATGTGATAACCCACCGGATCAGCGTAGAGGATGGAGCCCTCCTGAAAGGCGGCGTGCAGATCCGCGCTGTCGAGCAGAAGACTGATAAGTCCCAACAGGCCAAGGCCAAGCAGGCCTCGGCCGAGCCAGCAAAGCTCGCCACAACCGAGCAGCCGAAAGCGGCAGCCGCGGTCGCAGGCACTTAATTCTTCTGACGTCACCCGGAACAATGTCACGCCCTCGGGAAAACCTCGCCACAAGCCGACTTACTGGTACTAATCCGAACATTTTCAGCTGTCCGTTGTTGGTTCAGGTTTGCGGGAGCGTCGTTTCCCGGTAAACACTAATCCGGGAGAGACTTAGAGAAAAGCCATGGAAATAACTTTGGTTCGTCGTAGGCTTTGTTCCAGCAGGGGTGTCCGACACCTGGATATTCGGTGTAGTGAACTTCGGCGCCGATCTGCTTCATTGCTTCGGTCATCCGTCGAGATTCGGTGACCGGAACAATGTCGTCGTCGGCTCCATGAAAGATCCAGACGGGTGTCTTGCCGACTCGCTCGGCTGCGGCCAAGTAGCTCTTGGGTGAGTTTGGTGGTGTCACTTTCGCAAGATTAGGGGTGGCATTCAGCGCTGCGCTCGGAGGGCGAATGCCGCCGCAAATCACTACCAGAGCCGCGAATTTTCCTGGATATTTCTGAGCAAGATGCCACGCGCCAAAGCCTCCCATAGATACCCCGGTGAGATAGGTCCGCTGAGAGTCCCCATGGAATTCCTTAGTCGCTTGTACCATCGCGGCCATGGCTAAGTCGTCCATGGGCGGCAGCATCCACCAAAGATTTTTTGGACATTGCGGCATGACTACGATTGCCTTGATGGCGCTACGGTTGGAACGGATGGCCGTGCCGATGCCCACGTCGGTTTGCAGCAAGCCGTCGTCCCCGCGCTCGCCGGCGCCATGAAGGGCAAGAATCACCGGCCATTTTTGATGAGGCGTCCAATCTTCCGGAACGAATACCTGATATTTGAAATTAACGGCTTGGATCGTAATGGTGCGGTCGATGAACCCCGTCTCGTGTTTTTTTGCGTAAGCCGGGAACGGGACCAGCAGGCAGAGAAACAAAAATGTTATCAACGCCTTTGAAAAAACAGTCACCGAGTTCCTCCGAGGTTAGACTTTAGCACGTAATTTTGGCGTAAAGGCGGCGGTTTTCGTATTTGAGTGTCGAATTCGAGCGACACCTGGCTGTCAGATGGCGTCTAAGTGACGTGAGCGCGGGACGCCGATTAGAACTTGATGCGATGCGGGGAGTGATGCTTGCCTGGATCGCTTTGACGCATCTGCCCACGGCTGCAAGTTCGTGGGTAAATCAGCCTTTTGGTTTCGTGGGTGCCGCGGAGGGTTTCATTTTTCTCTCGGCGCTGTTCACTGGACGGATTTACTTCCGTATCGGGGAATACGACGGCTATCGAGTGATGACGCGAAAGTTGTGGACACGCACGCTGCGCTTGTATAGTTATCATGGTTTTTTACTGGCTTTTGCGTTCTTGGTGGCAGTGCCCGTTGCCTCCCATGGCGATCGGCCAGGGCTTCACAATCTCCTGGATTTTTATTTCACGGCCGGGGCTAAGCA
>WNFC01005587.1_pt1 | contig 13794 bp, 19 predicted proteins | sample 5400541 | NCBI WGS metagenome assembly WNFC01 (sample SAMN13153342, study PRJNA577476) | soil metagenome | isolation source: 120 cm saprolite under Douglas fir tree site 2 hole 2 replicate 1 | place: USA:California | collected 2015-04-18
CTCGCGCCACCGAACCTTCCGCCGCCACCCGGGCCGAAGCCCCGGCCGAAACCGAAACCACTACAGAAACCACGTCTGCCTCATCGGTGATCGAGTGCGGTTGGAAGATGGGCTGAACGTTTAGACCTCACAATCGGTCGTAAGCATGAAGGAGTCCGATGCAGAGTGCACCCCGAGAATAATTCGGCTTAGCAGCACGCGGATAGTTTCGCAGATCCGTTTCCCGATTAATAGTGTTAGGCATGATTGCTCGCGTATGCGTCCGTCACCGAGACGCGAAATGTACCCTGACCCAGGCGTGGTTGCACCAGTTGCGGTGTTCTATATCGAGCTGAATCTGTTGCCGCGATAAGTGCTGGGCCTGGATCCACCATCCTCTCCCTGGCCAGATGAGTCGCTCTGTTACTTGCGCCCAGAAACGTCGCCCTGCTTCTTTTTCGGTGTAGTAACCCTTCCCGCTAACAAATATTTAGACTGAAGTCCTCGGGAGCTGGGATCCATTGATCTTCGTTCCAAAAGAACGGCTCCTCTGAGAAGATGCGGCCGATCTGAGGATCTCCCCCCGGGGCAACTGGCGTCCGGTAAGCGTTGCCTCCCTTCTGCGGCAGGTGCATTGCCGCTCTGCGCACGCACGTCGTTCGCAAGTGGATGAGGTCAACTTCTGGAAGCCTTCCCCCTTTCTCTTCAAGTTCCACAGCCCGCGCAACTACATTGCAACTGGTGGCTTCTTTACGAAGTTCCTGTTTTTGCCAATCAGCCTAGCTGGGAGGCCTTCGGAGTGGCGAACGGCGCAACCTCGCCGCTGGCGCGAACCTGGATCTTACCCCCGCAAAACTTCGAAGACCTCAGCGACGAAGAATTAGCGGACCTACTGACGAAATCGAACCTCGAAGCGGCACGCAACTCGCGACGAAAGTAGCCGTTCGCTTGCGCCCGCATCAGATTAATCTCGCCTCGAACCTTCACCTTCACTCCGGTCGGGATCACCATGCTCGGCACTTTACAGGAAGATTGCAACGGCGGACAATTGCGTCGCGAGGGTAAAAATGGAAGCGAGCGCGCTGGTATCTACCGGGTGCTGGCCGAACTAGAAAGAGTGACCCAATGAAAGCCGCAAATGCGATCCTGTTAACTATGGTGCTTCAGGGATCTGTCGCACTCAGCCAAACAACCCCAACAGAAAAGGCTGCGGCGAGTGGCACTTGTAGCACCGCGCACGTCGGAGACAATAACGCTTACAACATAAACTGCAACGGTATTGGAGTAGACCAAGGAAAGAAAATAGTCGAAATATTGAACAGAGTTTTGGCAAACCAAGACCCTACTGCTGTAAATGCCAAGCTAGACGAGCTATTAGTCATCGCTTCCCAACCCGCTCAGACTCAAGCGCTACAAGCGCCTCCGAACATATTGGGCTTGACCGTAGCACCACTCGCTCCGCGCCCTAACATTGGCACCATGGGTTTGATTGAAGGCCCTCTTGGAGTAAATCCTGGCGTCACCGTGACTTTTACAGTTGACAGGATGTTCCCGACAGCCATGTTCTCAGTCGTTTGTGATCGTTCCTGTGCAGCGACTACAGCGTCTGTCGAAGGCACGTCGTCACCGCAAATGATGACCACAGACAAACCCAATATTGCGGTTGTGGCGTTAGGCCTAACCTTAATGCCAAACAATAAAGTGACAATAACTGTTCGTTCAACGGACGCCGGTAAGATCTCTGTACAAAATATACAGAGCTACTTACAGCCCGTACGCTAAACATACGAAACGCAAATATTCACGAAGGCTCGGATTCATTGCTTCGTACATTGTCCGCGTCGACAAGCGTGACATGCCCAGGGTGGTTCACGTTTTCTATCTCAATCTTTTCAGTCTTGTTCGTTGCCATATCTGGTACTCCTTTTGCAATATGCACTGCCATTAGGTATTCGGATTATTGAAGTCGTGTTCATCTGCTGCATCATTGTGACATTTATCTGCCTAACGCCTTCCAAGCATGTTTCAGCATCTGAACTTGTCACGTTCTTACGTACGGCTTACGCAAACTTGACACCGTGGGGCAAACCACCCGACAAAAATGGAGAGTAAAAATCTACCCTTAATCAGGCCCGCGTCTATCTCGAAGAAAGAATAGCTAGCGTTTCTCTCCTGCGATGATTCTTCGTTTATGCTGATCCAACGGAGGATTCATGGACACGAACCGCATCATTGCTGATATCGACACGGAGATATCCAAGTTGCATCAGGTGAGAGAATTGCTATCGAGTGTCGGAGTCAAGAAAGGTCCAGGCCGTCCCAAATCCACTGAGCCTAAAGTGACGAAGCCTAAGAAAAGAAAGATAAGTGCAAAAGGGAGAGCAGCTATATCTGCTGCGATGACGGCGCGTTGGGCCAAGGCGAAGAAGGTAGCTAAGAAAGCGACGAAGACGGCGAGTCCTGCCAAGGCTGGACCAGGCAACCTTAAATCCTAAGACAGTCTCTAAGTCCTATAGCGCTGACGAGCGCATGGGCCCCCTTATTAAAAAGAGTGTTGGCCCCCGCAGGAGCGGGGGCCCTTTTTATTGCTCAAATTTCGTTGCAATCAATTTTGTAGATGTCGTCAAGCGTCACGGCGACGTGGACCGCATCAGCGATTTTTTGCTTCTGACCGGCTTCGTAGCGTCCGCACAAAAGGCTACTCCTCTGCGCAGAGAATCGAGAAGGGATTCCTTTTGCCGTCGCCGGTTACCTCAGATACAAGTGCAATCCTGTCGGCGTTGAACGGGCTCACAATATAGTCGCCCAATTCAGGAATCACCGCGCCCACTTGATATTCCAGCGAGGTGATTTTCTTGGTGGAAGTGTCTTTGAAGTGAACTGTGACAGACATGGCTTCGTTTACCTCGAAGTTCAGTCTATTCCTCCAGCAGCGGCGTCTCGGGAGCGGCGGTTTTCTTGCGGGCTTTGGTCATGACTCAGCCAGCGTAGCGCTCAGGCCGACAGCCTATCATTCTTTCGGTGTCGCGGAGCGTGGGCTAACTTGATGTCTTCGTCCAGCGTGGCACTGTAGTCGCGAAACATTCCCACGATGTAGCGGAGATTTGTCGCAATCCCAGCAGCTTCAGCCTCTTTATCGAGACGAGCAAGTTGAGCTTCCATATTTCGTGCGTCCACCAGGGCGGATGTACGCTTGGCTTTGAGGAGTTTTAAGGTGGGATTCAAGGAGATCACCTTCTTTTGGGTTAAACGGAAGATGTCTTGAGGTTCACGTGATGGTGTCACGTTATTCTCCTGACGAGCTAGTTTGGGCGATATAAACTAAAGAAAGAGGGCCGATCTTCCGGCAGAAGAAGCATTGCCTCGGATTCTGTCATCGGGCAATGTGGGCAAGGCAGCAAAGTCATTCGGTTGGCTGAAAGACACTGCCTGCAGCACAGACTCTGACTGAACAATACTCCCGCCATTGAAAAAAGCAAGTGGGAAATCCACAGCCTTTTATACCGCGATCTTCTGTTTCTGGACCGGCTTCGTATCGTCCGCACATTTTATTAGGGTTTGATCTTGCGTTCCCTCATCTCGATTTCAACTTCACCGACATAGGCACTCCAACGCTGATTATGGTCGGCGTCGCCGCGTAGCGATATAAGAGCAACATTTCGGAGTCTATAGAGTTCGATATCCGAAGCGTTGCGAACCATCCTCTTCCATTCTTCAAAGTCGAGCGGTTCGCTCATCGCTACAACATTCTCGAAGGGGGAGTCGATCATGCAGGTAGACTACCACGCACATCGGCTAAACCGTTCCGAACTCGATGTGAACTCTCCCTCCGTAAAACTGGAAGTATTTGTGAATGATCATGTAAAGCAGCACATCAGTACCTTCGTGACTTCGAGAAAAAGAATCCAAACACCTTCGAAAGCAGACTCTCACGTCTCTCTGCATCCTCGGCAGCAAACTGGGAGATCGAAAAACTGATTAGCCTGCTGCTGGACTAACGCTCTCAGTAGAATGCGCGGCAAGGGCTGTCCCGAGCGCAATCGCTGCCACAAGAGAAGCGAGACTGACAATTTTCCATAGGGTCGGCACGCGATCCTTGAGTTCCAATTGACCACCCACTTCCAGCAACAGGATCAAGAGTCCAAAGATCACGACCGCAATGAACCCGGTCGTGATGCCGCGAGCCAGACGAATCACCAAGAATGCCGCTATGGCGGCGAAAACAAAACGGTATGCTGAGGGGATAAGGTACTGCCGAAGTGGGATCGCTCCGCCCGTAAGGCCAGGCCCCCACCCCGACTTGAGGAGGGCGTAGTCGCTGCCGAAGACTCCAACCATGAATAACACTAGACCCGCCAGGACGGTCATCGCTCCGAATAGGAATGTCTTCATCATCTCCTCCAAGCCATCAGAGTAAAATTTCAAACTAGGCCGTCCATTGAATGGAATTAATCTTGTCTTGGTGGCCACGTTGGCATGCCTACTTCTGTGCCTTGCGCTCCCGCCCGTCAAAAACCCAAGCGTCTGGAGGAGTGTCGCAGACGTGCTCTCCGTTGAACTCAGTAATCTCGGCTTCGGTCATTACGTTAGCGACGATGGCAAAGCATCTTGGGCAGATGGTGTCGAATGAACCAGCAATATTTTGTCTGTGCGGGAAATAGGTTGGAAATGGAAGGCCCATCGTGCGGCCTCCTTCTTTTGACAGGTTCAGGGTAGTCCTATACGCGCGGTTAGGAACCTGCAAATTTGATAGTTTATTTGAATATCTCCGCTTGCCTGCGGCACATTTATCCCCGTTTCAGTTTGGCGTACTTTTCACTCGAACATCTTTAGTGTGCCGTCGAGGGATTTAGCAAGGTCACGGTACAGGATCTGAAGCTCACGCAGCCTCAAGCGTTGGTCAATATTTTTGAACGGATATTTCGCTATCAGCTTTTCTAAAGCTTCGATGCCATTTCTGACGGCCTCAAGCTGCTCTCTTAGAAGTGCCACCGCGATCATATCTAATCCCTCATTTGTCGATTAGACGTTCTGGCACCTTCCGAAAGACGCGGTTGTAAATCTCATGCGCGGGATCCACTGACTCCTCTATCGCTATGCTGGTGGGAATCACACGCACGTTGACCTGCTTTTCCCTGGCCAGCCGTATACCGGCGATGAGGCAGGCACCCAAATAGATCATCCCTCTATTGATTCGCGGTATGTGTGCATTTGGGTCGAACATGGAAATAGTATAGGCGAAGAAAAGGTGAATATTCTGAATTTTGAACGTCACGATAATCTCCGTGCGTAAGATTGACCGCATGGCGAAAATATCCCAGAGTACCGTCGTTTCGATGATCAATGTGTTTGAACATTTAGGCTGCTACGACAGTATGACGTACTCATACAGCGGAGATGGTCCCCTCATCTCCGCCACTGAATTAAGGAAATTCCTCTACAGCTTGGACTTCGATAATAAGTTACTTGACCGTTTTGCAGAGTGGGATTGGGCATTCAAAGATATTCTGCCTTGCTTACAAGACGGTACTTTCTGGAAGCCGGAACCTCGAAGCTGGCGAGAGGACTGAGGGAGCATCAGCGAAGGAAGTTAGAGGCGAGACGGTTGTTAGGCAACTTGCGGAAGCATTGGCCGAACTCTGTAGACGACTGAAATTGTTGAACCTGCCCCTCTACAAATCCGTGTTGTTTGGACTCCGAAATGACGGCTTTACCCTAAGCTTCGGGAAAATCATTGAAGCAGGGACTGAGGTAGTGGGTCTTCCTGCTGAGCTATCCGCTGCCGAGGAGACGGTCACCAGGAGCAAACACGATGATGTGAAAACAGTGCTTCATCATCCGAAAGAAGACTTCGCAATAGTCTTCACGGTCGCCCTTTACGAGGTCAATTGCTTCTGGATTGAAGGTGTAGTCTCCGATGGTTACAAGCGTCATGGTCGTACCTCGCTGGCCGCAATCCTACCAGTCCGGAGGGCAGCATGACCCTACCCTTCCAGCAGCTTCTTGATCCGGTCCACGGCCTTCTTCCAACTCACGTGCTGCTCGACGGTCAGGCCCTCGAGGGCGTCAACTGCGGCCTTGCGTCGTAGGTGTGCAACAGATCGAGCGGAGGCCGCGGATCGCCACTCTCGGGAATGCCTAGCCATCGGTCATAGTCGCGGGGGTGCAGGATGAGAGCGAGACGGTCGTGGATATGAGTTCATTGGTCTCGGTCGTGACCAGGGCGAAGGTTTCGAGGCGGGTACCGTCGGGCCGCTTCCACGAGTCCCAGATGCCGGCGAAGGCAAAGGGACCGGGTTCGGTGAGGGTGATGGCGAAGACGCGCTTGACGGGCTTGGCTGCCTTCACCTTCTTGGCGGGCTTGGCCGGCAGCGGAGTACCGAACAGGTCTCCGGATCCAGCTTCATCGGCGACCGGCTCAGATTCAGGGATGTAGGTGGGTGAGATCGCATGCCCTTCCTTCGGCCATTCGTAGAGGCCGCTGGCGGGGACCAGGCAGCGGCGTTTGGCGAAGGGTTCGCGCCACATCTTGCTGTCGGTGAGCCGGTCGGATTTGGAATTGATAGTCGAGAGCGCTTTGAATTCGTCTTCGGACTTGGCGAACCAGGGGACGATGCCCCAGCGCATCATCACCAACTCGCGCTCTCCGGTGTCACAACTACGGCGGATGACAGGCTGGAAGTCACCAGGCGCGACGTTGTAATTCGGCGCGATAATGCCGACATTATCCGCAATACGGCGCACATGGAAGTGCTCTGCGGCCTGCTGCTTATCGAAGAGGCTGTAGTAGCGACCGCACAAGGGCTACACTCCGATTTTTTCGAAGCACGCCACGGCATCATCTTCGAGGTCCGCATCATGCACGGCGGTGAACCCTGTCTGCGCAAAATCGGGGATCATCGCCTTGATAGTTGCTGCATCGATACCTAGATTGAGCATGGCCGTCGTAAAAGGTCCCCAGCCGACAAAGACTTTCATAGACCTACGGTATTCCTGAGAAACTCAAAATCCGTCGAAGGCAGCTTCATGGGGTTTCAACTCCCCCCTCCCGGCACCAAATCTTTCTCTGATTTAACTCCTCATTTTCAATGACTTACGGCGGTTTCGGCCTGCGCCTTCTAACCCCGCAGTTAACGGAACTATGCCTCTGCATACAAATACACTACAGTTCGCATCTTCCTTGTTTTGTATGGCTTGCGAGATTTGGCGTGGCTTCTCCCCTCGCAAGGCTATGCATCCTCAAGCTTACGGCTGATTACGAAATAGGCAGCGGACAATTGGTTCGCCGAAAGTACACTTTTGCGTTTGTATTCCGTTGCAGTTCCGTTCACGACGTCGCAAGTGGCGAACGGCTTTTGGAGAAGCGGCAGATCGTGCAGTTGACGATGAGCCTGGGGAGGAGTAAGGCAGAGATGCCGCGAGTTCACGGTGTGAACCGGGTGTTCAACTGGCGGCGTGCATTTGATCAGGACGCTGCCTGATCCTGATGTACGCGCATCGCGTTTTTCTGCGATCATCTTCCTTTCTGAAGAAGCTTGCAACAAGGGATGGAGTATGGGAACGTTTGCAGCCCGACAGAATCGAGCCTCTTTACCGCGGCCAACGGCCCCAGCGCGGCCAACCATCCTGACAACGACTGGACCGGATCGCGGCGAGCGAAGTGTCGTGGATCTGGAGCGCACCTCTGAGACTCAGGCGGCGCAGCACATGTTGCAGGGTCCTGCCGACGCACTCGGCGCTGGAAGAAACAGTGCCACGCATCCTACCTTCCGACTCGATTTCAGCCAAATACACATTCATCGCCCTTCAGCACGAGCACGCGAGAGAAAGGCGGAGGTTTTCCAGCGGAAGGAGTCTGAGCTGGAGGATGATTCTTCAGTGTCAGGGGATATGAAATTGGCGCAGGAGCGGCTCGCGTTGGCGGAACAAGGCGTGAGCGGGCAGGGCGTATCTATTCCGGCCCCTCTGCGTACGCCGATGGAGGCGCAGTTCGGGAGTTCTTTCGCCAAGGTGCGGCTACACACCGACGCGAGCGCGGTCGATGCAACGCGGCGGCTTGGCGCTGCAGCCTACGCTCTGGGGCATGATATCGCGTTCGGTCAGGGCTTCTACGCGCCACACACCAGCGATGGCCTGTGCCTGCTGGCGCACGAGCTAACCCACGTGGTGCAATCGCAGGGCGCGGCGGCAAGGCCTCTTCGAGCGGGGGAGGCTGCTGTGCCGATCGCGCCTTTGGGGCGAGAGGCGGAAAGAGCATCCGTCGCGCTGAGCTGGGGAAGGATCGACGTGCGAGAACGGCTCGCGGGACGGCTGGCCCTGTGCCACCCCGTTTTTATCTCCGGCCATAACATTGCAAAAGATGGTTTTCAAGCCAAGTTCTTTCAAGCATGGGGTTATACGCCCATCAAGACCGGAGTGATGTCCATCGAGGAGATCTTAAAAGGCCTGGCTACACAGTCGAGCGTCGAGCACATCAGCATCGTGTCTCACGCGAACGAGATCTTCCTCATGATGCAGTTCCTCGATGGAGGCCCGGAACAAATATTCAAGAACGACTGGGATGTCCAGACGGTCAGCGATCTTGTAAACCTCGAGCAGCATGTGGTCGTCGCGTCGACGGTCGACGATATCATCAAGCGTGTGCAACAGAAGAACGCTGCCTTGCTGAACCGCATAGGCCCGATCACCGACGCATTTGTGCGCCAGTTCATCTGGTGGGTGATAGAGCAGGTGCAGGCGGACAAAGCTGGTTGGACGTTCATCCTTAGCAATAAGATGAAGCAGTCCGCAAAGGACCACGCGGACCAGTATCGCGACCGTTTGATTGCCGTGAGCAAACAGGCCGGCGCAGGTAGCGGTCAGATGCCGTTGACGGCGACCGACTTTACGAATGTTGAGCAGGCTGTGGTAGCAGAGGCCAATACTTTCCAGTGGAAGCAGGTTTCTCCGCCGACGGTTGATGTGCAACGCCAGCACATGGAAAGAGTGAAGGAATCACCCTCGCAGAGCATCAACAGGGTCGCGGCGAACCCGGAATTCTTCAAGAACCTGAAGGCAGTGCAATCGAAGGTCAGCGATTCGTCCTGGATCGAGATTCTGGGCTGCAATGCCGGCAAAGACTCGGGCTATCTGACGGCTATCCAAAAGTTCTTTGCCGGGGCCACAGGCAAAAAGCCGAAGGTGACTGGGCCGGACTGGATGCAGTTCTTTGGGCACTACGGATTTACAGCAATCCCAGACTCCGAGAAGGAAGCCGAGTTGAGGTGGAATGCAAAGGATGGCATTGTGCGGGCGGCTTTTGGTTACTGGTATCCGATCATTACCGGCAGCAAGCTTCCCGCAAAACCGAACCATCTGACACTGCTGAAATATCTGCGGAAACGCCATGCACTACCGCTGGCGATTCCAGGCGCGATCGGCATGGGTAACGTTCTTCTGCTGCGCGATGTCAGCCGGGATGCATTTCTAGGGTGGTTGTCGCTCCACTCTTACCGACTTACCGCAGCAGCGGACATCCAGAAGACGATGTTCCAGTCGAGCGATTTGGGCAAAGACATTGAAGGCGCGCCGATCGATTGGCTGCAGGAGAAATTGTCCGGCCCGACGAAGATTATTTTTCGTCCGTCGCCCGAGTACGCCAAGCACATCATCAAGGCTCCGTGAGATTGTTCGGCTTGCCTTCGTATTTCTATTGCCTTACCTATAGCGTTTTAGGGCTCGTGCCCGACAAGTGGAAAGTGCACAGCGCTGTCCAAATCGTTTGTTCATTGGTGTTTAAAAAAGCGTTGTTCCCCCTCTTCCAACGGCTTGGTCGCGAACTCTAGCTTGACCTCGGAGGCGCTGGCGTGTTTCTTTCCGGCACGTCGCGCGTCGCGCATCGATCCGATGGTTGCCTTGCGGCGTGAATAGGATAAAGATAGGAGGGATCATGAAAAAGTCATTGATGATGTCTGCCTGCAATCCGGTCTTCTGGGTTCTCGTCGCCTCCGCGTCACTAGCATCCGCTCAAAGCGTAGGTCAGTTGATTCCGCACAAGGTGAAACTGGAGTCCGTCGACTACCTCGGCAAGCGGGCGGTAAAGATCACGGAAGATGGCCAAGTGGCCAATGGTGAAGCATACGCCATTGTGAGAGACACCGTCTTTCACAATGGCGCAATCGAGGTGGAACTAGCAGGGCGTCCCGCCTCCGGTGCCGCCAGCGCCGCGCGCGGCTTTATTGGAATGGCCTTCCGTCTTCAGAACGGCCAGTTCGAGTACATCTATCTGCGTCCGACCAACGGCCGCGCCGATGACCAGGTCCGCCGCAATCATTCCACGCAATATAGCGCGTACCCAAATTTTAGCTTCGCGGACGCCCGTGAGCAGGCACCAGAAAAGTACGAGAGTTACGTGGACCTCGAGCCGGGCGTCTGGACCCGCTACCGCATCACGGTCGAAGGGACGAAGGCCAACCTGTATATCAATGGCGCCAGCCAGCCCTGTCTGATTGTGAATGATCTCAAACTCGGCGATTCCTCGGGCGGTGTGGCCCTCTGGATCGGACCAGGCACCGAAGGTTATTTCACCGGTCTCGACATCGAGGCCGCTAAGTAGGTGCGTCGACGGGACCGAGAACAATACGCATCCGTCAGCATCTCGGGATCTTCGCGGAGGCACTTCTGAGTTGGTGCTTTTTTCTGGCAATCGTCGCAGCCAGTTATGCCATCGCTGGAGACCGGCTCGCATGGCCGAAATATCTGGCAAGGCCTCAGCCACTGCATAAGTCCTTGTAAACCGCGGTAGGATGCGGAGTTTTGTGTCCTTTCCGTGTCCATTTTGTGCCCTCGGCACAGTCGCAACGACAGCAAGAGTGACCGGTCAGATACAGAGAAAGCTCGCACGGTAATCGCATGGTAGGGATGGCGGCGATTCCACTTCTGGTGTTGACTATCTACAATCTAGCAGTGTAGATAGTCATAGTATGGGTAAACCAAGCGATCTTGTCCAGGGCACGTTAGACCTGCTCATCCTCAAAACCATCTCGCTCGAGCCGATGCACGGCTGGGCTATCGCCAAACGCATCCAGCAGATCTCGAACGAGGTCCTGCAGGTGCAACAGGGCTCCCTCTATCCCGCTCTCCACCGGCTGGAGCAGCAAGGATGGATACGCGCCAAATGGACCGAGACCGAACTGGTCGTCAGGCCAAGTTCTATTCGCTCACCGTTGCCGGACGCACACAGTTCGAACGAGAAAAGGAAAGTTGGAGCAGGCTCTCAACCGCCATCAACCTGGTCGTCGAGAATGTCTAGCAACCGAGGAGGCGAAGATGCGTTGGTTCGAACAATTTCGCATGGCCATGTTGATGTTGTTCCGCCGTCAAGCCGAAACAGAGCGCCTGAATCAGGAGATGCAGTTTCATCTCGAGCAGCAGGTCAATGAAAACATCGCCCATGGCCTGAGCCCGGACGAAGCGCGCTCTGCGGCCCTGCGCATGTTCGGCAATCCAACACTCCTCCGCGACCAGGCACGCTCCACCTGGAACTGGAGCTGGCTGGAAAAATTTGGGCGCGATGTTCGATACGGCGCGCGCACCCTATTTCGCTCACCCGGCTTTGCGCTCGTCGCTATCCTTGTTATGGCACTCGGCATAGGCGCCACAACCGCGCTGTTCACCATCGTACGCGCGGTGCTGCTCAAGCCGCTCCCCTTCCGTGATCCCGACAATCTCGTAATGGTTTATGAGCACTTCCGCGCCGATACCGGAGGCGACGGTTTCAACGTCGTCGCACCTGCAGACTTCCGGGACTGGCGGCAGAACACCCACGGCTTTCAGGACATGGCCGCATGGTGCAACTATGGTTTCAATCTCACCGGCGAACACGCCGAGCAGCCTGAGGTTGTGCAGGCCGCCAGAGGCTCGTCAAACCTGTTTTCTGTCCTGGGCGTGCCGCTTGCCCTCGGCCGTGCCTTTACGCCTGACGAAGACAAGCCCGAAGCCCCTCATGTTGTTCTGCTCACCTGGAGCCTCTTTCAGAGGCGCTTCGCCGGAGACGCATCCATTCTCGGCAAGCAGATCCGCCTCGATACCAATGCCTATACCGTCATCGGTGTGTTGCCCTATTGGTTCACCTATCCTGATCAACACGCTCAGCTCTGGGTGCCCTACGCCCAGACCTTTACACTCCAAGAGTATGGCCTTCATGATCACCATCAGAGTTATGTAATCGCACGGCTTAAACCCGACGTAAGCGCCGCATCTGCTACCAGTGAAGTAAGCGCCCTGCAGTACCAGCTCCATCTGGCAAACGCATCGAAGCCGGTGTCGGAAGACGCTGTCTTTCGCCCAATGATTGACGACCTGGTGCAGGATGTGAAAACGCCGCTGATCGTCATGCTGTGTGCCGTGGGATGCATGCTTCTGATCGCCTGCCTCAATGTCTCCAACCTGCTCGTCGCCCGTAGCGCGACCCGGCGCAAAGAAGTTGCCGTGCGTCTCGCTCTGGGCGGCAGCCGCCTTACCCTCGTCCGCGAGCAAATGATCGAGAGTTTCCTCATCTGCGTTGCAGGTGGAACCCTCGGACTCGCGCTGTCACCACTAGCAACGCGCTGGCTCGCGACCCACTGGCGGGCTCTCCCACGCACGAAAGCGATCTCGGTCGACACAAGCGTTCTGGTCTTCTCTATTGGGCTCGTTTTTCTCACTGCCTTGCTCGCCGGCCTGCTCCCCGCCATTTCCTCAACCGGCAAAGGAGTCCTCGCGTCTCTTCAGGAGTCCTCCCGATCCATCGGTGGCAGCGCATCGCGCGCCTCGCTTCGCAAAATTCTGCTCATCGCCGAGATTGCACTGACCGTCATCCTGCTCGTCTCGGCCGGCCTGCTCTTCAAGAGCTTCCTCCACCTTCGCACCTCCGATCTCGGCTGCGCCACCGATCGCGTACTTACCATCAAATACGGTCTCCCGGAAAAGCAATACGACACCCGCGACAAGGTCATCGCTTTCCACGAATCTTTGCTGGAGCGCGTACGCCGTCTGCCTGGAGCGCGCGCCGCGGGGCTCGTCTCAACCCCACCGGGCGGCGGCTATGAAGGCGACTACGTCTTTACCATCCCCGAGCGGCCATCCACCAGCTTCAACCTGCAGAACGACGCTATCTACCGCACCATCGATCCCGGCTACTTCACCGCCATCCAGATTCCCTTGATCAGCGGCCGCTTCTTCACCGATCAGGAGCGCCTCACCCGCGACCACTACGTCATCGTCAGTAAGAAGTTTGCCGATCAGTTCTTCTCCGGCGATAGCGCCATCGGTAAGCACATCACTGTGGCCAGGAGCGACGAGCCCGAAAGCTACGAGATCATCGGTGTCGTCGGCGACACTCCGTATCAGATCACCCAGCCCGTCAAAGCCACGATGTACTTCCCCATCCTCTCCGGCATCCCGAACCGAACCAGTACTGCGACGATTGTGGTTCGCACGGCGGAAGACCCGCTTCTGCTCTCCATTCCCATCCAGCAGCAGGTGGCCGCGCTCGATCCCTCGCTACCCGTCTACGACGTCCTCACCATGCAGCAGATCATTGGCAAGTCCACCGCGAGCCAAAGCTTCAGCGCCACGCTCGTGCTCTCCTTCGCGGTATTGTCCCTATTGCTCGCCGCCATCGGCCTCTACGGCGTGCTCTCGTACCTCGTCACGCAACGCATTACAGAGATTGGCATTCGCATCGCGCTTGGCGCGCAGAAATCCGAGGTGCTGCGCTTGGTGCTGCTCGATGGTCTGCGACCAGTCCTCGTCGGCTTGTTGATCGGCTTGGCGGGCGGCGCGACAGCTGGTGTG
>WNFC01012516.1_pt1 | contig 13794 bp, 15 predicted proteins | sample 5400541 | NCBI WGS metagenome assembly WNFC01 (sample SAMN13153342, study PRJNA577476) | soil metagenome | isolation source: 120 cm saprolite under Douglas fir tree site 2 hole 2 replicate 1 | place: USA:California | collected 2015-04-18
ACACGCGAACAAGCAGCACTCGACGCCGGTGCGCGGCGCCTGGTCGCGGTTCACGATGCCCGCGCGCTCGAATCGTTGGTCCAGGATCTCCGCCAGCTGCGTGACGAGGCGGATCGCGTTGCCAGCGACCAACCGTCACCCGACGCATTACGCGCGTACCGGCGTGCGACCCGCGAGCTCACCGAGGCTGAGCGAGCCATCGTGCTCATCAACGGTGATGCCTGATGCCAAAGGGTGACGCGCTGGAGATGGATGGCACCGTGGTCGATACGCTGCGGAACTCGCAGTTCACGGTCCGACTCGACAACGGTCATGAGCTGCTGGCGTACACCGGCGGCAAGATGCGCCGATTCCGTATCCGCATTCTGCTCGGCGACCGAGTGCGGGTCGAGATGAGCCCATACGACCTGACGCGCGGACGCGTTAGCTATCGCTATCGCTGAAGCAACCGAAAGAGAGTGCAGCCACTATGACCCATACCATCAACCACCAGGTTTCAGTCTCGCCGCTTCTACCAGGCGTATCGGTGAGCTTGAATGCGCGCCCATACGCCAGCTTTGACGTGGTGGTGTTCTCATCGCCCGGCGACGAGCCGTCCGAGCTCTATTCTGGCCTGCGCGCGGTCGGTTTCACGCCCCGACCGCTGTCGTCCCAGGCGGCGGGTATGGTTCGCCAGAGCTTCGGTCGCGATGGCTCCGCCCTCCTCGGCGGCTGGAGCGGCCCCGAACGCGAGCGCTTCCTCGCCGAAGCGCGCCGCACCCTGCGCCGATTTGGTTTCTCGTTCGTTCCCGAAGTCCCGCACGCCAAAGGCAGCGTGCGCTAGCCACCACCGTCGTCCCAGGCCTTTGCCTGGGAATCGATGATGTCGGGCAAATATTCGAGGTGCACGGCCGCTTCGGCTACACGCAGCGCCGCCTCCCTGGCCCGGCCGCGAAGCACCTCGGGCAACAAGATGTTGTCAGAAACCAGTTCGAGGTAGCTCAACGCGGACGTCAGCGCCGGGCTGGCGACAGCGTGCGCCACTTGCGCCGCGAGGCGGGCGTCTTTGAGCAATTGGGCCCGGGCGGGATCGTCACGATTCGGTTGCATGGGGTCAACACACGTAGCCTCATAGGTTTTTGCGCGGTTGTCATGAATTCTTGTCATACGCAGCCGTGCGAAAGCTTCTATCGGCTAGCTGTGCGCGTGCGTCCGCCAGCCCCCAGCGCGATTTCGGCGAAGGTTGATGCCCGCCGGCTTAGCTCGTCGAAGCGGCCCGCCGCGACGAGGTCAGGCGCAACCAGCGCCGAGCCCAACCCGAGCCCCCACGCGCCGGCGGCGATGAACGTGGCCGCGTTGTCGAGCGTGACCCCCCCAGTAGGAAGCAGCGGGATGTCGGCGAGCGGGCCGCGCAGATCCTTCAAGTACCCCGCCCCGAGTGGGCCGGCTGGAAAGAGTTTGACAATACTGGCCCCAGCCCGCCAGGCAGTGAGCACCTCCGTCGGGCTCAGCGCACCTGGAATGCACGCCACGCCGCGCGACGCCATCTCACGCACCAGGTCGGCATCGGTGTGGGGACTAACAATGAACTGCGCACCAGCCTCGAGCGCCGCGTCCGCCGCCGCAATGTCGAGTACCGTCCCAGCGCCGAGCACCGCCCGATCGCCCACGGCATCGCGCATCGCCCGCAGCATCTCCAGCGCCCCCGGCGTGTTGAGCGTGACCTCGATGACCGAGATCCCTCCCCGCAGCAAAGCCTCCGCCGTCTCCACCGCCAAAGCCGCCTCGGTCCGCCGCAAAATCGCCACCACCCGAGTCTCTTCGAGCGCAGCCGGAATGCTCATCGGCGCCTCATATGCCTCGCATCATCGTAACCGCGGGTCAAAGGCGTCCCGCAACGCATCACCCATCAGGTTGAAGGCTAGCACCGTGACCAGGATCGCCAGACCTGGAAACGTGGCAATCCACGGCGAGTCGATCACGTAGCTCCGGCCCGCCGAGAGCATGTTGCCCCAGTCCGGGGTGGGCGGCTGGGTACCCAGGCCCAGGAATCGCGCGCCCAGCGCCCGCGCCGCCTCAACGTAGTCGCGCGCCCGCACCGAGAGCACCGCGCCGCGCACCACCCGCGCGTAGTGCGGAACGTAAACGATCCCGATGGCGATCATCGCGTTGCGCAAGCCCGGCCCCAGGATGGCCACGACCGCGATGGCCAACAGGATGTACGGGAACGCCAGAAGCACGTCCATCACCCGCATGATGAGGTTGTCAGCTCGGCCGCCGTAGTACGCGGCAAGCATCCCCAACACGAGCCCAGCCAGCAGGGCGATCGTGGCGGCTGTCGCGCCCGCCTGCAGCGAGGTCTGGGCGCCCCAGATAATCCGGCTCAGCACGTCGCGCCCGAATTCATCCGTACCCATCCAGTGCGCCAGGTTCGGCGCCTCGTGCTCGACGCGGAAGTCTTGCCGCTTCGGATCGTACGGGCTGACCTGACCGGCAAACACTGCCGCGAGGGTGACCGCCAGCAGGACGATCGCGCCGACCAAGCCGGGTCGGGAGTTGATGAAGCGCCGTCGGGCGGCCGTCCAGGGTGTCGGCGCCGGGCGCATGATGCGCGTCGCAGCCGCCGGCGTGGCGGGCGCGCGGTCTACCCCGGAGCGCGGCTCGCCGCGCGGAGTGGGCACCGATTCCGAGACAGCCACGTCAGTGATACCGAATACGGGGGTCGAGCGCCGCGTACGTGATGTCGACGATGAGGTTGATCGCGACCACGAACAACGCGACCACGATCACCGTTCCCTGGACGACCGGGTAGTCGCGCTGGCCGATCGCCGTCACGACGTAGCGCCCCACGCCGACTCGGCCAAAGACGGTTTCGGTCAGCACCGCGCCGCTGAGGAGCGCGCCGAATTGCAAACCGACCACCGTCACCACTGGTATCAGCGCATTCTTCAAGGCGTGGCCCATGACCACCGAGTATTCGCGCAGCCCTTTGGCTCGGGCGGTGGTGAGGTAGTCGCTGCTGAGCACCTCGAGCATGCTCGAACGGGCCATGCGCGACACGATGGCCATGGTGATCGTGCTCAGCGTGAGCGCCGGCAGCACCAGGTGCCAGACCACATCGCCGAAGGCCGCCGGGTCACCCGACAGCAGCGCGTCGATGGTGTAGAAGTGGGTCACCGCCGGAATATCGATGGTGTTGCTGACAGTGCCTGACAGTGGGAACCACCCGGCCTGTGCGCCGAGCCAGTAGATCAGCATCAGCCCGATCCAGAAAACCGGCATCGAGATGCCCACCAGCGAGCCGAGCATGGTGATGTACTCAATCGGCGTGTGGCGGCGAATGGCGGCCAGGATGCCGGCTGGCAGACCGACGAGCAGCGCCACGAACAGCGCTGCCAGGCTGAGCTCGATGGTGGGCGCAAAGTTGGTGACCAGCTCGCTGGCAATATTGCCGCCAGTGCGGATCGAGCGGCCCAGCTGCAGCGTGGCGGTCCGACTCAGGAACTCGACATATTGCACCGGCAAGGGCCGGTTGAGGCCGAGCTCCTCGCGCATGTGCTCGATCGTCTCAGGGCTGGCCTTTTCACCGGCCATGGCAATGGCCGGGTCGCCGGGGATCAAGCGCAACGCCAGGAACACAACCGTGGCGACGCCCAGCAGCACCGGGATCGTGTGCGCGAGGCGGCGCAGGATGTAGATGCGCATTGGAAGTCAGAAGTCAGAACTCAGATGTCAGACGGTCCGTACTCCGAAGTATTACGCGACATCCGCCATCCCAACGTCTGACTTCTGACTTCTGACTTCTGACTTCTCAACCCAACCCGACGTTGTTGAAGTAATAGATGTACGTCGGCTGCATGACGAAGCCCGACACGCGCTTGCGGATCGCCACCTGCTGCTTCATGTGGCCGATGAACAACCATGGTGCATCGTCGACGATGCGCTTCTCCGCCTGGTTGAACAGGTCCTTGCGCTTGGCGACATCGGTCTCTTCATTGGCCGAATTGAGGAGCTGGTCCACCTCGGGCACGCCATAGAACGACGTGTTCACGCCGCCTTTGTTGGCGCTGTTGAAGAACACGCCGAGGAAATTCTCCGGGTCGCCCGTATCCGCCTGCCAGCCACCGAAGGAGATGTTGAGCTTGCCGGCGCGCCGGTCGGCGCGGTACTGCGTCCACTCGCCAGTCTTGATCTCGGTCTTGATGCCGACGTCGCCCAGGTACTGCTGGACAGCCTGCGCCAGTTTGTCGCCCTGCGGGTTGTAGCCGCGCGGAACGGTGTATGTGTCGAGAATGATCGAACTGCCGTCGTAGCCAGAATCTTTGACCATCTGGCGCGCCTTGTCGGCATCGAACGGATACGCCTTGAGGTCTTTGTTGAACGCCCAGGAGGTGGATGGCAGCACGCCCGTTGCGGCGACCCCCGCACCACTGTACAGCTTGGCGGCGATCTCCTCTTTGTTGATCGCGTAGTTCATCGCCTGGCGCAGCGTCTTGTTCTGGTTAGCCGGCTGATTGAGGTTGATTTCAGCCTGGTTGACGTTCAGCCCGGGCTGTTCCAGGACGTCGCTATCGGCGTTGGCTTTGATCGCCGCGGCATCTTTGGGGTCAAACGGCCAGGCGACATCGCCTTCGCCACGCTGAATTTTTAACGCGCGAACCGAGGCTTCAGGCACGGGCTGGAACACGATGCGCTGCAGCTTAGGCTTGTTGCCCCAGTAGCCGTCGAAGGCCTCGACGGTGATGTGGTCGTCTTTCTTCCACTCGACGAACTTGAACGGGCCGGTGCCGACCGGCGCCTCGTTGATGCCCTTGCCCACCTTCTTGAGCGCTTCCATGGAGATGATGAAGCCCGGCGGAATGGCCAGGTTGGACAGCAGCGGTGAGAATTTGCGGTTCAGCGTGAACTTCACGTCGAGCGCGCCGACTGACTCAACCTTGGTGACGACGTTGGAAACGTAATCGGGCACGTACGGGAAACCGCCGTAGTCGCCCTGGGCGTCCTTGTAGAGCGGATTGTCTTTGTTGACCATCCGGTCGAACGTGAACGCGACCGCTTCCGCGGTGAGGGGTGAACCGTCGTGGAACTTGACCCCTGACTTCAGGTGGAAGATGTACTCCTTGCCGTCGGCTGAGACGTCCCACTTCTCGGCGAGGGCCGGCTCGACGTCAGTACTGCCGGACTTGTAGCGCACCAGGCCCTCGTACATCGCGGTCGTGGCGATGAAGCCCTCTTGGGCGTCCATCGCTGGCGGATCGAGGCGGTTGGTGTCGCTGCCCCACAAGAACGTGAGGGTGTTGGCCGCGCTCGCCGCTGGCTTGGTCGCCGGTGCGGTCGTCGGCGCAGCGGCAGGCGCGGTGGTCGGCTTGGCCGCCGCGGGCGCAGTGGTCGCGGCGGCGGCGGCGGGTGCCGTCGTAGCCGCGGGGGCCGGTGGCGTGGTCGGCTTGGGAGCCGCGGCGGGCGCCGTCGTCGGCGCCGCAGCTGGGGCGGCTGGTCCGCACGCGGCCAACAGGCCCATGCCGGCCGCCATACTGGCAAGTGTTAAGACGCGTCGGCGGGTTGGCATCTTTCCTCGTACCTCACGAGCTCAATTGCGCGCAGGTTAGCACGCGAGAAGCTATGGCACCCCAATACCTAGAAGCAGGCCGCCTGCCTTGATCGCGGGACTGGTCACCGTAAACAGCACAACGCCGTCGGCTGGACACGCTACTTCAGCCAGCGGGTTGCCCAACAGATCGATCATCCGCCCGAGCGACTGGCCAGCGCGCACCTGCTCGCTGACCCGCACGCCGCACTCGAAGATCCCCTGGTGCTCTGACCGAAGCCACTCGAAACGGCTCAGCACGCGGGGCGGCTCGACCGCTCTGGGTGGCGCGTCGCCGAGCACGCCGATCGTCCGCCAGATGTTCCGCACCCCGTCGACGTGCCGCTGGATAGCTTCTTCTTCGACCAGCCCGCACCGCCCAGACTCGGCGATCATGGCCGGGACGCCGCGCTCGGCAGCCGCCGCGTACAGCATGCCGGGTCGTTCGCCTGTCGGGACGGCGCGCGTAGCCCAGCGCACACCGCCATAGCTGTCGATCATGCGCCGGGTCTTGCGATCGACCTCAGCGTTGCCCGTCTCGCTGAAAATGACGAACGGTTCCAGGTCCTCGATCATGTCCCCAGCGTGTAGATCCATGGTGTAGTCGCACTTCGCCACGATGTCGTTGAGCAGGTGGTGGGCGAAGCGCTCGCTCCACAGCCCCTCCGCGCGGCCTGGAAAAATACGGTTCAGGTTCTCGCCGTCTTCAGGCGTGATGTAGACGCACCGCTCGAAGAAGCCCGGCCGATTGAGCAGCGGGATGACCACGATGGTCCCCTTCACGTCAGCCGGCTGCAGGCCGCGCCCGAGACGGATGGCCGCCAGGATGCCGGTGTACTCGGCGGCGTGAATGCCGGCCGTCAGCAAGAAGGTGGGCCCGTCTTCTTCGCCGACCACCGCGAAGTACGGCCACTCATACTTGCCCAGGTTGATCTGGGCGTCGTCGAATGTGAAGTAGCCGCTGGCTTTGGCGCCTCTATCTGGCAGCGGGATGGGTCCGATGGAGTTTGGCAAGCTCGTCAAGGTTAGCGCCCGCGAACGGGCGGTTGCCGTCCTCTACCTCATGAATCATCGCGATCAGCCGCTCGAGCAGCGGCACCTCCAATCCGAGTCGGTGCGCATCCGCCACAATGGGCCCGAAGTGGGCGTCGACTTCGGTCCGCCGCTTGCGCACGGCCATGTCACGCCACACTCCGCTGTGCGTCTTCTCATCGGTGCGCCGCACCGCAATCAAGCGTTCGAGCGATGCATCCACCGTCGTCTGGTCTGAAGACCCGATCGCGTCGGGCTCGAACCCGTCGAAGCCCAGCGGGGTTCTCCTGAGCGCCGCGGCCACGCGTAATACTTCCCGCGCCAGGGCGACGACCACGGCGCGATGCTGGTCGATCGCGTCGCCCATCGAGTCGTTGGTCAGCGCCGTCGCAAAGAGCATGGCGCCGTAGGCCTGCTTGCCCCACAGGAAGCCCCAGATGTTGTCGGTCACCTGGACATTGCCCCAGTGGCCCAGCGCCCGGCGCAGGCCCTGGACACGCAGGGTTATCGAGCCATCCAGCTCGCCGATGTAAAAGGCGCCGCGTCCACCGAAATGGATCAGCCCGGGCTCGAGGTAGTCGGCCGAGAAATTGACGAACGCGCCGATCGTGCGCTCTTCGCCGACGAGGCGGGCAATCTGGAGCTCGTTCAGCCCGTTCTGCAAGGACACCACGCACCCGTCGGGCGCCAGCCTGTCTCTGAAGGACCGCACGGCGTCCTCGGTGGCCGGCGCTTTGCACGCCAGCAGCACCGTGTCGAGTCGATCCGGCAACGCGTCCGGCGTGGTCGCCTCGACCTTGACCGTAAACGTCTCCGCGAACCCACGAATCGTCAGCCCGCGTTCCCGCATTGCCTGGACATGCGCCGTATCGCGATCAACAAACAGCACCGACTCGCCGCCGCGCACCATGTGCGCACCGACAGTTCCACCAATCGCCCCTGCGCCAAAAACGGTGTATCCCATAGCCTGTCAGCCCACCGTGCGGCGAAAAAAGTCCAGCGCATTAAGCCCAGCGATCTTGCGGATCGCGTCGTCCTGGTAGCCGCGGGCGATCAGTCCGCGAATGATGTTCGAGCCATCGGCCGGTGACTCCAGGCCGTCCAGGTAGTCGGCCGGCAGACTATCCGGCGCATTGCGGCCCAGCAGCACGCGGTGGAAGCCGACGTGGTCGCCCACCTGCGTGTCGGTGCCGATACCGACGTGGTCGATCCCCGCCAGCTTGACGAAATAGTCGTAGTGGTCCAGTACGCAGTTGATGTCCTGGTGTGGGTCGTCGCTGAGCGAGTTCGGCACCGCCGTCACACACAGCAGCCCGCCCTTTTGGACACAGGCCAGGAGTTCTTCGTCGCTGCGCGCGCGACGCGTCGGACGGATCGCCGCGGCCGCGTTGTGACTAAAGACGGTTGGCACCTGTGACAGCTCGATCGCCTCGAGCGCCGTGCGGGAACCCGCGTGCGACAGGTCGATGGCCATGCCCAGTTCGTTCATGCGCTGAACGACCTCCACCCCGAAGTCGCTCAAGCCGCAGTCGGTGCGCTCGTACTGGCCGTCGCCGATATAGCTCTTGCGCATATAAGTCAGGCCCGCCAGGCGCACGCCGATGCCGTACAGCACGTCCACGCGATGCAGCTCGTGGCCGATCGCCAGGTGCTCGACGGTCGGCAGAAAGCCCGTCTTGTGGCACTGTTGCGCGTCCAGTATGTCTTTCACGCGGGTCACCTTCATGACCTGCTCAGCCTGCTTGTGGACGTCGGCCAGCATCATCCCTATCTCGTCGACCAGGTCGCCAAACCGACTGAACGACGCGTCGGGCTCCTTTCCCAGGCACGACAACAGGTTGGCCGTCGCGACCGCCGTCCACCCCCCGGCCTTGACCGCCTCGAAGCCCCACACATACGCGTTCCCGCGAAAATAAGCTGGCATCTCGTTCGCATCCGCCGCCAGGACCATCGGGTGCTGATGCACGTCAATCAGCACCAGATCTTCCATCAGCCGCTCGAACCGTACTTCCTGCTGACGATCCAGCGCCACGCGCATAGAAGGCACCCGCCCCGTCTGCGGCGCCAAGGTGAACTGGGGTGTGGACACCTCGCCAGTCTATTCTGCTTGGGTGCTTGCGCAGCCCGCTCTCGAAGTAAGCAACCTGACCAAGCTTTACGGGTCGTTCCGTGCCGTGGGCGGCATTAGTTTCTGCGTGCCCAAGGGCAAGATTGTCGGCTTGCTCGGACCGAATGGGGCCGGCAAGACGACGACCATCCAGATGCTCGTCGGCATCACCCTGCCGGACGGCGGAGAGATCCGCTACTTCGGCCAGGACCTCCACCGCCACCGCGAGGCGTGCTTGCAGCGGATCAACTTCTCGTCCTCGTACAACAACCTCCAGGGTCGGATCACGGTCTGGGAAAACCTGATCGTCTTCGCCCGCCTGTACCGGGTTGCCCAACCCGAGCAGAAGATCCAAAACCTGGGCCGCTACTTCGGCATCGATGAGCTGATGGGCCAACGCTTCCTGACGCTTTCGGCGGGCCAAAGAACCCGCGTCAACCTCACCAAAGCCCTGCTGAACGACCCCGAGGTGCTGCTCATGGACGAGCCGACTGCCTCGCTCGATCCAGATATTGCCGACCGCACCCTATCGCTGATCGAGTCGTTGCGCGAGTCGCGTGACCTGGCGATCGTCTACACCAGCCATCAGATGGACGAAGTGACCCGTATCTGCGACGAGGTCATCTTCCTGGACCGTGGCCGGATCGTCGCCCAGGATACCCCGGCTGGCCTGACCGCTAGAATCGCCAACTCCCGCCTGCGAGTGATGTTCGAGGGTCAGCCACAACTCGTGGTCAGCGCGTTGCAGTCGCACTTCGCCAACGTCGAGCTCCCGACGCACAACGTGGTGCTCGTCACCACCGAGGCACAGCGCATCCCCCAGGCCATCTTTGACATCGGCAACAGCGGCGTGCGGATCACCGACATCGACATCAAAAAGCCCACCCTGGAAGACGTCTTCCTCCATATTGCCCGAGGTGACCACCGTGTCGGTGACCCCCGCTAGCGCCGCGGACCTGGCGCGGGCCGATGACAACTCCGTGCGGGAGAGATCTCGGTTGACACCAGCCGTGTCGCTCGAGCGCATCAAGGCGGTCCTGCTGCAGGAGCTCTACATCACCGCCCGGTCGGTGGAAGTGATTGTGGATCTGCCCTTCTGGTCGGTGATGACGGTAGTGGTCTTCGGCTTCGTCACCAGATTCCTGTCGAGTGTGATGAATCCAACGGTTGCCCACTACCTGTACCTGGGCACGCTCATGTGGGAGATCATGCGCGTGGCGCAGTACTCGATGTCGCTCAGCGTGCTGTGGAACGTGTGGTCGCACAACTTCAGCAACATGTTCATCACCCCGCTGTCGATGTTCGAATACGTACTCGCCCAGGTCATCTCCGGTGCCGTGAAAGCGGTGGTTCTCTTCGGCCTCGTCGCCCTCGTCGCCGCGACACTGTTCGACTTCAACATGTTCAGCATGGGCCTGGGCAATCTGACTCTGCTCTTCTTGAACCTGTTGTTCTTCGCCTACTCGATCGGCCTGCTGATCCTGGGCATCATCTTCCGGCTGGGCACGCGCATCCAGGCATTGGCGTGGGGCCTGGTGCTCATCTTTCAGCCGCTCACCGCCGCGTACTATCCGCTGAGCGTGATGCCCCCGGTGCTGCAATCGGTGGCCCGTTTGTTCCCGCCCACGTATGTGTTCGAAGCGGCCCGCGCGGGCCTGGAGGACCCGTCGATTCGTTGGACTGATATCGGCATCGCCACCGCCGAAAACGTCGTGTACTTCGGCCTGGCGGTGTGGTTCTTCAACTTCATGTATCGCCGCTCGCGCCAAACCGGCCAATTCGCCCGAAACGAGGAATGAACCTCACGCCGGCCATGGCTGCGAGCCACCATCAACGCGGATCACCTGGCCGCTGATAAACGACGCACCTTCAGAGGCCAGAAACGCCACCGCGCGGGCGACCTCGAGCGGGTCGCCGTAGCGCTCGAGCGTGCCATCCGTCACCAGTCGTTTTGAATCGAGCGCGCGGCTGGCCCGAAACCGCGGCGTGAGTACGCCACCCGGGGCGATCACGTTGACCGGCACGTTGTACGGCCGCAGCTGCACCGCCAGACAGCGCGAGTATTCGATGACCGCCGCCTTGGCCGTCGCGTAGATCGAGCCACTGGCGACGCCGTGCAAGCCGTCGACGCTGCTGACGGTCACGATGCGGCCCTGACGACGCTGCATCATCTCGGGCGCCACCGCCCGACAGGTCAGGATGCACGAGATCAAGTTGCGGTCGAGGATGGCCTGCATGTCCTCGAGCGAGACGAACACCGCATCGTTGGGGTCTGGTTTGCCGGCGTTTGGCCCAGCAGTCCCGGCCGCGCCGATGTCGCCCCCTGCGCACGCCACCAGGACGTCGACGGGTCCAAATCTCGCGCGGATTTCGGCGACGATGCGCTCCACGGTGGCGGGCTCGGCCAGGTTGCCGTGCACGGCGAGCACCTGAGCTCGGTGCTCGTCGGCGATCGCCCGCGCCACCGCGTCAAGCGAGTCGGCTTCGTCAAACGCGCGCGTCGAAGTGGGTGAGGTCCCGTGGACCACCACCCGCGCCCCCAGACTGGTCGATGGCCGCGTGGCGCTGATCACTGGCGCTGGCTCTGAGCACGGCATCGGGCGTGCCATCGCGACCGTCTTCGCCGAGGCTGGCGCGAGCGTCGGCCTGGTCGATCTGGATGCCGCCGGTGCGGAGCGCAACGCCGCCGCGCTTCAGACCAGCGCCGAAGTTTTCGGCTGCGGTGTCGACGTAACCAACCCCGAGTCCGTCAAAACCGCTGTCGAGCGCGTCGAGGCCGCGCTTGGCCCTGTGGACACGCTGGTCAACTGCGCCGGGATCACCCGCGGGACCCCGCTCTGGGAGACGAGCCTGGAAGAGTTCGACCTGGTGCTGAATGTCAACCTGCGTGGCGGGTTCATCTGTCTGCAAGCGGTCCTCCCGGGCATGATGCAGCGACACAAGGGCCGCATCATCTGGATTAGCAGCATCGCCGGCAAGCAGGGCGGCGGCGTCTTCGGCGCGGCCCACTATGCGGCCAGCAAAGCCGGCGTGATCGGGCTGTGCCATGCCGCGGCGCGACAGTTGGGTCCATATGGAATTACCAGCAATGCGATCGCGCCCGGGCTGGTGACCACCGACCTGCTGCCCCGCTCCGGTGGCCAGGAACTTGCCGACCGTCTCCGCAAGGCGGTCGAAGAAAACACGCCCGTCCGCCGCGCCGCGACCGCCGACGACATCGCTTACGCCGCGCTCTTCCTCGCCTCTGATGAGGCCTCGTATGTGAACGGCGAGATCATGGACGTCAACGGCGGCGCATACTTCGACTGAGCATGCACCACTATTGAATAGCGTGTCTCACCATCCGACCCCGATTGGTGGCGCGGCGAGCTCGTGGAAACTCCACGACTTCGCGCCGGGCGACGGTGTGCGGGCCGCGGCGCACCTGCCCGAACACGCCGACCACGCCTGGCTCGACATCGCCGTGCCCGGCGACGTCCACCGCACGCTGATTGCCGCGGGCTGTATCCCAGACCCGTTCTACGACCGCAACGAGACGGCGTGCGCCTGGATGGAGGACCGCGAGTGGTGGTATCGCGTTCACTTCGAGGTACCGCCCGAAGCGCTCGCGCCAGACGAGCGGCAGCAGCTGGTGTTCGAGGGTCTCGACACCTTCGCCACGATCTATCTCAATGGCGCGGAACTGGGCGAGCACCACAACATGTTCCGACCCGCCGTGTTCGACGTGAGCACGCGGCTGAAGCGCGGCGTGCAAAACACTCTCGCGGTACGCTTCGACCCGCCATTGCTGCACATCGCGGGCAAGCCGCTGAGCGAATGGGGTCGCAACCCGGAGCGCACCGCCATGCGCAAGGCGCAATTCGGCTACGGCTGGGACTGGGGTCCACGGTTACCTACCATTGGTCTGTGGCGACCGGTCGAGCTCCGGCGTCAACACCGCGCGGCGCTTGTTGGAGTCCAGTTCGCCACCCTGGACCTCAGCGCCGGTGGATCGCGCGCGGCGGTCGCGGTCCGCATCGAGGCCGAGCGCTTCGCGGGCGAGGGGCGATTGGTCGCGCGGATACGCCTCACCTCGCCCACCGGCGACACCGCGGCCACAGGCGATCTTGTCCTCGACTCCGCGGGGGCCGGCACCGGGTAACTGGGCGAGCCGGCGCTCTATTCGCTCGGCGTCACGCTCGACGACGACGAAGTGGAGCTCGATCGGCACGATCAATCAGTCGGCATCCGCACCGTCGTCCTGGACCAGTCGCCGGATCCCGCCGAGCGGGGCACCCGCTTCTTTCGGTTCGTGCTCAACGGCGTACCTCTGTTCGCCAGGGGCGCCGACTGGATCCCGTGCGACTCCTTCGTCGGCGCCATCCAGCCCGAGCGCTACACCACGCTGCTCGAAATGGCGCGCGACGCCAACATGACCATGCTCCGCGTGTGGGGCGGGGGGATCTATGAGCACGACCACTTCTATGCAGAGTGCGATCGGCTCGGGCTCCTGGTCTGGCAGGACTTCATGTTCGCTTGCGCTATGTACCCCGAAGATCCCGACTTCGTCGCCGAGGTCGACGCCGAAGCGCGCTATCAGATCAGCAGACTCCGCAATCACGCCTGCCTGGCCCTGTGGTGCGGCAACAACGAAAACCAGTGGCTCCACGAGCGCCGTTATTGGGACCGCGACACGCTGCCCCCGTACGGCGCGCTCTTGTATGACACGGTTTTGCCGCAAGCGGTAGCCGACCTCGACGGCCGTACGCCGTACTGGCCGAGCAGTCCGTTCGGTGGCAACGATCACAACAGCCGCGCCGAGGGCAACGTTCACAATTGGGAGGTGTGGCACGGCAACTTCCCACGTCACTTCGGGGAACCGCCGCGCCGCGAGAATTCACCTGAAGCGGTGAGCTATCGCCGCTATGCCGAGGACCTGGGCCGCTTCATCAGTGAATTCGGCATGCACGCCGCACCGGTTGTCGAGACGTTGTGGCGGGTCATTCCCTCCGCCGAGCGCTATCAGCACAGTCCGGCGCTGGACTGGCACAACAAGGACAATCCCAAAGACAAGGGCGACAACCTGCTGCGTGCCACCACCGGTCTGCCGAAC
>WNFC01015208.1_pt1 | contig 13791 bp, 10 predicted proteins | sample 5400541 | NCBI WGS metagenome assembly WNFC01 (sample SAMN13153342, study PRJNA577476) | soil metagenome | isolation source: 120 cm saprolite under Douglas fir tree site 2 hole 2 replicate 1 | place: USA:California | collected 2015-04-18
GGTCACGGCTCGGCTCGTACATCGTCGGCAGTGACCCTGATTGTTTCTTTTTTTTAAAGATCCGTTGGCACGTGCCCCAGGGCCGCCTGCGCGGCAGACAGGCGGGCGACCGGGATGCGCCCGGGCGCGCAGCTGACGTAGTTCATGCCCACTTCGTGGCAGAACGCGATCGATGCAGGATCGCCGCCCTGCTCGCCGCAGATGCCGACCTCGAGCCCAGCGCGCTGCTTGCGGCCGCGCTCGATGCCAATTCTGACCAACTCGCCGACACCCTCGCGGTCGATCGACTGGAACGGGTTCTGGGGCAGGATCTTCTCGGCGAGATAGTCGCCCAGGAACTTTCCCTCAGCGTCGTCGCGCGAGTAGCCGTAGGTTGTCTGGGTCAGATCGTTGGTGCCGTAGGAGAAGAACTCGGCGGTCTCGGCGATCTGACTAGCCACCAGGCACGCGCGCGGCACTTCCATGCACGCGCCGAACTTGTAGGCCACCTGGACGCCCTCTGCCTTGAAGACGCCGGTGACAACGCCTTCGAGCCGTTCGCGCTCGAGCGCCATCTCGTTGCGCGTGCCGACGAGCGGGATCATGATCTCGGGAATCGGGTTCAGGCCTTCCTTCTTGAGCCGCGCGGCGGCCTGAGCGATGGCCTTGACCTGCATCTCGACGATCTCGGGGAACAGGATCCCCAGCCGACAGCCGCGCAGCCCGAGCATCGGATTCTGCTCGTGCATGCGTGAAACGGCTTCGAGCAGACGCTCCTTTTCTTCGACTTCAGGGCCGCTTTCGCCTTTCGCTCGAGCCCGCGTTACGTCTTCGAGCAGCTTGTCGTGCTTGGGCAGGAACTCGTGCAGCGGTGGGTCGATCAGGCGGATGACGACGGGCAAGCCGTCCATCGCTTTGAGGATCCCGTAGAAATCACCTGTTTGAAATTTGCCTAGCGCCTCGAGCGAAGACAGGTACACCGCGCGCGCCTTCGGGTCGCCGCGTTTGGCGTCCGGCGCGGCCAGGATCATCTCCTGCACGATCGGCGGTCGGCCTTCTTCGCGGAACATGTGCTCGGTGCGCACGAGACCGACACCTGAAGCCCCGAGCGAACGGGCGCGCGCGACTTCGTCAGGTGTATCCGCATTGGCCCAGATGCCGAGCGTCCGCGTGTCGTCGGCCCAGCTCAGCAGGGTGATAAGTTCTGTCTCGCGATTAAAATCCGGCTCGATGGTCGAGATGCGGCCGGCGAAGACCTCGCCCGTGCTGCCATCCAGCGACAGCCAGTCGCCCTCATGAAGCGTCGTGCCGTTGGCGGTCAGGGTCTGATTGGCCACGTCGATGTCGATCTCTTCGGCGCCGGCGATGCACGGCTTGCCCATCTGGCGGGCGACCACCGCCGCGTGGCTCGAAGAGCCGCCGCGCGAGGTCAGAATGCCGACGGCCGGCGCCATGCCGTGGAAGTCTTCCGGCGATGTCTCTTTGCGCGTGAGAATGACCGGCTCACCCGCCGCGGCCATCTCGGCCGACCGATCCGGGTCGAACACGATCTTGCCCACGGCGGCACCAGGTGATGCCGCCAGGCCGCGCCCGATCACCGCCCCAGCCTGCTTCTTCGAGGCCGGATCGAACTGCGGCACCAGGATCTGCTGCACGTGCATCGGCTGGATGCGGCGCAGGGCTTCGTCCCTGGTGATGAGCCCTTCGGCGACCATCTGGACCGCCGTCACGACGGCCGCTTTGCCCGTCCGCTTGGCGTTGCGGGTCTGGAGCATGTACAGCTTGCCGCGCTCGACGGTGAACTCCAGGTCCTGGACGTCTTTGTACGTTTGCTCCAGGCGATCGGCGATCTCTTCGAACTGGCGATAGACCTCCGGCCAGACGGCGCGCATCTCGGAGATCTTCTGTGGCGTGCGGATGCCGGCGACGACGTCCTCACCCTGGGCGTTCGGCAGGAACTCGCCATAGAGCTCCTTGGCGCCGGTGGACGGATCGCGCGTGAACGCGACACCGGTCCCCGAATCGTCGCCCATATTGCCGAAGACCATCGTCACCACGTTTACCGCGGTGCCCAGATCGTGCGGAATTTTGAACTGGTTGCGGTAGTCGACCGCGCGCCTGCCCATCCACGAGCTGAAGACGGCCTTGATGGCCAGCTCGAGCTGGTCTTTCACGTCCGTGGGAAAGGGCTTTCCCGTATGCGATTGGACGTGCGACTTCAGTTGCTCGGTGATCTCGTGGAGCTGCTGCGCATTGAGATCGGTGTCCTGTTTCGCACCAGCGGCGTCGCGCGCTTGCTCGAAGGCCTTGTCCAGGCCCTCGACGTTGAGCACGATGCGGCCGAACATCTGGACGAACCGCCGATAGGCATCCCAGGCGAAGCGCTCGTTGTTGGTCTGACGGGCCAGGCCAGCAACGGTGGCGTCATTCAGGCCGAGGTTCAGAACGGTGTCCATCATGCCCGGCATCGATTCGCGGGCACCTGAACGGACCGAAACCAGCAACGGATTGGCCGCGTCGCCGAGCTTGCGGCCGGACTTCTGCTCGATGTGCGCCAGCGCCGCGAGCGTTTGCTCCCACAGGCCCGCCGGGAACTGGCCGCCAGCAGCTTGAAAGGCGTTGCAGGCTGCCGTTGTAATGGTGAAGGCCGGTGGCACGGGCAGGCCCGCCTGGGTCATCGCCGCCAGGCCAGCGCCCTTGCCGCCCAGCAAGTCTCTGTTCGTAGCGGGGGCGTCTTCCGCCATGTAGACCCACGGCGCGCCCGCAGTCCCGTTGCCCGGGGCAGCCGTGGCTGCGCCTTGCTTCACCTCAACAGCCATCGTGTGTACCTCTTATTTTTAATCTCGTTGCCCTAGTAATCCAGGTGTGCGTCCAGCCAGCCGCGCAGCTCGGCAATGGGCACGCGGCCGAATTGGGACTGGTCCATGCTGTCACGCTCGCGGATGGTGACTTTCTCGTCGTCGAGACTCTGAAAATCGACGGTGATGCAGAACGGCGTGCCGATCTCGTCCTGGCGGCGGTACAGCTTGCCGATATTGCTGCCTGAGTCGTAGGTAATCATCCAGCGGCGGCGCAGATCTTCATACAGGCTGCGGGCGACGCGGATGAGATCGGGCTTGCGGAACAACGGCAGTACGCACACTTTGTAGGGCGCCAACGCCGGATGCAGATGCAGCACCGTGCGAACGTCGTTCTTTTCGGCGTCCAGCACCTGTTCGTCGTAGGCATCGATCAGGAACGTTAAGGTCGCGCGCGTGAGACCAAGGGCGGGCTCGACGACTCCGGGTCGAATGTGCTGCTTCTTGGTTTCGTCAAAAAGGGTCAAGCGTTGGCCACTGGCCTGCTCATGCTGATACAGATCCCAGCTGGTGTTGTCTGGGCCCTTGCTGCGGTTGGCGATGCCTTCCAGCTCACCCCAGCCGTCTCCGAAGGGAAATCGATATTCGATGTCGATGGTGCGTTTCGAATAGTGCGACAGCTTTTCGGGGGGATGTTCGTAGCGCCGCAGGTTTTCAGGCCGAATGCCGAGCTCGTGATACCAGTGCTCTCGCGCGGCGACCCAGTGCTCGAACCATTCTTCATCGGTGCCAGGCTCGACGAAGTATTCGACCTCCATCGCCTCGAACTCCAGCGTACGGAACACGAAGTTACCCGGCGTGATCTCGTTGCGGAATGCTTTGCCAACCTGGGCAATCCCGAACGGAAGTTTGCGCCGCATCGTCGTGGCGACATTGGCAAAGTTGACAAACATGCCCTGGGCGGTTTCAGGGCGTAGATAGGCCATGTTGTCCGCATCGTCGAGCGGGCCGACCTGCGTCCGAAACATGGTGTTGAACATGCGCGGCTCGCTGAGCGCACCACCGCAATTCGGGCACTTTGTTGCGGTGATCTGATCGGCGCGATAGCGATTTTTGCATTCGCCCAGACACTGGACGAGTGGGTCGGTGAACTCCTTGACGTGGCCCGACGCCTCCCACACGCGCGGCGCGGTGATGATCGCGGCGTCGATCAGGTCGACATCGTCGCGGCGCTGGATGTTGGTCCTGATCCACGCGTCGCGGACGTTGTTCTTGAGCAGCGCGCCGAGCGGGCCGTAGTCGTAGGTATTGGCAAAACCGCCGTAGATCTCGGCACTGGCAAAGACGAAGCCGCGTCGCTTGCACAGGGCGACCAGTTTTTGCAGGTCATCCAGCTTCGATGTGCGCGGCTCCGCCGTGGTCGCCATAGCCCATGAGGGTAACAAACGCGGGGTTAAACAGCGGGTCGAATCACTTCCATGTCGTGCATATACGGTCGCAGCGCGCGCGGGATCACCACCGAGCCATCCGGCTGCTGGTTGTTCTCGAGAATCGCGATCATCGTTCTGGGCAGCGCCACGCCCGACCCGTTCAACGTGTGCGGATACTCGGTCCGACCGCCCGCTTCGCGGCGGAAGCGAATGTTGGCCCGGCGCGCCTGGTAGTCGTTGGCATTTGAAATGGAGGACACCTCGAGCCATTCGCCCGAGCCGGCGGCCCACGCGTTCAGGTCGTAGGTCTTGGTCATGGCAAAACTGAGATCACCGGTACACAGGACCATCGTCTGGTACGGCAGCTCGAGCCGTTGCAGGACCGCCTCGGCGTCGGCCACCAGCTCTTCGAGGTGGCGCATCGAGTCTTCGGGCTCGACGACACGGACCATCTCCACCTTATAGAACTGCTTGACCCGCTTGATCCCGCGCACGTCGCGTCCCGCCGCGGCGCGTTCTTTCCGAAAGCACGGGCTCTGTGCGGTCATCTTCAGTGGCAGGGCGCCGGGCGGAATGATCTGGTCGAAGTACAGGTTGACCAGTGGCACTTCCGAGGTTGGGATCAGCCACAGATTCTCTTCTTCGTCGTGGTACAGGTTGTCGCGGAACTTGGGTAGCTGGCCCGAGCCATACATGATTTCCTCGCGGACCAGGTACGGCGTGTGGACTTCGGTGTAGCCCTGTTCGACGACATGCAGGTCGAGCATAAAGTTGAGCAGCGCCCGCTGCAGCATGGCGCCCGCGCCCTTGAGCACGAAGAAGCGCGCCCCAGCGAGGAGAGCCCCGGCTTCCATGTCCAGGATTCCGAGGCGCTTCGCCAATTCATCATGCGGCAGCGGCGCGAAGTCAAACGTCTTTGGATTACCCCATTGGCGGAGGATTTCGTTCTCGGAGTCGTCCTTTCCCGCGGGGACACTGGCGTCGGGTAGGTTGGGGACCCAGGACATTGCCTCGTTGCGCGCGGATTCGGCAAGTTGAAGCTCCGCCTCCAGTGCCCCGAGGCGATCACCGAGCTCACGTTCTGCACGCAACGCTTCGACCTCGGCGGTCAGAGTGCGCCACTCCTCGTCGGCCACGATGGCAGCGTCGAACGCTTTGACCGCATCGTCATCGCGCCGCGCCAGAACGGCACGGGTGCGGTCGGCGTCGCGCCGTAAAAGTTCAGGGTTCAGCACGATCGTCGCGGGGGCGCAGCTGTGGAAACAGAATAACGTCTCGGATCGTGTGCTGATCGGTCAGCAGCATGGCGATGCGATCGATGCCCACGCCGAGGCCGCCGGTCGGCGGCATGCCGTGCTCGAGCGCGGTCAGAAAGTCCTGATCGAACGGCTGCGCCTCGACGTCGCCCGCCTCCCGCGCGCGTACCTGTTGCATGAATCGCTCGCGCTGGACGCGCGGATCGTTCAACTCGGAAAACGCATTGGCGACTTCGATACCACCGGCGAACGCCTCGAAGCGTTCGACCTCATCGGGATTGTCCGGTTTGCCTTTGGCCAGGGTGGAGCCAGGAAAGTCGGTCGGATAGTCCGTCAGGAAAGTGGGCTGGATGAGCTTGGGCTCGACGAAAGCAGTCAGCAGCTCGTCGAGGATCTTGCCGCGGTTCCAGTTGGCCTCGGTGTGCAGCCCGGCGCGTTCGGCGGCCTGGCGCAGCGCCTCTGTATCGGGGTAGTCGGCATAGTCGACGCCCGAGAACTCGGCGATGGCCGTGCGCAACGGCATGCGCTGCCAGGGCGGATTGAAGTCGATCTGCTGGTCGCCCCAGGGCACGCGCGTCTTGCCGACCGCGGCCCGGGCGGCGGTCGCGATCATGTCCTCGGTCAGCCGCATGATGTCGTCGTAGTCCGCGTAGGCCTGATAGAGCTCGAGCATCGTGAACTCGGGGCTATGCTTGTAGGAAACGCCTTCGTTACGGAAGTTACGGCCGATCTCGTAGACCCGTTCGATGCCGCCGATGATGGCGCGCTTCAAGTACAGCTCGAGCGCGATGCGCAAATACACATTGGAGTCCAACGCGAACGACTCGGTGGCGAACGGGCGCGCCGAGCCGCCACCGGGAATGGGCTGCAAGATGGGCGTTTCGATTTCAAGAAAGCCCAGGGCGTTGAGATACTGCCTGATGGCGGAAATCAATCGGCTGCGGGTGAAGAACACCTGGCGCGTTTCCGGATTGGCCATCAGGTCGAGATAGCGCTGGCGATAGCGCGTCTCGACGTCGACGATGCCGTGCCACTTTTCGGGCGGGTTTCTGAGGCTCTTGCTCAAGAACGTGAGCTCATTTGCCTCGACGCTGACCTCGCCCGTTTTGCTCTTGATGACGGTGCCGCAGGCGCCGAGAAAATCACCCGGATCGAGCGCGTCGTAGACCAACCGCTGCGCCTCATCCATGCTGCGCGGATGGAGCATCAGCTGGATCTTGCCTGACTCGTCGCGCAGGTCGACGAACACCAGATTTCCGCTCAGCTTGCGGAAGACGTCGAGCCGTCCGCTGACGCACACGCGCTGACCTTCGAGCGTATCGAAGTTGGCGTGGATCTCCCCGGCGCGATGCGACCGCGGAAACGTTGTCGGGTAGCCCCGCACGCCTGCGTTTTCGAGGCGCGCGAGTTTATCCAAGCGAGCCTGGCGAATACGGTCGGGACCGTCGCCGCTCTGCTCGGGCGCGTCTTCTGGCGGCGTGTCGGCCATGTTGGCTTAACGCTAGCAGCAAGACACCCATGTCATCCTGAGCTTGCGAAGGATCCGTTGTCGCGATGCGATGAGTACGGATCCTTCGTCGTGCCTCCTCAGGATGACACTGACTAGGAGATATCGAGGATCTTCAGGTTGAACGCGCCGGCGGGCGCCACCACGGTTACTTCGTCGCCGATGCGCTTGCCGATCAAGGCGCGGCCGATGGGTGACTCGTTCGAGATCAGGCCACGGCGCGGGTCAGCTTCGGAGGAACCGACGAGATGGTAGGTCTCCTCGTCGCCGTCAGGATCGACCACCTTGATGTGGACCCCCATGCGCACGAAATCAGCTTTTGTCGTCGGCTGTTCGATGAGCTTGGCCAACGACAGAAGCCGTTCGAGCTCGAGGATGCGGCCCTCAACGAATGACTGTTCGGTCTTGGCCTCGTCGTACTCGGCGTTGTCGACCGTATCGCTGAATTCCTTGGCCCGACGGATTTGCGCTTCCACTTCGTGCCGACGAACGGTGAGCAGCTCGTGCAATTCTTCGGTGAATCGCTGCTTTCCTTCAGGTGTCAGATAAACGACCTTGTCGTGCATGCCTCCAGCCTCTTCTTAGCCCGCGGAGTATAGGTCGCATCGATGCGACTGTGGGCGCCAACCGTTGCGCTCTGGTTAGCTGCTGGTTGACGCGGCGTCAGTCACGATTACAGTGACGTTACGGAACGTCACCTCAAGCTGGAACGATCCGTTCCATCTCTTTGGGCCGGACCCTCTACCTCAGTATGCTACGCCCGCTCGTCCGACTCCAGCTAATTTCGATAGGAGATCATCTCTTGCCCGGTTGGCTCTCGATTCTTCCAATCCGGGGGCGCGCTTCAGCGAAGCGACTGCCTTCGCTGATCATGGCCGTGTTTCTCCTCACGGCGACCCTTGCGTCGCCCGCGGCTTCCTTCGCTCAGACGCCAATCGAGGCACAGACCGATCCGCGCTTGTTCGCGCAGACCGGCTACCGCATCGATCGCGACTCTTTCTGGGACTACTTTTCGCATCGCGGTGGCATTACCACCTTCGGCTACCCGGTCAGTCGCGACTTCCTCTTTGAGGGCTGCACCAGCCAGTTCTTCCAGCGAGTCGTGCTGCAGCAGTGCGGCACCCAGGGCGTCGGCACGTTGAACCTGCTCGACGATGGCCTGCTGCCCTATACGCGCATGAACGGCAGCACCTTCCCCGCCTCGGACCTGTCCCTGACGTCGGCCGCCCCCAAAGCGTCCGATGCCAACTATGGCAGTGCGATCGTCGACTTCGTTCGCAAGAACGCGCTGGATACGTTCGACGGCCAGTCAGTCAATTTCCAGAGCACGTTCTTCAACACGATCACGGCCGATATCGCCGGCACCTCGGACGCAGCCATCCTGGGCCTGCTCGATCTCGAGATCTGGGGCGCGCCAACCAGCAAGCCGGCCTACGACCCGTCCAATCGCAACTTCATCTACCAGCGCTTCCAGCGCGGGATCATGCACTACGACAAGACGTGCGGCTGCACGCAGGGCTTGCTGCTGGCGGATTACCTGAAAGCGCTGATGACCGGCGACAACCTGCCGGATGACCTGGCGGCGCAGGCCGTCATCAGCCCGCTGCTGCGCGCCGCGATCAACGGCAAGGCGCCAACGGCGACCACGTTCGGTAACGCATTCGTCAAGGGCGCGGGCAGCGCCACGGTCGCCACGCCGGCCGCGGTCGTTGCCGGCGAGGCCCTCACCCCGGCGTTGAAGCCGCTACCGCTGCCGACGGTTGTCGCGGGCGTCACGCCGAACGCGCCGCCACCGCCCGTTTCCAGCCCTGACTACGGTCTGAGCATGTTCCTGTGGAACCAGCCGACGACGACCGACCGCGATCTCAAGATCGCCAGCGGCGCCAACTTCCACTGGCAGAAGACCCTCTTCACCTGGAAATCGATCGAGGGCAAGGCCAAGGGCACGTACGACTGGAATGAGGCAGATCGCGTCGTCAAAGCCAGCACGGCCAACGGCGTGAGGATCATCGCCCGCATCGACTTCCAGCCCGACTGGGCGCGCAAAGACATGGCCCACAACGGCCCCCCGGACAACTACCAGGACTACGCCGACTTCATCTCAGTGTTCGCCAACCGCTATCGACCTGGCTCCGCCGTGGGCACGGTCGACGCGATCGAGATCTGGAACGAAGTCAACCTCAATCGTGAATGGGGCATGCAGCCGATCAACCAGCAGCAGGCGGCGGACTATGTGCGCTTCCTCGGCCTGGCCTACCGCGCGGCGCATGCGGCCAACCCGACCATCACTGTCATCACAGCTGGCCTGTCGCCGACCGGTGTCAAGACCGCCGACGCCTGGGACGACGCCGAGTACTTGCAGTGGCTGTTCGACGCCGGCCTCAAGGGTGGCATCAACTACGACGTCCTGGGCGCGCATGGCAACACCCAGGCGCCCGAGGTCGAAGTCGCGCTGAACTCGCTGTTGATCTTCCCCCACCCGAGCTTCTACTTCCGCCGCATCGAACAGCTGCGCGAGATCCAGGTCAAAGCGGGCGACACCAATCGTCAGATCTGGCTGCTCGAGTTCGGCTGGACAGCTGACAAGGTTCACCCCGATTTCTCCTGGTTCGCCGTCAGCGAAGAGAAGAAGGCACAAAACATCGTCAAGGCGTACCAGTACGCGCGTCAGAATTGGGCGCCCTGGATCGGCGTGATGACGCTGTGGACCCTGGCTGATCCGACGTGGACGCCAGCCAGCGAAATGTACTGGTGGGCAATCGACGAGCCCGATGGCACGCCCCGCGCGGCCCTGAACGCGATCCGCACGGCGCGCATCAACGGCTCAATCTAGAGTTGCACCTATACTTGGCACGGAGGGAGGTCGTAAGACCTCCCTTTTGTTGTATGTCCCGATTTCTGCAAGTCTTGCTGGGCGCGCTCATGCTCGCGGGCAGCGCGTGCTCGAGCCCGACAGCCACACCCACGCCCAGTGCCGGACCGCCGGCGACGACCGTGGCGCCCAAGCCGGTTGCCTCGGCGCCGGCGGCGGGTGCCTCGCCTTCGCCGTTCGTCGGCGGCAAGATCCCGAGTACTGACCCAGCAGTACACGTCTTCCTGTGGGGCAACGCGGCCACCACGGCACGCGACCTGACGCTGGCCAAGGACGCGGGGTTTCATTGGGTGAAGCAGCGCTTCGAGTGGCGCAACATTGAAGGCAAGAACAAAGCGAGTTTCGAGTGGGACGAGCCCGATCGCATCGTCGACGCGATCGGCCAGACGGGCCTGAGGATCATCGCCCGCGTCGACGACCAGCCCAAGTGGGCCTCGTCGTCGATTACCTGGCCTGGCTCCGGGCCGCCGGACAATCCGAAGGATTGGTCCGACTACGTGACCGCACTGGCGACGCGCTACAAGGGCCGCATTCAGGCGTACGAGATCTGGAACGAGCCGAACCTCGATCGCGAATGGGGCAACAAGAAGCCCGATCCAGGCGCGTACACCAGCATGCTCAAGTCCAGCTATCAGGCCATCAAGGCCGCCGATCCGCAGGCGTTGGTGATCTCAGCGGGCATGTCGCCGACCGCGACCAACGACGATCACGCCATGCCCGATCTGGACTTCATCAGCGCAATGTACGCGGCCGGCGCCAAGGACAGCTTCGACCTGCTCGGCGTCCATGCGGCCGGCTTCAAAGCCGAACCGTGCGCCGATCCCGGCCAGGTCGCACTGAGCCCCGAGCTGACCAACAACAACCCTGGTCCGGCCAATCTCAAGCGGATTTACGCGTTTCGCCACGTCGAAGACGTACACGACTTGATGATTCAGCAAGGTGACACGACCAAACAGATGGCCATCCTCGAGATGGGTTGGACGACGGACGCGCGACCTGGCTCGCAGTACGCCTGGTTCGCGGTCGAGCGCGACCAGCAGGCCAAGTACCTGGTCGGCGCCTTCCAATGCGCTCGCCAGCTCTGGCAGCCGTGGATGGGCGTGATGACCGTGATCTACATCCCCGATCCGAGCTGGAACCAGCAGCAAGAACAGTACTGGTGGAGCATCACCAACCCCGATGGCGGGCCACGGCCGGCCTACACTGCGTTGAAAGGCTTTTTGGCCACCAGCCCATGACCACTGTGCAAGCCGCGCTCATACGAGATCGACTGGCCGAGCTGGTCCGCCAGGCGGTGGCGCGCGCCCAGGCGAACGGCACGCTACCCGCAGTCGCTATGCCCGAGGTAACCATCGAGCGGCCCGCGAAAGCCGAGCAAGGCGACTTCGCGACAAGCTTTGCGTTGCGCGCCAAGCGGGCCGTCGGGCCGCGCGGGCCCAACCCGATGGAGATCGCCGGGGCTATTTCGGCGCAGATCGCGCACGATCCGCCGAGCTATCTGGCCAGTGTCGAGGCGGCCCCGCCGGGGTTCCTTAACTTCACCCTGGCCGACGATTGGCTCCGCCAGCAGGTCAACGCCATCGTCGCCGATGGTCCGGAATACGGCTCGGTGCCGATCGGCAACGGCGTCCGCGTGCAAGTCGAGTTCGTCAGCGCCAATCCGACCGGGCCGGTGCACATTGGCACGGCGCGCAATGCCGCCCTGGGTGACAGCATCGCCCGCGTCCTGGCCCGTGCCGGGTGGGACGTCCAGCGCGAGTACTACTACAACGACGCGGGCACCCAGATGGATCGCCTGGCCCACAGCGTGTGGGTCCGCTACCAGCAAGCGCTGGGACGCGCAGCCGAGCTGGCCAACGAAGACTACGGCGGCGAATATGTTGTCGAGATCGCCCAGGACATCTTGCGCGAGCACGGCGACCGTTTCGCCGACGTGCCCGAAAACAGCCCTGGGGAACTGGGCGCCATCGCGGCCAAGCAGATCATGCAGTGGATCGAGGCCGACCTCGATCGGGCCCGTGTGCGTTTCGATAATTGGTTTTCTGAAGCCCGGGTCATTCGCGAGGGTGACTTCCAGCGCGTCCTCGACATGCTGCGCGAACGGGGCCTGGTCTACGAGCGCGAAGGGGCGACGTGGCTCAGCTCGCAAAACCTGGGCGACGAGCGCGATCGGGTGCTGATCAAATCTGATGGCCAGCCCACGTACACCGCCACCGACATCGCCTACCACTACGACAAGTTCTTCATTCGGAAGTTCGACCGGGTGATCAACGTCTGGGGCGCGGATCACCAGGGCCAGGTGCCGTCGATGAAGGCGATCATCAAGAGCCTGGGCGTCGACCTGGAGCGCTTCGACATCCTGATCTATCAAATGATCAACGTCCTGCGCGACGGCCAGGTGGTGCGCATGGGCAAGCGGGCGGGCAACTTCGTCACGCTCGCCGAAGTCCTGGACGAAGTCGGCGTGGATGCCACGCGCTGGTTCCTGGTCAGCCGCAGCTCCGACGCGATGATGGAATTCGATCTCGATCTGGCCCAGAAACAGTCGAGCGAAAACCCCGTGTATTACGTCCAGTACGCCCACGCCCGGCTGGCGCGGGTGCTGGCCGACGCCGGATCGGGCACCGACTGGCAGTCGGCCGATGTCAACTTGCTGACGCATCCGACCGAGCTGGCGCTGATTCGGCGCATGTTGCAGCTGCCCGAAGTGGTCGAGCTGGCGGCGCGGAACCTGGCGCCGCACCATATTCCGCACTACGCCTACGAGCTCGCCCGCGCCACCCAGGCGTGGTACGACGCAGGCAACGACGATCGGGCCATGCGCATCCTGACCGATGATCCCGCCGTACGCGCGGCGCGGCTAAAACTTGCGGCGGCGGCGCGCCAGGTGCTGGCCAATGCGCTCGACCTCATCGGTGTCGTTGCGCCCAACTCGATGTAGGGGCCACCGTAGAGGGTGAACCGAGAGCTCGAGCAGGCCAATCGGCGGCTGCTGCGCGCGCGCGATGCCATGGACCGCACCTATGCCCAACCGCTCGACATCCAGTCGTTGGCGCGCATCGCGTTCGTCTCCGAAGCGCATTTTATTCGGACGTTTCGGACGACTTTTGGCGAGACACCGCATCGGTATCTGCAGCGCCGCCGCGTCGAACGGTCGATGTTCCTGCTGCGCGAAACCGACCGCAGCGTGACGGATATCTGCCTCGACGTCGGCTTCAGCAGCCTGGGCACGTTCAGTCGCACATTTCGCGACATCGTCGGCGAGTCGCCCTCGGATTACCGCAGACACGCCGACGTTCCGGCGGCTCCGACGTGCTTCACCATGAGTTGGATGAGGCCGAGCAGTTTTGGAGAAGCGAGGATCCTGGCCGACCCCTAAAGTTGGTCACATGTTGAACGCGATCACCATTTCGCACATCTGGGTCCTCGATCAGGACGAAGCCCTCGACTTCTACGTCGGCAAGCTCGGGCTGGAAGTGACCAGCGACCAGAACCTCGGCTTCATGCGCTGGCTGACCGTCGGCGTGCCCGGCCAGCCTGGCCGCGACATCCTGTTGGAAATCCCGGGACCACCCTCGATGGACGAGGCAACCGCCGACCAGATCCGCAGCGAGATCACTCGAGGTGCTTCGGGGTTCGCCGTTGGCTTCAGCACCGACGACATGCAGAAGACCTACGAGACGCTGCTGGCCAAAGGCGTCGAGTTCACTCAGGAGCCGGTCAAGCGCGACTACGGCATCGACTGCGGGTTGCGCGACCCGTTCGGTAACCACATCCGCCTCGTCCAGTTCGCGGCAGTCCCCAACGCTACTCGGTAGCTCACCTCAGTTCTTACAGGAGATCTACGTTCATGGGAAACACCAGGGCATTGAATATCACGTTGTGGACCATCCAGGTCTTGTTAGCACTGTTTTTCGTTGGAGCCAGCGGAGCCCCGAAATTCTTCCTG
>WNFC01019410.1_pt1 | contig 13790 bp, 15 predicted proteins | sample 5400541 | NCBI WGS metagenome assembly WNFC01 (sample SAMN13153342, study PRJNA577476) | soil metagenome | isolation source: 120 cm saprolite under Douglas fir tree site 2 hole 2 replicate 1 | place: USA:California | collected 2015-04-18
GGCGATGACGGACGGGATGGATGCGACGACTCGAGGGGTAGCGATTATTGGAGAAAGCAGCCTGCGTTTCCAAGGAGGGAAAAAAGGGGGGGCTTGTATACAATGGGAATTCGTCATGAATGTATCATCTGTACGGCCATCGCGATACATGCCAATGCTACATAAGGCGATAACCGTTCCCCTGCGGCACGGGAAAAACCCATTCGTTCGGTTAGGCGCACTAAGCCAAAGAAAGATGAGAGGTAGACAGGACGCACCGATTCGTGCGGACATGAAAAAGATGCCAAGGAAGCTGGAGGGGGGGTTGTTAGCGTCGAAAAATCAGAAGTAGAGTGATGGTGGGCGCAGAGGGTGATGGGAGGATGGGCGAGTGCAGACTACAAGCCCACGTGTGGTGGACCGCGAAGGTAAAACGGATGCACGCACCCTTGTCTGTTACTATCAATTAACCGCGGTGCAACGGCACGGATGTACGTGCAGGTACATATAAGCAAGAGGATGACGAGAAGGAGGGATTGGAAGTTGAATAGCGCGGACTGCGGTGGGTGGCCACGAGGTGTAGGGTAGAGCATGGGGGCCAGTTGTCAGTCGAGTCAACACACAAAAGAGTAAGAAGCTTGAGAGAAGAACGAGACAGACCATGGCGTTGTTGGACGCTGTGTTTTGCTACTGATTGCGAACAAGCGGAGAGAGCGGAGCGATGGACGGACGGAAGACGTCTAAGCGCTTGATTGGCAGGAAGCCACGTGGCATAGTGACTCGCGTGGTCGAATGTACGCTAGCGATTAGGGTTGCCACGGTTCGGTTCCGAACTTTGGTACCTTCCCGAACCGGACCGTGGTTCCGTTCGGGGTTCGGGGTTTGGGGTGGGCACAAACCTGCAGAACCATTCAGAACTGGGTCCAAACCCCAAACTGGAAGGTCAGCATGGTACATTTTCTTTTCTGTCTTTCTTGCTAACTTCCTTTTTTCCAGCCCAATCACCAACCCTCTCCCTTGAGGGTGCACCATGGCCCCACCAACTGCAATGACACATCAATGGCAATGATGTGTGGTGAGGATAGGACGCACCACACGCACTGCATTGCTGGGCTCCTTGCACTGGCTTATGCTCTGCTAGTGCACTTTTCTTTTTTTCTTTCTTCTGCTGACTTCCTCTTTCGCAGTCTAGTCACAGTGCTCCCTCACCACCCTCTTTGCCAATGGATGTGCTGTCCTCTCCCTCCAGGGCCTACCACAGCCCAACTACCACAACAACTGTGACTGCAACACTGTGCAGTAAGATCACCATAGTGGTCAGTGTTCATCATGTGCCTGTGCAGCTGGAGTGGATTCATTTGTGCTGCTGTGGCTGCCATGCTTAGCAGGCCACCGCAGCCACCTGCTGCATTAGGGCTGCCTGCCTCTGTGTGTGCATGGGGGCATAGGCACCATGGTGGTGGGAAAGCTGCCTGCCTCTGTGTGTGCATGGGGGCATAGGCACCATGGTGGTGGGAAAGGTACCGGGTCTGCCCTTATATCTGTTGTCTCCATTGCTGTTGCCATTCCCAATGCCAACACTGAACCTGAGCCCAAGTGTGACTCTATTTGTTGTCCTTATCTGCTCCCTCATTTGCTGGGTGGCAGCTTGCTGCCCTACCAAGTGGCCAATTGTGTGGTCGATCACATTGTCATCGTCATTCATGTCATCATTGCCAACAGAGATTGGGGATGGGGATTTGGATAAGCATGGCTTCATGATTGGTTCACTGATCACAATAGTGTAGTGCTTGTGTGGTGTTAGGCTAATGCTCGACGACCATGCACATGCAGGCTGTAGTGGTGCGACTAGTGTGCCTCCTAGGCAGGAGGCCTGTGGGGGAGGATGCTAGAGGAGGCATGGAGGCCGCTGGAAGGCTGGCGACCAATATGGGACAGAAGCACAGGGCGGTGGCTGGCAATGTGGATGATCACCACCATGACCATGAATGCGACTGCAACAAGATAACAACATGATGATAATGACTGATGGTGCCACACATGCACACAAACTCCTTCCCTGGGTGCTGGCATTAATAAATTCCACTCATGCAAGTGCACCACTGTTGCCTATTCTCTCCTTAGTGCATGTGCTGCATGCCAGGGAGCAACATGGTCCACATATGACTCATCATGTGTTATGCATCATGTCTTGTTTAAAACCTCTCTTGTGTAATGTTTAATAGCTGGTCTGAATGGGCAGTCAACTGCACAGAAATTTCTCCTTCATCAATGTGGGTCCCCAGTTATGGCAAAGAATTAAGCAGGGTAATTGTCCCCACAGCTTTCCTAATGCTGTCCCTACAGGAACATGTGTACCTCAATGGGCTCTCATTGATGTCACAGTTCATTGCTCTCTAGACTTTCCGACATGTACTAACAGCATACAGCTTCAGGATGATTGAAGCCTTATTAAATTGTCGGCTACTAGTGGTAGGGATCCTTCCATTCCTTTCATTGGCTGCTTTGACCATACATTTTTTAGACATTCCTAAGATAGGTCCAGGCACATTAATTGACACCTCAGGCTCTGTCACTTCCCTAGCAGCTAGCCTTTTCATAGTTTCCCTAGTGGTCACTTCCTCACACTCATCCTTGCCTAGCAAGTCACCTAGGCCATCATCCTCTGGAAGTAGTAGTCCAAAGACAGAACCATTGTAGGTAGCATCATTGGTGGTGTTGCAGTAATTGCCATTGCTATTTTTGGGACATTTTATTTGTGACAGTGATGTTCAAAGGCCTTGTCTGCCCCATCCATTCTATAGTTGATGGTGCATCACAGTCACCAAATAAAGTTAAAAACCCACTGTTGGATGTGGGTACTCAAACCCTATTAACCCCTACCAGTGAGACCCTCATACCTCCAATGAGGGTCTATGTAAGTGTTTTCATGCCTTTGTTGTGTTTGTGTGTGCTCATGTCAATTTTCCCTCGTATGCTTAGGACCTGGATGATCTAACCACGTTTCCTAGGTACCAAGCTCCACATGCGCCGGACACCTTCATTCAATCCCCTATTTCATTGCCTGATGGAGCCAGAAACACTCAGGCCAATAAGCACACCTTGCAGCCTTAGGGGTATCATGGCTTGCCTACTGTCTGATTTCATCTGATGCACCTCTGCACATCAAGGCCACATCTGGACTTCAGGTTCAGGTTCGTGGTTTGCAAACCTCTGTAAACCTGAACCCAAATGTACTTTTGGTCTGATTTAGGTTTGGGGAGGCCCTGAACCTGAACCGGACTGAAAGAACCATTTGGGTAGGTTTAGGTTTGGGTTTGGGGATTTTTCTGAACCAGACCATTGGTCTGGTTTAGGGTTTGGGGAAATTTACCCCTGAACCAGACTAAACCGAACCATGGCAACCCTACTAGTGATTGTATTGTATACAATGTCTGTAGTATAAAATGTAGTCAAAGCTGATCACATCATATTGATAAATCAATCTTGTTTTACCCCACATAATGTAATTTATTTTGGATAGAAGAATAGACCACTTTTCAAGGCCTATCAAAGTAAAAAGAATATTCAAGGTGTCTTGATATGCCTCTACCCTGTTTGATGCATTTCTGACTGGGGATAATGCTTTCCTTGGCATGGGGCAAAGACAAAAGTGTGGCACTTGTTGATATGGTATTCCTATGTGATTAGAATGTTAATACTATTTGTATGATTGTTAACTTTATCATGTCACATATGATACAGCATCTAGTGGTTACTGTGACAAGAATTAACTTCAAACACAACCCTCCCCTGGCTGTGAGTCTATTAGTTACTACATCCTGTGATCCTCTGCTCTATGCTTCAATAGTAACTCCACTACATTCTGACATCCATTTTTTGTTGCTACCTGGAATGGTGTCCGACCCAGGTAGTCCTGTGCATGGATATTGGAGCTGTGCTAAAGCAGCACCTGCACAACATCAAGATATCCCTTCTGGGATGCCAGATGCAATAGAGTATGGTTTTTGAAATCTTGAGCATTTGTATCTGTGCCATTCTCAAGAAGCACTCAACTGACTTCCATGCATCCATCAGCAAGATGACATGTGCCTGTGCCACCTGGTGAACTAGGATCACTAGTGTCACTAGTACCAGACATCCCAGTCAACACAGGATTTTTTCAAATTCTCCTAGTTATTCTAGTTACCCAACAATACATTCTGTATCTAGGTCTCCCAGAATGGACAATATATCTACTAGTAGTAGTTCTACATCCCCTCTAGTCCTTCCAGCATCATGCCACACAGTGCATTAGCAAAAAAAAACCTGCTTACAACTGCCTTACAATGCCTTATTATGCCTTACTGAGCCAGTAAGGCATAATAAGGCATTTTAAGGCAGTTGTAAGCAGGTTTTTTTTTGCTAATGTGTCATGGTCACCATCACTGTTGTTGCACCACATGTGGTATTGCAGTCACTGTCATTGCACTGCATGTAGTGTTGTGGTCACTGTCATTGTGCTGCATATGGTGTTACAGTCACTGTCATTGCACTGTGTTTAGCATCGCCATTGTTGCACCACATGTAGTGTTACAGTTATTGTTGTTGCACTGTATATAGCATTGCAGTTGCTATCATTGCATGTCAAGGCCACAGCTGGCCTTTGGGGTTAGACAGTGTGAGAAAGCTGACTAAGCGAGATGTTGAATGCATTGTTTTGTAAGGTGTACTTGAATGAGATACTGCCTAAGCAACTGATGCCTAATCTAAGATTGTGACTTAAGGAAAGTGGTAAATTGCCTTAGAGAAGGCTCTGAGCCCACAAGATTGTCACAATAGATAGTTAAGTTATTATTAAAGCTATAGAGCTTTGACAGACTTGAGGGATAGGATAGGGGCAAGGGGAGACTTGCTACTGTATGAGTTTGTTTTATGATTAAATAAGATTTGCTATGTATTTACAGATTAAGCCAAACTTAGAGTTTGGCTTACATTCAGTACAAGCTTTTATAGTACTTTAGAAAAGACTTCTGACACTACTATAAGACCCTCTACCAGTCTCTTTTGAAATATAGTAAGATGAGAAACCTAACTTATCTAAAAGATTGCCAACCATCAATCATTGATGGGAGAGCTTTTGTTTTTGTGCACTAAATAAATCAACTGCCATCAATCACAAATGAGCCCTGATTTAACCAAAACCAGTTAGATGCCAATAAAATATAAAAGGCAGTTTTAGGGTAAGAATTCCAAGGTGTGTTGATCGGGCCAGAGTGGTTCAGGGATGGGATGGACTGTAACACCACCCTCTCCCTAGTGGCCGAGTTTCATTGAAGGCCTAGAGGAAGAGTTTATCTTCCTTAAAGGATTTGTCGTTGTCAATGAGCATGTTGCCCTGCCCTTCTTCAAGGCATTGGTTTTTGTTGGGAGTTTCAACTTTGCTGCCGCATTTGCGTTTTCCCACCCCTTGTTTTCTGACTTGCCTCCTGGGAAAGCAACAAACCTGCAAGTCAACATTGGGATGATGTCACCACTGGCACCAGTACTGCCCTGGGTACAGTGGTTGAATGAGTTGGCCAGAGAGATGTATATAAAATATGCACTATAGCAGCTAAACCTTTAGTATCCTAGTAACTTCAACAACTTCTGATTGTGTATGCACCAGGTCTCTAAGACTAACGGTTATTGTCCTTTCTCATCTTGGACTGTCTCAACTCATTGTTACTGCTAATGACTCTGGCCCCTTATTGTTAGGACCACGGTTATTGTCTAGTAGTACTATTGTTATGCTTCTGACTTGGCCAGCCTATTGTTCCTGCCCTCTGACTCATACACTCTATTGTCTTGTAGTTGATACTGCCCTTGCCTACCTAGTAGTACTTAGTAGATACTGGGGTCACTTTGTAGACCCCAGCTTGATTCTCTTGTCCATTCTCATACAAGGTTGTATTGCCTTATCTTAAATACTATGAGTTTGATACTCATCCTCTATAGGTCTTTGTGACCTCTTCTGAGTCTAGCTCACTATAGGACCCCTCAGTCCTATAATGTCTGCCTTAGTGGCAACTATCTATTGCCTTACCTTCTTTATTGGCATAACACTCCTAAGGCTGATTGTCTTAGCAATTCTACTACATCCACTGCAAGTCCTATAGTTTGGACTCTATGTCTTACAAGCCATCACTCTAGTTAGGGTTGCTGTTTAGCAGTGGTGACACTAGGATTAAGCTATTTCAAGATGGCTAGCTCATTAGGGAAATCAACAATGCACCATTGGCTAGACAGAGCAGTGCTATGAACACTACCAACCCTATAATCAGATACTAGGATCCAAGAGATTGACATAGACAATGCAGCCAACAAGTATGGCTATACATACAACCTATACTACCTAGAAGACCTCACAAAAGACCCAACAGGGGTAGTATTCCACAAAGGATGGTTCCATCAATTTTTCCATCACTTACAAGTTGGAGACCCTTACCTAGGAATGGTGCATAAAGAAGTGACTGAATATGAAATCCCCAAAGACAACTCCACCACAGACAAAGGAGCTGAAGACCAGCTTGCTCTACAGATCTGTAACTCACTGGTCATCATTGATAAGCAACAACCAGGAAGCCCTGAAAGAACTAGAGAACCCTGGGCCCTAGACATCATGCCTACTATCACTCCTGCCACATATCCTACTCAGCAGACACAACCCTAGCTATTGATGGCCACTAAAACTATTGTAAGGACTCTCACAGAGGGCACCACCCAACATGATACTGCTTAGCCGCTTTCCCAACCTACTAAAGAACCTGGAGGAAGACTTGGAGGACCTGTTTCTCTTAGACCTGATTGACTCAACCCTGATGAGGCTTGAGTCCGAGCCACCCTCATCAATGCTTTTTGGAGACACCTCCAATGCTAAGGGGGAGAAAGAGGAGGACCCCCAGATAATGAAGACTTTGGAGATGGAGGAAGTGACCCTTCTGATGATGGGTCTGATAGAGAGGGTCTCCAGGACCATGTCCCCATTCCCTAGGCCTGAGACATTAAACCAATAGAATCTCTCCCACAAATTTTCGATAGAGATCGAACTAGAGCAGAAGCATTCCTCACCAAATACCTTGGATATCTTATGCTGAACCAAGGCATCCCAGGATTTGAATTGCCCATCTGATAGGTTGTGATGGCTCTTACCCTAATTAAAGGCAAAAAGGTTGACTTATAGGTTAAAAACATGCTCAACACCCTAAGGAGGCTCCATTTAGTACAATACAACATACTGGCAGTATGGAACCACTTTGAACAAGTGTTTAGGGACAAGTTCATGGACTCTACGAAGGAACTAAGGGCTAGGACCCAACTTGAAAGGTTGAAGTTCCAATACCCAGACATTGATGGCTATATAGCTGAATTTGAAGATCTAATAGTCTAGGTGAACTACAACCTAGCATCCCAAGAGACCATTAATCTCTTTCTCAAGAGGTTCAACAAGAATAGGAACCTACTTAACAAAGTCTTCATGCCCCCAGTACCAGTCACCTATGAAGCAATGAAGAGGAGACTTGTCGCCATTATTAAATCAATGCAACTGGTCAACTCAATAGCACAAGATGCACCTGACTTCAGAGGATTTCATAGCAATATGCCCCAAATGCCATAAGGAAACCAGCCAGTTCTGTGAAACTTTCATCAGCAAAAAAAAACCTGCTTACAACTGCCTTACAATGCCTTATTATGCCTTATTGAGCCAGTAAGGCATAATAAGGCATTGTAAGGCAGTTATAAGCAGGTTTTGTTTTGCTGATGTTGCACCTCAACAGGTAACATCATCAAATGCCCCACAATGGATGAACAACGTACCAGTACCTATGGACACAAGCAACTGAGCCTGTGCTCTAAACTGGTGCAACAGACTAACCCAAGGGAACACCATGCAGGTTGAATTGAACCAACAGACAAACTGACCTCTATGCAAGTGCTACAACTGTGATAAAGTTGGCCACTTGGCAGCTCAATGCTGAGCCCCAAAGAGAGCTAGAATCAACTCTCTCATTGATGAACCAGAAGAAATGACAAACCTACAAATGGCCCTCACCCCAGATGGCATACTTAACAATGCCCTCACAATGTTTGACCGACTCCCGGACCATCTAAAGGATGAGTTCATACAGAAATATGAAGGGGAGTTGCAGGATTTTCAAGGTGTCTAATTAAGTTGGCACTAATTAGATGATACTGAGACTAAGATGTATTTATATCGAACCAAAAATCAATGATGCTGTGCATCTTTATACACTCAAGGTCAAAAAGAGCCAAAGCCATCACCCTGCTAGACTTAGGAGCTACTAAAAACTTCATTAGTATTGACTATGCAAGAAAACTAGGGTTACCAATACAAAGACTTACCTACAAGAGAAGGCTCTTCAATGTGGATGGAATGCCAAACAAAGTGGGATCCTTGAGGTACTACATGGACATGTCCATAAAGACTGGGAACAAAAAGACTTGCCTGTAATACTTTCTTACAGATTTAGGGAAAAACCAAATAATACTTGGATACCCATGGTTCACCAGCATGCAACCAAGGATTGACTGGGCCAAAGGGTGGATCAACTACATGCAGCTACCCATTGTGCTATGCAGTGATGATGCTAACAAGGCGATATTTGCCACCAGGACTAAAGGAAGAAAGGCAGTTATTAGAAGAACACAAGTAGGCGAAAGAATCCCTCCTAGTACCGAGCCTTTGCAGATGTCTTTAGCAATCAAGAATCCAAGAAGTACCCACCAAAGAGACCATGGGACCATCGAATTGAACTGAAACTGGGGGCACCTGCAATGCTAATCAGCAGAACAATTCCCCTATCCATAATGGAATGACAAGAACTGAAGGCATTCATTGATGAACACCTAGAGCGAGGAATGATATGAAGGTCGAAGAGCCCCTATACAGTATCATTCTTCTTTTTTTTTTTTTGGATTCATGTTTATAGTCCTAACAGTTATGCTATCAGACTGTAAATACAGGAGTATTACTACACCTATGGTACTATGTGTGTACTCGGCCGATTTAGCAGGAGATTGTGTGGTATGGGTATTATATGTGCCATACATCTTGCAATAGTGGCTAGCATATGTGTATAGAGTGGGATTAGACTTACGGGGGATCTGTTCTGGGCTGGGGCACAGGGAGGGGATGGAGGAGGGAGCTATTTGTGGCACTGAGGAAGGTGCACAGACAGAGGGTAGCTTCTGCGGAGGCAAATATGTGGCATAGCAAGTGGAGGCCCTGCAGGTAGATGGTGCAGGCATTAGCTGTGGCAATGCAATGGAATATGACATGTGTTTTGGTGTGTTGGTGGTGATGGGGTGCCCTGTGCGGGGGTTTCAAAGCAGTGGGTGGTGGCAAGCCTGGGTAGGGTGGTGGATATGAGTCAGTTCAGGTAGGCTGCCACTGCCTGCATGGCTGGTGCAGGTTTGTTGTCATTGGGTTTGTGGCAGGCAATGTGGGAGGGGTGAGGGGATGGAACATAGTTGGTCCGGATTTTTGCCCACATGGCCTGTTTGGGGGTGAGGGGTGGGGTGTCCTGCTAGTGCAGGACACCTTCCATGGTGTTCCATAGCTCTGTCCTCTTTGGGGTGCCTGGCCAGGCCCATTGGAATCTCTGTAGTGTGATGATGTGAGTCAGGTCTCATGTAAGTATGTTAGAAAGTAGCACATGGGTATTGTAAGTTATGTGGGTGTCTCTGTGAGTTTTAAGTGTTAGTAAGTGGGGTATCGTGGTTTTGGGTTGAAGCCATAGGTATGTGTGATTGTGGGGTATTGTGAGGCTGGTGCAGAGGGCAGCCTCTACTGCTTGGCTGATGGCCTGCATTTGGTCTATGCCCATCATGCCACCTGCATGTGAATAGGTGTGGGGTATGTGTGCATAGTGGATGTGATATGTCACGAGGGGGGTGGAGCTGTGCAATGTTGGTGATATGACTATGTGTATAGTAAGGTTGTGTGGTGGTGTGATTAGGGCCTCCTTCAGCTGCTCAGTTTCTAGACTCATTAGCGGCTGGGGGTTATGATGGAGATGGGGGTGTGCCTAGAACCCTGTGGTGCATGGGTCTATAGGGTAGTAGGTAGATGGGCTGAGCCCTGAAGAGGCCTGGCAGAGATTAGTGTGGGGAGTAATGTAATCAGGCCAGTAGTGGCACTGATCTGTCTCGAGGACAGTTTTCACCTTGGCCCCTGGTGGGAGGCCTTGGAGTCTAAGGGAGTAAGTGTGCATTAGTTTAGGTAACACATAGGATATGGGAGGGATGCCTGTCATATTGTGAAGGGGCTCCATCAGCATCATACAGAAGACTCTGGTGATTTTGTGGATGCCATCATTTTGTGCCACTTGAAGGTGGTGGACGAGGCCTTTTTGCCTTACCCCTGTTGTTATAGCCACAGTGGGCCTATTGAGTTTGGCACACACAAGTGCTGACTAAGCTGTGCATCAGACATGTCGCTAGACCAGGTACTCCCAAATCAAGTAACTTCAGATTACTTGATGTCTAACTAAAGTTTGTGTCATAGCAAGTGTGGCAAACTGCCTCAGTAAAGGCACAGTGCCCACTATGTCATCACAATAAAAGGTTAGATTAATATCAGAGCTATAGAGCTCTAGAGGGATGAGAGAGTGTGTAGCTAGTGACAAAGATTTATCTGATCTGATTGATAAGATAAGATGATAGGCTGTGATTGCAAAACTAAGCCAAGCTTGGTTTTCCTACAGTAGTTATAAGCTGTTTATATACTACATTTTGAGGACCCCTAGCAGTCCTATTTGAATTTTAGTTAAAAGAGATACCTAACTTTCAGGAAAGCTAGGTAGCCATCAATCATTGATGACTAAACTTCTGCATAACATATCTGCAGCCATACTAAGCCAGAAAGGAATAGATTAAGAGATAAGTTATGAAAATATGAAATTGGTGTTTTGGTGGTTAGGGCATAACACCTGTGTACCAGACCTAGGCCCTGTATGTAAGCATAGGGATGACCAGCACATTGTATACCTTCCTTGTTATGTTCCGAGCTGGATGCAAGATAGCCTGACATAGATGCGTGTGGTTATGCAAGGCAGAGGTTCAAGGGTTTAGGGGATAGGTGTAGGAACAGAGGTTCACTACAAGATGTGAGCAATGCTAGGTCTAGCTTGCACTCCCAGTGTGATTGCTTTAGAGTGCTTGGATGAAGGAGATGAGAGGGGCAAGAGATAGGGTCTGCTACTTGAGTCAACTCAGCTTAAAGCCAGGTATGGATACCATGATAGGGTAGAGGGAAAGAGATGAAACATGGGCCTCAACAGTTGTGTAGGGCAAGACCTAAACACACTAGAACAAGGGGGACAAGACTACTAGCTTAGATTGGGGATCAAGTTAGGCTTAGGCTCTTAGGAGCAGCCTAAGGGTCTTATATACTAGAGGAGGCACAGCCTTGTACTAAATGGGAATAAGGGGAGAACAATAAGGCAACTGAAAGAGGAAGGAGCCTATTGTTATCTGAAATGCAAGAAGACAAAGGTATGAGTTACAACTGAAATGTGAGAAGTAACTGTTCTACAGTATGAGTCAAAGGGAATGAGTCAGAGATAGTTAGGTAAAAAGAAAAGAAGAGTCTGGATCATAACATTTCTCCAGTTGAGAAAGTTGAGGCTGCAGATGGAGTTGCCAAGGATGCTGATCCTACATATGGTGGAGTGGGTGCAGTTGGCCATGATCTTGATGTGTGGCATCCAGTTGAGGTCCCTATGGAGGAAAACTCCAAAGAAATGGAGGGTGTCAACTGCCATTATGTGTTGGGTGCCTGTGATGGGGTCAGTATACTGGGTGCCTAGGGTGTGGCCCCCAGTGTGTGTGCTTTTTGTTTTTGAGAAAGTCATAAGCTCTGTCTTGGCTGGGTCAGCCTAGAGGCCATTTCGGTGGAGCCACTGTAAGACCTCCTCATAGCATTTGGTGGCAGTTTTGGTGGCGGTGCATTTGGTTGTGGAGGTGGCATATATAGCACTATTGTCCATGTAGAGGGAGAGGTTGCTGTGTTGCCATGTTGACACCTTGGTGAGGAGGGCCAATGTGTAGAAGGCTGAAAGGATTGGTGAGAGTGGCAAGCCTTAAGGTGTGCCATAGGAAAGGGTAAAGGCATCTGACGTGTAGTTTCCAATTCATAGATAGGCTATGTGGTTAGTGAGAAAAGAGAGAACCCAGTCACAAACATTGGGCAGGAAGCCCTTGTTATGGATGACCTGTGTGAGGTGACCAGGGTTTAGGTTGTTGTAAAAACTGGATATGTCAAACAGGAGGAGGGCTCCTGCATTGTTGGTGGTGCATGTGGCTTAGATATGGTGGGTGAGCACCGTGATGGCGTTGGTGGTGGTGTGGTGGGGGCACGAGCCAAACTGGGTCATGGGTAATAGGTTAGCAATAAGGATATCATGGTTCATACACTTTGTAACTATTTTTTCCAGCAGTTTGCTAGTGCACTCTAAGAGGCTGATGGGCCTGTATGCCTTGGCAAGGCTGTAGTTGGGCCAGTTGGGTTTGTTGAGGATGACCACCATCACTTCCTTCCAAGGGTGGGTGCCAGTGTCGATTGATGCATTAAAGATGTTGACTAAGAGTGTTAGGTAGGCAGCATAGGCCCAGGCAAGCAGCTTGTAGCTGACTCTGCTTGGTCTGGGTGTGGTGGTGGCCTTGGTGGTCTTTAGGGTGGCCTAGATTTCATTCTTGGTGATTGGGTCCCAGGTGTGCTGGTCGTGTGTTGGGGGGTTGTCTGCTTGTTGTGGCTTGACAGGTGGGGTGTCAGTTGGGAAGAAACATTGCTTGAAGACTTCGGCCTTAAGGTTGGGTTTGTCGATAAGGGTGCTAGTATTGTCCTTGAGTGGTGGGAAGGTGTGGACTTGATGGCCATTGTAGGTTTTCACCAGGCTCCAGATGTTGCAGTCTTCGACAGCATGGTGGAGTCACTCATGTGCCTAATCTTGTTTGGCCCATCATAGGGTGTGGTGGAGGTCTGAGTTTGCCTTTCATTGTTTGGTGTGGGTGGATGCAAGGCATCCCGTAGTGTGGGCCACGTTACATGCCTCATTCCACCAATCAATGCTGTTGGGATGGGGGTTGCATTTGGGCTCAAGTGTGAGGCAGCTGGCTTCTTCTATAGCTTCTTAGAGTTGTTAGATGAGGGTGTTGAGGTCTGGTTTGGCTGCTGTAGGCAATTGGCTTAGGGTGTCATGATCTGAATGCTCGGACTCAACCCTTCACAAGTGGGGTGTACCCCTTGGTTGCCATGGTGTGGAATAGGCCTCAATGGTAGCCCAGTGGTTGGTGGCAATGAGGTGGAGGTTGAAGGCCTTGATTCAGTTGTCGTGGCAGTTGTCATTGGCACAGTAGCCTTTTGGTGCAGGTGGTGGCAGCATTGTGATGCTGTTCATTGGGTAGTAGTCGAGGAGGATTACAGTGTGATCCAATCCTAGGGTGGCGCTGTGGGACATGATATTATGATCCGGACTCTCTTTTCTTTTTTTACCTAACTATCTCTGACTCATTCCCTTTGACTCATACTGTAGAACAGTTACTTCTCGCATTTCAGTTGTGACTCATACAGTGTCTCAAAAAACTGTTTAAATGTTTTGAACATTTTGATTGTTTTATAAATATCTGAGATACTACTAAGGTTTAGGATATGTAACTAGATGTGTTTGAAAGCCCTTTATCTCGGCTTTGTAAAGGTATACTACACATTATATAAGCATAACTATAAAAGGAGATATGAAGCATTCTTCCTAGGGTATACACTTGAACAG
>WNFC01005590.1_pt1 | contig 13789 bp, 12 predicted proteins | sample 5400541 | NCBI WGS metagenome assembly WNFC01 (sample SAMN13153342, study PRJNA577476) | soil metagenome | isolation source: 120 cm saprolite under Douglas fir tree site 2 hole 2 replicate 1 | place: USA:California | collected 2015-04-18
GGTCTTCGATGGGAACATTCACTCGCTCGGCGGCGAGTATGGATTCGACGACGCCCTCAACCGCACCGTCTCGGTGCACAGCGCGGCGCTGATCGAGGCGCTGGGCAAGGTGTATGGCGCGAACCGGATCCTCGCGGAGCTGCAGCCGCAGCGGGGATCAGGCGGAAAGTAGGGCCTCAAGGGTTTCGCCGCTCGTGCGATGCGACCATCCAGCAGGCAGCGTCAAAGCGGACTTCCGCGCCGTAAGACATAGGGATCGAAGGCGGGCGGACGAGTTGGACAGGACGGTCCGCAAACTGAGCGCCATGCGCGATGGCCTGCGGCATGCCGCCGCCTGCCCCGCAAGCAGGGCTTGAGAAGAGACGGCAACGGTGCAGGTAGTCTGGTTTGTCCCCCATCCGCCGTCGTCGAGGGCTCAACTGAGACGCCAACGATGCGATAACCGTTCGCCTCTTCCTTGACGCGAAAGATGTATCGAAGAGTAAAGCTCCCCCTGCCCGGAATGGCGGGATCCGAATAGAAATACTGAGTGCATGGGACCAATTCGCTCACTCGGACTTACGGAAAGAGTCAGCTCGAATGGGAGGGGCATTATGTCCCTCGGTGGCGCAAGCCTACTCCCACTCGATCGTGGCCGGCGGCTTGGACGAGATGTCGTAGACCATCCGGTTGATCCCCCGGACCTCGTTGGTGACGCGGGTGGAGATGCGCTCCAAAAGCTCGTTGGGAAGGCGCGCCCAGTCCGCGGTCATCCCATCCACGCTCGTCACCGCGCGAAGAACCGCGGTGAAATCGTACGTCCGATCGTCGCCCATCACGCCCACGCTCTGGACCGGGAGCAACACCGCGAAGGCCTGCCAGAGCTCGGTGTACAGCCCGGATGCCCGGATCTCCTCCTGGATGATCGCGTCGGCCTTTCGAACCAGGTCCAGCCGCGGCTCGCTCACCTCGCCGAGCACGCGAATCGCCAGACCGGGGCCCGGGAATGGCTGCCGTTGCAGAAGCTCGTCCGGCAAACCGAGCTCGCGCCCGAGGGCCCGCACCTCGTCCTTGAACAGCTCGCGCAAAGGCTCGATCAACTTGAGCTTCATCACCTCGGGGAGCCCCCCCACGTTGTGGTGGCTCTTGATCGTAGCCGAGGGGCCCTTGAAAGAAACGGATTCGATGACGTCGGGATACAGCGTTCCCTGGGCGAGATAGCGCGCGTCTTGAAACTCGCTCGCCGCTTCCTCGAACACCGCGATGAACTCGCGGCCGATGATTTTCCTCTTTTGCTCCGGGTCGACGACGCCCTTGAGCTTGGCGAGGAAGCGCTCCCGCGCGTCCACCGTCTTGAGCGGCATGTGAAAGCGGTTGCGGAACAGGTCCTCGACCTGGCTTCGCTCACCGCTGCGCAGAAGCCCGTTGTCGACGAAGATGCACTGCAGTCGATCTCCCACCGCGCGGTGGACGAGCACCGCCGCCACCGAGCTGTCCACCCCTCCGGACAGAGCGCAGATCACCCGGCCGCCCTCGACCTGCCGGCGGATCATCTGTTCGGCCTCTTTGGCAAAGCCCTTCATCGACCAGCTGCCGCTCACCTTGCACTCGGCGAAGAGGAACGACTTGAGCATCTCCCGCCCTTGCGGGGTGTGAACGACTTCGGGGTGAAACTGGACGCCGTAGATCGGCTTGAGCTCGTGCGCCGCGGCGGCCAACGGCGAATTGGGGCTTTTGCCGATCGTCTGGAATCCGGGAGGCAGCGCCTCGACCCGATCCCCATGGTTCATCCAAACTCGAAGTTTTTCTCCCTGTCGGAAGGAGGCGAACACCCCCCGCGGGAGGAGCACTTCGACGTCCGCCGGCCCGAACTCGCGTCGGGCGGAGCGGTCCACCTTCCCGCCCAGCATCTTGGTCAACAGCTGAAGCCCGTAGCAGATCCCCAGCACCGGAACGCCGGCCTGGAACACGAAGGGGTCGCACATCGGCGCCCCCGCGTCTTCGACCGAAGAAGGTCCGCCGGAGAGGATGATCCCCTTGGGGCCGAAGGCGCGGATCTGCGCGGCGGAAAAGTCCGGGTGTTGGATCTCGCAGTAGACGCCGAGCTCTCGAACCCGGCGCGCGATCAGCTGGGTGTACTGCCCCCCGAAATCGAGGATGAGGATCTTCTCCGAGTGGATGTCCATCTTTGGCTCTGGCCGTCTCCTTAGGCAATCATTCGACGCGATAGTTCGGGGCTTCCTCGGTGATGATCACATCGTGCACGTGGCTTTCCTTCAAGCCCGCCGCGGTGATCCGGATGAATTTCGCCTTGCGCCGAAGCTCCTCCACGTTTGCCGCTCCCACGTATCCCATTCCGCTGCGGATTCCGCCGAGCATCTGGAACACGTTCATCGCCAGCGAACCCTTGTAGGGCACCCGGCCCTCGATTCCCTCGGGAACGAGCTTGTCTTCTTCGGTGTCGGCCTGGAAATAGCGATCCCGGGCGCCGCTTTTCATCGCCGAGATCGATCCCATCCCCCGGTAACTCTTGTAGGCGCGCCCCTGGTAGTAGATCACTTCGCCAGGAGCTTCCTCAGTCCCCGCAAAGAGCGAGCCGATCATCACCGAGCTGGCCCCCGCCGCCAGGGCCTTCACCGCGTCGCCCGAATACTTGATCCCTCCATCGGAGATCACCGGGACGTTGTGGCGGTCGGCTTCGCGGGCGCATTCGTCCACCGCGGTCAGCTGGGGCACGCCGACCCCCGCGATCACCCGGGTGGTGCAGATCGACCCCGGACCAATTCCGACCTTCACCGCGTCCGCCCCGGCCTTGATCAGGGCGCGGGTCGCCTCGGCGGTGGCCACGTTTCCGGCGATCAGCTGGATATTGGGAAATCCCTGCTTCGTTTCCCTCACCGCATCCACCACGCCACGCGAATGGCCGTGGGCGGTGTCGATCACGATCACATCGCATCCCGCCTTGATCAGCGCCTCGACGCGTTCTTCGCGATCCGGTGCCACCCCCACCGCCGCGGCACAGAGCAGCCGGCCCTTGTGATCCTTGGCGGCATCCGGATGGGCCCGGGTCTTTTCGATGTCCTTGATCGTGATCAGCCCCCGCAGCTCGAATTGCTCGTTGACCACGAGCAACTTCTCGATCCGGTTCTTGTGGAGAAGATCGATCGCTTCCGCCTGGGGGATGCCTTCGCGGCCGGTGATCAGCTTTCTCGTCATCACGTCTTCGACCCGCTGATCCAGGTTCCGTTCGAATCTCACGTCGCGGCTGGTGATGATCCCCAAAAGCTTGCCCGAGCGGGTGACCGGAATGCCGGAGATGCCGTGCTGGCGCATCAGATCGAGCACGCGGTGAAGCGGCGCTCCAGGCTCGATCGTCACCGGATCGAGCACGATCCCGCTCTCGTATTTTTTCACCTTGGAGACTTCCGCCGCCTGCTGGGCGGGCGACATGTTCTTGTGCACCACGCCAATCCCGCCCTCCTGCGCCATCGCGATCGCGGCCCTTCCTTCGGTCACGCTGTCCATCGCCGCCGAGAGCAGCGGGATCCGCAGCTTCAGATTTCCGGTGAGCCGGGTCTGGAGATCCACCTGCCGCGGGAGAACTTCGCTCTCTCCGGGAACGAGCAGGACATCGTCGAAGGTAAGGGCCAGCCGAAGATCTGGATTCAGCATGTTCGCATCCTTGGGCAGTGCCGCGAGGGTGACCGTGTAAATACGTCGTTCGCCGCGCATCCTCAACGGTTGCGCAGAATCCGGTTTCCTGATTCTCTAAGCGGTTGCGCCCAGCCTGCTAGACGGGAGTGCGCGAGTCGAGGGACTTCTCCCGAAGCGCTGGCGTCTCTTCTCCGGGCGAGGCGAGGGCGGAGCGATCGCTACCCACGAGGTCCCCGGAGGAGGGTCTGACCTCGGCCGATAGCCCGCACCGCGGCAGCTCCTTGCCGAGCCCTCGGCGATGCTTTGAAAGCTTGATCTGTCGGACGACGATGAAAACGAGCCCGGCGATCAGAATCCCGACGATCGCCGCCGTCTCTCCGCGGCGCACGGCGCGAACCAACCGCTCCAGCTCGTCCCCGAACCGGTAACCCAGGTAGACGAAGAGCGGGGCGGAACCGAGCGCGGCGATTCCATCCCAGAGGATGAACCGCGAGTACCGCATTCGCGCCGAGCCGGCGGTGAAATAGGTGACCGCGCGCACGCCGGGCAGAAACCGCGCCACCATGACGATCTTCTCGCCGTGCCGGTGGAAGAGCCGCTCCACCCGCTGGCGCTTCTCGGGGGTGACCACCCGCGAAAAAAAACCGCTCGCCCTCCCCACCTGGGACCCGAAGCGCCGCCCGGCGAGGAAGATCAGGCTGTCGCCGCAGAGAATTCCGACAAAACCCACCGCCATCATCGCATACAGATTCGCCACTTCGAGGTAGGAGAGGAATCCCCCGGTCACGAGAGAGATGTCTTCCGGAAGAGGGACGCCCAGGCCGCAGGCCACCAGCACCCCGAAGATGACCAGGTAGGCGGCCGCCCCCTCGGATTGCATCACGACATCTGTGAAGAACTGCTCCACTTCGCTACGACTCCTCGCGCTGGGGTAAAGCCGGGCTGACCAACCCGGGCGAAATGCCACGGAATGTGGCCATGCGGCAAGAACCGCGCACTGAGCGTCAGCCCTTCGCCAAGAGCGACTTGAAGGCATCCCGGCTGTCGATCACCTTTTGCCCAAAAAAAGAGACGATCCCCATCAACAATTTCATGCAGGCCTGGGGCTTTTTCGCGAACAACATGTGAAAATTCGCCTGCTTGATTTCGAACGCGGTGACCTCCAGCATTGCGGTTGCGGTGCACAAGCGCTGGCCCGGGCGGATGAGCGAGAGCTCGCCCAGGCAGTCGCCCGGTCCCACGTCGCCGATCGCCACCGGCTCGCCCGCGGGGTTGGTGGCGCTGAGCTTCACCTTTCCGCTGGACACGATGAGCAGCGAATCGGCCGAGGCGTTCTCTACGAAGAGCGCGGCACCCTTGGCGAAGGTCCGCGGCTCGGTGATCTCCGCGATGATCTGAAGACCGGTGTGTGTGAAATCCTTGAACAGCGGACAGGCTCGAAGAGCCGCCACGGGGGCCATCGCTCCTTTTTACCACGCCCACGCCCGCGTCCGCTCGGTCAGCCTTGTCGCGCCAGGTCACGATTGACTTTGTTCCCCGCGCCCCTCGCGCAGGTACTCCTCCGCGTACCCGACGTAGTGTGCTGCCGTCCGGGCGATCCAGGCGCGCTCCTCGTCGTTCAGCGGGCGCTTCACCCGACCTGGGCTTCCCATCACCAGGGAACCAGACGGAATTTCGGTGCCCGGAGTCAGCAGGGTGCCCGCGGCGATCACGCAATCGTCTCCCACCTTTACCCCGTCCAGCAGGATCGACCCCATCCCGACCAGGATGCGGTTACCCAGAGAGCAGCCGTGGAGGACGGCGTGGTGGCCTACCGTCACCTCATCGCCAAGTTGCGTCGGAAAGCGATCTCTCACCACGTGCACCATGCAGAGATCCTGGATGTTGGACCGCCGCCCGACGCGGATCCGCTGCACATCGCCCCGCAAAACGCTGTTGAACCAGACCGATGAATGCTCACCCAGCTGCACATCGCCGACCAGCTGGGCCGACGCTTCGATGAAGCAGGTGGGATGAACGACCGGGGTAATTCCCCGGAAAGAGCGCACCGTCATGCCGCTTCCACCTCGCCGCCGGACGGGCGGCGCTGCGCTTCGGTCCCGCTCAAGCCGTGGGGAGAGCCCTTGAGGATCGCCACGTGCGCGATCGCTCCAGCCGCCGCGCTCCCGTCGAAGTCCACCGCGCGGTTCTCCGCCGTCCTGCCGAACCACCGGTCCGGGTTGAATTTCGACCTGCCCTCGACCAGCACCTCCACCACGCTTCCGACCTGCGCGGACATGATCTGCCCGGTGATCTCCCGCTGGAGGCGCTGAAGCCGTTCGAGCCTCTGAATCTTCACCTCTCGAGGAATCGCCCCCCACTCCTCCTCGTGCAAACCGGCCGCCGTCCGGGGCCGGGGGGAGAAGATGAAGGAGAACTGACTTTCGAACCGCACCGCCTCGGTGAGCGCGAGGGTGCGATCAAAATCCTCCTCGGTCTCGCCCGGAAAACCGACGATGATGTCGGTGGTGATCGCAATTCCCCGCCGCGCCTTTCGCAGCGCTTCGAGCCGGCCGAGGTATTCCACCGCGGTGTAGTCGCGCCGCATCTTCTTCAGAATCCGATCCGACCCGGATTGCACTGGAAGGTGGAAGTGGGGGGCTATCCGCGGCTCGACCCGGAAAGCGTCGATCAACTCGTCCGACAGGTCGTGCGGGTGGCTGGTGGTGAAGCGGACCCGCTCGATTCCGGGGATGCGCGCGGTGCGAAGCAGAAGCTCGGCGAAGGAGATGCCGCCCAGATAGGAGTTCACGTTCTGGCCGATCAGCGTCACTTCGCGAACGCCCACCGAGGCGAGATCGGCGATCTCCGAGAGGACCTGCGCGAAGGGCCGGCTCACCTCGCGGCCTCTCGTGTGCGGCACCACGCAAAACGAGCAGACGTTGTCGCAGCCTTTCATCACCGTGACGAATTCGCTGACCTTGCCCCGGCACGTCTCCGGGGAGGCGCGAGGAAAGACGTAGTGCTCGGAGTCGACAAAGGCGGTTTCCACCACCCGCGCCCTCCCCCTCTCGACCCGCTTGAGTATCTCGGGGAGCAGGCCGATCGCGTCGGGACCAAAGACGAAGTCCACGTATGGCGCCCGGCGCAGAAGCTTGTCCTTCTCCTGTTGCGCGACGCATCCCCCCACCCCGATCAGCGCCTGGCGGGACATCTTCACCGCCCGGTATCGCCCGAGCGCGGAGATCATCTTCTCTTCGGCCTTTTCGCGGATCGCGCAGGTATTGAGGATGATCAGATCCGCATCCTCGAAGCTTGGGGTCGGCTCGTAGCCCGAACCGGCCAGCGCCTCGCCCATCCGGAGCGAGTCGTTGACGTTCATCTGGCAACCGAAGGTATGGATGAAATAGCGCTTCATCGAAAAGGCCAAGGGCCGGGCTTTATAGCACAAGCCCTTTGCCGCCGACCCTCAGACGGGCATCAATTGCTCGGCCACCCCCGCCAGGTCGGTCAAGCTCTGAACCACCAGGATCTGGTGACAAAACTTCTCGTATTGGAGCATCTCGCTGTCCCCAAAGCCCCAGCTTCGCCGGTCCTCGGAGCAGATCCAGACCAGGCGCTTGCAGCGGCGCTGGAGGTCCTCGAGCGCCCAGGTGTTGCTCGCGTTGTAGTTGTTCCTACCGTCCCCGATGATCATCACCGTGGTGCGGCGCGTTACTCCCGGCAGATACTCGCGGGCGAAAGTGGCGAGCGCTCGCCCGTAGTTCGAGTTCGCGTGCAGCGAGATCGCCCGCCCGGTCCAGGTGAGGTCTACTGCCTCCTCGAGCTTAAGCTCCTTGAAATGGCGGGTCACCTCGCCCAGGTCGGAAACGAAGACGAACGAGCGGACCCGGACGAAGAGCGACTGCAGGGTGTACATGAACAGGAGCATCATCCGCGAGGTGTTGCGCACCGAGTCCGAGACGTCGCAGAGGACGACGAGCTCCGGACGCTCGGGGCGGCGGGTGCGAAACTGGGGATCCATCGGCACCGCTCCCCAGGAGAGGTTCTTGCGCAGGGTCCGGCGGACGTTGAGCGTTCCTTTGCGCCGGGAGTGCCGCTTTTTCAAAAGCCGGCTCTTCAGCTTTTCGGCCAGCTTTCGCACCGCGCGCTGCGCCAGCTCGATTTCCGCGCGGGAGAGCGCGTGAAACGGTCGGTCCGTCCAGCCGGCGGAGGCCTTGCGCAGTCTCGCCTTCAGTTGCCGGTCGACCTCGCGCCGGGCGGCCTCTTCCACCCCGCGGAGCGCTTCGGCCAGCTTCTGCGCGACGATTTGAAGGCCGTGGGACGACAAGCCGCCCGAAGCCAGCTCCGCTTCCAGCGCGGAGAGATCGGCCCGGGCGCCCTCGATCCCGGCGCCGGCGATCAACCGGCGCGAGAAAAAACCCGCCTGCAGCGTCGTCTCCAGCCGGGAGAAATCGAGCTGCAGCATCGCCGCCCCAAACAGCTGCGCCAGACGGGCGCGGTCCGCAGTCAGCGCCGCCTGAGCCAGGGGCGATAGCCCGCTCAAGAGCCGATCCAGCGCGGAGACGACCTTGGCCAGCTCCTCGCCTTGAAGAAGACCCGACGCCTGGAGCGCCTCCATAAGCGATGCATCGAGGGCGGCGAAGGTTTTCGACGCCCCGCTGAAAAAGAAGTCAAAGGCCCGACCGAAGGCTTCGAGGTCCGCCTCGCGCTTGACCAACGTCGTTCGCAGCGCGGAGCGGAAGAGCTCTCGGCTTTCCAGGCCGACGCTGGAGGCGGCCCGCGCCGCATCCTGCACCTCGGCGGTGCTCACCCGCACGCCATTTTGGCGAAGCACCTCGGCGAACTCGACGACGCGTGCGTCCACGCACCGATTCTCGCCCATCGCCGCCCGGTTGAACAATGACCCATCGAAGCGATCTGATCCCGCGTGGTTAGCCGATGACGCAAGCACTGTGGCGCTACGTATGAGCAGTGAGGAGACGGCGACGGCGTAGGTGGTCTGGGCGGGCGAGATCCCTGCGGCCGTGCTACGGCCCTCGATGGAACGGCAAGCCAAAGCGGTTCGAAACGGGCCCTTCGCAAGACCTTCGAAAACCTGAGTGTCGTCCACGCCTCTCCGCAGGCCAGGTCGGGCGCGCCCTTTCCTGAGCTGACCACATGCCGCCTCATGGATTGGCCGGAGGAGCTTCAGACGGGTGAGAGCTTGAGTAAGGAGCTAGATTCATTCCCAGCCCAGAGGGCAAGCCACGTCCGATTTGAATTCGAGGCCCGTAGCGCGCCGCAGGGCTCTCGCCCGCCCAGACCACCTGCACCGTCGCCGTCTCTTCTCAAGCCAACCCGAGGTGTGAAAGCGATGACGGCGGTTTTAGCGCGTCCCCTGCCGGGCGAAGGCGAGCACCGCTTCGACGTGGCGGGTCTGGGGAAACATGTCGATCAGCTGCAGCGCGGTGGGAGCGAATCCGGACGCCCGCAGGCTTTGCGCATCGCGGGCGAGCGTCGCCGGATCGCAGGAGACGTAGACCACCCGGCCGCAGTGAAGCCTCTGCGCCAGGCTTCCGATCCCCGGGGCCCCGCTGCGCGGCGGATCGGCCACCAGCGCATCGAAGGCGGCGCCCTCCGAGACCAGCGCTTCCCCCACGCGGCCCACCTCGCCCTGGATGAAACGCACCCGGCCGGCAGCGACGCCTTTGCGCCGGCGCGCCAGCTCGAGCGATGCGCCGGAGGATTCCACTGCCAGCACCTCGGCCCCGGACGCGGCGATGGAAAACGTCAGATTCCCGTTTCCACAGTACAGCTCGAGGATTCGCTCCTCGGGGCGCGCCGCGAGCAGCTCGACCGTGCTCGCGCGCAGCTGTGCGTTGGCCTCGGAGCTCGCCTGGGCAAACGAATCCGGCCGGATCCACAGGGGCTCCGCGTCCGGAATATCCGGCAATCCCAGATGATCCGGCAAGCTCGGCTCGCCGATGATCCGCGCCGGCCCGTCCTCCGGAACCACCACCGCGCCCGAAAGCTGAAGCTCCTTCACCGCCCGCTCGCAGACCTCCAGATATGAAGGGCGGATCGGGCCTTTGAGGAACACCGCGAACGAGGCGGACTCGTCCGAGGCGAGCAGATGGACCGCCTTGGCATCCTTGAGCTTGGACAACTTCTCGCCCAGCGCCCCGGGCAGAGCCGAAAGCCGAGGCGCCAGCGCGGGACAGCTTTGAACCGGGACCAGCTCGTGGCTGTGGCGACCGTGCAGGCAAAGCTGACCGGCATGCGGGTGCATCACCGCCCGTCTCCGGTAACCCATCTGCTTTTTGCAGGCGCGCATCGGCAATACCTGAAAGTCCGTCCGGGCGATGCCCGCCAGATGCTCGAGGGAGGAGAGCACGATTTCCAGCTTCGCCTCTCGCTGCGCCACCTCGTCCAGGTGTAGCCAATCGCACCCTCCACACCGGTCGCTCAAGGGACAGACGGAAACGCGGCGGCTTTTGCTCGGGGAGAGGACCTCCACCAGACGGCCGCGCAAGACCTTGCTTCCCGCGGCAATCTCCACCTTTACCCGCTCGCCAGGAAGTGCACCCTCCACAAACAGAGAACGGCCCTGGTAACGGCCGACTCCCTGGCCGGATTTGGAGAGTCGTTCGATCGAGACCTCTGCGAGGATGGCGCTGCCCAAGGCTAAAGCGACGTTATCCGTCCGGCTTGAGGCGCGTGGACTCCACATCGGGAAGCTCTTTTCGGAGCCGCTCCACGAAGCGCTCGATCCGCGCGCGCTTTTCATCGTCCACGTTGACGAACTCGATCCCCATCCCGGGAACCTGGTTGGACGGATTGTTGAACTCAGCGATGCGGGTGACCCGCCCGTTGAGATCGAAGGGAAACGCGGTGTCCGGAAGCGAGATGATCAGGCGAACGGTGGTGCCGACCGCGAGCGGGTTGCGGGTGTTGATGAACATCCCACCGCGGGAGATGTTCACTGCCCAGTCGGTGATGAAGCCATCCACGCTGCGGTAGGCGACGAGCAGCTCGTGCTGCAGCCGATTCGCGCGGCGCGCTTTCTCGGGCTTCTCCACCTTCTCGGGCATTTCGCCTCCGTAACCGATCCCACTATAGCACCGGTCAAACCTTCATCTCACGGAGGTCGGGGGAGATCTTGAGCTTGGGCTCGGTAAGCGAATGGAGTTGTTCCACGCTCACCCCCGGGGCGAGCTCGCGCAGAAGCAAACCCCCGGGGACTACTTCGATCAGCGCGTGGTCCGTGACGATGTAGTGAACGCACTGCTTGCCGGTGAGGGGCAGCGAGCACTGGCGCAGGATCTTCGGGCGGCCTTCCTTGGTGGCGTGCTCCATCATCACGAATACCTTCTTCGCGCCGATCGCCAGATCCATCGCCCCGCCCATCCCTTTGACCATCTTGCCCGGGATCATCCAGTTGGCCAGGTCCCCCCGCTCGCTCACTTCCATCGCGCCGAGCACCGCCATGTCGATGTGGCCGCCGCGGATCATCCCGAACGACATCGCGGAATCAAAGTAGGAGGCGCCCCTCACCGCGGTCACCGTCTCCTTGCCCGCGTTGATCAGATCGGGGTCCTCCTCGCCCTCGAGCGGCCAGGGACCAATGCCGAGCAGGCCATTTTCCGAGTGGAGAAGAATGTCCATCCCCGGCGGGATGTAGTTGGCCACCAGCGTCGGCATCCCGATCCCCAGATTGACGTAGTAGCCGTCTTTGAGCTCCTGGGCGATTCGCTGCGCCAGCTGTTCTCGAGTCAGGGGCATCCGCAGTCCTTTAGGCTTTCAGGTCCGCTTGCGGACCGTGCGCTTTTCGATCCACTTCTGGTAGTCGCGGCCGGGGACGACGCGCTTGACGAAGATGGACGGAACGTGGACCTGGTCCGGGTCAAGCTCGCCCACTTCGACCAGCTGCTCCACCTCGGCGATGGTCACCTTCGCGGCCATGCACATCAAAGGCGAGAAATTCCGGGCGGTCTCGCGGAAGACGAGGTTGCCCCACCTATCCCCCTTGAACGCGCGAACGATCGCGAAATCCGCGACCAGCGGGGTTTCGAGGATGTGCTCCCGCCCGTTGATCGTCCGCACCTCCTTGCCGGCGGCGATCTGCGTCCCCACCCCGGTCGGGGTATAGAAACCGCCGATGCCGCAGCCCCCGGCGCGAATCCGCTCGGCGAGCGTCCCTTGCGGATTGAGCTCCACCTCCAGCTCCCCGCCGAGAAACTGCCGCTCGAACTCCTTGTTCTCCCCCACGTAGCTGGAGACCATCTTCTTGACCTGCCTCGACTTGAGCAGGATTCCCAAGCCGAGCTCGGTTGTTCCGCAGTTGTTGGAGATGATGGTGAGGTTTTTCACTCCCTTGCGGTGAATGGCGGCGATCAGATGCTCCGGATTGCCGCAGAGGCCAAAGCCCCCGCTCATCACCACCGCTCCATCCTTGACGTCCCGGATAGCCTCGTCCGCGCTGGAGACGACCTTGTTCATCTCGCGGTCACCGCTCCACCATCATCGCGATTCCCTCTCCGCCGCCGATGCAGAGCGAGGCCACGCCGCGCCGCTTGTTCAAGTCCTTCATCGCATAGAGCAGCGTCACCATCAGCCGCGCGCCGGAGGCGCCGATCGGGTGCCCGAGCACCACGGCGCCGCCCCGCACGTTCACCTTGGCGGGGTCGAGCTTGAGCAGCTGATTGTTGGCGATCGACACCACGGCGAAGGCCTCGTTGATCTCCCAGAGGTCCACATCCTTGGTGGACATCTTCAACCGCTCCATCAGCTTGTTGATCGCGTCGGTGGGGGCAACGGTGAACTCCGCGGGCTTGCGGGCGGCGCTGGTCTGTCCGACGATTCGCGCCAGCGGCGTCTTTCCCTCCGCCTTGGCTCGCTCCGCGCTCATCAGAACGACGGCGGCCGCTCCGTCGTTGATCGACGAAGCATTGCCCGCGGTGACCGTGCCGTCCTTGCGGAAGGCGGGCTTGAGGCCGGCAATCTTCTCCGGCATCGCCTTCTTCGGCCCTTCGTCCTCCGACACCACGACCGGATCGCCCTTTTTCTGCGGAACCTGGACCGGGGCGATCTCCGCCTTGAAGGCTCCCTCGCGTTGTGCGCGGATCGCCCGCTGGGTGGATTCGACGGAATACTCATCTTGAGTCGCCCGGCTGATCTTATAGGTGTCGGCGCATTGCTCGGCGCAGATGCCCATGTGTACCTGACCGTAGACGTCCCACAGACCGTCGAGGATCATCTCGTCCTTGAGCTCGACGTTTCCCATCCGGGCGCCGGTCCGAAGCGAGTGGGTGAGGTAGGGCGCGTTGCTCATCGACTCCATCCCGCCGGCGACCACCACTTCCGCATCCCCGAGCGCGATCGCTTGAGCGCCGGAGACGATCGCCTTGAGTCCCGAGCCGCATACCTTGTTCACCGTGGTGCAAGGGACCGTGTCCGGAAGACCGCCAAAGAGCGCCGCCTGTCGCGCCGGCGCCTGTCCCACCCCGGCCTGAAGGACGCAGCCCATGAAGACCTCGTCCACCTTGGCCGGCGAAACGCCCGCCCGCTCGAGCGCGGCCTTGATCGCCGCCGCGCCAAGCTGCGGCGCGGTCAGGCTGGACAGCGCACCTAAGAAAGCACCGACCGGGGTGCGAGCCGCTCCAACGATCACCACTTCTCGAGCCATGGCCAAGTCTCCTTTAGACCCAGTGGACATTCGGCTTAAATCTTAAGCTGCGCAAGGGTCAAGCACACGATGGGCCAACCGCCGCCGCGCGCATGACCCTTCCGGGGAATTCTTTCTTGCGCAATTTATTCACCCGACCCTGCCGGGGAATCTTACTTGCGCAATTTATTCGCCATCACGTCGCCCAGGCGGGCCTTGCTTCCCTCCGCCTGGCGTCTCAAGTATTCGCGGTAGTCGTCCTCGCCCTCGTGGAGGAGCGCCTTCATCGACAGGGCGACCTTCCGATCCTGGGTGTTGATGTCGATCACCTTCACCTCGACGTCCTGGCCTTCCTGAACGACGTCGCGCGGATTTTCGACCCGCTCGTCCTTGAGCTCGGAGACGTGGACCAGTCCCTCGATTCCCGGCTCGAGCTCGACGAACGCGCCGAAGTCGGTGACCTTGGTGACCTTGCCCTTGATCCGGCTTCCCACCGGGACCCTCTCGGAGAGGGTCTCCCAGGGATCGGCG
>WNFC01031775.1_pt1 | contig 13789 bp, 14 predicted proteins | sample 5400541 | NCBI WGS metagenome assembly WNFC01 (sample SAMN13153342, study PRJNA577476) | soil metagenome | isolation source: 120 cm saprolite under Douglas fir tree site 2 hole 2 replicate 1 | place: USA:California | collected 2015-04-18
TGGGCACCCAACTAAAGATCTTGAAATCTCCTTTGTAGGAACTCAGCGTGAAAGCCGTGACCTGCACCGAGTCTTTGGCGATGGTCGGCTGGTCCTGCGCAAATGATTTTGTGGAGCAAGACAGCACGACAATCAAAGCGAGGGTAGTCAGTATCCCGACTCGTCGGGATAGCGATGTTGCATTTGTTGGTACCCAGAGCGGTAGCGACGGGGTCGAAGCCGGCATAAGTTTCTTTATCAAGAACGCACCTCCTGATTCGATTTCGATTTTCGTCGGGGTTTTTGGCGCTGAGTAGTTTACACCGGGACATCAAGTTAGTTAAGAAAATTTCGGGTTTGGTTAGTGTCCTACTTTGATAAGCGGTGTTCAGAGTACCGACTTTAGTCGGGTTTTGTCAGGCCATAAATACCCCAACTAAAGTTGGTACTCTATACGCCTGTCAAATTAGGGTACTACCCGGGTTTGAAAGAATGATGAGTTCGATCCCGACCCTGATGATTCCGCTACCCGCGACGCGGGCTGAGCGTTGTCGGTTAGCAAAGCGGAGCGGAGCGCGATTTCCTCTTGGTGATATTTCGTGTGGCTTCGTGGATCGAGTCCTTTGCGGGCTTAAGCCCTGCTAAGCCCAACTAAACCCCTGCTTCGACAGTGGCAGGGAACGAATTCGTTTTCCCGTTACCGCAAAGATCGCGTTGCACACTGCCGGCAGGAGCGGAGGCAGCGACGGCTCTCCCAAGCCCGTGGGCGGGAATTCAGTCTTGAGGAAGTGCGCTTTGACATTCGGACGGGAGTAACTTCATCAAAATTCTTCTCGACCGCGCGGCCGTTCTTGATGGTAATCTCATATCCCATCAAATGGCTGAGCCCCTCAATGATTGAGCCCTGAATCTGGTTCACGGCATTGAGCGGGTTGACGACCTGACTTCCGACATCCGCCGCCACCCAAACTTTGTTCACTCGCAACTTGTTCGAGCTATCAACACTGACCTCAGCCACTTCGGCAAAATATCCGGAGTGACTAAAGTGAAAGGCAACACCTTCGCCGGTTCCTTTCGGAAGGTTGCGCTTGCCCCAGTTTGATTTCGCGGCCACCAATTCCAGCACGCCGCGCATTCGCCTGGCGTTGAAGTCGCCACCGAGGCCACCCGGGTTGTTAATCAACGAAGGCGGCGCCGCGTCTAGTATCGAATAGCGAAATTCGATCGGGTCCTTACCGGCAGCTTGCGCGAGTTCGTCGATGAACGATTGCATCACAAACGCGATGCCGTTACTTCCGGGCGCACGCAGCGCTCCTGTCGGCACACCCGAGGCCATCACCGATGCGTCAAGAGAGAAATTCGGCACAAAGCGGGCCGGGAATTCGGTCGCGTTTATTCCGGCGCTGCTCGCAAATCGATCACCCGCGCCGAAGGTTACAAAGTGATTCCGCCAGGCGACTAACTTACCCCCCGCATCGACGCCGCCTTTGAAGAAATGGAATCCGGCCGGCCGGTAAAAATCGTGCGTCATATCGTCTTCACGAGTCCACAACACCTTAACCGGAACTCCGATCTGCTTTGCGATCCAGCCAGCCTCAACGACGTAATCGTTGCTGAGACGTCGGCCAAAACCACCGCCGATGCGCGTCAGGTGAAGCTTGATGTCAGCGGGCGCCAGACCCGTGGTTCTGGCGACGAGGTTAAGGCCGGCTTGCGGAGTTTGGCTGGGGGCCCAGATTTCCAACTTGCCATCTTTAAAGTGCGCAGTGCAGTTCTGCGGCTCCATTGGTGCATGAGCGATGAAGGGATATGCGTAAGCAGCTTCAACCACTTTCGCGGCGCCCTTCAGAGCAGCTTCCACGTCTCCGTCGGTACGCAGCGATCGCATGGGCTTCTCTTTCGAGAGGGCTTCGGCCTGGCGCGCAAATCCTGCGCTGCTCTGCGCCGCCGTTGCCCCTTCGTCCCACTTCACTTCCAACTTCTCGCGCGCGGTCTTTGCCTGCCACCAACGATCGGCCACAATCGCCACTCCGCTCAAGAGTCCGTTGAGATCAGTGCCGCCCTCGACCACAAAGGCATGACGAACACCCGGCATGGCCTTGATCGTTTCGAGGTTTGCCGAAACCGCTTTGCCGCCAAAAACCGGACACTTGGCGAACACCGCCCAAAGCATTCCCGGCAGAGTGAAATCAATCCCGTAGATCGGCTGGCCCGTCACGATCGCAAAGTTGTCTACGCCTACTCGCGGCGTGCCGATGATCTTGTAGTCCTTTGGATCTTTAAGCTTCACTTTTTGCAGATCAGGAGGAGTCAGGGTCGCTGCCCTGGCGGCGAGCGCGCCGTATCCAAGCGAGCGTTTCGACGTCTGATGTAATACCTTGCCGGATGAAGTCGTGCATTCAGACTCCGGCACGCCCCAGGTTTGCGCGGCTGCGGCGATCAGCATCTGCCGCGCGGCGGCGCCCACTTGCCGCATCGGGTTCCAACTGTTGGGTGTAGCGGTGCTCCCTCCCGCCGACTGATTCGAATACTTTGTGTTGTCCAAATCGGCCTGTTCGATACGCACATCTTTCCAATCGACGTCCAGCTCGTCGGCAATCACCATTGGTAAGGAGGTCTTGACGCCCTGGCCAATCTCCGGATTCTTGGCGATGATCGTAACGATCCCGTCGGGCGCAATCCGTATGAAAGAGCTGGGATTTGGAATCAATGGAGCGGGTCGTTGGTTCTGTGCGAAAGCCGGCGGTTTGAAGTACAAACCAAGAAGCATTCCGCCGCCTGCGACCGCGGTGACTTGTAAAAATGCTCGCCGGTTAATCGATCTGGTCTGCACGGGCGCCTCCTGCCGTCAAGATGAATCTCACTGGTTTTGGAATTGCACTTTGCAATTACTAATCTGCAATTTGAAATCTCACTGCTGCGATTTAGGAACCAGACTTCACCGCTCCGCCATTTCCCGCGGCTTTATGAATCGCCTCGCGGATCCGCAGGTAGGTTCCACAACGGCAGATGTTACCGTCCATCGCCGCGTCAATCTGTGCATCTGTCGGCTTCGGATATTTCTTCAGCATGGCAGCCGCATTCATGATCTGGCCTGCCTGACAATAGCCGCACTGAGGAACATCGATCTCCATCCAGGCTTTTTGGAGCGGGTGATTGCCGCTGGGCGATAAGCCTTCAATCGTCGTGATTCGTTTGCCGTTAACTTCCGAAATTGCTGTGATACATGAGCGAGTGGCCTCGCCCTCCACGTGAACCGTGCAGGCGCCGCACAGAGACATCCCGCATCCGTATTTTGTGCCGGGAAGGTCCAGGACTTCTCTGATCACCCACAGCAAGGGCATATCGGCGGGCACGTCGACAGTCCTGGGCTTACCATTAACGGTTATTGTGAACGGCATGATGTCAACTCCCTCGCGTTTCGACTGATTGCGTCTGTTTTTTTAACGCAGGTGGGATTGAATTGCAAACAAAATGACAGTTTGCGGAATCTTCGGCGCCCGCGGGTGCGCTTTCCGGCTTGAACCGCGTCGCGGGTCGGCTATCTTTCAATCTCTTGCTCTGAAGCCACTGAAACCTCAAGGTCGCGCAGCAGCCCATCGCTGAGATCATAGATCCAGCCGTGAACAGTCAGGGTCTGGCCACGCGACCACGCGTCGCGGACCACGGTGGTTCGGCTCAAGTTGGTGACCTGCTCGATGACGTTAAGCTCGCAGAGGCGATCGTGTTGCTTTTCTTCAGTCTCCAGCGCGTCGAGTTCCGCCTGATGTTTGGCGCGCACGTCCTGAACGTGGCGCAGCCAGTTCTCGATGAGCCCGAGCTTGTTGTCCTGCAAGGCCGCGAGAATCCCGCCGCAGCTGTAGTGACCGCAGACGATGATGTGCTCAATGCGCAGCACGTCAACCGCGAACTGAATTGCCGAAAGGCAGTTGAGGTCAGTGTGCACCACGACATTAGCAACGTTGCGGTGCACAAACATTTCGCCCGGTACCAATCCGACAACCTGGTTGGCGGGCACGCGGCTGTCAGAGCAACCGATCCAGAGATAGTGCGGCGACTGCTGAGTGGATAGACGGCGAAAGAAATCCGGGTCTTGCCGCGTCATGTCGGCTGCCCAGGTGCGGTTGTTTTCGAAAAGTTGGCTGAGTGATTGCATAAGTGTCTCTTAGCAAAGTGTTATGCACGAACGAATGAAGTTACAGAACCGCGAGCGGCAGCGAGCGCGATCAAGGCGCAACTTGCAAGATGACACCACATCGTAAAACCGAAGCCGAACCCTTCGCAACTCGAGTTCTTATCCCGCTTCCTAGCGGTCGCGGTGCTGTATCTGCCGCTCGCTCCGCAGGCTCGCGAGTCTTCTTGTGATGTGTTCCTGGGGCTAACGTGACGAAGGCCCAGCCTGCGCCGGGCCTTCTTTTTGTCGTATGCGATTGGCTACCAATTATCTGGGTAACTCATGGCAAACCTGCGGCATCGCGAATGGATGGAAGTCAAAGCGCGCGCCCACCACGATTGGCTGGTCGGAAACGACACGGATTGAGAACGATACATCCGTAACGCCATCAAAACCTGGCCCGCCTGCGACCGGCATGGACCAATAGAGATCTCTGGTGTTATCGGCCGCGAGAGATACGTTCACTCCATTTGCTTCGCCCGGATAAGTTCCTGGTGATGGTGATCCGGGAATGTTATGGCCGGCCAGATTGTTTCCGCTCTTGTCCAGGAAATTTACCGAGACATTAGCTGTTGAAGCACTGCCGTTGAAGACGTACAGCTCGGCCGGGCCATTGCTACCGGCATTAGTGAACTTAGCTGGTGTACAGACCCAAACAAACGGGGGTCCGCCTGAAGATGGTCCCGGCGGTCCCGCTGGTCCAGCCGGCCCGGTCGCCCCTGTCGCCCCTGTCGCGCCGGTTGCGCCGGTTGCGCCCGGAGGTCCTGCGGGACCAGGGTCGCCCTGCGGTCCGGGAGGTCCTGCCGGACCAGTGATGTCCCACGAAACCCGGGATTCGTTGTTGTGGCATGGTGTACTCGAATCCACCAGACGCATCATTCCGTTACCGGGATTGATGCAAGCCTCCAGCGTGCCCGGACTACTGGCAGCGCGCATCGCGATCGGGACTAACACCGCACACGCGATAACCGAGATGCACGCAATGACACTTCTACGCGTTAACTTGATGCTCATATCGGGTCTCCTTTTCCTTTATGTGGGTTGGCTTTCTACGGGGAGCCAGCAATCTATTGACTTAATCTCGTAGTGTCAAGGAAAAATTGAGTAAAGCGGTCGGGTTTCGTTTCGACGTAGCGCTAGTCTCGTGCGTTTGCAGTTAAGACTCCGTCGCGCCTTTGCGCGAAATTTCGTCACATTGTATTGTCGTGGTTGATTCTGATCAGCAAGGACTGAAAACTCATGTGTCGCAACATCAAAACCCTGCACAACTTCAAACCACCGGCTAGCGAAGAAGAGATTCGCGCGTCCGCAATTCAGTTTGTGAGAAAGCTTAGTGGGTTCAACAAGCCATCAAAGGCTAACGAACCAGCCTTTAATCATGCGGTTGACGAGGTAACGAAAGCTGCTAATGAACTGCTCGCGTCACTTGTCACTAGTACGCCTCCGCGCAACCGCGAAGTCGAAGCCGCCAAAGCCCGCGCGCGTACCGCCCTTCGGTTTCGTGGAGCGCCAGCGGTGTGAATGAACGCACAGTTGAAGGCGCGGAATGGTAAACTCCACCCATGCGTCTCCCTTACGCACACATCGCAATCGTTGCCCGCGAAAAGATCGATGAATACCTTCTCAATCTGAGACATCGATACGGCGCGAGCAAGGCACGATTCTTTCTCGAATTTGGATTTCAAATGGACGAGTGGGAAGTATTCGCCGAAGCGCTACGTGAACACGCACAGCGTCATGAAATTAGCGTCGTGAGACAGACGCGCTGGGGGTCCGCGATATGAAATCGATGGCGAATTGAAAGCTCCTGACGGCCGGCGGCCGCGCATCCGCGCCGTGTGGCAAGTCGACGTAGGACAGATTGCGCCTCGGCTGATAACGGCCTATCCTTTGGAGGCAGAGCAATGATCAAAGAACACGACATCGTAGTGCTTACTGAAGACGTGCCGGAAGAAGGGCTCACCGCCGGAGATGTGGGGACTGTCGTGCACATCCACAACAACGGCGAAGGTTACGAGGTTGAATTCATGACTCTCACCGGTCAAACGATCGCGGTTGCTTCATTATCGGCACAGCAAGTTCGTCCTGTTAGCCGGCAAGACGTCGCCCACGTTAGAGAATTGCAGCCCGCCTAGACCACTCTCACATTTCGAGCGAAATCACGACTCTTGGATAGTGAAGTTCTCTTCACGGCATAGTCCCCTGGATCAGGTCTCTCATTGCTACGCGAGCAAAAAGGTTGGCCCAGTGATTCCGGCTTTTCCCGACTGCATTGGGATTTCGCCCAAGCTCATCGCTTGCGGTTTTTGTCATTTTGAGAAGCTCAACCGCGGAGTCTTGCCAGAGACTCTTGACCGCCTTGAAACCTCCCCGCCATTGCAATTTTCCGTTTCGCTTATTCGGCTCAACCATCCACCGAAACGCCGCGAGGATAGGATAAAGCGCGCCACTCATTAGCCTGTACTCAACTGTCTGCTGTGTGAAGGGAAGGTAAAAGCCCTTGGCGCGATGCTCAACAAACGCAAGCCTTCCAAACTTACCACCCTCATTATTCCAGTATTTTTGTGCCTCACCTCGAATTAGGTCATGCAATACCAGAATGTCATTCACCATAGGAGCGAGTCGTTTGTAAGAGTTGTCTTTACCTTCGTCCTCTTTCTTAACCTCTTCCTCGTACAATTTCAGAGCTGCCGATTTCTTCTCATAGGCAACGACTGGCTGTGTCTCGCTAACGTTCGGGAAGAGATGAACGTTGAAACAAGTCAGCAGACTTACAAGATCGCGGGCATCGAGCTGTTTATCTTCATTCTCGCGCCAAGCAATTTGGTCTCCATATGGATACTTATCCACAATCTTCTGCAGCCACTTGAAGCGGCCTGCCAGATTGTCGAGGCTCATGGGTTGTACCTGAACGGATGTGTTTAGTCCGCCGGCCATATCGGCGATCCACTCCAAGGGCGCCTTGGTAATCACCTCGAATTTAACAAACTGGTTGTCTGGCAATTGTTTCAGGTTATCGGGCCGCTTCTTCTTTTCCTGTTCGTCCAAGATGAGCGTATAAGTGTGCGCTCCGTCTAGAACTCCCTGGCCCGATTCTAGATTCACCATGTAGAGGGTGTCCGATCGCTTGTCGACCGAGGATGCGACAAGTGTGATTCCTTTGTGCTTCAGATGAAACATTCCATCCGGCTCAAGCAAACTCTTGCGCACGTCCTTGTAAACTGTTCGGTAGATGTTTGGGACACGCGCGTTTGGATCCAATGGCAACCCACGTGGAACTTGTGTGACCGGAACGAAGAAGAAGTGTCGTTCTATTCCTGGGAAAACCGGATCGGGCATTCGGCGGGCAAACTTCGTTGGGAATTCAAATTTCTGGTTATTCATATTTACCTTTCGTGACGCAGTCCAGCGTCCGTTCAAATTTGTGTCGTGTGTCCATCCAGACACCGACGGGTAGAGCTAATGGCGGGACTATACCACAGAATGAAAACGCACCGAAACAATTTTCGGGCTATCAAAGGCCGCGCCGAGACTTAACATGCTCTGTCGCCCGCTCCGCGGGCTTGAGGGAATTGATGCTGGCGTGGCCCGGGGGTGGCGTGCTTCGCACTTACCCCCGGCTACTTTCTTTCACGGCTACGCCGTGATCTACCTAATCCCCACCAATCCCTGCACACTCTGGATCAACTTCTCTGAGTCGTAGCCGACGCCGTCTTTGAAAACGATCTCGACAGCTTCGATGTCGCTGATTTTCGCTGCGGGGTTTCCTTTCACGATCATCAGGTCAGCCTGTTTGCCCAAAGCGATCGAGCCGATGCGCGCGTCCTCGCCAAGAAACTTGTTTGCCCAAAGCGATCGAGCCGATGCGCGCGTCCTCGCCAAGAAACTTTGCGCCATTGAATGTCGCGATCTTGATTGCTTCGATAGGAGTGAAGCCGGCTTCGACGAGCAGTTCTACTTCGCGGAGGTCGCCGAAACCGGCCACGATCCCCCCGTTGCCGGTGGGATCCAGACCCGCCATCAGTAACCCGCCAGCGGCGACGAAGGCGCGTTCGAAGTCCATCGACTTGCGGATCAAGACCGGCGTGGGCGAATCGGCCGCGACGCGCGAGCGCGCCGTCAGATAACGAACGCGCGCGTCGGTGTTCATCACGTTAAGCATGCGAGGATTCAGCACCGCGCTCGCGGCGCCGATGCCGCTTTGAGTAAGTGGCGCTCCCGCTTCGAAGACCGGCAGCGTTGAAGTGAGCGCGACATTCTTTGCTACCAAAGTTCGAATCGTTTCCTTTACCGCCTCGCCGTTGATATCAAGCTGTCTCAGGCTCGCATTCACGGCCGCGCCGGGACATTTGTCAGGCTGTTTATTCGCCACGAACTCGGAATCAGGAAGCAGACCGTGCTCAAGATTATCGATCCCAATCTCAGCCGCTTCACGATAACCAATCGAACACAGATGGCCAGTGACTTTGAGTCCGCGTTTATGCGCTTCTTCCACCGCGGCGCGCAATTCATCGCGCGTGATGTTCATGTAGGCTTTGAAAGAAGTCGCGCCCTGATCGGCCCAGTAGCTCACCATGCGGCGCGCGTCGTCGGCTCCCGTGAGCGTGTGCATCACCGGGGTGAATGAACCGACGCCTTCGAGGTAAGGCGCGGTGATGTGCATCTTGGGGCCAATCATGCGGCCGCTATCGATCAGCTTCTTGATTTCCAAATCGAGATACGGCTGAACGCTACCGGTCGTCCGAATCGTGGTGACGCCCAGCGCGAGATAGAGGCGCGGGAAACTTGTCCCCATGTTCGAGTACATCGGCGGCGTGCCACCCATCGGAAAGAACATGTGGTCGTGCATGCCCACCAATCCCGGCAGAACGGTATAGCCTTTGAGATCGAGTGTCTGGGCGCCCGCCGGCACCGTCGCAGTTGTGCTCGGTGCGATTGATTGGATCTTGCCTTCCGTGATCACGATGGTCTGATCCTCGAGCGGTGGGGCGCCGGTGCCATCGATCAGGCGCACATGGGCCAGAGCGATCACCGGCGCTTCGCTGCGGATGAATTGTTGGCGTTCGGCGTTCGGTCCCTGCGCCAGGCAAACAATGAAAGTCGCGAACAGTAAAGAGATGACGGCAGTTGTTTTCATACAGTTTCTCCCGGTGTTTATGTGACTCTGTCCGGTGGCGACGTCACCTCAACCAGCGCAACATATACGGATAGGGCTCAACTCGGCGCTCTGACGCATAACGGGCCTCAACAGCCATTCCATAGCGCTGTAAAAGCGGGACGCCGATGTAGCGGCCCTCCGCAAAGCTCTCAATTAGGGTTGTATCCCATCCTTGGTAACTTCCGGGGTAGAACACCAATTCAGCGTTCAGGCCCAGCTGCACTACGGCCGCATAAGACCAGGCAAGAGCGCTGAGTTCCTCTCCCTTTGAGGGCAAGAACTTCGTTTCTTGGCGGCGGACTGGATCGTGCACCGCGATGTGGCCGGCCTCGTGCAAAATGTTCCCCGGATGAATTAGTTGGCTCTCATCTACCAGCACCGCGCCGGTCCTGATGTCCAGACCCGGGAACTGCGTCTTCCAATTAATCGGGCACGCCTGCACCTCGATACCTACTGACTGCACAAACGAAGTCAGTCTTGTGACCAAACGATCCGAAAACATTCTTGTCCTTTCACGCTCGCTCGAATCGGCGAAGCTTCTCCCTAAGCCGCGACTTAACCTCTGCCCATTCGTCAGCGATGATGCTGAAGATTACGGAATCGCGGATGCGTCCGCTCGGCAGGATCAGGTGTTTGCGGAGGATGCCTTCCTGCGTTGCTCCCAGACGAAGAATAGCCGCGCGCGACTGCTGATTGAGAACGTCCGTGATGAGCTCCACCCGATTACAACGCCAATTATCGAACGCATGCGCGAGCATCAGCAACTTGCTTTCCGTGTTCACCGCAGTGCGTTGCGCGCTCTTCGCCAACCACGTGTAGCCAATCGCCACGGCGCGATCGTGCGGTCGAATCTCATAGAAGCGCGTGGTGCCGACGACTTCACCGGACTTCTTCACGGGCGGGACCCCCGGGCCACTCTTGCGGATAATCACGAAGGGCAGCTCTTTCCCCGTTGCCTGGCCGGCCAGCGCCACCTGGATGTAATCGATCATCGTGGCCGGAGAAGAGGGAACAATCGTGACCGTAGATTTCCAAAGCTCGCCGTCGCTCGCCGCGGCGATGAGCGCTTCTTCGTGCGCCGGAGACAAAGGTTCGAGGCGTACGTGCTCACCTTCGAGTATGACTGGAGAGATTTCCACCGTTCTTCCTATCACTTCTGCGCTTCGTCCCATTCCAGGTTGCCACGGCGGAGCACGCCGGCGAGATCTTCGCGCAGGAGAAACCGTCTTTGGATCAGGTCCATTGCACTCTCGGCGTACAGACCCAGATACTGCGCTTTCGACTGGTAACGTTCCTCCAGTGACGCGCGCGGATCGCCGCGCTTCTCGCGATCGCTTTTCGCCTTAGCCAAAGGCAAGTACGAGCCGATGAAACTGACGCGAGCCCACGGCGCTCCGGTTTTGGGATCACGCAGGTTCCAGCCAGTGTAAGTGGCGACCGGCACGGCGAGTTCCGGCAGTCTGACTCCCGCGATTTCATTTCCATCCGCGTTTACTTGCGGCACAAAGACTGGATAAGGATTGCCGACCGTTGGCGGCTGTTTGCTGATCACTCCCTTCAACCAGTCCGGACCAAAGTCGAGACGGTAAGCCTGATGCGCCGTCTGCGGCAAGTTGACGTCAGGAATCTTCGGGAACAAAAGTTTGTCGCGCGCGACCAGCGTGCCGTCATCCAGTCGCGGGTAGCTGCTCGGTGGCGGAGCGACGCCATCGCGCACCCACTCGTCCATGTTGACGATCATCGCGCGCCACAACCACGAAATGGGATTCGGATTCTGGGGGTGCTGGCCCAGCAATGTCAGGGCTGTGCCGCGCGTGGGTGGAAATGCGCCGGAGAAGTGTTGCAGGCCGGCAAAGAAATAGACGCGCACATTGTCCATCAGCGGCAAATCGCTTTTTCCGTCCGGCGAAGTGTGAATTAGCGACCCGGCGCGTGACCAATACTCGTAAGCAGTATTCGTGAAGAAAATCTTCGGCAGGACATTTTCCGCTTTTGCTTTGTTGAGCAGTCCTGCCGTCCTGCCGGTCTCTTGATCTGTTTGGGTCGTGTCCGCAAAGGGAAAGAGATCCGTGGGATAGAAAAGCGCGTTCAGCGGTTGCGCGTCGCGCGATGGTTGGGCGAAGCGGTGATTGAAGCTACCGATGCCCGCGCCGGCGACGTGGATCAGCAGGCCGTCGAAAACCTGTCGGCCGTCTTCATCGGCATTGAATCCCTGGTAAACAAAATGGCGCAGGAAGCGGCCCGATTGGGAAATGCCAAGAGAATATGCACGCTGGGCCGGCGCAACCGCGGCCGCGTCGTGTTTGAAATACGAGACGAGATCGCGCACGCCCGCCAGACCCAATCCGACCAACACCGGATCTTTGGCGACGTACACCAGCTCATAAATCCTGCCCGGCTCGAATCCGCTCTTCAGATAAATATAACGATCGCTCGGCGTGATCGCGCCGTTAACGCTGTGCGCGAAACTCCATTCGGTTTTGGGAATGACGCGCCTTTCCCCCGTCGGCGTCTCGCGCACAGTCAGGACGTTGGCGGTGTCGTTCGGGGCAGCGACGGGATATTCGGTGCCGCCGATGGCGCCGTTGATGATGTGCGCGAGCGGTTGCTCGCTCGTCTTCTCCTGAACAATAAAGTCTGAGCGCACCAGGCCGGTGATCGGTTTCGCTCCGTCGCGCGCAACCGGAGCATAAAGGCGTAGCAGGCCTGCCTGATCGCGCACGTCGAATTGCCAGCCGACCCAGACGATGGTGATTCCCTGGCGCATCAGAAAACCATCGCCAAACTCAGATTGGTTGGTGGCAAAGTTGGCCAGGCGAACGATGCCGCGACCGCCGCGGTTGGGAATTTCGAGGAACAGCGAGCCGCTGCCGCGATTTGGATCTTTCGGTTTGAGAATGTAAACGTCGGCTGAGAACTCGACCAGGCCATCTCGGTCGGGGTCCGCTTTATCAAGATCGACGATGACGCCGTTGTGAGGATTACGCGGATCGACTTTGAAATATACTTTGCCGATCAGCCTTTCGTACGGCCCGGCTAAGCCAAACGGCTTGCCGCCGTTAATGTCCTCACGCGTTTTGATCTCGACGCGAGTGACGCGCGCCGCCACCAACGGCGTGACTGTTAAGAGCAATATGATCGCGAAAACGATTCGGCGCATAACGGGTCTCCTCGGATTCTATTTCTTTGATTTTTCAAGTAGCGCGCGCAGATACTTCTGCCAGATGGCCGGCAGCGAATGAGTGCCGTGCCCGCGGGTCTGATCGCTGATCGGGATCAGGATGTAGCGGCCGCGTTTGACGCGCCTGATTTCGCGCTCCATCACCCCAAGCTCCGGCGGATTAATCAGATCGTCCGCGGAATTGATTGCGACGAGGGGCGCCTTGATCGTCTCAAGTCTCGGCTTCGGATTGTACTCGCGCGACGCTTCAAGCTGATAGATGAGATCATTCGCGTCAAGCCGGGCGACCGCCGGCTTGAAACGATCCAGGTAGAGTTTCTCTGCGGCCTCACGAGTGGGAGCCTGTTTCTGCCACTGCAGCGGCGCGCTACCTGCTAATAACAACAGATCCTCCGCGGTGGTCAGGCCGCGCATCGGTTGCGACTTATACTCACCGCCCATCCAATCAGGATCATTGCGAATCGCGTCAATAGCCATGTAACGCCAAATGCGATTGCGGCCGGCGATTTCCACGGGATTGCTCGCCAAAGGCATCAAGGCATCCATGAAATCCGGATACATTTCGCCCCACACCCAGGTCTGCATCCCGCCCATCGATGTGCCCATCACCAGACGCAGGTGATCCACGCCCAACTTTTCCGTGAGCAGTTGATGCTGCGCGACAACCATGTCGTCGTAAGTGTAATGCGGAAACCTTGCGTGCAGACCGTCGCTCGGCTTACTGGATTTACCGTGGCCGATTCCGTCCGGGAGAATGATGAAATATTTCGTCGCGTCGAGCAGTTGCCCGGGACCAAAAAGCACGCCGGCAAACTGCGCCGAAAGGAATTGTGTTCCGGAGCCGCCCGTGCCATGTCCAATCAGCACGGCATTGCGCACGACGCCCGACGCGTCACGCACCGGAGCGCCAATCGTCCGGTAATGAATTTTGAGTTCCGGCAGAACCTCGCCGCTGTGAAAGCGAAAGTTTGCGATCACATAATCGCCTTCGACTGGCGCGGGGTAGTTTCGGGCCGGCGCGACCTGGGCCGACCCGCCGACGGAAATCGCACAGCACAGAAAGAGCAACAACAAACCTCGTCGCATGGGCGTCTCCTTTGGGTTCGAGTACATTCGAGACCGTTCCAGCAGTGTTCTTCTCTGCGCCACCTCCGCGTTCTCTGCGTCTCGGCGGTGAATCCCAGTCGCACAGAGCTCACCGCAGATACGCAGAGGCCGCGCAGAGAAAAGCTTGAAAGCCGAACAACTCCTAATCCCTTTCTCGGCCGATCGCGGCGAATGTATATCACATTTTGGC
>WNFC01006353.1_pt1 | contig 13788 bp, 16 predicted proteins | sample 5400541 | NCBI WGS metagenome assembly WNFC01 (sample SAMN13153342, study PRJNA577476) | soil metagenome | isolation source: 120 cm saprolite under Douglas fir tree site 2 hole 2 replicate 1 | place: USA:California | collected 2015-04-18
GAGTAGCCCTTACCCGGCGGCTTCCTTCTCCAACCGCAGCCGCTCCATCACCGAGGCCACTAACTCCTTGGCTCCATTGATGTTAGCCAGAATCGCCTGCAGATCGAGCGCCGGAACATTCGGGTTCCGCGCGCTCGTGCAGTACACCCCATGCTGTCCCACCAGGATCAGCGCATCCGTCAGCACATCCAGCGTGACGGCGAGACGCCCTCGCGCCTCGCCCATCATGAACTCGTACTTTTCAAGTTCGTCTTGCCGATCATAGAAGACTGACAAGCTACCACTCCTTCGCTGCGGTATCGGGTGTCAGCGCAGTCGAAGCCGTCGGGAACTCTGGAGCAAGCCCCTTCCACCGCAGGATCGGCTTCCGCGCCGCAGTGGTCTCATCCAGCCGCTGAATCCGCGTCGAATGTGGAGCCGTCTGCACCAGCTCGGGATTCTCCTCCGCCTCGCGCGCAATCTGCTTCAGCGCATCGATCAGCAGATCCAGCTCCTCGCGGCTCTCGCTCTCCGTAGGCTCGATCATCATCGCGCCCTGCACCACCATCGGGAACGACACCGTATAGGCATGGAAGCCGTAGTCGATCAGCCGCTTGCCCATATCGCCCGTCTTCACGCCGTTCCGGGCCTGCAGCCTGTCCGAGAAGACCACCTCATGCAGCGACCGCGTCTTGTACTGCAGCTCGAAGGTCCCCTCCAGCTTCGCCCGGATGTAGTTGGCGTTCAGCACAGCATCCTCGGTCGTCTGCCGCAGCCCATCCGGACCATTCGCCAGGATGTAGGCCAGCGCCCGCACGAACATGCCGAAGTTACCATAGAACATCCGCACCCGCCCGACGCTCTGCGGACGGTTGTACTCCAACCCCAGCGACCCATCCGCCCGAGTCACCACCACCGGCGTAGGCAGAAACGGCTCCAGTATCCTCTTGCAAGCCACCGGCCCCGATCCTGGACCACCGCCCCCATGCGGAGTAGAAAAAGTCTTATGCAAATTCAAATGCATGACGTCGACGCCGAAGTCGCCTGGCCGCGTCTTGCCTCAGCGCCGCAGTGTCCTCATCGACCATCCGCTCCAGTTCGGCGATATCCACCATGCCCTGAGCATTCGACTTCAGGTTAGCAACCTCATACCCGCAGACCGCCGCGGTTGCCGGATTCGTCCCATGCGCCGAGTCCGGAATCAGGATCTTCTTCCGCGGATTGCCCTTGCTCTCGTGATAAGCCCGAACCAGCAGGATTCCCGTGAACTCGCCATGAGCACCCGCAGCAGGTTGCAGCGTAATCGCGTCCATGCCCGTGATCTCAACCAGAGCGTCGGAGAGAGTCTTCATGATGCCCAAGCAGCCTTGCGACAGAGACTCCGGTTGATAAGGATGCGCCTCGGCGATCCCCTCCAACCGTGCCACCGCCTCGTTCACACGCGGGTTGTACTTCATCGTGCAGCTACCCAGTGGATACATGCCCAGGTCGATCGCATAGTTCCACGTCGACAGCCGCGTGAAGTGCCGGATGATCTCAATCTCGCTCAGCTCCGGCATCACACCGAGATCCTTGCGCACCGTAGCCCCAAGCAGGGAGTCGGCATCCACAGCTGGCACATCCAACTCCGCCAGCCGATAGGCCTTCTTGCCCGGCGACGACTTCTCGAAGATCAGACCTTCGTCCTGGTTGACATGCGTCGTCGCCTTCTTCGGCGAACCTACAAACTTCTCATCTGCCATCGTCAAAACTCCTGGGCATCACGTGCATCACCGGTCTCCGAGTAGCTCCCGGACTCCGGCCCATCCAAATCTTCTTCACGCAACGAAAGGCCAAATACCGTGCCGTTCTCAAACTCGATCGTCAACGCGTCACCCTCTCCAAGCGAAGCCTGGATGACCTTCTCGCCGATCTGCGCACAGAGCGCGTTGCGATACTCCGGCTCACCGTAGGCCACCGAAAAATCAGGCAGCAACACATGAGGCCAGTTGTAGAGCGTAAACAGGGGAGTCGCAAAGCGCAGCTGCAGATAATCCTGCACAAACTCCACTGCCAAAAGCTCCTCGCCGATAATGGCGGAAACATCCATTACGAAGCCTTCTTGCCTGCGAGCGCCGTTGCTGCGTCATCGATCTGCTTCCGCGTCGTCAGCTCTGTTGCGCACCACAAGCTCGCATTCGGCCCAAGCTCCGGATACCACTTCTGCAGCGGAAGCCCGCCAATGATTTTGTCGCCAAGCAGCGCAGCGTTCGTCGCCTCGGCACTCTGCGGAAGCTCCAGCACGAACTCGTGGAACCGCGGCGCGCCTTCAAACAGAACCTTGGCCCCGGCGCCGAGCGTTGTCTTCGCATAGTGCGCCTTCGCTAGATTTTGCTCCGCCAGCTCCTTCATGCCCTGTTTGCCATAGACCGTCAGGAAGATCGTCGTCATCAGGGCGACAAGAGCCTGATTGGTGCAGATATTCGAGGTCGCCTTCTCGCGCCGGATATGCTGCTCGCGCGTCGACAGCGTCAACACAAATCCGCGCTTGCCGTTCACATCTTTGGTCTCGCCGATCAAGCGTCCCGGCATCTGCCGAAGGAACTTCTCCTTGCAGGCGATCACGCCGCAGTACGGTCCACCGTATCCGATAGCCACGCCATACGACTGTGCCTCCATCGACACGATATCCGCCTCAACCGGAGGCTTCACAATCCCCAGCGATACCGCCTCCGCAATCGAAACAATCAACAGCGCCCCCTTCTGATGTGCAATCTCGGCAATCGCCGTCACATCTTCGATCGTGCCAAAGAAGTTCGGCGACTGGATCAGCACACAAGCCGTATCATTCGTAATCGCAGCATCGAGAGCCGTCAAATCGACCCGTCCATTCGAGGCATAGCTGACCTCGGTTAAAGGAATCTCCTGATGCTGCGCATACGTCGCAATGACCTCGCGATACTCCGGATGCACCGTCCTGGCCACAACCGCGCCATCGCGTCCGGTCACACGCACGGCCATCATGATCGCCTCTGCCGCACCCGTCGATCCGTCGTACATCGATGCGTTAGCGATCTCCATGCCCGTCAGCTCGCAGATCATGGTCTGGAACTCGAACATCGCCTGCAGTGTTCCCTGCGCGATCTCCGGCTGATAGGGCGTATAGCTCGTCAGGAACTCGCCGCGCTGCACCAGCGAGTCGATGATGACAGGCCGATAGTGCCGGTAGACGCCCGCGCCCAGAAAGCTCGCGTACCCCGTCGCATTGTTCTCGGAGAACGCACGAAAGCGATCCAGAATCTCCGACTCGCCATGCTGGCGGGGAATCTGGAGGTCGCGCTTCAACTGATACTCGGCAGGAATAGTAGAAAACAGTTCATCAATCGACGAGACACCGATCTCGGCAAGCATCTCCTGGCGGTCCGCAGGGGACTTTGGCAAATAGCGCATATTGTTTAGTGTCCGGTCTCTTCGCTGATAAATCTTTCATAGTCGGCCGCTGAGAGAAGCCCATCGCCTTCAGCCGCATTGCTCACATCCAGCTTCAGCATCCAGGTATTGTTGGCATCGGCGTTGATCTTCTCTGGAGCATCCTTCAGATCCTCATTCACAGCCGTAACGGTACCGGACACCGGCGAAAACAGGTCCGAGACCGCCTTCACCGACTCCACCGAGCCGAAGATCTTGCCAGCTTCGAGAGTGTCGCCCACCTTAGGCAGATCGACAAAGACGATGTCTCCGAGCGAGTTCTGCGCGTAATCCGTTATGCCGACGGTCCCTTTGCTGCCGTCAACCTGAATCCACTCGTGTTCCTTCGTGTACTTGTAATTCGCAGGATATGACATGATCTTGGCGTTCTCTCCATCTTCAATTGTAGTGTGTTCAGTGGCGGAAAACAGCGTGTAGCAAGGTCGTTTTAGCGTGGTCCGAAGCCAGGGTAGGGATCGAGTTGGGTCAGTGCAACAATCTCCAGCATGCCGCGCTGGGCCAGCGGAAGGCTGCCTGCGGCCGCGCGCACCTCATCCTCCGAGCCCGCTTCCATGATGATCGCCGCTCCCGGCGTATCTTTCCGCCGCCAGACGTTGCGAATCGTTCCGGCGGAGTAAAGCTCACGCACTCGCTGTCCCTCAGCTTCTATCAACTCAGGCGTCCAGGCTTCAGGGGGGAATACGTCCGTACGGCGTCGACTCAGAACGAGAAATTGCACTGCTTCTCCTTGCTATTGCTTCAGCTATTTCTTTGGGCGTTTGTAAAAGGGCGTGGGCACAACTTTCGCCTTCACCATCTGACCGCGAATCTCCACGGCCAGCTCTGTATCCGGTGCGGTGTATTCGGTCGGAACATAAGCCAGCGCGATATTCTTCTTCAAAAAAGGCGCAGGCGAACCGCTGGTAATCTCGCCCAACCGCTTGCCGTCAAGCGAAAACACAGGATAGCCGTCTCGCCCGATGCCACGCTCGATCATCTCGAGCCCCACCAACTTGCGTTTCGGGCCGCCTGCGGACTGGATCTCCAGCAGAGCATCTCGCCCGACAAAATCCGGTTTGTCGAGCTTCGCATACCGGCCCAGCCCAGCCTCGAACACGTTGATCGTGTCGGAGATCTCATGCCCATACAGCGCCATCGCCGATTCCAGCCGCAGCGTATTGCGCGCGCCCAGCCCGCAAGCCAGAATCCCGAACTCCGCGCCCGCCTCCAGGACCTCGCCCCAAACCCGCGCACTGGTCGGCTCATCAGAAGGGATGTAAATTTCAAATCCGTCCTCGCCGGTGTAGCCGGTTCGCGCAATCATTACATTGTGCAGGCCACAAACCTGTCCCCACGTAAACCAGTAGTTCTTGATCGGGCTTAGGTCCACTGGTGTCAGCTTCTGCAGCGTCTCCGCCGCCTTCGGCCCCTGGATCGCAATCTGCGTGTAGTAGTCGCTGAAGTCGTTCACATGCACACCGGGCATGTGTCCAATCTGCCCCCGCACCCACTGAATGTCCTTCTCCCGCGTACCGGCGTTGATCACGATCAGGTAGTCGTTGTCGGAGAGCTTATGCACCACTACATCATCGACAAAGGTCCCGTTCGGATACAGCATCGCGGAGTAGTGCGCCTGCCCCACCGCCAGCTTCGACGCGTCATTCATGCAAAGCTTCTGCACGGCCGCCAGCGATCCCGGTCCCCGCAGCTGGATATCGCCCATATGCGAGACGTCGAAGACGCCCACAGCGGTACGCACAGCCATATGCTCCGCCGTCAACCCGCAACAATCGACGGGCATATCCCAACCGCCGAAATCAACCATCTTGGACTTTGCCGCACGGTGCACAGCATTCAGTGCAGTTTTACGTAGTGCTGTTTGAAGTTCTGACAAGGTAATAGCCTCTATCAGTCATCGTAGTGTGCTGACATCTCGGGGTCAACGAGACGTGCTGTTTGCGCCGATTCGGTGCGGATGCTCCGTTCGCCCACGGATCTTCAGCGCTGGAACTCATCGCAACTGACGCTACACCACAACCGTCTCGCGATATTCGCCAAATACCGTCCGCAGCGAATTCGCAATCTCGCCCACGGTTGCATAACTCTCCACCGCATTCACAATGTGCGGCATGAGATTCACCCCGCCACGCGCTGCATCCTCAACCCGACGCAGCGCTGCCTCATGGACACCCGCATCCCGCCTTGCCCGCAGCGCCCGCACCCGCTCCACCTGCCGCCCTTCCAGCGCCTCATCGATCCGTTGAATCGGCACTGCAACCTCCTGCTCGCTGGCGAACTCATTCACCCCAACGACGATGGCCTCCTTATCGTCCACCGCCCGCTGGTAGGTATAGGCGGCGTTCTGAATCTCGCGCTGCACATACCCCTGCTCAATCGCCCGCAGCATCCCATACTTACCCGCACGATCAAACCCGGCAATCGTTGCCATGTACTCATCGGCTCGCCGCTCAATCTCATTCGTCAGCGACTCGACATAGTACGAGCCGGCCAGAGGGTCCACCGTCTGCGCCACACCACTCTCATAAGCCAGTATCTGCTGCGTCCGCAGAGCGATGCGGGCCGCGTTCTCCGTCGGCAACGACAGCGCCTCATCGAACCCATTCGTATGCAGCGACTGCGTCCCGCCCAGCACCGCGGCCAGCGCCTGCAGGGTCGTCCTTACGATGTTGTTCTCCGGTTGCTGCGCCGTCAACGTTGACCCTGCCGTCTGCGTGTGGAACCGCAGCATCCAGCTGCGTTCCTTCTTCGCGCCGAAGTGCTCCCGCATGATGCGCGCCCACATCCGCCGCGCCGCACGGAACTTTGCCACCTCTTCCAGCAGGTTGTTATGCGAGTTGAAGAAGAAGCTCAGCCGTGGCGAAAACGCATCCACGTCAAGCCCGGCATCGATCGCCGCCTGCACATACGTCATGCCGTTGGCTAGCGTAAACGCCACCTCCTGCACCGCCGTGCAGCCGGCCTCGCGCATGTGGTAGCCGGAGATCGAGATTGTGTTCCACTCCGGCACCTCGGCAGCCGCCCAGGCGAAGATGTCCGTCACCAGCCGCATCGCATGGTTCACCGGATAGATGTACGTCCCGCGCGCAATGTACTCCTTCAAAATATCGTTCTGGACCGTCCCGCTCAGCTTGCGAACCTCAGCCCCTGTCCGCTTCGCCACAGCTACATACAGCGCCAGCAGAATCGACGCCGTCGCATTGATCGTCATCGAGGTCGAGATCGTATCCAGCGCAATTCCATCGAACAGCCGCTGCATATCCTCAATCGAATCAATTGCAACCCCTACCTTGCCCACCTCTCCCAGCGCCAGCGGCGAGTCCGAGTCGTACCCAATCTGCGTCGGCAGATCAAAGGCCACCGAAAGCCCCGCCGTTCCATTGGCCAGCAGAAACTTGTAGCGCCGGTTCGACTCCTCCGCGTCACCCATGCCCGCGTACTGTCGCATCGTCCACAGGCGGCCGCGATACATCGTCGGCTGGATCCCACGCGTATACGGATACGCCCCGGGCTCGCCCACCTGGGCAGCAGCGTCGAACCCCTCGAGGCTCTCTGCCCCGTAGACAGGATCGACAGAAATTCCAGAACTGGTTTTAGGTGACTCCGGCATGACGCTGTAGTGTACCCGTTGACAAGCCAGCCTATCGCCTGCGGCTTCTGCGGCTCGCCCTTACAAAGCTGCTTACGAAGAAATACCCAAACACCACTGCCATCCCAGCGGACAATAAAAAGTGCATATGAGCATCATGATTCGCCATCGTCTCATGCAGATCGCCCCGCAGCTTCCACGCTCCCGTCGCAGCGAACAGCGCGAATATACCGAAGAACACCCCGGTAAACTCCAGCCATAGAACGCCCGAAAGCTTGACAAAGGGACCCCACACGGCCTCGCCGAACCGCTTGCCTCCCCGCGCCATGCCCTCTTTGGTCTGTCGCGCCTGAGCCGCCGTGCGGGCCGCCTGCTCCCCCAATCGAACCCCGGAAGCTGCCGCTCTACTCTCCGACGGAGCCGCGTTATGCGCAGTATTCGCCTTGACCCCAGCAGAAGGGCTAGGAGACGTGGCCGCGTCCACCGCTGTCACCAGCGTCTTCGCTGCCGCACGGGCTCCCATACCAAGCGCACGACCGAAGCGCACCGAATCCATACCCGAAAGTGTAGCCCGTTCCAGCTCACCTGCGAAAGTCTTGCGCCTGAATCAACGTCCATGCACTCTTCTGCATCCAAACTCCAAGTCGGCAGTAACGGGAAAAGGGGGCAAGTCATAATGAAGAATATTTTCTGGATGGTAGGCGGACTCTGTGCAGCGGCAGTAGGTTTTTTGGTCATGGGGCGCAATCGGACCCAGCCTGTGGAGGTCCTGGCCCATCGCCTGGAAGAGGCCTGGGCCGACCACCATACGGTCGTCTAAGGGAGTACATCGCCCGCATTCAATGTCATTGCAGCCCGTCCAGCTAGAGCGTATTCTGTAGCAGTAGTTCGAGTACGCCAGAAGTACCCGCAATGCCGTTCCCGCCGGTCTCGTTGGGCCGGGAATACCCGATGCGCGGTTAGATTGCATACATAGGGCAGCCCGGAGGTGGCATTGAATCAGAAGGTTAAAAACCTGATCCAGAAGCTTGGCGAAGCGATTCACGAGTCTGTCTCAGAGTCGGAGGACATCGCTGGCGTCGTCAAAAACATCCGCGAACAAGGCTTCGATGTCCTGCTTATGCTTGAGGCCACGATAGGTCTCAACGAGGTAGAGGCAGAGGCCGACGAGTCTTCTGAAGCCCTCGAGGAAACCGCAGAAGGCCCGTTCACCCATAACGACCTGACGTTCCTGAAATCTTTGCGCATCAGTCTTACCGGAGAAGGCTCGGCCGACGCCACCATCGAAGAGTAGCGAACCGGCAACTCCTCTACCAGCCCGGGCTCCGCTGCCTGGGCCAGTCCCTGTTCGCTCAATAAACTCACGAAAGATCACAAAATCAATCGCCACATGGTAGACTCGCGTTTCTTCGAGACGCGTCTGCCATTTTGTGCATCCGACTGGCGTGGCTCGTAGTTAACCTGGTCTGAGGTAGCCGGATTATGAGAGATACGCTTGGTGTTTTGCTCGCCGGTGGCGCCGGTGAAAGACTTTTCCCCCTTACCCGCGATCGTGCGAAGCCAGCTGTTCCCTTTGCCGGTCAGTACCGCATCATCGACATCACCCTGTCTAACTGCATCAACTCTGACCTGCGTCACGTCTACATCCTGACGCAGTACAAGGCGCTCTCCCTCAACCGTCACATCCGCGAAGGCTGGGGACCGGTCGTTGCGAATGAACTCGGCGAGTTCATCGAGATCCTTCCGCCCATGCAGCGCGTCTCCAAGAGCTGGTACCAGGGCACTGCCGACGCCGTCTACCAGAACATCTACTCCATCGGCTCCGAAGAGCCGAAATACGTGCTTATCCTCTCCGGCGATCACATCTACAAGATGAACTACGCGCTGATGATGCAGCACCACGTTGATTCCGGCGCGGACGTCACCCTCGCCACACTGCCCATCAGTCCCACCGAGGTCTCCGCCTTTGGTGTCGTCGAGGTCGCCCGCAACGGCGAGGTCACCGGCTTTGAAGAGAAGCCCAAGGAGACAAAAATCCGTTCCCCCTTCAACCCAGACATGGTCGATGTGTCCATGGGCATCTACCTCTTCAACACCGACGTCCTTCTCCCCGAACTCCTGAAAGACGCCGAAGACCCTAACTCCCGGCACGACTTCGGCCATGACATTCTGCCCAAGCTCCTCGGGCGCTTCAAGATGCGCGCCTACAACTTCGTCGATGAGAACAAGCAGCGCGCACTCTACTGGCGCGATGTCGGCACGCTGGAGGCCTATTACGAGGCCAACATGGACGTTGCCACGGTCTCGCCCACCTTCAACCTCTACGACAAGTCCTGGCCCATGCGCACACGGCCCTACCAGTACCCGCCCGCAAAGTTCGTCTTCGGCGAACCCGGCCGCACTGGCATGGCCATCAACTCCATCGTCGCCTCAGGCTCCATCGTCTCGGGCGCGGTCATCCGCAACAGCGTCCTCTCGCAGGACGTACGCGTGAACTCCTACGCCGACGTCGACTCCAGCATCGTCTTCTCGCACGTCAACATCGGCCGTCACTGCCGCATCCGCCACGCCATTATCGACCGCGACGTCCACATCCCGGACGGAACCGTCATCGGTTACGACCCTAACGAGGACAAGAAGAACTACTTCGTCTCTCCCAGCGGCCTCACCGTCGTCACCCGCGACTACTCCGTCTACGAGAACCCCGTCTCGCCGGAGTTCCTGCAACAGGGAAACTCCTGATTGTTGCCCCGTTGCTCAGAACGCCGGCTGCTGCCGGATGGGATCGTTGCAAGGGGTGTACACCTGCATGTACGCCCTGCGAGCTCCCAGTTCAAAGCTTATTTGCGAATTGTCTGTGAATCGGCTGTATGATGAACGAATTCCGTCGAGCTAAATGGATGTTGGGGTTTTTGCGGCAGCGTTTGCTCCGGGTACGGAGTAGGGGCATCGAACGACTAGGTTTTTGTGTTGTGTCTTGCCTGCCATGGTTCCAGTTTCCACCACTTATGACTACGCTCTGGTCGTCCTTTCGATCGCCATAGCGATTGCTGCGTCCTACTCGGCGTTCAGCTTCGGGGAACGGGTGGCAGCCTCCAATGGCGCTCGCCGGTCCTGGTGGCTCGCCATTGGCGCCTTTGCGATGGGGCTCGGCATCTGGTCCATGCACTACACCGGTATGCTCGCCGTTCGTCTTCCGGTGCCGGTGCTCTACCACGTCCCTACCGTCCTCCTTTCCCTGGTGCTGGCGGTGTTCGCCTCTGCGGTCGCACTTGCTCTGGTCAGCCGCGAGCGGCTGGAGACCCCGCTTCTGCTGATGGGCGGCCTGCTGATGGGCGGCGGCATCGGAGCGATGCATTACACCGGCATAGCGGCCATGCGCTGCACGTCAATGCACGTATACAACGGCTGGCTGGTTGCCCTGTCCATCGCCGTAGCCGTGGTTTTTTCGATTGTGGCTCTCGGGCTCACCTTTTATTTCCGGCAGGAGACGGTCCGGTTTACCTTGAGGCGCCTTGGCGGAGCGGCCATCATGGGCGTCGGCATCTCCGCCATGCACTACACGGCCATGGCCGCCGTTACGTTCATGCCCGGGAATATGGCCTTTTCTCCGCAGGAGACGGTTCGGGTTTCAACACTCGGCATCGTGGCCATTGCCGGAACGACAGCTCTCGTGCTGGCGGCTGCTCTTGTCACCTCATGGTTCGACCGCATCCTCAGAAATGAACAGGCTCTCCGCGAGGCGCATGAGCGGCTGTCCATCGCTCAGGCCACCGCCAGCATGGGTGACTGGCACTGGGAGATCCCCTCGGGACGGGTGCAATGGTCTCCTCAGGTCGAAAGCCTGCACGGTCTTGAACCCGGCGCGTTCGCTGGCCACTTTGAGAGCTGGCTTGAGATCATGCACCCTGAAGACAGGCACCAGGTGCACAGCACTGTTACCCGGGCAATCCAGCGAGGCAACGAGTTCGAAGTCGAGTACCGGACCCTGCTCAAGGACGACAGCCTCCGTTGGATACTGTGCAAAGGCAAGGTGCAGCAGAACTCATTCAGTCGCGCCATAGGCGTGCTGGGCGTCTGCATGGACATCACCTCGCGCAAGCGGACCGAGGATGCGCTGCGCCGGACTGAGAAGCTCGCTGCGGCAGGCCGGCTCGCTGCCACGATCTCCCACGAGATCAATAACCCATTGGAATCGGTCGTCAACCTGTTGTACCTAATCGACTGCCAGCCCAGCCTCGACGAGCGGGCCAGGGAATATCTCGCGATCGCTCAGCAGGAGTTGGCGCGCATCACGCAGATCACGACGCAGACCCTGGGCTTCTACCGGCAGCCCACGCGAGCCACGGAGGTCTACATCGCAGACATCGTCGATTCGGTTCTCGAGCTGAATGCAAGCCGCTTGCATCATGCCCAAATCCGGGTCGAGCAGCATTATTGGGAGGTGAGGCCATTCTTCGGTTTTTCAGGCGAACTCCGCCAGGTCTTCATGAACCTTGTCGGGAACGCAATGGATTCCATGCGGCTCGAGGGTGGTCGGCTGCTGGTTCGTTGCGTCGAGTCGAGGGACTGGAAGACAGGGGAGAGAGGCGTTCGGGTAAGCATCGCCGATACAGGCCACGGTATGGCGGCCAAAACCATGGCCTGTATCTTCGAGCCGTTTTTTACCACGAAGGAAAATACCGGCACGGGCCTGGGATTGTGGATTGCGCTCGAGATCGTACAAAAGCACCAGGGCACCATCCGGGTCCGCAGCCGCACAGACGGTCCCACCACCGGCACGGTCTTCTCTATGTTCGTGCCTTACTCGCCTTCCCAGCCTCGTCCTACGGCTTCGTGACTACCGTTTGCCAAACCGGTAGACCACTCCAGCCGAGATCGCGAAGAACTGCCGCGTCTCCGTGCCAAAGTGCTCCAGAATCAGATCGGGCGAGAGCCGTACCGCCAGATTCTTCGACCGGTTGAAGTCGACGCTGCCGCCCAGAGCGGCAATCCCCTTGGTGCGGTTCGTATACAGCCCGATCGTAGGAAGGTACTGCGCCGGCACATGCGTCGTGCCGCTGTCGAACACGCCGTGAGAGGCGCCGAAGTAGGCGTGATAGTTGATCGCCGCATGTTGGTTCTTCGGTCCGCGGTACTGTGCTCCCAGCAGCCCCATATTCATGTAAACCAACGGCCGGTTGACGTTGAAGGCATTCGGATTGACCGGAGTGGTCCCCCACTCGCCGCGCCACTCCGCAGTGGCCCCGATCCTGGGCGTTACCCAGTAGGTTCCCGATACCTCTCCCCCGCCCAGGTTCATCCGGGTCGGCAGAGCCTGTCCGGCCTGGAAGTTCATGAAGCTAAGGCCGCCATAGACCTCGTACCTGTTGTCGTAGGTCACAGGGGCCGCCGGTCCAATCTTGCTCTTGCCCTGTGCCGTTGCTCGTCCCGTTCCCGCCACCAGCGCCGCTGCCACCAGCATCCCAGTCAATGCGCGAACCCTGTTCTTCCGCGCTCCAGTCGTCTTCCTCTGCAACACCATTCCCGGCATCTTCTTTTCCAACATCATCTCCTGCGTTTCCGTCACTATCCAAAGATATAACGTCCGGCACCCATCTGCCTTATCCCAGGCCGCGTATCTATCAGCGGATTGCGCCTGTGCGACAATAGTGAGTGCCGGTCGGCGCGTGTATATTCCGGCTGCAGGGAGAATTACCATGGGCGAACTATTCACACCAACACACCTCATTGTTCTTGCTATCGTGATCCTGGTCCTGTTCGGCGGCAAAAAGCTGCCTGAGCTCGGCAAGGGCCTCGGCGAAGGACTCAGGGGTTTCAAAGACGGCATGAAAGGCGTCACCGACGAGGTCAACAAGCCTGCCGATCCGGTCGCTCCGAAGCGCGAAGAGTCAGTCAAATAAGCCGCTGCTTCCGTAAAGGGAGGGCCCCTCATCCCTGTGCAGCGCTTTCTTCCGGTGTAGTCCTGTTCTAACGTCTCGATACCCATCGCGAGTCCCAGGCATCCCCGCATGAAATTAAAGTCGCCTTACCTCATCAAGCCATATGCGAAAGTCAAACTGTCGCGGATGGCCACAGCTGAGACTGGCGACTTCAAGACACCGGAGGCGGCAGCGCCTGCCCTCGTTAAACATCGAGAGCAGTTGGCCCGCCTGCAGGACGTCTTCTATGCCAGCCAGCAGAGGGCGCTGCTCGTCGTCCTCCAGGGAATGGATACCGCCGGCAAAGACGGCACGATCCGCCACATCTTCTCCGGCATCAATCCCCAGGGGTGCGACGTAGCCGCCTTCAAGGTCCCAACGCCCCTCGAAGCACGCCACGATTTTCTCTGGCGCGTTCACCAGGCCGTTCCCCCGCGCGGCATGATCGGCATCTTCAACCGCTCTCACTACGAGGACGTCCTCTCGCCGCGGGTCCACAAGCTCATCTCCGCCAAGACCGTCCGGAGCCGCCTCGAAGACATCAACGAGTTCGAGAGCACGCTCTTCGACAACGACGTCGTCATCCTCAAGTTCTTCCTGCACATCTCCCACGAGGAGCAGACTCGCCGCCTGCAGTCCCGCATCGACACCCCCGACAAGCACTGGAAGCTGGCCGAGTCCGACTTCAAGGAGCGCGAGTTCTGGCCGCAGTACGAGGACGCCTACGAGACCCTCATCTCCGCCACGAGCCACAAGCATGCTCCCTGGTTTGTCATCCCTTCCGACAGCAAGTGGTACCGCAACGTGGCCATCTCTCGGGTCATCGTCGACGCC
>WNFC01011243.1_pt1 | contig 13787 bp, 9 predicted proteins | sample 5400541 | NCBI WGS metagenome assembly WNFC01 (sample SAMN13153342, study PRJNA577476) | soil metagenome | isolation source: 120 cm saprolite under Douglas fir tree site 2 hole 2 replicate 1 | place: USA:California | collected 2015-04-18
CACTGCCTCACATCCGGTTCCGGGACACGCGGCTGACGGCACTATTCTCAAGCCGGAATTCCGCTATAACCAGTTTGGCGCGACCATTGGTGGTCCGATAATCAAAGACAAGCTCTTTTTCTTTGCTGATTATCAGGGCCTCCGCGATTTGAACTCCGGAGCCACAGGCTCCCAACTCCTTACGAAGAGCATGCGGGCGGGCGACTTCGGTCAGCTATGCACCGACTTCGGAGGGACATTCAACGGTTCGGGCGCTTGTAGCAATGTCAGCGGTCAGCTGGTTGATCCGCTTCACGGTAATGCAGCGGTGCCTTTCAACAATTTTGCCAACACGCCCGACACCATCAACGTAGTTGCAAATAATCTGTTCACCAACTTCGGAAAGTACTACCCGCTACCCCAGGTCAATAGCGTGGGCGCCGGCGACAATTACTTTTATAACAGCGGCACAACCATAAACACTGACCAAGGCGACCTAAAACTCGACTACAACATTTCGGACAAAGACCATACGTTTTTCCGCTATTCACAGGGGCACCTACGCAACCCCAGTGTCAGCGGATGTCTTTTCTGCGCCAACGGATCGAGTCTAGGTGCGGATCAGCCAATGAAAAATGCGGTCATAAACTGGACCCATGCGTTCAATGGCCAGCTGTTGAACGAAGCGCGGCTTGGCTTCAATGCCATCCAGTTCAATCAGAATGTTACTCAGACAGCATTTCTCGGCAATGTTGGACAGCAGCTCGGGATCGACGGAGCTAACTTTGGCGCGCCAGGTTTGCTCAACATAAACATCACCCCTGCGAGTAATGTGCCTGCGAGCGCCGATCTGGGCAATTTGGATTTGTTTCAGATATTCCACAGCACTCAGGGTCAGTTCAACGACAATCTATCGATCACGAATGGTCATCACTCTGTCAAAACTGGCTTCCAGTACGTGCGGGAGCGCCAGGATTTCGACTACGCCGGAAATAACGGCGGCCTGGGCAACCTTCCGATCAATAACCTGAGTGGTTCCGCGTTATCGGATTTCTGGCTTGGGATTGCCACCACCGGGGGCCAGAGAGACAGCTACATCCAGCCCGCACTATTCAAGCACCGCGGCAATATCTTTGCTGGCTATGTCCAGGACGATTGGCGGGCCACAAGTACGCTGACCTTAAACCTGGGACTACGATTTGAAGATCACACTCCGCTTTACGACACAGAGAACCGCGAGGTGAATTTCGGCCTGCTTACTGGGACCATCTATACTCCCGATGGGCGTGACGGAACGCAAAAGTTCGGTAATCGCGGGCTCTACAACAATTACCTGGGTCGAGGCGACTGGGAGCCAAGGTTCGGGCTTGCCTGGTCACCAGCGGCTCTTGGTGGCAAGACTGTAATTCGCGCCGGCTATGCGATTTCGAACTTCACCGAAGGCGGCGGCACCAACGAGCAGCTCACCATGAATCCGCCGCTCGGCATTTACAAGCAGTTGAACTCGGCGGGTACGCTGGGTCAGCAAGTAACATCGGGAGGCGGTGGCTACGCGGTGCCGACGAATTGCCCGACCATCGACCTTGCCTGCTTTACGACAGGCGGGCCGGGAGGGACACCTCTCAGGATCAGAGTTACTGATCAGAACTTCAAGCCCGCGATGAGTCAGCAGTGGAACTTCACCATTCAACACCAGTTCGGCAGCACGCTGACCGCGCAGATCGGCTATGTAGGCCAGCACGGCACGCACCTGCTGAACTTCGAGGACTTGGTGCAGCGCGTCGGATTGAACGCTGCAGGCCAGATCGCAAAGCCTGGTCAGCTTATCGTCAGTCAAAGAGCGGGACCATACCTCGGCGGCGGTAGTGGACCTTGTGACATCACTTCCGTTCCCGCGACCTGCGGTACTCTTGGCTCTCTTTACCAACTCGATCAAGGCACAGTCTACTCAGGTGGTTCTTACGCCAGCGCTGGCGCTCTGATCGGCGCTAACATGTCGAACGCCAGCCAGAGCTACAACGCTCTGCAAGCGGTGTTGCAGAAGCGCATGGGCAACGGATTGGAAGGCCAGGTCGCCTACACTTATTCAAAGTGCTTGAGTAACTCGCCGGGCTACTTCGGCACCGGATGGGGGAGCACAGGTGCAACCAGTTCTGGTGGCCAGCCCGGCCCGCAGAACATCTACGACCCGCGTTCGGATTGGGGACCGTGTTTCTTCAACCAGAAGCACGTCCTGACCAGTTACGTGACCTATCAACTTCCAGTCGGCAGGGGCAAGCAGTTCGGCAAAGACATGAACCCGGTTCTCAATTCGATCATTGGAAACTGGGAGATCGGCGCGATCCTTTCCGCCCACTCAGGAAATTCATTGACCCTGAATGAGTTCGGCGGGTGGGCTGCAAATGATCCATCCAACACCAATGGAATTGGACCGCAAACTCTATCGGAGCGGCCGAGCTGCAATGGACCGGTCCACATTCTCAACAAGCGAATTCCGTCAACTGCCGGCAGTGCAGCCGGCATCCAGTGGATAGATTCTTCGAATATCTCAATCCCTGCGTTAAATACATTTGGAACCTGTTCGGTCGGCAACGTAGCAGGGCCAAAGTACGTCGACGCAGATTTGAGCCTGCATAAGAACTTCCTGATCACCGAAGGCAAGAGCCTGCAATTCCGGTTCGAAGCGCTGAACGCGTTTAATCATCCTGTTTGGACGTTCTCAGGCGGTCCGGCCAACGGATCCTTTGATCCAGGTAGTCCGATCTTTGGCCAGATCACCGGTTCGCAGAGCGCACGAAGCGTGCAGTTAGGCTTGAAGTTCATTTACTAACTGGAACCTAACCCAACGCGGCAGGCGTTTCGGCGCCTGCCGTTTTTCTTTGCGGCTGCGTCAACTGGGATGGAGTCAGACTGTTCTAAGAATTTGGCCACACGGCAAAAATGGGACTATGATTCGTGCTGGTGAGGGCTTCGCCATGCAAGCTCGAACTCCCATAGTCACTGCAATATCCAGACCTCTTGCGGACGTCAGGTTTCCGCAGCTGAGCTTGTGCCTAAAGATACGCCTAGGCTTCCTCTGCGTGACGATCGTCAGCCTGTTTATCTCGCCCGCGCTCGCACAACGAGGCGGCGGGGGCGGCTCTCGGCCGTCTGTCCCGGTCAATCCGCCGCCCCCACCAGTACGCCCGCAAGATTCGAATTTTGACAAAACCCACCTTGAGTTAGACAGTACGGGAAAGCCCATGCGGCCAAATAGCGCAGACGACCGTTGCCTGCTTCCGCCGCTGAATGGAACGCGGGAACCGATCGTGGATGTTAAGAGCATGCAGATTTCGGGGGCCGGGCGGAAGGAGTATGCCGCGGCTTGCGACGCCCTTAAGGACAAGAAGTTTGATCGGGCTGCAGACCATTTACGCAAAGCGGTCCAGGCGGAGCCGCAGTATTCCGCCGCCTGGGTGACATTAGGGCAGTTGCTGGTGGCGCAACAGAAGGTGTCGGATGGTCGGGAGGCGTGTTCGCACGCGGTGGCGGCTTCGGCTAGCTATCTTGCCGGATATCTTTGTTTGGCGGACATCTCGGGCCGCGAGCAAAAATGGGACGAGATGCTGAAGTTCAGCAGCCGCGCTATTGAGTTGGATCCAGCCAATGATGCCGTCGCTTACGGACTGAATGCAGCGGCGAATATGAATCTGCGGAAATTGCCGGAGGCGGAAAAGAGCGCGCTAAAAGCGATCGAGATTGATAAGAGTCATAACGATCCGCGAACTTATTTTCTGCTGGCGCAAATCTACGAAGCCAAAGGAGAGCCGGAGAACGAGGCGGCCCAGCTTCGCCAGTACTTGAAATTTGCCAGCGATCCCAAGGACGCGGCCATGGTCAAGGCATACTTGGCGGAATTGGAGAAGCGCGCTGGCAGGTAGGCAGACGCCGTCGCAGGGTATCCGCTGCCCTCGCCCTGCCCGCACCCGCGAGTTGAGCATGCGGCGAGTTGAAACCGTCCATCTGTTTGTCAGGATTGCGATTTCGGTATTGACTCCTTTCTTGCTGACGCTGTGCCCACACGCTCAGACCCAGACCACCGATTCAGGCGGCATTTCCCTGCCTACTCAGCTCAGGATCCAGGGCGCGGGCTGGTGGCCGACCAGGGGTGACGCGTCCCGAGATAAATTTGTGGGCACGTCCGCGTGCGCGTTGTGCCATTTCGACAAGGCCTCAACCTACAAGGCTGCCGCCATGAGCCAGGCATCAATTCCGCCGCTGCGCTCGGAGGGACTTCGCAAGCATGACCGCCTAGAGTACCAGCTCGGCCCTTACAGTTATGAACTGGTGACCGAGGGAGAGCACAGCACACTGAAAGTTAGCAAGGGACAGGAATCGCTTTCCGCCGACCTGCAATGGGCTTTCGGGGTCGGTCACATGGGGCAAACCTACATTTATAAGCAGAAAGACGATCTCTACGAAAGCCATCTGAGTTTTTATACCGGCCCGCAGGCGCTCGACATCACGCCCGGACATGAGCACTCGACGCCGGCGAACCTGGACGAAGCGCTCGGGCGCAAGATGGAACCGTCGGAGATCAAGCGCTGCTTCGGCTGTCACACGACGGCTTCGACGACGACTGATTTGACGAAAACTGATTTGACGAAAAACGACCAGTTCGAGCCAGAGCATGCCGCCTGGGGAGTCACCTGCGAAGCCTGCCACGGACCAGGGGCGGACCATGCGGCGGCAATGAAGACGGGTGCGGAAAAGGGCAAGGAACTGATTTTCAATCCTGCCCGGCTGGATCCGGTCGCTTCGGTTGATTTCTGCGGCGCCTGCCATCGCACCTGGCAGGACGTGGTCGGAAATGGCCTGATCGGAGCCGGCATGCTCAACGTCCGGTTTGCTCCCTACCGCCTGGAAAACAGCCGCTGCTGGAAGCAACAGGACGCCAGGATCACCTGTATTGCTTGCCACGACCCCCACAAGCCCCTGGTGCGGGAGGCGGAGTCATACGATGCACGCTGTTTACAATGTCACGTGCAGCGCGGCACTAGACCGACTAAATCCCAGCCGGGCAAAGCCTGTCCTGTGGCTACAAGTAAGTGTGTGACTTGCCACATGCCCAAGTATCAGCCTCCGACGCTGCATTCTTCGTTTACAGACCACTGGATCCGGGTGGTACATCCCGGGAAACCGTATCCGGACTGATTCAGTGCTGTGGCCCGCTGGCGTCCGGTTTGGCCGGATCTGAATTAGCAGGATGGTCAGTGCTGCTGGGGCTTGCGGCCTTGATGGCTGGCGCGTGACCGAAATGCTGCAACCCTAATTCTTTTTGCCCTTCCTCAATCAGATAGAACTTGTCCGCTTCAACATCCTTGAAGGTCTGCTTCTGGCCGCTTGGCCACGAAATCTCGACGCTCTCGACACGGGTCGCCGCTCCGAGCCCGAAGTTGGCCCGCAGATCGCTCTGGGACAAATAGCTGCCGCCGCCGTAAATCTCGCGCATCTGCGACAAGTTCCCAACATGGATACGGATGCGCGCACCCATGGCGTCGCGATTGCTCTTGGTGCCGACCAATTTGAAATTTACGAAGTGATTTCCGGTGCCGCCGCCATTGTGCAGCAACAGAGGAGGATCTCCGTTGTTGGCGACGACGACGTCCACATAGCCATCATTGTCGAAGTCTGCGAAGGCTGCCCCGCGGCCGACGTAGGGCGTCTGAAATCCGTCGCCCGAGGTCTTGGTCACCTCCACAAACTTCCCTTTCCCATCGTTGTGAAAGAGAGAATTTATTTGCTTGTACGCAGCCTTCTGCGCGGACTGTTCGACTTCGGGATAGACGTGGCCATTAGCAATAAACAAATCAAGCCAGCCATCGTTGTCGTAATCGAAAAAGCCTCCGCCGAAACTAAGGACGTTGTAGGTGGGGATGGTGATGCCCACTTGATCGCTGACTTCCTCGAAACTTCCCTTGCCTTCGTTGTGCCAGATGTGGTCAGACGACTTTTGGAAATCAGAGATGTAGAGATCAAGGCGCCCGTCATTGTCGTAATCGCCGAGCGACATGCACATCGCGGCCATGGTTTTGCCGCGTCCGGTCAGGGCCATTCCTGCGAGCAGGCCTACTTCAGTGAAAGTTCCGTTGTGGTCGTTGTGATAGAGGTAGGCATTCACGCCGTCGTTGGCGACGAAGAGGTCGGGCCAGCCGTCATCGTCGTAATCAACCGCGGCGACGGATAGGTTCTTTCCCTCAGGCTGATAGATGCCCGCCGCCGAGGTTACATCGGTGAAAGTGCCGTCGCCGTTGTTGTGGTAAAGAATTGCCGGGCTGCCCTTGTAAACGCTGGGAGGGCAGTTGGTGCGCACATCCACGAAGTCGCAGTAACGCGGGCTGTCCTTATCGAGAGTCACGTACCCTCCGACGTAAAGGTCCAGCCGGCCGTCACGATCGTAGTCGAAAAACGTTGCGCCGCCGTGAAACATGGTTCCGGAAGCCACACCAGCTACGCCGGCCTTGTCGGTGACATCCGTGAACGTGCCGTTACCGTTGTTGTGGTAGAGAACGTTGCGTCCAAATTGCGTCACATAAAGATCGGGAAAGCCGTCGTTATCGTAATCGCCCCAAACACAACCCAGGCCGTAGCCGGTTCCGGGTACACCGGCGGATTCGGTGACATCGGTGAGAGTGCCATCACCATTGTTGTGATAAAGCGCATTGCGCGCGGCGATTCCGCGGTCGTACAGGTCGCGTCCGTTCACGAAGTAGACGTCCTGCCAGCCGTCGCCGTCGAAGTCGCCCACGCAGACTCCCGGGCCGAAGACTTCGCGGATAATCGCAATCCCTTTATTGCCGGGATAGTGGACGAACTTGATCCCGGCCTGGGCGGTGACGTTGGTAAATTGGAGGGAAGGCGGCGGTGCCTGGCCAACGAGCACGGGAACGCATAGAAACGGAATCAGCAGAATGAGTGGCAGTTTGGAGTAAGAGCTACGGATCGAGTTCCTCAATCGTGTTCTCTGCGGGTTGCGACCATTATCAGGCATAGATGCGAACCCCACAAAGCGAGGAAATTATCGCGGCAATTGAGACCGTTTTCGGACTCGGTTTTAGGCCGTCGGCGCTCCGGTTTCCGCTTATAATCATCTGATGCGGCGGGCACTTAGCTTCTCTCCTGTTTTCGGGTTCTTCCTCTATTTTATAGCCGGGACAGCGGTGGCCCAGACTTCGAATGGGACCTCGGCTAGCACCAGTGGGCCGAACGCGGCCGAACGCGCCATCGGCCTCGCCGAGAGCGGTCACTGCACCGAGGCGTTGCCGCTGTTGAAGAAAACAATCCGGCAAACAACCAACAAGGAACTGCAAAAACGCGCCGGGTTGGTCGGCATGCATTGCGCCATGACTCACAACGCTCCCTATGACTCGCTCACTTTCCTCGAGGTCCTGAGCCACGAATTTCCGCGCGATCCTGAAGTACTGTACTCTGCGACTCATGCTTTTTCGGACCTTTCACTGATGACGTCTGAGCAGTTGGCGCGCGAGGCACCGTTTTCTTATCAGGTCCATCTGCTGAATGCTGAGGCGCTCGAACTTCAGGGGAAGTGGAACGAGGCGGTTACTGAATATAAGAAGATTCTGGATATTAATCCACTGTTGCCGGGCATTCATGCCCGTCTGGGGCGGGCACTACTTTCGGAGCCGCAACCAACGCCAGAGACCGTGGCACAGGCCAAGAAAAATTTCGAGGATGAACTGGAGATCGATCCCCGGAATGCCAGTGCGGAGTACGTCCTAGGGGAATTGGCGAAGAACGACAATGATTTGTCAGCGGCCACGCGGCATTACACTCGCGCCACCACCCTGGACGCCGGTTTTGCGGAGGCCTATCTGGGATTGGGCATGTCGCTGGTTTCATCCAAGCGTTTTGCAGATGCCATTCCGCCGCTGGAAAAATATGAGAAGTTAGCTCCCGACAGCCCCACAGGGCACTTTCAACTGGCTCTTGCCTACTCCGGTGTGGGAAGAAAAGATGATGCCAATCGGGAGGCGGCACTGCAGCGCGAAACGGCCGCCAGTCTGGAAAAAGTCAGACGCAGGGTAGCCGAAGGCCTGCTGGAGAAGCAAGGCTCGCAAGACGATACACAGAGTTCGGATCAGCCTAAATAGCTTTCTCCTGCTTAACCGGAAAATGCCAAGAAAATCAGGAATGATCGCAAGCCAGTCTGCCGGATTTCTGCGTCGTAGGGACTTCCTCCGCGTACTGGCCGGAACCGCGGCGCTTGGCGGGGTTCCGCGGTTGGCGCGGGCTGCGGATCAAATCCCTTACCCTTTTTCCGAAGTACCCGCCTCAATCAGCGGCATTCACTTCACCCATGTGGCCGGCAGTTCTGCGGAGAAATACCTGCCGGAATCCACCGGCTCCGGCTGCGCCTTTTTCGACTACGACAATGACGGCTGGATGGATATTTATCTGGTGAACAGCGGCCCGTGCGATTTCTTCACACCGAAGGCGCCATTACGAAACGCACTCTATAAAAATAATCGTGATGGCACGTTCACTGACGTCACGGAAAAAGCGGGCGTCGCGGGCGGCGGTTACGGGATGGGCGTGGCCGTGGGCGATTACAACAGCGATGGCTTCCCCGACCTTTACGTCACGCAATACGGGCGCAGCATCCTGTATCGCAACAGTGGCAACGGCACGTTTACCGACGTCACCGCCCAAGCCGGAGTCGCCGCGCCGGGATGGGCTTCCAGCGCCGTCTGGTTCGACTATGACAACGACGGCAGGCTGGACTTGTTCGTCTGCCGCTTCGTGGACTTCGACAAACTGAAGCATCACAAATGCAGCGCACCCAACGTGCCCGGGCTGGCCGGCCAGGCTGAATATTGTTATCCGCGCCTGTACGCGCCGATGCCGAGCTGGCTGTTCCATAACAACGGCGACGGCACTTTCACCGACGTAAGCCAGAAGATGGGCATCACCGACAATCCCGGTAAAGGCTGGGGCGTGGTGGCAACCGACATCAACAACGATGGCTGGATGGACTTGTTTATCGCCAACGATACTGAGGCGAATTTCCTTCTTAAGAATGATAAGGGCAAACGCTTTGAGGAGATCGGCTTCACCGCCGGCGTCGCATTTGGTGAAGGCGGGAAGGCGCGCTCCGGCATGGGCGTGGATTCCGCGGATCTGGATCAGGACGGATGGATGGATCTGTTCGTCACCAATCTTGATCATGAATTTTATTCGCTGTATCAGAACAAGCATGATGAGACCTTCGACGACCGAGCCATAGCGTCGGGAATCGGCAAAGCGACGGAGATGATGAGCGGATGGGGCTTGAAGTTCTTCGACTACGACAACGACGGCAATCTGGACCTCATGATCGCCAATGGGCATCCGGACGACCTCATCGAAGAACTGCGGCCGGGAGTGAGTTTCAGCGAGCCGTTGCTGTTATTTCAGAACTCGGGCCAAGGTCTGCAGAACGTGAGCGCGCAGAGCGGACCCGTCTTTAACACTCCGTACAAGGCGCGGGGCTTGGCTTTGGGAGATTTCAATAACGACGGCGCGGTGGATGTTTTAGTCTCGATGAACGATGCATCTCCTCTGCTGTTGAAAAATGACGCGGGAACAAAGAACCATTGGCTGGGCGTCAGTCTGGTGGGGACAAAGGCGAATCGGGACGCGGTGGGGGCAGTGATCACTTACCATTCCGGCGACATGACGAGAACGCGCATGAAAGTGGCCGGTGGCAGCTACTTGTCATATCACGACCCCCGCTTGGTGCTCAGCATCGGGCAGCGTACAAAAATCGATTGGATCGAGGTTAAGTGGCCTTTGCCGAGCGGGGCGGTGGAACGGTTTACGGATTTGCCGATTGATCGCTACATCACCATTGTGGAATACCAGGGAAAATGGAAGTAGTAGTTTCTCAGCCCGCCGATCGCGCAACCGCCAGCGCTTCGTAAGCCGCGCCCAGCACCGGCGCATTTTCGCCAGTTGCGTACTGAGCTTCTCTTTATCGCTGAATGCCCGCACGAAGCCTCCCTGTTTGAGCTTGGGCAGAATCTTTAGCGCGATTCCGCCGGCGATGTACACTCCGCCAAAAGGCAAAATGCGCAGGGCCATATTCCCGGCTTCGGCGCCGTAGGCCTCCATCCAAATTTGCAGTGTCTCCATACACGCCGGACAGGATTTCGCGAAAGCCTGTTGGGTGATTCTGGCCGCGGGATCCACTCCTGGCTCGTCGAAAAACGCATGATGCACGCCGGGAAAAATAATCTGATGAATGGCGCGAAAGCCGCGACCGGAAACAATTTCTTCGCTGCAGACCCGGGGCATACGTTGCCGCAACGATTGCAGCAGCAAAAGCTCACGGTCGTTGCGGGGCGCGAAATCGGTGAGCGAAGCTTCCGAAGGTGACACTCGATAGCCCGAGCCGTCCCAGAAAAGAATGGCTTCACCCAATCCGGTTCCGGCAGCAATCAGAGCTTTCGGCGCACGCGGCTGCGAGGCGCCCTGGTTGAGCAGCAGCAGATCGTTTTCACGAAGGTGGTCGAGGCTCAATGCGGAAGCGACCAGATCGTTCAGCAGCGAGAGACGGCCCAGGTCCAGGTGAAGATTTTCGGCGAGGGTTTTGGAAGCAATGGTCCAGGGAAGATTGTTGGTGACCACGCCTCCGTCCACAACCGCGCCTGCGACGCCGAAAGCCGCGGCACTGAGATTGCTCCATTGATGCCCGGCTTTGACCAGGGCGGCGCGAAAGGCGTCGAGCAGGGTTTCGAAGCTGGAAAAGTCGCGGGTGGGAAGGCTGAGACGGAATACGGGCTCAAGACCTGGACCGCCTTCGCCTGGCCCGGCCTGTCCTACCCCAGCTTTACCTGGCCCAGCTTCGGCAAACCAGATCAGCGTGCTTTTTGTACCGCCAACATCCCCGGCAAGTATCATGAGCGTCGAAAATCAGCACTTAATATAGTAGTGATGGGACGCGCTCTGGGCAATTTTCGGAAGTCCACATTGCTCGGATCTTCCCTGGATTGATATAGTCTTACTTCCATGTATCGCGACTTTCAGGCTTCGGACCGCTGGACCAAAAAACAAGTGCACTGCATCTACCAGGCGTTGATCGTGGCAGTGGCCACGCGCCATGCCGACGCCGTGGACATTAAGTTTCTAGTGGATGGCCGGCCGGTTTGGGTGGTTCTACCGTTAGTTGCCTGGGACGAGTACAAGAAGCGTACAGGAAAGATGATTACCGATCCTCTGGCCATCCAAATTGCCGGGCGTTTTCTGAAGTATGCGCTCGAGTCTGGCGAGGGTGGAGGACGGGAAATGTATTCGCTGACCGTGGACCAGACCCTGCAGCATCTGGACGCAGTCGTGAACGACGCAGAGCCTGCCGTGGTAGGGTGATCTGCGATTCGCTTAAGATCCGGTGAAAAAGTCTGCGGACCTCTAGCGAACCGGCTTGCCCAATGCCGCAACGGCTTGGCTGGGAGTGAGGCGCACCCTGAATGTGTCATGGTCCCCGCAACTGATTACTGTATTTTGATCGCCATACTCTCTGACCCAAATTACGCGTTCGGGGTTTACAAAAACTTCCAGGCCGTTCACATCTTCAAACATTACAAACTCCACGTCGCCTCCTTCGGTGATTGCCCTTCTCCCGAAACATACCACGCCTAGACCGGCCAGAATTGGTTCACTAGAGTAGTCTCTGAATTCCCACTGCGGCCATCATTCTTCCGGTTACTCCGTGTTCGGCCCGGTGCGAAAATAGGATGTCGGTTCGGCACGCGGTGCAAAGGGTAATCTCTGAGATGTTTTTCTTGGGAACTCCGGATTCGAGCAACTGACGACGGTTCGCCTCGGCCAGGTCGAGAAAGATTCGCTTCGGTAACTGGCTGTGCCCGGGAGCTCGCGCGGTCAGAAACAGCAACGGATATTTTTCGTGAATCTCGTCGGTTTCTTTGGTTTCGCGGAAGAGGGCGGGCGCGTAGTCGAACTGGGATTCGAATGCGTCCCGGACTTCCGGCCCGATTTGATAACAGCATCCGCGAATGCCGGGGCCAATTACCGCTTTCAGGTCTCCGGGCCGACTGCCGAAGTGGCGCCGCATTTCGCCGACGCCTTTTTCCACGATCCGCTTCACGGTACCACGCCATCCGGCATGAAACACACCTACCGCGCGCCGATTCGTATCCACGAGGGTTACGGGAAGGCAGTCAGCGGTCAGCACCGCCAGGAGGATTTCAGGATTGCTGGTCACCAGGCCGTCACCGGCCAGAGGCTTTGATGGAATTCCTGAGACGCAGTGGATAAGGTCGGAATGAATCTGGCGTAAGGTGACGATTGGCCAGAGCGGACTGCTTTTCTTTGCCCCGGTCTTCGCACCGAGCCTTGTCCCCGCCTTGGCTCCGGGCATCGCGCCGACCGCCGCGGCAAGAGCCTGCCGATTGCGCTCCACCGCGGCCCGTGAGTCCTGGGCGGTAAACCCCAAGTTTAGGGCACGACCGCCGTATGCTTTGGAGAGTCCTCCGGTTCGGGTACTAAATCCGTGTACCAGCCAGGGGATGCGTGATAACGAATTCGCCCGCAGAACGTCTATCTCTCTTTTGTGTTTGGCTTTGGATTCAGCTGTCACCTAGCCATCTTAGCAATACCGCTTTGCCACACGGGTATAATCAGCGGTTTGTCCGAATAACTACCCCGGAGAAAAACATGCGTTTACGGTTTGCAATTTTAGCAACGTTGATCCTGACGACAGCCGCCGTTCCCCAGCAACACAACGACAATCAGCAACCAGCGCAGCCGCAACAGGCACAGTCCCAGAAGAAACAGCCGAGGCCCCAGCCGCAGCAGCCGAAGCCGGAAGAGCCGGCGGCGAAGGTCACCGAACCCACGCTGGCCCAGCCCCAGCCGAAAACCGGGGAGGATAAAGACAAGAAGGAAGAGCACTACGACATGGCCGAACTTGCGCCGATAGTGACGCATCACCAGATCACTGTCGAAGGCAAGACGCTAAAATACACGGCCACGACCGGCCGCCTTCCCATCAAGCGCGGCGACGGCAAAATCGAGGCGGAAATGTTTTTTGTCGCTTACACGCTCGATGGCCAGGAGGCTTCCAGAAGACCGGTGACGTTTGCCTTCAACGGCGGCCCCGGATCCGCTTCGATCTGGCTGCATATGGGCGCGCTGGGTCCACGGCGGGTGGCGCTTCCGCCCGATGGCTTCCTGCCCCCGCCTCCCTACCGGATGGAGGACAATCCCTACACCCTGCTGGACAAGAGTGACCTCGTTCTGGTGGATGCCATCGGAACCGGCTTTAGCCGCGGCGAAACGGCCGAGATTTCGAAGAAATTCTGGGGAGTGAAGGGCGACATCGAGGCGTTCAGCGAATTCATCCGCATGTACATTTCGCGCTACGAGCGCTGGAGTTCGCCGCTTTTCCTGCTGGGAGAAAGCTACGGCACCACGCGCTCCGCCGGGATCGCCGGCCATCTTGCCGAGGAGGGCATTACCTTCAACGGAATCACTCTGCTTTCCATGGTGCTGAATTTTGAAACCCTGGAAGACACCAAAACCAACGACGAGCCCTACATTTTTCTGATCCCGTCGTTCACCATGATTGCCGGATACCATCACAAGCTGCCTTCCGATCTGCAGCAGGACGTGAACAAGGCGCGGCAGCAGGCCGAGCAGTGGGCTTCAGGGGAGTATGTGCAGGCGCTGGCCAAAGGCGATGCCCTTTCTCCGGAAGAGCGCCAGAAGACAATCGAGCAGATGTCGCGCTACACCGGACTGAGCAAGGAAGT
>WNFC01016015.1_pt1 | contig 13784 bp, 12 predicted proteins | sample 5400541 | NCBI WGS metagenome assembly WNFC01 (sample SAMN13153342, study PRJNA577476) | soil metagenome | isolation source: 120 cm saprolite under Douglas fir tree site 2 hole 2 replicate 1 | place: USA:California | collected 2015-04-18
TCTATGCGCTCGACGAACAGGTGCGCCGCCAGGAAGTATCCGGCAGCGTAAGGAAGTTTGAGCACTGGGAGATGATGTCGTTAGTGCTGGACGACCATCAGGTCTGTCGCGGGCTTATCGCCATGAACTTGCAGACTCTTGAACTGAAGTCATTTCCTGCCGACGCGGTGATCATGGCTACCGGTGGGCCAGGATTGATCTTTGGCAAGTCGACCAATTCGATGGTCTGCACCGGAAGCGCAGTTTCCGCCTGCTATCAACAGGGTGCGAAGTATGCCAATGGCGAGTTCATCCAGGTTCACCCAACATCGATTCCCGGTGAAGACAAGTTGAGATTGATGTCTGAATCAGCTCGAGGTGAAGGTGGACGCGTTTGGGTGCCGCGGAAAAAGGGTGACACGAGAGCGCCCTCTTCGATTCCCGAGAACGAACGGTGGTACTTCCTCGAAGAAAAGTATCCTGCTTATGGCAACCTCGTTCCGCGCGACATTGCCACACGAGAGATTTTTCAAGTGTGCATTGACGGCTACGGTGTCGGCGGCGAAAACCAGGTATATCTCGACCTTACGCATATTCCCGCGGAAACACTCGATCGCAAGCTCGGCGCCATTCTCGAAATTTACGAGATGTTCGTCGGCGACGATCCGCACCATGTACCGATGCGCATTTTTCCAGGCGTCCACTATTCAATGGGCGGCCTGTGGGTTGACTATGATCAACGCACGAATATTCCCGGCCTGCTCGCGGCAGGTGAATGTGATTATTCAATTCACGGGGCAAACCGGCTGGGGGCTAACTCGCTCGTCAGCTGTGTCTATGGCGGCTTCATCGCTGCCCCCGCAGCAATCGAATATGCCCAGAACGTGGAGAGAAACGGGGCTGACGGATCGCGTATCTACGATCAGGAATTGAAACACCAGCAGGAGATCAATGATGCCTTGATCAAGCAGAGCGGAAAAGAGAACCAGTATGTCTTGCATCAGGAGATGGGCAAGGCGATGACTGACAACGTCACCGTTGTCCGCTACAACGACAAACTGAAAGCCACGGATAATAAGCTGCTGGAACTAATGGATCGCTACAAACGGATCTCGATCAACGATTCTAACTTGTGGGCTACGATGGCCCTGCCGCACGCGCGCCACCTGGACAACATGCTTGAGTTGGCCCGCGTAATCACACTTGGCGCGTTAAACCGAAATGAGTCGCGCGGCGCACATTACAAACCGGAGTTTCCGAATCGCGACGACGAGAACTTCTTGAAGACGACGATTGCCGAGTTTTCCGGTGAGGGGCCGGTGCTTTCCTACGAGCCGGTTGACGTTTCGTTAATCAAACCTCGCAAGCGCGACTACGCACATGCGAAAAAAGAGACCGCGAAAGTTTGAGACTTTAACCAGGCCAGTGGCTCAAATTATGACTGTACAGACAACATCCTCGAAGACAGTTTCGACAAAGACGGTCGAGATTCACATACGCCGTCGCGCCAACCCCGACTCCCCTCAGTATTGGGAGCAGTTTGAGATTCCTTATCGACCCAATCTCAACATCATTTCCTGTTTGATGGAGATTCAAAAGAACCCCATTAATAAAGCAGGCAACGCAACGACACCTCCGGTCTGGCAAATGAATTGTCTGGAGCAGGTTTGTGGTATCTGCACGATGGTCATCAACGGACGCGCGCGCCAGTCGTGCTCAGCACTAGTCGACAATTTCGAACAGCCCATAAAGCTCGAGCCGATGGCGAAGTTTCCCAATATCCGGGATCTCGTGGTTGATCGTTCACCGATGTTCGATCATCTGCAACGCGTGCACGCCTGGATTGAATTAGACGGAACTCACGATCTGGGACCTGGTCCCCGTATGGCTCAGAGTGAAGTGCAGGAGCGCTACGCTTATTCTCGTTGCATGACTTGTGGTTGCTGTCTTGAAGCCTGTCCCCAGTACGATGAGGACCATTACATTGGACCCCAGGCTATTGCGCAAGTCCGACTCTTCAACATGCATCCCACCGGTAAGATGACGCGTGATGAACGACTTGAAGGCATCATGGGCGACGACGGCATCACGAATTGCGGCAACGCGCAAAACTGCATCAAAGCCTGCCCAATGGGCATTCCCTTAACACGAGCCATCTATGAAGAGAATCGAGAAACTGTGGTTCACGGTCTCTTTGGCTGGCTCAAGGATTAATGCTTTTAGATACCAAGCACGTCGATCAACTCTTGCACCGCCGACGCGCTCTTCTGCAGCGCAATTCTCTCTTCAGCAGTCAGATTAATCTCGATGATCTGTTCCAAACCGCGTGCGCCGAGCTTGCACGGCACACCGACGTAGAGTCCGTTGATGCCATACTCGCCTTCCAGATAAGCGGCACAGGGAAGAATCTTCTTCTTGTCTTTCAAGATTGATTCAGTCATCTCCACGGCGGCTGCTGAGGGAGCGTAGTAGGCCGAACCGCTCTTTAACAAACCCACTATCTCGGCGCCACCACCGGCCGTCCTTTTCACAATGGCATCGATCTGGTCCCTGGATAACAACTCTGTAATAGGAATGCCTGCACAAGTAGAAAAGCGAGGTAGGGGCACCATCGTGTCGCCATGTCCGCCAAGCACAAAAGCCGTTACATTTTCGACCGAGACGTCCAATGCTTCGGCAAGGAAACAACGCATACGAGCCGAATCGAGGACACCCGCCATCCCAATCACGCGATGCTTGGGAAAACCAGACCGGCGCAGAGCAACCTGGCACATCGCGTCCAATGGATTCGAAACAATCACCAGAATCGAATTGGGAGAGCGTCGCACAACTTCCGCAACAACTTTAGAAACGATGTCTGCATTAGTTTTCAAAAGGTCGTCGCGGCTCATGCCCGGCTTACGCGCGAGGCCGGCGGTGATGATTACAACGTCGGAGTCTTCGGTGCCGTCGTAGGTATTAGCACCAACTAGTCGGACATCGAATCCTTCGATCGGCGCAGCCTGAGCCAGATCCAACGCCTTACCTTGCGGGATACCTTCAACGATATCGACCAACACAACATCGCCGAGTTCTTTTGCGGCAAGCCAATGGGCCGCCGTTGCGCCCACATTTCCGGCGCCTACCACGGTAATTTTCTTTCGCACACCCATGTCGTCTTAATTCCTTTCGCAGGGCAGGATCCGAACCATTCAGCAACGCCAGTTCCTGCGTGATCTATTAGTAAGAATGCTAGGATTTAGAAGACCGCGAGTGTACAAGTGCGCCAGAGAGAGTGTCAAGAAACAGGAGTTTGATTAGATTCTACTCGATGAGATTTTCGCACTGGATAAAGAGAGTGTTTGGAGAAAACAGCCAACAGCTATCGCCCGATCAGCCGGACGACGGTTCAGAACTCGACCCCGACAATCCTTTTCCCGACCCTGTCGCGATGGAGATTACCGATGTTTTTGATCTGCACACCATTCAGCCGCGAGATGTGAAGCGAGTTGTTGAAGAATACTTGCTGCGGGCACATGAGAAGGGTTTTCGCAGCGTCAGGATCATTCACGGGAAAGGTATTGGCGTGCAGCGCGAGATGGTGCGCTCTCTGCTGGCGCGAACGCCCTTTGTGACTGCCTGGACTGATGCCCCGCCGGAGGCCGGAGGATTAGGCGCAACAATCATTCGGTTTTCCGATGAAAACTGATCCTAATCATCTCTCAATGTTCTGTATTACACCGTACAGACATAAATAACATTGATCATAAGATTGCGTCAGGCAAACAATCGCCCAGGCAGGCTGGTTCTTCTTAGGGGGCAATAAAGGGAGCCAGCCTGCCACCATTTTTAAAATAAGGGGGGTCTTCATGTATTTATCAAACTGCCACTCAGGTGAGTGGTATCTCGTAATCACCTGCGAAAATTGCCGCACTAAACAACCTCTGTTTGAGGACCTATCCAGAGGAAGAGCTAGAATCCATCATACCTATGAACACCGCTGCGAGAAGTGTCAAAGTGTAGCACTCTATGATTCGGATAAAATAGAGCGGTACCAGCATCCTGTGTTCATGACGATGGCCAGTTAACTTTCGCGTCTCACCTTTCAAGTTAGGGCGATAACATACTTGACTCATCCCGTTCAGCAAGTCGACTGTTAAAGGCTAAGACGTCCTAAGTAACGACTTTTTGAGAGGCACGTAACGCGAGTGCTGCTCCTTTGGCTGCAAGTCTTTGGTTTGAAAACAGTGTTTCCACCTCGTAGGGACATTGGGCCACGAGTGGGTGTCCGAACGCACACCCGCAGGGGCGAAGCGGAGCGGAGCACTCGGGGCGAAGCGGAGAGTTGTCGAGCAACGGGTCGTGAGCTTTTTTTACGGGGAGACTTGGTCAGGATTTCTCCCAACGCATAAACAGAAAATATGGGACGCGCGTAAGCTTCCTAAAGCGATCAGATTTTCTCAATTCATCCACAGTCGGCTCGGCCTCGCAGAAATCTCGCAACAGGAATCCTTCACGCAAGAGCACTTGTACGTAATCCTGCAAAGGGCGGTGGCGACGCAGTACTGGCGCGGAAAATTCTCTAGTGATTTTGTCTTCCCATACTTCCCGGTCGAAATAATGATCGACTTTGAAGAACAACAGATGGTGCTTGTCGTCAGGATCGCGTTCCCATTCCGCAATGCGCCCCGAAAAGCAAGGATGGGTAATGCTCATTAGTAGGGATCCGCCGTTGCACAGAACTCGACGAATCTCACGAACAGCACCCAAATAATCTTCAACATCCATTAAACTCATGGCGGCAACTACGAGGTCGCAACTATTGTCCGCGATGGTCTCCAGAGCATTTGCGTTGGCGCAAATGAACTGAACGTCCAGCTTCTCCGCCTCGGCGCGTTCGCGCGCGATCCGAACAAGCGTCTCGCTACCATCTGCTCCGATGATGTTCGCCCCACGGCGCTTTAGCTGGCGTGAGTATCCGCCTTCACCGCAACCAAGATCGAGTATTCGTAGACCAGAAACATCGCCCAACATTTCCAATATCCGAGGCATGAGGAAAAAGTTGCGATAGTCATTATTATCAGCGTGCAACACCCAGCTATCGCCAATGGCATTCCATGAGCGCGTAGAACTGTCTTCATTGAGCATGCGCGTTTAACTCCTCAGGCTTATTTTGCAGTCCGCCAGGTCGAATCATCGTCCCCGACGCCTATCAGTTTCTTGAGTGCCGCGCTGGCGCGCGCTTTTCTGCGTCCCGAAGAATTCGTTCGACCCAACGCAGTTCGGTTTGCGTCTGCTCAATAAGCAACTGAAGCATCCACACGGCTTCATGATACGGGTGACCGACTTCGGTCAGCACGTCTGCGAGAGTTGCTTTTTCCAGATTTAGCCGCTCTTCGAGCAGTTTTCTGCGGTTGTCTAGTTGCTTCCGGAAAGTCCTTGTCCGCGCCTGCCACGAGAGCGCGAGCCAAATCAGGAATGGTTGATGCACTTTGAATCAGTTTGAGTTTCGTTAACTTATCCAACGAATAATAGATTTGCGGACGTGACACGGGAGCCCATTCGCGAATCTTTCGATCCTCGAGAGTCGCATTTACCTCGTAGCCGTGCATCGGCCGTTCCGCCAACAAACTAAGAATCACCAGGTCGGAGATCGTCAACCGAGTTTGGTTGGCAGGGTGCGCAGGCCTCTCCACCAGAGTCTTTTTTCGCTTGACAGCTTTGGCCATGCGGCCTACTATAGCACCACTAGTCCAATTCAGACTAAGCGGCGCTTGATCGAGGAGAAGATCTCTGTTTGCTGTGACCGCTCCCCGTTGTTTACCGGTGATCTGCAGATGTGGATCCGCAACGCAGACCTGGAGCCGGACTGGCTGCGGGTCGGCGGCGATATCGTCGGCCCCACGCTCCGGCGTCGGGCCCGAAGTTCAACGGTAGTTTTTCCTTAACCGGAACCACTCCGTAAGAATTGCGCTAGTAGCGCAAGGCCATAGTGTAGGATTAGCGCCGTGCTGTAAGCCGAGCACGGCGCTTAGGTTGGTGTGTGTTTTTTCAGGGCGCAGCGAAGTATGACTGCAGGATCGTTAGTTCACAAATTTGGGGGCACCAGTCTCGCCGATGCCGATCGTTATTGAGCGGCCTGTGAAATCGTTCTTTCCGAACGATCAGGTAAGCCCGTTGAATGCTAGTAGACAAATTTTTCATGTTGCCTCCGGCACGTGTTCACGGCTCGTGCCACAGACACCAATAAAAATTGCGGGACAAAACAACGAGGGAGGCGAGGTTCTGATTTGCTGAGAAAAATTGGTGCCCCCGGCGCGATTCCAACGCGCGACCTTCCGCTTAGGAGGCGGACGCTCTATGCAGCTGAGCTACGGGAGCACAAACCGCCGAGAATCCTAAAGGGTAAGTCGACAATCGTAAAGCGTCCGCACCCCAAACTCTCTACCTAGCCTCGAGTAAATCACCACTTTTTTCCACCCGCTCTTTTTCCCAAGTTATCTTGACTGTTAGACCTGATAGGTGTATTCAGTCATTGCAAATCCTAATTTGAGAGCGACCGCCGGACAGGATTTATTCTGCTGGCGTTCATCGTCGGGAAAAGGCGGCATACGTTTCTCTGCTATTGCCGCCGCTATCTCGCTATCTTTTGCCTCCGAGCGTGCGCGGTGAGCAAGGTTGTATATATGCTGCGCAAATCAACAACCTTCCGCTGCTATTTAATTAGTATAGTTTCAGCCGGCAACTCTCCCCGTCGGTTGTTCCAACGCAAACCAGAGTTCCAGCGAGTGCCCGCGCCTTATTTCGAGTCGCGCTCGCAATTTGATCGTCCCGATATTTACGAGCCAAAGGGGGCTTTATGGTTAGACCTAAACCGGTATTGTTATTTTCTCTCGTGATCTCTCTCACCTGCTCTTTCCTCGTGCAGGCCCAGACCAAGTCGGTGACAGCGACCAATGTGGCTAGCGAAGACCAGCCACCCAATTCGACAGCCGCGACTTCCGTCCCTGTACCCACATCCGAACGCAGCGCTAAGGACCAAGGTCCTACTAAGGCTGCTCGAGAGAACGCGAGGAGATACTACAAAGCCGGCGTGAAGTACGGACGCGCTAATCTCTTTAAGCAGGCGTTGCAATCGTTTCAGGAAGCACTGAAAAATGACCCTGAATATCCGGAGGCTCTATATGGCTTGGGCCGGGCCAACCTGGATCTTGGCAATTACAGTGAAGCAATCGAAGCATTCCAATCCGCGCTCAAGCTCAATCCAAACGCAACCGATGCCTATACGGGACTTGGCGAAGCTCATGCAAAGCTCAAAGACGAGAAGCCGCCGTCTCGAATCCCGGATAGCTTTGGAGTCGGTGAACGCGTTGCACTCACAGAAAAACCAGCCGCTAAGACCGCCGTCACGCCCGATCGAAAAGACAATCTGGCAGTTGTCTACAAGGTAGGCGCCGGCGATGTGCTCGACATTCGAATAGCGGGAAGCCTCAACCAGGAATCCACTTTATTTACAATCTCCAGTACGGGAATGCTCGAGTATCCAATTCTCGGCCAACCTTTGAAAGTCTTAGGACTTACTCCAGACGAAATAAGCGAAAATATCGGGGCCGAAATGAAACGCCGCGCAATCGGGCATGAGTCGGACCCACAGGTAGGTGTGCGTGATTACAACAGCCACGCGATTCTAGTCAGCGGCTTGGTGAAGGAACCCGGCACGAAGATATTGCGGCGAGAAGCCATCCCATTGTACGTCGTTTTGGCCGATGCCCAGCCGCTACCGGAAGCCTCTCAAGTGACCATAATCTCGCAACACTCAGACAAGGCTCGCACGGTCGATCTGTCTGACGCAGAACAGACCAGTATGTTGATTCTACCAGGAGACGTGTTGTCGGTAGCCCCCGCTCCAAAGCAGTTTTTCTACGTTGGCGGTGACGTGAAAGCCCCGGGCGAATTTTCGTATCACAAAGGGCTTAGTCTGACACAGGCAATATTTGCCGCAGGTGGCGTTACGCCCACAGGCGAGAAGGTTCAACTCTCTCGCGGAGCAGGAGATGGGCTATTGACTCTAAATAAGTTCAAGCTGAAGGATATCAATAACGGAAAAGTGCCGGATCCGCTCATTGAGCCTGGCGACAGAATCATGGTTTTGCATTGAAGGCGGTTGGGAGATTCTATATGGTGGCTGCGCTACCAACGCCAAACACATCGGAATCGGAGAGACCGGATGATCTGCGCGTCAAACTCCTGCTGAAAGCAATTCAAAGAGGAGACGCCGCGGAGGTTGAAGTCGTCCTGTCAGGAGATGTGGATGTAAATGCAACGACTTCACGGGGCACCACACCTCTCATGAGTGCAGTCACCTATGGGCATCTCGAAATAGTCCGTGTCCTACTTAAACGTGGGGCTGAACCGAACCAGAAAAGAAGCGACGGGTTCACGGCTCTTGCTTTAGCGGCCTTCTTTGGTCAGGAAGCTATCGTTCGCGCGTTGCTTGTTTGCGGCGCAGACATGCGAGCGGTAAGCCGAGCTAATACTTCGCCGGAGATGTGGGCGTCCTCACGCGGGTTCTTTGAGATTGCTGACCTTTTGAAGACAGCACGCGAGCAATCGACTGGCGCCTACTCTCCCAAAGCGTTCTCAGCTTCGGTCCCAACCATCTCAAACTCTCTGGCGGAGTCCTCATCTATCAGCAGAGTTGAAGAAGAACCTGACGAGATCACTTTAGTAAGACCACGAACAAATCCGGTTGCCGTCAAAAGAGACTCTTTAAGCAGACCCATTAGCGAAGCAGGAGAGTACATAAGAAAAGTGGGAGCGCTCGGGGCTGTAATCTCGGCTCCGATCGAATTTGAACGCAAAGTCGACCCGGTTGTCCCGTTTTCACCCTTTTCGGCCCTCGTCGACCGACTGAGTACGAGTTGGCCGCAGTTTGCGGTAGTGTTCCTGGTCGTAGCAATATTTTCCGCCGCCGTGACTTTTACAATCTTGAAAGCTGTAAAGCGCGGACCTCAGTCAGATCAGGCGCAGGCGACGGCAGCCACGAGCGCACCAGAGCTAACTCAGCGGACCGCATCGCCGGCTACTCAATCGGTGCCCCTGCCGACGGAACAAGCAAAACCTTCCGTAAATACTTCACTCCAGGAAAAACCGTTAGAGCAGGTTTCCAGCCGTTCGTCCGACCATGCGGTCGCAGCCAACGCGCAACCTCAACCGAGTTCTGAACCTTCACCTGCTTCGATTCGATCTGCAAACCGTGCCGAAGAAAAGGGCCGGGTGAAAGTAACCGTAGCGTCTTACAGTAATGAAGGGGTGAAAGCTGCGCGCACGAAACGTAGAGGAGGGGGAGTAGCTGCTGCGCCCGTCAGCGATGGACCAACCGATGTGAACAGTCCGGCGCCACTAGTAGTCGAGTCCAAACGGCAGGTACCGGCGGCGCGAAAGGCCACGGGCGAGATTCCTCCTTTGCCAGTAGAACCAATCAAGGGAAGTACGATAAAGAGAAAAGTAATTCAATGGCCCTAAGCCAGCAGTCAGGATTGGTATTTGATTAGAGATCGCACGTCATAGCCAGCTAGCTTGGCGCGGCCGGGCAAGAATTCAAGCTCGACGACGAACACCAGACCAACCACCGTTCCGCCCAACTGCTCCACGAGATCGACAACGGCCCTGGCAGTGCCACCGGTGGCCAGCAGATCATCCGCAATGATTACGCGATGACCGTCGCCGATCGCATCGCGGTGGATCTCCAGAGTGTCCTGACCATACTCGAGGTCGTAAGAGATCGAAGCACACTCGGCAGGAAGTTTGCGCGGCTTGCGGACGGGTACAAAGCCGGCCTTGAGGTGATAAGCCAGTGCAGGCGCGAAGATAAAGCCCCGAGCTTCGACACCGATAACGGCATCAACCCGTTCACCTTCAAATTCTGCGGCCAATGCATCCACAGTATTGCGCAACCCCTCGGGGTGCTTTAGTAATGTGGTGATGTCATAAAAATTAATGCCGGGTTTTGGGAAATCCGGCACTTCGCGAATGAGAGATTTCAAGTTGTCCATAGTTTCTGATTTTGCGTTTTGTACTTAGAGTTTTGTACTTAGACCTTTGTACTTAGACCTTTGTACTTTGTACTTTGTACTTTGTGATACTGTTGACGCTACGAAGAGATGATCACACAAAGTACTAAGTACAAAGCACCAAGTACAAAGCACCAAGTACGCCTTACCTCTCAATTCTAAACGCAGAATACCTTCCAGTGGGCTCCAAACTTATCTCCTCAACCTGGCTAACCACCGCCCACTGTGGTCCGGTAGCCAGATCGTGTTTGAACTCCTCGACACTTGTTGCCGGTCCCTCAACCAGCGCTTCGACAGTTCCGTCTTCACAATTCCGGACATAGCCAACCACCTGGTGTCTCGCCGCCGCACGTTGAGCGAAGAACCGATACCCCACACCCTGCACCTGGCCGCGTATCAAAAACCTTCGGGCTACCGCACCCTGCATGTTTGGCCATGCTCCTTGTCGCCACAATGGACCAGATAAATCATTGTTACTCTCACATGCACTTGAAGACTCTTCCCGCGCGGCCATGGGTCAAAGAAAACGTCCCAATTGTTTGATTCGTCTCAGTAAGCTTGACTGTGAGCGTCATCGTATCACCGTTGATCCACCCACTGTATGTGGCCGGGTGTTGGTTTGCAGTTTCATCCGAACGAACGGGTCCACCGTGCTCGGTCGCGTGAGTGCCGTGCCAGGTGAAACGACCCTTGCTATCAATGCTTAGCGGTCCGGTGATGCTACCGTTGGCACAATCGTATTCGATGGTTGCAGTGTTGGCTCCCACATCCATCCGAATATGTTGGCCGCCCCATTGGCCACCGGCAATGCGCTGCTTTCTGCGTTTGCCCGGAGTGGGAGTAACAAGCAGCAAAACCAAACCGCCAACGATGAGAAACCGAATTCCTTCTTGCCACACAATAGTTGTCCCTGGATTACAAATCGCTCTCAAAATCTCTCGACTCCAGAATGTGCAGGCATTGTAGCTAAGCATCCCCACAATTCCCAGCCTCCTTATTCAAATTTCATTTCTCTGCGAAACCTCGGCGTACTTGGCGTCTCGGCGGTGAAATTCGTCCGACAATGTCCTCACCGCGGAGACGCTAAGTACGCAGAGAGGGCGCAGGGTTCTTCTCTCTTTCGTCCAAAATTTTTCTGATTCGCTTTTTAGAAGTCGCGAAACCTTACTTTCAAAGTGCTCGTATACTGACTCAACATGGGTGAGACTTGTTCGCGATCTTAGACAATGCTACTCATCCATTTCTGCGTAGCTCAATCTGTTTTTTTCGGATTTAGATTGCTTTCCATCGCTCGTTCTTGAAGTAACAGGAATGGGCTCCTTCATAGCACTGTTTCAAAGTGAGGTCTTAGAAACTTATGCAGCGATCAATCATAAAGGTTTTCGCGGGATTCCTGGTGCTGGCCATCAGTCTTTCGAGTGCGCAAGCCAAAGCCTTAAACGTTCCGGTCGTCTACTACAAGTTGCCCAACGGTCTAAAGGTTGTCATCTCAGAGGACCATTTGGCGCCCGTCGTGACTGTTGGGGTTTATTACAATGTTGGCTTCCGCGTCGAGCCGAAAGGCCGGACGGGCTTTGCTCACCTCTTCGAACATATGATGTTTCAGGGTTCGGCAAACGTGAAAAAGTTTGAGCATGCGAAATACGTGGAGGCAAATGGAGGCAGCCTGAACGGTCATACCGATTTCGATTACACCAACTATTTCGAGACGCTGCCGAGCAATCGGGTGGAGATGGGGTTGTGGTTGGAATCGGACCGCATGCGTTCGCTCGATATCAGCGAAGAGAATCTGAAGAACCAGCAAAACGTCGTCAGCGAGGAGATTCGCGTCAACGTCTTGAACCAGCCCTACCAATTGTTTGAGTGGATCGACTTGTGGGAGAACTCCTTCACGAACTGGAACAACGCCCACAATGGTTACGGCGATCTCGCAGAGGTAAATGCCGCCACGATCGACGACGTGCGGAATTTCTTCAAGACGTATTACGCACCTAACAACGCAGTGCTTACTGTTGTTGGCGACGTTGACGTCGACGATGTAAAAAAGATGGTTGCAAAACATTTCGCCGGGATTCCCGCTCAGCCCGTGCCGCCTCGGCCCGATTTGACTGAACCGCCGCAAACGAAAGAGAAACGCGTTTCACAGACCGACAAGCTTGCGAATTTACCGGCGCTGGCCACCGGCTATCACATTCCGGCTCAGAACTCTCCCGACTTTCCCGCAATGGCTTTGCTCGTTCAAATTCTTCAGGGTGACGATAGCTCGCGATGGTATCAACGCCTGGTTAAGGAGAAGGAGTTGAGCCTCGATCTCACCGGCGGGTTGAATTACTTCGGCAATGAGTTTGACTACAACGGTCCCATGATCATGACCACGCGCACCACATATAAACCAGGACACACGGCCGATGAGATTCTCGTGCAGATGGACGCAGTGATAGCCGACGTCGCAGCGAAGGGCGTGACTGAGAAAGAACTGGCGGACGCAAAGGTGCGCTATCGCTCAAACTTCTACAGTCAGCTGGAATCGAGTTTTGGCAAGACCCATTTACTCTCGTCTTTAGCACTGTTTCGCGATGATCCGAGTCAGATCAATTCGCTGCTGACTCCATTTCAAAACGTAACGGCCGCGCAGGTAAAGGCAGCCGCGGCGAAATACCTGTTGGCGACTAATCGCACTGTGATCGTCCGCGTTCCAGAAGCGAAGCCGGCGCCCAAAGCTGGAGAGTAATGGTCTTAGGACTTTGGTCTTGGGTCTTTGTTCTCTTGGCAGTCGAGATAACACATCCGAAGTCAGACAAAACCCAAGACCTAAGACCAAAGGCCCAGATTTGAGAAACTTGAAAGGCATCTATATGAAACCGTTACTTTCCATCGGCGCGTTAGTTTTGTTGCTTTCGACTGCGATTGCCCAACAGAAAACTCCACCGCCTCCCGGCGCGGCCAGACCACTAAATCTGCCAAAGCTCACGGAGAAAAAACTCAGCAATGGGCTGACAGTAGTTCTGGCTCCTTTACCCAATGTGCCCAAAGTCACCGCAATTTTGACTTTCCGCTCGGCCACCAACGCGACGGATCGCGCGAAGCATCCGGGCATTGCGCAGATTGCCGCCTCAGTTGCTAACGAAGGCACCGACACGCGCACCAGCAAGCAAATCAAAGAAGAGCTCCGGTCGATTGGCGGTTCACTCTCATTAGCGAGCGATGCGGACTCCACAAACATGAGCGCTACCGCGCTCTCCGAATTTTCGACGCGTCTGTTTGATCTAATGAGCGACGTCACACAGCATCCGGCATTTCCTGAAAACGAACTGAAACTTGCGCAGGACAATACAATTCAGCAGATTCGCGCCGGTCGCGCTGACCCGAATTTTCTGGTCAACGAGCGCTTTCAGAAAGCCATCTTCGGCAATCATCCCTACAGCTTTGTTGTTCCTGACGAGAAGTCGATCAGTGCGCTAACGCGCGCGGACCTGCGTGGCTTCGTGGGAACGTACTTCATCCCCAACACTTCTCATCTGATCGTTGTCGGCGACATCGATCCTGACAAAATCTTCGCGGAGATTGAAAAAGCTTTTGGCAGTTGGAAGAGTGGCACTGTGCCAGCCGAAGAGAATCCAGCTGTGCCAACTCGCGACAAGCGACAAATCTATTTTGTAAATCGTCCGGGCTCAATTCAATCGGCGATCTATGTCGGCAACGTCAGCATTCCGCGCAAAGACAATGACTATTTTGCCATTCGTACGGCAAACA
>WNFC01011469.1_pt1 | contig 13783 bp, 13 predicted proteins | sample 5400541 | NCBI WGS metagenome assembly WNFC01 (sample SAMN13153342, study PRJNA577476) | soil metagenome | isolation source: 120 cm saprolite under Douglas fir tree site 2 hole 2 replicate 1 | place: USA:California | collected 2015-04-18
CGGCGCTGCTGAACCCGGTGCTGGACGCCACCGAGCTCGCTATCACCGGGCGGGACACTGGGCGCATCGCGCTTGCCGGCGGCTTCGCCAGCCATGGCGAACCGGTCCGCCGCGTGCGCAACAAGCGCGGCAAGGTCGCCGAGCTGTGGCTCGCCGGCACCAAGCTGCTGCCGGAGGCGGCGCTCGCCCGCGAGATGGAAGCGCGATATGGGCGAACGCGCCGATCACGCCAAGCCATGGCGAGCGGGGCATGAGCGCGCTGTTCGCCGAATCGGCCTTGCTGCCGTCGGGCTGGGCAGGCGGCGTCCGGCTGGAGATAGCGCCCGCTGGCGATCTGGCAAGCTGTGAAACGGGCGGACCCGAGGGCGCCGAGCGGCTCGCCGGCACGGTACTGCCCGGCATGCCGAACATCCACTCACATGCCTTCCAGCGGGCGATGGCCGGGCTGACCGAGCGGGCAGGGGGCGGCGAGGACAGTTTCTGGGGCTGGCGCGAGATCATGTACGGCTTCGTCGGCAAGATCGGCCCCGCGGACATGCAGGCAATCGCGGCTCAGCTCTATGTCGAGATGCTGAAGGCGGGGTACACCTCGGTCGCCGAATTCCACTATCTCCATCACGACCGCGACGGCACCCCTTATGCCGACCGCGCGACGATGTCGGAGGCGGTGATCGCCGCCGCCGCCGAGGCCGGGATCGGGATCACGCTGCTGCCGGTGCTCTATCAGACCGGCGGCTTCGGCGGAAAACCGGCGGGGGCGGGGCAGCGCCGCTTCATCAACGGCGTCGACGACATCCTCGCGATGATCGAGGAACTGCGCCGCCGCCATCGCGACGCTGCGAATCTCCGCATCGGCCTCGCCCTTCATTCGCTGCGCGCGGTGCCGCCGGATTCACTGGCGGCGGCAGTGGCGGGGCTGCGCGCGCTCGATGCCGGCGCGCCCGTTCACATCCATGTCGCCGAGCAGGCGCGCGAGGTCGAGGAATGCTTGGCGTGGAGCGGACAGCGGCCGGTCGCCTGGCTGCTCGATCACGCCGCGCTCGATGGCAGGTGGTGCCTCGTCCATGCCACGCATGTCGATGGCGCGGAGACGAGGCGCTTAATCGATACCGGGGTCGTCGTCGGCCTCTGCCCGACGACCGAAGCCAATCTCGGCGACGGCATATTCCCCTTCGGGGCGTTCGTTGCCTCCGGGAAATGGGGCATCGGCTCGGACAGCCACATCTCGGTCAGCCCGATCGAGGAGCTGCGATTGCTCGAATACGGCCAGCGCCTGACGCTGCGCGAGCGCAACATTGCGGGGCGGCCGTCGCGGGGATCGAGTGGGCGGGCGCTATGGGCGGACGCGGCAGCGCAGGGCGCCCCCGCCACGGGCCGAAAGCTCGGTACGCTGGCGCCGGACAGCCGCGCCGACCTCGTCGTCCTCGACGACGGCGCGCCGACGCTCTACGGGTGGCGCGAGGACACGCTGCTCGACGCGCTGGTCTTCGCCGGCAATGCCAACCCGATCCGCGATGTCATGGTCGGCGGCAATTGGGTGGTGCGCGACGGCAGGCATGTCAGGGAAGGCGATATCCTGATCCGGTTCAAGGCGACGGTCGACCGGTTGATGCGTTGAGGGTTAAGCACCGCCGGCCCACAGGCACCAGATCGCTAGCAGCGGAGCCTTGCCGGAGCGCATGGCGTGCACGATGCCGGGCGGGTTGTAGACGAGGCCGCCCATGCCGGGCGCGTGCCACGGATCGTCGCCCTGGCGCCATTCGCCCGGGGAAAGCGCAATGTAGACCTCCTCCGGGGCATGGTGGTGGTCGGGATATTGAATGGCCGGCGCGATCAGGCTCACGCCGACCATCGCGTCGTCGCGCGGCTCCAACCCGGCGGCTCCGACGATGCGTGCATTGGCATGGCCATCGCGAAAGTCAGCCGCTGCGTCCTCGGTGCCGGGGCGGCGGCGCCAGGCGAGGCTCGGTTCGATGGCGGCAAAGGCGTCGGCGAGCGAGGCAGTCGTGCCGCTTGCGGCGCGCGCCGCGGCCAACGCCGCCGCCAGTTGAGCGCAGACGGGCAATCGCGACGGCTTCGTTGCGGCATCGCGAGGTGCCGGTCGTGCCAAGGCGGCGAAGACCTTTGCGGCAGCCATGCAAGCGGGCGCCGCCGGCGATCCCACTCTCGCAATCGCCTCGGCCGTGAGGTCGAGAAAGCGCTGCAGCTCGGGCGCGCGTTCGATCATGCTATGCTCCGACGCTAGAGGAATCGCTCTCCGGCGGACGAAAGTTGCGCGCCGCCCGGCTCGCTGGCAAGACAAAGCCGCGCCCCGACATCCTTGCAAAATCGGCCAATCCGGCCTATTTAACCGCCACACTTAACCCTCACACGGGGTCGCGGTCGGTTCCAGCAGGGACAGGGCCGCTCCGGTGTTGGCCGCAAGATGTTGATCTCGCGGCCAATTCTTCCCCCGTGGCGGATCAACCGGAAAAGGACCGACCCGCATGACGATGCCAAGTTTCACCATGCGTCAGCTGCTTGAGGCTGGCGTTCATTTCGGCCACCATACCCGCCGCTGGAACCCGAAGATGGAGTCCTACATCTTCGGCATCCGCAACGGCATCCACATCATCGATCTCGAACAAACCGTGCCGATGCTCCATCGCGGGCTGCAGCAGCTGCGCGATACCGTCGCCGGCGGCGGCCGAGTGCTCTTCGTCGGCACCAAGCGCCAAGCGCAGGAGCCGATCGCCGAGGCGGCCAAGCGCTGCGGCCAATATTTCGTCAATCACCGCTGGCTCGGCGGCATGCTGACGAATTTCAAGACCATCTCGCACTCCATCCGCCGCCTGCGCGAGCTCGACGAGCGGATCACCGAGACGCAGAGCGGCCTGACCAAGCGCGAGCTGCTCGAGCTGACGCGCGACCGCGACAAGTTGGAGCGCGCGCTCGGCGGCATCAAGGAGATGGGCGGGCTGCCCGACATCCTGTTCGTCATCGACACGAACAAGGAGACGATAGCGGTGAAAGAGGCCAACGTGCTCAAGATTCCGGTCGTCGCCATCCTCGATTCGAACTCCTCGCCCGACGGCATCGCCTATCCGATTCCCGGCAACGACGACGCCATGCGCGCCATCCATCTCTACTGCGATCTCGTCTCGGGCTCAGTGCTCGACGGCTTGCAGGCCGAGCTGGCCGGTTCCGGCGCCGATGTTGGCGCGCAGGAGGAGATGCCCGCGGAGATCATCCCCGAGGCCGATGCAGCTGGCGGCGACGCGCCGCCCCCCGTCGAGGAGACCGGCGCCGAGGCGCGAGCCTGAAGGCCGCGCCGCCCATTCTTTCTAGCAGCCTATAGGTAGAGGCCATGGCCGAAGTCACAGCGTCGCTGGTCAAGGAACTGCGCGAGAAGACCGGCGCCGGCATGATGGATTGCAAGCGGGCGCTCGGCGAGACCGCGGGCGACATCGAGGTCGCAATCGATTGGCTGCGCAAGAAGGGACTTGCCGCCGCGGCGAAGAAAGCCGGCCGGATCGCCGCCGAGGGGCTCGTCGGCGTCGCCACGTCGGACCGTGCCGGTGCGGTCGTCGAGGTCAATTCGGAGACCGACTTCGTCGCCCGTAACGACGCCTTTCAGAACCTCGTCCGCCAAGTCGCCGAACGCGCCCTCGCCGATGGCGACATCGAGACGATCAAGGCGGCCGCGTTCCCGGGCACCGGGCGCAGCGTCGCCGAGGAGCTCACCCATCTCGTCGCCACCATCGGCGAGAACATGAATTTGCGCCGCGCCCGACGGCTCGAGGTGGCGAAGGGCGTCGTCGTCTCCTACGTCCACAACGCGCTGGCCGCCGGGCTCGGGAAGATCGGTGTGCTCATCGCTCTCGAGTCGACCGGCGATGCCGGCAAGCTCGCCGCCCTCGGCAAGCAGCTTGCCATGCACGTCGCGGCGGCCAACCCGCAATTCCTCGACATCGCAGCGGTCGACAAGGCCTCGCTCGACCGCGAGCGCGACATCCTGCGCGAGCAGGCCAAGGCGAGCGGCAAGCCCGACGCGATCATCGACAAGATGGTCGAGGGGCGACTGCGCAAATACTACGAGGAGGTCGTCCTGCTCGAGCAGATCTTCGTCGTCGATGGCGAGACCCGGATCGCCAAGGTGATCGAGGCGACCGCCAAGGAAGCCGGCGCGCCGATCAAGATCGCCGGCTTCGTGCGCTTTGCCCTCGGTGAGGGGATCGAGAAGGAGCAGGCCGATTTCGCCGCCGAGGTCGCCGCCCAACTCGGCCGTTGAGACAGACGTCGACCAGGCTTCCCTGTTGCGGACGCATTGAAGGCGAGCATCGAGGACCGGATTAATGTATGATCGGACTCTGGAAGCGCGCGGCAAGATGCACGACAAGCGCGTGTCACGACCGTAACAACTTGCCCGCCTGAGGGTCCGAGCTTGATATCCGCTGCCGCCCGCTATCGCCGCATCTTGCTCAAGATATCCGGCGAGGCGCTGATGGGAGATCAGGAATACGGGCTCGACCCGGCCATGCTCGGCCATGTCGCCGGCGAGATCCGCTCCGTCCACGAACTCGGCGTGCAGATCTGCCTCGTGATCGGCGGCGGCAATATCTTCCGCGGCGTGAAGGGCGCTGCCGCTGGGATGGAGCGGGCGACCGCCGATTACATGGGCATGCTGGCGACCGTGATAAACTCGCTCGCCATGCAGAGCGCGCTGGAGCGCAACGGCATCGTCACGCGCGTGCTATCGGCGATCACCATGCAGGCGGTCTGCGAACCCTATATCAGGCGGCGCGCCATCCGCCACATGGAGAAGGGCCGGGTCGTCGTCTTCGCCGCCGGCACCGGCAACCCGTTCTTCACCACAGACACCGCCGCCGCCCTGCGCGCCTCGGAGATGGGGTGCGACGCGCTCCTCAAGGCAACCAAGGTCGATGGCGTCTACAGCGCCGACCCGAAGAAGGTCGCCGACGCCAAGCGTTTCGATCGGTTGAGCTATCTGGAGGTGCTGTCACGCGATCTCCAGGTCATGGACGCATCGGCGATCTCGCTGGCGCGTGAGAACCGCATTCCGATCCTGGTTTTTTCCATCCACAATCCCGGCGGTTTCGCCGATGTTGTCAGCGGGAATGGACTTTTCACCATCATCACCGAGGAGAGCTGAGGATGGCTGAGGACGCATTGCTCAAAGATCTGCGCCGGCGCATGGAGGGTGCCTTCGAGGCGTTGCGCAAGGAGTTTTCCGGATTGCGCACCGGGCGCGCCTCCGCCAGCCTCCTCGACCCGGTCACCGTCGAGGCCTATGGCAACGTCATGCCGCTCAACCAGCTTGCCACGGTGAGCGTGCCGGAGCCGCGGCTCATCTCGGTCACCGTCTGGGATCGCGCCATGGCCAAGGCGGTCGACAAGGCGATCCGCGAGGCCGGGCTCGGCCTCAACCCGCAAACCGAGGGCGCCGTCATCCGCGTGCCGATCCCCGATCTCACCGAGGATCGCCGGCGCGAGCTGACCAAGGTTGCCGCCAAATACGCCGAGCAGGCGCGCATTCACGTCCGCAACGTCCGCCGCGATGGGCTCGATCCGCTCAAGAAGAAGGAGAAGGATGGCGACATCTCGCAGGATCAGCACCGCAAGCTGCAGCACGATATCCAGGCGCTGACCGACGAGTACATCCAGAAGATCGACGATTCGCTGGCGCAAAAGGACAAAGAAATCCTGCAGGTCTGAGCGGATGAACAGTTCCCACCATGTTGCGCCGCCGGCGCCGCCGGCTCACGTCGCCATCATCATGGACGGCAATGGGCGATGGGCGACCGCGCGCGGGTTGCCGCGCATTGCCGGGCACCGCAGTGGCGCCGATGCGGTGCGGCGCACGGTGAAGGCGGCGGCCGAGCTAGAGATCGCCTATCTGACCCTTTTCGGCTTCTCCTCGGAGAACTGGCGGCGACCGGCCGCCGAGATCGACGGGCTGATGGGATTGCTGCGCCATTACCTGCGCGGCGAGATCGCCGAGATTCATCGCAACCGTGTGCGCCTGCGCATCATCGGTCAGCGCGCGCGTCTGGCGCCAGACATCATCACGCTGATCGAAAACGGCGAGGCGCTGACGCGCGAGAATACCGGATTGCAGCTCACCATCGCGCTCTCCTATGGCGGGCGCGACGAGATCGCGATGGCGGCGCGCGCCTTGGCGCGGCAAGCGGCGGCCGGCGAGCTCGATCCCGAATCGATCGACGAGATGGCGGTCGGTGAGCATCTGCTGACGACCTTCATGCCTGATCCCGACCTCGTCATTCGCACCAGCGGCGAGCAGCGGATCAGCAATTTCCTGCTGTGGCAGACGGCCTACGCCGAATTCATCTTCACCGAGACGCTGTGGCCCGATTTCGCCAAGAGCGATCTCGAGGCGGCGCTGCGAGATTTCCATGGCCGCGACCGCCGATACGGCGCATCCGTTGGCTCGGGATAGCGCGGCGGTGCAGGATGGTCCCGGTCCCCGCGACGAGGGCAGGGCGGGCGCGAAGAGCGCGCAGGCATTGCGGCAGCGGGTGCTCTCGGCCCTCGTGCTCGCGCCGGTGGGGCTCGCGGCGGCGTGGTTCGGGCCGCCGCTGCTCTCCGCCGTCGTCGCCGTCGCCGCCGGGTTGATGGCCTGGGAGTGGGGCCGTCTTTGCCGAGTCGGCGCCCCTATCCTCACCGGTATCGTCGTCATCGTGGTCGCCAGCGTGATCGCCGCCGCGCTCGGCATTCCGCGAATCGGCCTCGTCATTGCCGGATTGGGCAGCATCGCCGCCGCGGTCGCCAGCCGAGACAGCGGCAGGGCCGTGCTGGTCGGCTGCGGGATATTGTGGATCGCGGTGCCGTCATTGGCGCTGATTTGGCTGGCGCTCGATCCCGATCCGGACATCGGGCGCAACACCGTTCTGTGGCTTCTCGCGGTCGTGTGGGCGACGGATATAGGCGCCTACGCCGCCGGGCGCAGCTTTGGCGGACCAAGATTGGCGCCGCGCCTCAGCCCCAACAAGACATGGTCCGGGCTGATCGGCGGCGTCCTCTGCGCCGCCGCGGTCGGCGGCAGTGTCGCATTGTTCGTCAACTCTACATTGGTGATCACGATTTTGCTGCTCAGTGGTATCCTTGCCGTTGTCGCCCAAATCGGCGATCTGGCCGAATCGATGGCCAAGCGGCACTTTGGGGTCAAGGATACGAGCGGTCTCATCCCAGGGCATGGCGGCCTGCTCGATCGGTTGGACGGTATGCTCGCTGTCATCCCCGCCGTGGCACTACTCAGCCTGTTTGGGGGTGGCAGCGTGCTGACATGGCGATGACAGCAACCGCCAAAGGGAGGCGTTGACATGGCTGCAGAAACGCGAGCGGGAGGGCAGCGGCGCCGCGTCACCGTGCTTGGTAGCACCGGCTCGGTCGGCTGCAGCACGCTCGATCTGATCGAGCGGCAAGGCGAGAATTTCATCGTTGAAGCACTGACCGCGCACCGCAATGTCGAGCTGTTGGCAGCGCAGGCGCGCCGGGTCGGTGCGCGGCTTGCGGTGATTGCCGACCCTGCATGCTATGGCGCGCTGCGCGCTGCCCTGGCGGGCAGCGATGTCAAGGCCGCAGCGGGTCCGGCGGCGGTGACCGAGGCGGCCTCGCGCCCAGCCGAATGGGTGATGGCGGCCATTGTCGGCGCTGCCGGGCTCGCACCGACCCTGGCGGCAATCCGTCGCGGCGCCATCATCGCCCTTGCCAACAAGGAAGTTCTGGTCTGCGCCGGGGCGCTCTTCATGGACGAGGTCGAGCGGCACGGTGCCACGCTGCTGCCCGTCGACAGCGAGCACAACGCGATCTTCCAGGTCTTCGACCGCGAGCAGATCGGCGCGATCGACCGTATCGTGCTGACCGGAAGCGGCGGCCCGTTTCGCGAGTTGCCGTTCGACGCCATGGGACACGTGACGCCGGAACAGGCGATCAAGCATCCGAATTGGGCGATGGGTCCGAAGATCTCGGTCGACTCGGCGACCATGATGAACAAGGGGTTGGAGATAATCGAGGCTCATCACCTTTTCAAACTTGCGGAAAGTCAAATCGAGGTCCTCATCAACCACCAGTCGATCGTGCATGGCATGGTGGTCTATACCGACGGCTCGGTCTTGGCCCATCTGGGTGCGCCGGATATGCGGACGCCGATCGCCTATACGCTGGGCTGGCCCCGCCGGATGGCCGCCCCGACCCCACGCCTCGATCTCGCTGCCCTTGGTCGCCTTACCTTCGCGGCGCCGGACGCGCAGCGCTTCCCGGCACTGCGTTTGGCGCGCGCAGCCTTGCAACAGGGCGGTGGATGCCCAACTATCCTCAATGCCGCCAATGAGATCGCCGTCCAGGCCTTCCTCGACCGGGCGATCGGCTTCCTCGACATCGCGCGGCTGGTCGAGCGTACGCTGGCCTCGTTCGATGACACTGGCCTTTCGACCCTGGATGATGTCCACAATTTCGACAAAGAGGCGCGCGACGTTGCAAGCAGCCTCATCAGTTCCGGAGGAGTGGCCCGAGCAATTTGAGCCAATGGATTGAAACTCATGAGCATTCTAAGCAGTGGTCTGACCTACATCGTCCCGTTCCTCGTCGTCCTCACGGTGCTGGTGTTCGTGCACGAGCTCGGACATTACCTTGTCGCCCGTCGCAACGGCGTGCGCATCGAGGTCTTTTCGATCGGTTTCGGTCCGGAGATCTTCGGCTGGTACGATCGGGCCGGAACGCGGTGGAAGCTGAGCGTTGTGCCGCTCGGCGGCTACGTCAAGATGTATGGCGACGCCGATGCCAGCTCGCTGCCCGCCGATTCGCTCGGCGCGATGAGCGAGGACGAGCGGGCGGTTTCCTTCCATCACAAGCGCCTTTGGCAGCGCATCGCCGTCGTTGCGGCCGGACCAGCGGCGAACTTCATCTTCGCCATCGTTCTGCTGACCGTGCTTTTCTCCACCGTCGGGCAGCCATTCACGCCGCCCGATGTTGGGCAAGTGCAGCCCAGCAGCGCCGCCGAGCAGGGCGGTATCAAGCCGGGCGACACGATCACTATGATCGACGGTCGCAGGATCGAGCGCTTCGAGGATGTACAGCAGGCAGTGCGTCTCAATGCCGGCGGGGTGATGAAGATCGTAGTGCAGCGCGATGGGCGCGACGTTGCCCTCGACGTGACGCCGCAGATGACCGAGATTACCGACCGCTTCGGCAACGTCCACCGCGTCGGTCTGCTCGGTATTGGACGCAGCGGCGTCGATTATGTGCGGCACGACCCGCTTACCGCGCTGTGGCGGTCGGTGGACGAAACCTGGAACCTTTCCGTCGGCACACTCAAGGCGCTCTGGCAGATGGTCATCGGGGCGCGCGCGACCGACGAGCTGGGTGGACCTTTGCGCATCGCGCAGATGTCGGGCGAGGTGGCCCAGGGCGGCATCGTCGCCATCGTCTGGTTCATGGCCGTGCTGTCGGTCAATCTCGGGCTGATCAACCTATTCCCCATCCCCGTTCTTGACGGCGGGCACCTGCTGTTTTATTTCGCGGAGGCCATTCGCGGGAAGCCTCTCGGACAGCGCGCGCAGGAATATGGTTTCCGCATCGGTTTGGCGCTCGTGCTGACGCTGATGGTGTTCGCCACCTGGAACGACCTCGTGCACTTGCGAATTGTCGAGTATGTTCGTGGCCTTGTGACCTGAACAGAAGCCGAATTTTTGGGGGAATTATTGGGGCTTTCGATAGGTTGTACGGCACGTCGCCTCGTCTCGGCGGCGATCATTATGGTCATGACGTCTTGGTACGGCCCGGCTCTGGCGCAGCTCGAGGGGGGCGGAATCGTGCGCGAGGTGCGCATCGAGGGAACCCAGCGTCGAGACGGCGACGTCCTCATAGTTCGCGTCGTCGAAAATCCGATCATCAATCGCATCGCGTTCGAGGGGAATCACAAATTCGACGAGGCGGCGCTGAACGCCGAGCTCCAGTTGCGCCCGCGCGTCGTCTACACGCGGACAAAGGTCCAGGCGGATGTGAAGCGCCTGCTCGATCTCTACCGTCGAAGCGGGCGCTTCGCCGCCAGCGTCGACCCCAAAGTCATAACGCTCGATCAAAACCGCGTCGACCTCGTCTTCGAGATCGACGAAGGCGCGGTGACGGGTATTTCGAGCATTAATTTCGTCGGCAATCACCAGTTCTCCGCGTCGCGCCTGCAGGAGAGCATCCAGACCAAGGAAAGCCGGTGGTATCGCTTTTTAAGCACCGACGATACCTATGACCCCGATCGCCTGACCTACGATCGCGAGCTGCTGCGCAAATTCTACTTAGCCCAGGGCTATGCGGATTTTCGCGTCGTCTCGGCGATCGCCGAGCTGACGCCGGCGAAGGATGGGTTCTTCGTCACCTTCACGCTGGAGGAGGGCGAGCGCTATCGCTTCGGCAAGATCGACCTCGAGAGCAAGATCAAGGACCTCAACGCAAGCGAGTTGAAGCCGCTCGTCACTGTGAACGGAGGCGATTGGTACAATGCCGATGAGGTCGAGAAGACGATTACGGCGTTGACCGATGCGCTCGGCAACCGGGGCTATGCGTTCGTCGATGTGCAACCCCGGGTCAACCGCAACCGCGAGGCGCACACGATCGATGTCACCTTCGAGATTCAGGAAGGCCCGCGAGTCTTCGTTGAACGCATCGACATCGTTGGCAACCAACGCACGCTGGATTATGTCGTCCGCCGCGAAGTCAGGCTCGTCGAGGGCGATGCGTTCAACACCTCGAAGGTGCGGCGCTCGCAGCAGCGCATCCGCAATCTCGGCTTCTTCAAGAAGGTCGAGGTGACCAATGCCCAGGGCAGCGCACCCGACCGCACGGTCGTCACCGTCGAGGTCGAGGAGCAATCGACGGGTGAGCTCTCGCTCGGCGGCGGGTTCTCGACGACCGACGGGCCGATCGGCGATGTCAGCCTGCGCGAGCGGAATCTGCTTGGGAAGGGCCAGGATCTGCGCATCGGATTGACACTGTCGGCGCGCTCGCAACAGGTCGATCTCAGCTTCACCGAGCCGTATTTCCTCGACCGCAACATTGCCGCCGGATTCGATCTCTTCCAGATCGATCAGAAGAATCAGCTTAACGCCACCTATACTCAGTTCAGCCTCGGCGGTGCCCTCCGGGCCGGCTATCAGATCAGCGAGCCGCTGCGCCAGACGCTGCGCTACACCCTCCGAACCGACAGCATCAGGGACGTCCAGAGTAATGCCTCGTTGTTCATCGCGCAGCAAGCCGGCTCGCGCTTGAGTTCCGTAGTCGGCCAGGTGCTGCTCTACGACAAGCGCGATAATAAGAACGACCCGACCGACGGTTATTTCGTCTCGCTCGGCGACGATGGCGCCGGTCTCGGCGGCGACGTCCGCTATGTCCGCAACAAGCTCGCGGGTGGCTGGTTCTATTCGCTCTATCCCGATTGGGTGATCAGCGCGACCGGCGAGTTCGGCGACATCCGCGGCCTCGGGCAAGGGGTGCGGATCCAGGACCGCTTTTTCGTCGGCGGTGACAATCTGCGCGGGTTCGCCACCGCCGGTATCGGCCCTCGCGATGCCAGTACGGGCGATGCGCTGGGTGGCAATGACTATTATGTCGGCTCTCTGGGGGTGGGATTCCCGTTGGGATTGCCGCAGGAGTTTGGGCTGTCGGGACGGGTCTTCACCGATGTCGGGAGTCTCTTCAACATCGATCTCGACCGCAGCAATCCCGCGTTGGCGAACGTAGTCGTGGAGGAGTCGAGCAAGCCGCGGCTGTCGGCCGGAACCGGCGTATCCTGGAAATCGCCGCTCGGTCCGATCCGTCTCGATGTGGCTTATCCAATTCTGAAACAGACCTTCGATAAGAAGGAATTCTTCCGTATCGGCTTCGGCACGAGGTTCTAGATGTCTGCAAATTTGCGCCGCCATGTCTTTGCGCTAGCAGCCGCCGTATGGGCAGTCGGCGCTGCAGGGTCGGCGGTGCTTGCCGCCGATCAACCTGCCGGACAGTCGCTCGTGGTCGTCGTCGTCGATACCTCCCGGGTGCTGCAGGAGTCGAAGGCCGGGAAGATGATCCAATCGCAAATGCAGCAGCAGGTCGGCACCTATCAAAAATCGATAACGAAGCAGGATGAGGAGCTTTCCACGGCCCAGCAGGATCTGCAGCGCCAGCAGGCGATCCTGAGCCAGGACGCCTTTGCGGTGAAGCTGAAGGAATTCGATCAGCGCGTGACCGACGCGCGCAAGCGGGCGCAGGAAGCACAGCAGAACCTTGCGGAAAGCCAACGCGGCGCCGTCGCGACGGTTGAGGACGCAATGCTGCACATCGTTGCCGATCTGGCCAAGGAGCGCGGCGCCAATGTCGTGCTCAACAAGACGACAGTGGTGATGTTCGATACCCGTTTCGACGTGACCGACGACATCATCAAGCGGCTGGACGAAAAATTGCCGGCGGTAACGGTGAGCTTCAACAAAACAGCCGGGCAGCCGTTGCCCGCCGCTGTCACGCCGAGCAAGCCAGCCCCCAAGAAAAAACCATAGGTGGTGGCCGCCCGCGGTTCACCATGCCACGCTAAATAGTCGGCGCTGGCACGGTGATTGATAATCTGCGGCAGATCGGGCACAAATCTCCGATCAGGCGCGAGGGCGGCAATGCTTGACGGCGCCCGTTATGATGCCGCTAAGCAGCGAGCTAAGCGCGGTTCTCCAACCCGGTCAGCGCAGGGATGTGGGTGGAGCGTCGCGACGATGCAACGGCTCGCGCGAGAGAAGGACGGATAGGATGGATACGGCCAGCCAGCAAGGCCGCGTGCCTGATCTCGACATTCAGCGGATTCGCGCGATGATTCCGCATCGCTACCCTTTCCTGATGATCGACCGGGTGGTCGAGATCGTGCCGGACGCCAGCGCCGTCGGTATCAAGAACGTATCGATTAATGAGCCCTATTTCGCCGGTCATTTCCCGCAGCGCCCGGTGATGCCGGGCGTGCTGATCATCGAGGCGATGGCACAGACCGCCGCGGTGCTGGTCGTCCAGACGCTCGGGCACGAAGCCGAGGGCAAGCTGGTCTATTTCATGAGCGTCGACAATGCACGGTTCCGCCGTCCGGTCGTGCCGGGCGATACGTTGCGCGTCCATGTCACCAAGCAGCGCAACCGGCTCAGTGTCTGGAAGTTCGTCGGGAAGGCTCATGTCGACGGCCACTTGGTCGCCGAGGCGACCTATGCCGCGATGCTGATGGACGCCTGAGGCACGGTCGAGGAAATGGCGCAGATTCACCCGACGGTCGTCGTCGAGCCAGGCGCGAACTTGGCCGAAACTGTTGCGATCGGCCCCTATTGCCACATCGGGAGCGAGGTCACGCTGCACGAGGGGGTGGTGCTTCATGCCCATGTCGTCGTCGCCGGTCGCACGACAGTGGGCGCCAATACGCGGATCTTCCCCTTTGCTTCAATCGGCCACGAGCCTCAGGACCTGAAATACGCCGGCGAGAAATCACAACTCGTCATCGGTCGCGACAACGTCATTCGCGAGCATGTAACGATGAACCCCGGCACCGAGGGCGGCGGCATGGTGACGCGGGTGGGTGACAGATGCCTGTTCATGGTCGGGGCCCATGTCGCGCATGATTGCCAGGTAGGCAGCAACGTCGTCATGGCGAACAATGCGACGCTCGCCGGCCATGTCGTGGTTTCCGACTTTGCGATCCTCGGCGGCTTGTCGGCAGTGCATCAATTCGTCCGCATTGGGCAATACGCAATGATCGGCGGCATGTCGG
>WNFC01025645.1_pt1 | contig 13782 bp, 16 predicted proteins | sample 5400541 | NCBI WGS metagenome assembly WNFC01 (sample SAMN13153342, study PRJNA577476) | soil metagenome | isolation source: 120 cm saprolite under Douglas fir tree site 2 hole 2 replicate 1 | place: USA:California | collected 2015-04-18
ATCCGTGTGTCATTACCAGTGTATCGGCACACGGACTCGCGGTGAACGACTGGGTCGAGATCTCCGGTCACCTGGTCAATACCGCAATTAACGGGGTATGGCAGGTAACGGCAGTGGTAGGACTGACGTTCACGATTGCTGCTCCTGGTAATGGCGTTGGCGGGGCTAGTGGAACGACAGTCAAGCAGCCGCCGGATGCGGATATCCAGTTTGCGGTCAACTCCGACTGGAACGATATAGCTGGCGTCGGCGTTCTTACCTAAGCGAGGGCGTAAGCGTGCCTGTAACGAAGGCGGTGACCGCACGTGACGACGCTTACTAATAGCGCTGAAGGCATCACCCCGTCCGGAACCACCGTCTCCGTCGCGAACTCCGGCGGCGCGTCGGGGAACGCTTTCGACGCGGTAACGGTCACTTCCGCTGGTCAAACCTGCGCCTCCGACAACGCGCACGTCTCGCACGGCGCCCTGAGCATCAAGTTCGCTACCGGAGCGACCGCCGCAGGAACGTTCGTGCGGTGGAACACGTCCATGGGGACGCAGACCACCATCTGGTTCCGGCTTTCCGCCTACTACACCGCCAATCCGGCGTCGAGCGTCCGGTTGTGGAACGCCACTGCGAGCGGCGTATCTTGCGGGTCGATACTGGTTACATCCACCGGGAAGCTCCTGTTCGCTAACTCGGCCGGGACCACGATCCTGACCAGCACGAACTCGATTCCGCTGAATGCCTGGTTCCGGCTCGAAGGGTTCCTTACCGGCAACGCCAGTACCGGGCAGCTTGAGTTCAAGCTGTTTCTCAGTCGTGATGCCGCTACCCCTGACGAGACACAGACGTCGGCGGCAACTCAGGCCACTACCGGGCCGCCAACCGACTACACGTACGTGAACGGCGGAACATCGGTCGCCAACTTCGGTCCAATATGGGTTGATGACTTTGGCCTGTCGAGTACCGGGTACCTCGGACCGGTACTCGAATCCCCTCTTGGTCGAACACTTGTGCGCAGAGTTTCCGCTCAGCCACCGGTACGCCGTAATCGTAGGCAATTCCCGGTTCCCGGAGCTGCACCTCCTGTCGTTCCGATGCCACGGGCGCTTCCGAGTCGCGCCAAGCTGTACCCCGGCTTTATGAACACTAGAGTGCGTCGCCAGTTCCCGATACCTGGCGCTGCGCCTCCCGTTAACCCGATGCCGAGACAGCTGCTTAACCGCTACCGTCTCGTTGGGTTCACGACAAGGCGTAAGACACAGCAAGTTCCGCCGCAGTTCGTACCGCCAGAATCCGCGAGGAGATCAAGGACACTTCTCGGATTCGTAACTCGGCGACAAACGCAGCTCGTGCCAGCACCAGTGGTAGCACTCGTTGGCGTTCCGCTAGGTGCGCAGTCGAATCGCTCGAGGATACTTTTCGGTACTACTCGTAGAGCAAAGCGGCAGCTCGTAATCCCCGGTGCACCTCCGCCACCGAACCCGGCCGCCGGGGCACAGCCGCAGGATCGTTCGGTAAGAAACTTCGGGCTGACGCGAAGACCTCGTCAGCAGCTAGTACCAGCTCCGTTGCTTCCGCCGATGTCACTAGCGAATCGTTCCCGCTGGGTGCTCCCACGTAGGACTAGAGTAGCACAATTCATTCCTGCACCGCCGGTAGTGGCATTCGTAATCGTCCCGCAAAACGTCCGGAGTAAGCCGCGCTTTATCGGTGCCTATCGTTCACGAGTCGCAAAGCTTTCCCCCGCTGGAGCTCCCCCGCCGGTACCACTGTCTCCGTCTAACATCCGTAGTAAGGTACGATTCCCGGGCTCGTCTCGTCAACGTACTCAGCAACGTGTGTCAACGCATCACGTAGTTGACATCTCGAGCACTAGGGCTAGACAAGCTCCGTTGCCTCGTAGGTCATCTACGACTCGTCAGCAGGTACCGGTAACGCCGATAATTCCAGCGTTGACGCAGGGTAAGGAACCGATTCGTCAATTTAGCACGTTTCGTAATAGGCGGGCGACCGGTCCGGTACCGATCATACCAGTCGTGGTTACGCCACTACAGAATGTTCGCAGACGAATAGCCGGGTTTGTTCGTCGGTTCGTCAAGCGAGTCAGTCTACTACCACCGGTCGGACTCGCACCAACGCTACTTCCGATCGAGCTAGATGCTTCGATCAAGATGCTACGGCTGGATTCGCTTCCGGCGAACAAGAGACTTGACGCGAAGCGTAAGTACCTCTGGCTTGATGCTACGTCAACGTCACTTAAGTTGGATGCTAGGTCGAAGAACGTACGACTTGACGGTAGCATGGAGGAGGGAACATGACGCAGGAAAACATCAGGCTCGAGCTGCTTCAGAACAACGATGAGGTCGTTCAGCTGACGGTAACGGACCCGAACAATCTCGTTCTCGGAGTTCCGCAGCCGTTCGATCTCACGCCGGGAGTTCTTAGCGTTTCGGTGGTAGTCAAGACGTCACGCCAGACGCTAGATTCCGACCCGGCGACGAAGACCTACGTGGCGACGAAGACGGTACCGGCCCAGGGGATCTGCCAGTTTACCGTTCCGGCCGCGGACAATGCGGTTGCCGCTCGGACCTGGTGGCGGGCTGACGTAATTCAGTCGGCCCCGGCTTCACGAAGGACGGTAATTTGTGGGCCGGCAGAGGTCATGGCGGTCTGACAAAAGAAAAATCCTGATTTTCTGGGAGCGGTCCGGATTTTGGCGCATATCAGCTGGGAATACTAAGTATGTAAACCGGTTTCATAACTACCTCCTTCGAAGGTAGGTGGAAGTTCTTGGTCGTCGCAACCCCTCCAGCCCTGCGAGCCGCAGGACGGAGAAAGTCGGCGAAAGCCGGCGATGCACTACCTGACGGGAGCTTCCCGATCCCGAACGTTTCGTACCTGCACAAGGCGCTCAAAGCCGTCGGGCGTGCAGGACCGGGGAAGCGACCCGCAGTTGCCGCGCTCATTCGGAAGCGCGCTCGTCAGCTCGGACGCTGGAACGTTGTCAAGGGCAGCTGGGCCGACAATACGCAAGGTGCCAAGGCGATGGCTCAGGCGATGAAGAACGCCTTGGAGCTCGCCGGAGGCTCAGGTGGGCCGTTTGGATCAATGGCACCGGCCCCGACCGTGAATGACTATCAGCAGCAGGTGACGAAGTTGACCGGTGTCGGAGCGAAGGTCTATAGGCGACTACGTTCCAAGGGAATGCCGCATCACCAGGCACTCCCGCTGGCCCGCAAGGCGCACAAGATCGCCAACAGGCGAGACACGGCCGGCGGACAGCGCGGTGACGGAAGCAGCCCAGGCGGAGCACCGGGTAGGCGTCCGGGCGGGATCGTTCAGGCTGGCGGAAACTCGAAGCGTACGAGCTCCAGTGCGGCGGCCGGAAGTGGTCACGGTGCCGAGAACGTCGGAACGCTCAAGGGACCGTCCGTCGGATTCGACAAGCAGACCGGCGGTGCGGGTCGCTTCAAGGACACGCGCGGCGGAAGTCCACTGGCCCGTGCCTACCAGGCGAACACTCGCCCGCCCGGCGACATGCCAACGCCGAAGTTCGGTAAGGGCGAGGTTCGGAAGAGCGGCCAGACGGGTTACGGTCGTACCACTGGCCGTCAGGCCGCCGTGGTTGCGAAGCCGAAGTCCGGAAGGCAGCGCGGCGGGGTCCGACAGGGCGGTAGCTCGAATCGGGGTCAGCAGAACTGATGACGAACATCGTTGTACTTACTCCGTGGCGGCTTGACCGAACGGCCGTTGACCTCGGCAACCGGGTCTGGCGTAAGCAGCTACTTCCGCTAGGCCCGATCAAGTACCGCGGTCGCGAGATCACGTTCGACAAGGCCTACTTGACCGAGCTAGTCCGTTCATGGACGGACAAGGCCTTCGATCAGATTCCGTTCCAGCTTGCCGAGGGCGACAACAAGCACACGAACAACCCGGAGCGCTATCGAGGCGACGTCGTTGGCGTTGAGCTTACGGAAAGCGGGCTGGACATTCTGCTCCAGCCGACGGAGGAAGGCGAAAAGCTACTCGCCGACAATCCGAAGCTCGGTGTCAGTGCCCGGATTTACGAGAACTACACTCGTGAAGCTGACGGAAAGCACTGGCGTGCCGCTCTCCAGCACGTACTGGGAACGCTCGATCCGCGCGTTACCGGTATGAAGCCGTGGGAGGCCGTCGCCTCGCTGAGCAACCAGATCAACGATGAGATCATCAATCTAACCACGGCAGTGTACGGGAAGGAGGAAACGGTGGGATTTACTGACGAGGACCGTGGCGCCCTTCGCGGACTGCTTCGGAAGATGCGAGACGCCGGAACGAACCTCAGTGACGACGAGCTCGACGCGCTGATCAACGAAGCGGAGTCGGAGGGCGACTTCGACGAAGGTGAGCTCACTGACGCAGAGCTCGACGCGCTTATCGGGTCGGCGGAAGCCGAATACGAAGGCGAGTCGGAGGACGAAGGCGTCGAGTACGAAGACGAGGAGATCGCGGCGTCGCAGGAGGACTTTGCCGCGCTGGAGCTCGCCAACGCCACGATCGCCGAGCAGGGGGATGAGCTTCTGCGGGTGAGTTCGGCACTCGATGCCAGTGCGTTCGAGAAGGAGCAGCTCACCTTCGCCAACCGCTACGGCATTCCGCCGTTCATCACCGAGCTGGCCCGCCCGCTGATGGAGGGTCGCGGCAAGATCGTCGAGCTCGCCGGTGGCGATACCGTTGACGCCGGCCAGGTCGTGCGGAACGTACTGACGGCTATCGGGCAGCAGGTCAAGATGCTCGACCTCAGTGACCTTCTCGGGAACGGTCTCGAGCCCGACGAGGACAAGCAGGAGCGCGATCAGGAGGTCCAGGAGACCGAGGACTTCGTCAAGAACGCACGCGCGCAGTTCGGTCTCTAACCAGCGGGAAGGAGTTGAATAGCTAGATGCCAGGTGTGTTGCCGGTCCTTCGTCAAGGACCAGCCACCTATCAGGTCTTTTCCGCGGTTACCGGCGGGCAGGTCGTGGTTCCGCACGAAGCTCCCGGCGTTTTCACGGATCAGACGATCATTCCGAACGTCACCGTCAACGCGATCAACGTTCTCGGCGTGGCAGCGAATGATGCTGCACCGTACGTGGACCAGACCGGTTTGAACCCGGTCGTGATCTCGCAGCAGCCCGACCGAGTGGCCGTGTACTACGGCGTGGACATCACAGTTGCCTACGCCGCGGCATGCGACTTCGGTATCTGCGTCTCGGCCAGTGCGGCCAGCGGGGTTCAGGCGTACGTCCGACAGGGCGCCGCCTACTCGCAGTTCGTTGGTGACCCGGTGTACATCATCGGTCGCTGTTCCGAGCCGGGTGGCGTTGCCGCCGCAGGGAACGCTCGGGCCCGAATCGGCGCCAAGCCGTAACTAGAAGAAGGGAAGGAGGGTAACGAGGAATGCCATACACGCCATTTACCGACGTGGCCTCGATGGATGGTCCGAGAATTACCGTATCGGACTACCTGAAGGACCCGTTGCGCATCCCGGCGCTGATTCTCGACATGATGCAGAACGAGTTCATTATCGACTCGATCTTGCGGAACGCCGGGAACAACGAGTCCGGTGCCGTTCGTTTCGAGCAGTCAACACCGCTCTTCGCGGACCACGACCCGGATATTCGTGCTGAGTTCGCCGAAGTCAGGGCCGTTCAGACGTCAGTGGGACCACTCAACGTGGCCTACAGCTTTGAGCGGGCAATGGCAATCACCGTGTCGGATGCGATGCGTCGCAGGCAGATCGTCGACCCGGTGAACCGTCAGCTGCTGCAGGTCAAGAACAGCATGGTTCGTGCGTGGAACGTTGCGCTCTTTGCCCTGTTCGATGCAGTAGTCGCCGCGAACCAGACCTATGCGATTCCGGCCGGCTCGGAGTGGGACAACACCAAGTCCTACGCCAACGTCACCGGTGCATCGGTCGGCAACATGATCCGCTCGCAGATCTCGGACGCCGTGTACATCGTGGAGAACGCGGTGGCCGACATCCAGTCCGGTACCACGCCGAACTACTTCGGCTTCGAGCCGGACACGCTGATCATCAACCACACCGCCAAGCTGGCGCTGTTCAAGTCGGCGGACTTCGCCAAGCCGTACATCGGCGACGCAGCCACGGCCAGCATCCAGTACACCGGTCTGATGCCGCAGAAGGTCATGAACCTGGACGTGTTCGTGTCCAGGCAGTGCCCGATCAAGACGGCGTACATCCTCCAGCGCAACCGTTGCGGCTTCATTTCGGACGAGGTTCCGCAGACGGCCAGCCCACTGTACCGTGACGAGCCACGCAAGTGCTGGCGTTCGGACGTTCAGCGGGCCGCGGCGCTGGGTATCGACCAGCCGAAGGCAAAGCTGGCGCGTCGCGAACCGCCCGAGCCGAGGGTACGTGCATTCACCGTTTCGTTCGTATCCGACGGTGCGTCACTTCACGCTCCCGGCCAGATCGTCTCCCTTCCGAAGAGCATCGCGGAACAGTATCTGCGGAACGGTCACGTGACCAAGCCGACGAAGGAGCAGCTGGCCGCCGCTGACGGCGTGAAGGGTGAGGAGACCAGCGAAGAGTGACGTTCATCACGACAACGCAGTTGCGAGACGCTCTTGCTCCGGACGGAAACGTCGTCGGAACAGCGGCTGAGCTTGGCGAAGGCCAGCTCACGGATGCGATCAACGAGGCACAGAACAAGGTATCGGCCTACGTAGGCGACACGTTCACCGATACGAATGCCCCGGCGCTGGTCCGTGATCTCGTAACTGCGTTGTCGATTTACTACGTCACTTTCCGTTACCGCAAGGGCAAGCCGCTCTCGCAGTACCACCCGGTTGTCTTGCGTTATGCAGATGCGCTGCTGACGCTCAAGGATATTCTCGACGGTAACATCTCCGTCACTCCCCCGCTGGACACCAGTCCGACGCCGACAACGGATAGGCCTTCGCTGTTCAATCCGTTGAACCAGGTCACTCGTGGAAGGGCACCGCAGACAACTTCGATGTTCGGTATTAGCGACTTCGGGCTGCAGGTATCCGGCGGGCAGGGGACGGTCACTGTCGAAGAGTCGCGCGATTCAGGGTACAGTGGTCTCGATGAATATTAACGAGACCGACATCGCCTGGGCCGCCGGACTCTTCGAAGGCGAAGGTTCGATATCTCTCCACACCGGAGGACTTCGCCCGGTACTAGCTTTGCGTATGTCGGATAAGGACGTCGTAGAGTGCTTCTCAGCAATTGTTAACGGAGCTCTTGCGTTCGATCGTCCTGTAAGCGGGCCGTGGCTCCCGAAGGCCGGAGCAAGAGGTAAGAAGCCACTGTGGACCTGGCATGCTAGGAACGTTTGCGAAGTTCAGCAGGTGCTGCGTCTCTTCTGGTCGTACCTCGGAGATCGTAGGAGGGAACAGTCAGCCACAGCCTTTGCTAGGTATTACGAGTATAACGGCTACGGACGCCTCGAAAAGACCAGTGGTAATACGCCTTCGTACGTTAAGCGTTGTCGGGAGGCGATTTCGTGACTAGCTTCCACGACGCAATGACCGAGCTGATGGACCGTGTCGGCGACGGAGACCTGTCCGGCAGTGTGATTGTCGATCAGATATACGCACAGATTCAGCACGAGAATCTGGCGTACGACCATGAGAACGGCGGACAGGCGAAGTACCTGGAGCAGCCACTGTTCGAGAATCGTGTAGAGTACTTCCAGAACGTTGCGGATAGTGTGCTGGACGACGGTGGCGAGAAGGGAATGGTCACTAGCGTCGAGGACCTGGCCGGCGAAGGCGGCGTAATGAAGTATGCGCCGATTCAGTGGGGCGATCTCCGACGTTCCGGACATCCGATTGTCACGTCGGATGGAGCCGTCGTTTACGATAGAGCTCCGCTGGCCCGGAGGTTGACGCCGGAGGAGCTCAAGGCGAAGTCGTTGCTTAACCCGCCGACCGGAGCACTTCTCGGCTACATCTGGTGGCACGTTGAGGGTCACCTGCACCCGCCGAACTACGGCGGTGGCTAATGTCGCTGACATTCCAGACGCTGTCGGATTGGCTCACGTCGCTGGGCGTTCAGTTCCCGGTTAACGTTGACGGCGTAGCAGCACCGAACCAGGGACCGTACATTCCCGAAGAGCCCGACAAGCTCGTTACCGTTACGATGCTTCCGGGAACCGGCTACGAGTTGGAAGGCGCCGTAGATTCGCCGTCATTCCAATTGCGAGTACGATCCGGTCAGAACACGCAGACGGACGCCGAGACACTGGCATTGAGTCTCGACAACGCAATACTCAATGCGAAGTTTCCGACCGTGATCGACAACACGAAGATTCAAGTGGCCAGTCGTCTCGGAGGTGCTCCAGCGGTTCTCGGTCCGCCGGATGACGGGTTCCGTTACGATTACGTCAGCACTTACCGTATTCTTGTCGGAACTTAACAAGGAAGGGAGGTAACCGTGCCGCGCGGAAAACGCGTTCCGTTTGACGAAAGAGATGAGTACGACTTTTTCGTTAGTTCAAAGCTGGAGGAGCAGAACAAGAGCTGTGCTATTTGTCATCGCGCTTTTAGCGACGAGCTACCTCCCGTTCAAGATCACAATCACGCCGGTAGCTGCGGTAAGAAACGCTACTGCGAAAACTGTCGTCGTGGACTTCTCTGTTCCGCATGTAATTTCGCTATCGGAGCGCTACAAGAGAGCGTTGAGTCACTGGCTTCGGCTATAGTGTATATCGAGCTGTACCGCAACTTCGACGGCAGTAAGTGCCTCGGAGTAAAACGGAAGTTGTCTTTCGATGAAGCGGAACAAGTTCGACTACTCTGGAAGCTAGGAACGCAGGAAGGTCCTTTTAGACGTGAATACGGACGGTCGGAGCTAATCAAGAGGATTGCTCTTGAGTACGGAATCGGAGTTTCCGCCGTTCGTAATATCGTCTCTAGACGCACGTTCAAAGGAGTATAGAATGACGGATACAAGCTGGGACGACCCGGCCGTTCAGGAGCAGGTGGCGTCGGAAGCTGCGGCCGCTGAAGCTGTAACGGTTCCGGCCGCCGATGAGGCTCCCGCCGTTAACCCGGACGGAACGATTCCGGGACAAGGTATTCCGGCCGGCGATCCGGTTCCCGAGGAGCCAGAGGCACCGGTTCCTCCGGGGAGTGTCCGGATGAAGGTGGCTGCTCCGCATTCCGGATTGCAGGTCGGCTTCGCAGGTCCTGAGGTCACCAACGAATGGACCGTTCTTACGGACCAGCAGGCAGCCGTTATTCGAAACGCTGCTGTCGAGCAGGGCGTTGAGATCATCGAGGAAGGTGTGACACCGTGACGATCAAGGTCGTAAACCCGGTATCGCTTAGCCGACTCGGCGTTGACGTCACGCAGGCGGCACTGTCAGCGATGGCCGCAACGGACACGGCGGTGAAGTTCGCTAACACCGGAATCCAGGCGCTTGTCTTCCTGAACACGAGCGGCGGTAGCATCAACGTCACTCCGCAGCTTCAGCGAACCGTTGAAAGCCAGGCGCCAACTGCACTTGCGGCGCTGGTTGTGCCGACCGGTAAGACGTGGCTGATTGGTCCGTTCAACCCGGCGGACTTCAACGATGCCGCCGGAAACTGTTCGGTGCTTATTCCGGGAGCTGTTACGCTCTTCGTTGCCGTCGTTCAGCTCATCGCAATTCCGCCCGGCCAGCCGTACACCTAATAGAAAGGAGGGCACGGAATGCCGAACCCCGGTACTGAGTTCCTGCCACCGGCGTATGCCACTACGAACGTGCTGTACGGCCTGGCATATCTGTGGACCGCCAACTTCGGAACCGCACTGCCGGCCGATATTGACCTCGGCGACCAGTCGAAGTGGACCGGTTGGTCGTACGTCGGATCGACAGACCAGGGCGTACAGAATGCGTTCAACCCGAACATGTCTCTGCTCCAGATCGAGGAGACGCCGATCCCGGTGGCTTCGCTGGTCGCGACGGCCACCTTCCAGATCACTACAGCTATGGCTGAGGAGACCCTGAACAACATCAACCTCGCCTACGGCGGCGGCGGAACGATCGCTGCACAGGCCCAGGGTACCGGTCTCGTTGGAAAGCAGACGCTTTCACTTTCCTCGAACTTCGGTAACCTGGCGTGTGCGTTGCTGGGTCGTAACAGCCTCGGCTACCCCCGAGTGTATTACGTGCCGAAGATCCAATCGGCCGGACAGGTGACGACGAACTTCCGTCGTGCAGCCAACGCCAGGCTGTATCCGTTGACGCTGAACGCACTCTGCGACCTCTCGCAGATTCAGATCATCGATATCCTGCTGCCGGCCCTGTAAGAAGGGAGTACCGCATGGCGGGTTTCGATGCCAGTACGGTATGCGAAGGACTGGACTGGGACTTCAGCAAGTTCGACGGCGGAAAGGGGACGATCCCGGAACCGTCCGATCGTGCGATCGCCGCATTCTTCAAGGAGATGTCCGCACTCACGAAGAAGCTTCTCGAGAAGGCGGAGATTCCGGATGCGCCATCGGCTGAGGACGTGCTGAGGGCACTGGCCGATATTCCGGAGAGCGAGCTGTTCATGGAGATGGTCTCCGGGACCGCGAAGAGCTATGCGAAGCTGTGCTCGAACCAGCCAACGGTTACGCAGCTGAACAAGCTACCGATGCGTGTCCGTTTCCGCTTCTATGCCTGGCTGATGACCGAGCTCCGCCCGGAAGCCGCAGGCGCCGATACGACGACTCCTCGCCTTCGTATCGTGAGAGGCGCCTAGAGTACTACCTGGCCCGGAGGTACTTCCAGCTGGGACCGGTGGCCTGGGATCGGCTGGAGTTTCATCTGAGGAGGGTTTACTTGGAGGGTCTCGAATACGAGGGGATTATCACTGGCGCCGAGGATGCTGGCGAAGCTGTTAAATCGGGAACGGCGGCGGGTCAGGTGCGAGAGGTTAAGCTCGCTGCGATGCCGGATTGGTGGTCCGGTCCTAAATGACGTTCGACGCCGGTGCTATCGAAGCCAAGCTAACTCTTGATCGCGCGCAATTCAAGGCGGAGCTTGCCGCAGCACGTGCGGAAGGTGACGCGTTCGCGCGTAGAAGGTTCACGGCGAAGCTTGACGTCGATGCAACGGCGGCAAAGGCTTCGATGGCATCGGCCAGTGCCGTTTATGATACTCTCCGTGCGAGACTGTCCCAGCCAATCGTTGTCGACGTGCAGACGGCCGGTGCTAACGCTGCGATACTTACCACTATCGGACTCCTAGATAAGCTTCATGCTAAGGCCGGGACGATTATACTTCCCGGTGGCGCTGGAGGCGGAGGTCGTGTCGGCGGAGGGTTCTTCGGACTTCCACGACTTTTCGGCGGTAGAGTTAATCTCTTCGGAGGTATACTCCCCGGGCTGCTAGCCAGTATCGGTACAGTTCACCTACTAATCGACGCCTTCGTTGAGCTTGTCGCCGTTATTCTTCCGGCAACTATAGCTTTCGGTATATTTGCGGCTGCCGCTGCACCGACTGTTGGCGACATAGCGACCAAGATGCAGCAGATCAATACCGTCGTAGTTGCTACCGGGAAGAACATTGCTCCGCTCACCGGTGCGTTCACCCGAATGGCCGATGCCGTTCGACCGTCGGTATATCAGCTCTTCGGAAATGCACTGCAAATCGCCGGACGCAATACCGGACTGTTCCAGCAGCTTGCAGTTGGCACCGGACACGTCATTACCGATCTGGCCGCTCGGTTCACGTTGGCGGCCACGAACGGTCACGGGTTTAACATCTTCCTAGCTAACGCTGTACCGGACCTGGCCAAGCTCGGCGATATTGTCGGTAATATCGGCGGAACGTTCGCTAACGTATTCAAGCAGATGCCGGGTTATGCTCAGACACTGCTGAGCCTAGCCGACGCCGGGACTAAGATTATCGAGTGGGCGTCGTCAGCTGCGGGCGTGCTAATCCACCTTGGTCTGGCATTCCACGGTGCTTTCCTATATGTCGGTCTGCTTACTACTGCGCTCGCTTTCCTTGCGACTCGGGGGCTGAGTCTCCTAGCTACCGGCTTGCTGGGTGTCGGTGTACGAATTGAACGCTTCGGTGTGCTGGGAGCTCGTGCTGCGACGGCGATGGGCAACCTTGCCGGCTCAACTGAGAAGGCAGCTGGACTACCGTGGGGCTTCATCGCACTAGCTGCCGTTGCCCTAGGCTACCTGACCTATAAGCTCGTAACGGCGAAAGATGCTACCGAGCGGTGGATTTCCAGCGTACAGGATCTAACGAATGCGCAATCGGCATCAACCGGCTATGGCGATTTGCTGCTTCAGCAGATCGAGCTTACGAACAGGCTAAACATCGCTCAGACCCACCTTACCGCCGTTGCTAAAGACTACGCAAAGGTAGCTTATCGGGCCGGTCCGCCGCCGGGACTAGCTCAGGCACATATCGACGTTAGCGCGTTGACACAGGCCGAGATAGATGCGATTAATCAGACCCAGCGATATACCCGGCGACTTAACGAACTCGGTGCAGCGTATGGTAGTAACCGCAATGCGATCGCATTGCTTGCACTGGCCGGTATCAAGGTCGGCGATATCACTAACAAGAACGCCGACGAATGGGCTAAGGTAAAGCTAGAGGTTGCCGCCGTTGCGCTGAGCTATCAGTCAATGGGCCAGCGGGCCGGAACACTAGGTTCGGATCTAAACGCACTTACCTTCGCCAGTGCGGATCAGCTGACAAAGATGACGCAGCTGAACCAGGCGTGGGATACGTTTATCGGTACGGTACAGGGCGGGGAGATCGGCTTCGTCACGTTTGAACAACTGCTTGAGCAGGTGACTAAACACACCGTCCATAGCATTGCGTAGTGCCTGGCAGCAGGCCTTTACGCAGGGTTCGAAGCTGATTGATGCATTGCGGCTGCAGTCCTCGATATCGCCTGGCGGGTTTCCCTCCGTTACTAGGGCGGTCAAGGATACGATTGCCCAGCTGATCGGAGTCGGAAAGCGAAGCAGCATTACCCGCCAAGAGCTTGTCTCGCTGGCCCAGGAGATTGACCCGAACGTTACGAGCTTCAAGCAGCTCACGGCCTGGCTAGGTAATACGACGGGAGCCGGTAAGAATCTCGATAAGCTTGTGTCGCAGATGGGAATTAACATCGGTACACTTACTACCGATGCGCTAAAGCTTTCGAACACGCTGCGTGCCGACGTTATTGCCCAGTTCCAGTCGACACTACTTCACGCAACCGGAACCAGCAAGGCGGTTCAGAAGCTGGCCACCGACATTGCGAACCAAGGAACGACTTCAGCTCAGTATCGGACGGATCGCGCCCATCTTATCGCCGACCTCGAAAAGATGGGCGTTAGCGCTACGGACGCTAGGTCGTTGATCGCTGCAATGGTTCTCGAGACGACTAAGATTCCACGTACCAAGACACTTCGTATTACCGTCGATGCTATCGGAAACTGGTCGGTAACTGCGCAGGCACACGCCCGAGGACAGGGACCGATCGGCGGACCGGTTGCTGCCCGTGGACTGTTCATTGACGGTGGAACGTCCGGCGTTGACGACCAACTTATTCGAGCTCAGAAGGGCGAACTCGTCGTACCGGCGGGAATGGTAGCTGCCGGACTCGCCGATCACCTTCGTGGACTAATTCCCGGCTTTAGGGTCGGCGGAGTTGTCGGAGGCTATCGAGGCGGAGGACCAGGCGTTGGCCGCTGGGAGCATGTGGAGTATGACAAAACGACAGCAGCTATCGAAGCTGCCACCGCCGCCGTAACGGCTGCTGCACTAAGGAAGCAGCAGCAAACTACCGGCTGGGGAACGG
>WNFC01005596.1_pt1 | contig 13781 bp, 15 predicted proteins | sample 5400541 | NCBI WGS metagenome assembly WNFC01 (sample SAMN13153342, study PRJNA577476) | soil metagenome | isolation source: 120 cm saprolite under Douglas fir tree site 2 hole 2 replicate 1 | place: USA:California | collected 2015-04-18
TACGGCAGATGGAGCGCTCTCTGGGGCGAAAATGTTTCCTACGGCAAGGCAACCGCCCGCGACATCGTCCTAGCTCTGATCATCGATGATGGTTTGAAGGGTCGAAAGCATCGGAAAAATATCTTCAATCCCGCCTTTGCTTATGCCGGCGCCGCGTATGGTTCGCATGCGCGATATCGCACCGTTTGCAGCATCGAATTCGCGGGCGGATTTGCCGAGCGCAGCCAAACCTCTGCGGAAACGCTCGTCGTGCGCAATCCATAGCTCGCGCTCCTGATTGGTAGGACGCAACGGCTCGTCGTACCGTCGAGTCTTCGCAGTTTCGTTCGTAAATGGCTGCTGGTCTTTTGCTCGTCAACGCTTAATTGTTTCGCGTTTCCGCATGGCCAGTCTTGCAAACCAGTCCCCTAAGACCGCGATCACGCCGCGGCGCGACGAAGATTTTCCGGAGTGGTATCAGCAAGTAATTCGCGCCGCTGAGCTGGCCGAGCCGTCCGATGTACGCGGCTGCATGGTCATTCGTCCATGGGGTTACGGCATTTGGGAAAACATGCAACGGCAGCTCGATCGCATGTTCAAGGAAACGGGGCACAAGAACGCTTACTTCCCGCTTTTTATTCCGCTCAGCTATTTTGAAAAGGAAGCCGCGCACGTCGAAGGCTTCGCCAAGGAATGCGCTATCGTCACGCACAGCCGTCTGGAAGTAAATGCCGCGGGAGAAATGGTGCCGGCGAGCGCGCTAACCGAGCCATTAGTCGTTAGGCCAACGTCGGAGACAATCATCGGAGCGAGCTACGCAAAGTGGGTGCAATCGTATCGCGATTTGCCGATCCTGATTAATCAATGGGCAAACGTGGTTCGATGGGAAATGCGGCCGCGCCTCTTTTTGCGGACAACCGAATTTCTTTGGCAGGAAGGTCACACCGTCCACGAAACCGAAGCGGAAGCCCGCGCGGAAACGAAGCAGATGCTCGAGGTTTACGAGCGGTTCGTGCGCGATCATCTCGCGATTCCTCTCTACAGCGGGGAAAAATCGGAGAGCGAACGCTTTCCTGGCGCGGTGCAGACGCTCTCGATTGAAGTGATGGTGCAGGACCGCAAAGCGATCCAGGCCGGAACATCACATTTTCTCGGACAGAATTTTTCGCGCGCAAGCGGAATCCGATTCCAAACCCGCGAAGGCAAAGAGGAATTCGGCTGGACGACGAGTTGGGGCATGAGCACGCGACTTGTTGGCACGCTCATTATGACGCACGGCGATGACGACGGCATCATTTTGCCGCCGCGCATCGCGCCAATACATGTTGCAATTCTTCCCATCACGCCGAAGGAGGAAACGCGTGGTGCGGTTCTGGAAGCCGCCGACAAACTTGCCGCGCAACTGCGCGGGCTCACATATTTCGGTGCGCCCATTGAAGTTGAGGTCGATCGGCGCGATCTCGGCGGCGGTGTGAAAAATTGGGAGTGGATCAAAAAAGGCGTGCCGCTGCGCATCGAACTCGGCCCGCGTGATGTTGCATCCGGCAACATCGCAATTAGCCGGCGGGATCAGCCGATCAAAGCGAAGGAATTTTTGTCCGTTTCGGAACTTGTTAGACACACACCCGAACTGCTCGATTCGATTCAGCAAAATCTTTTTGATCGGGCGAAAAAATTTCGCGATGCGCACACGCGCACGATCGATTCCAAAGAAGAGTTCTACGACTTCTTCACGCCAAAAGATTCCGGCAAGCCGGAAATTCACGGTGGCTTTGCCCTCGCCCATTGGAACGGATCGCGCGAGATCGAGGAGAAAGTTAAGAACGATCTAAAAGTCACGGTCCGCTGTATACCGCTCGATGATCCGGCTTCACCTTCGGAATCCGGCCACTGCGTCATCACCGGCGAGTCCAGCGCGCGTCGCGTCCTATGGGCGAAGTCGTATTAATTGCCTAAGCTGATGTTCGAGCGGTTGACGCGCTGCGAAGGATTGTTTTATTCACGCGTGGCGACGGAACTGACACTCTACAGCCGCGAGTGGTGCTCGTGGTGCATCGACGCGAAGGATTATCTCACCGAACGTGGTTATAAATTTTCCGTGATTGATGTAGGCAAGAACCGCGACGCTTATGCGGAGATGAAAAAGTTGTCCGATCAGACCTATGTGCCCACACTGGTGGCCGGGGACGAGGTGCTCGCGAATTTCAATACTGATCAGCTGGAAGGTTTCCTGCGCGAACACCGGATCGAGCCCTGATGCTGTTTGGCCTCCTTCTCACGCTTGGCATCGCTGTCCTCAGCGTCGCTCTGCGTAGTTTCCACACTTCCTTCGCCCAAAAGGCCGGTGCCCTTGGAATTCTCACTGCCTCGTTTCTGGCCGTTTATTTCGTGACGGGAAGCTTTCTCTACGGCTTTCTTGGCGCGCTCAGCTGGTTGTTTCTGCCCTGGCTGGAAATTTTAACGCGCATTCGCGCGCTGCGTTTGCCGAAAGAAAAATCGCTGCGACCGAAAAGTCCGCCGTCGTCGGATGTTTTTCCGAGCTTCGATGAAATTTCGCGCGAGATTGAAAACGAACGCTTCGTCCATGTGACCGATGCCGGCTGGGACTGGGAAGATTACCGTCAATTCTTTCGCCTTTATTACAAAGAAGAAGACCGCGCTCAAGCCACGATCTGCCTCAACGAACAGAACGATCTTTCGTTTTACTATTTGCGCATTTCATCACGGGCCAAGGACGGCACCATCTGGACGACGTGGAATTATCCCCTCTCTTACGGACTGAAACTGACACCGCAGTTTCGCATTAACCGGCAGCGGCCGGACCAATCGTTCTGGCAGCTTTACCAAAGCCACCGCGAATTTCTGCGGCACAACAACGTCGAGACCAGCGTGATTGATCCGCTTGATGAAGAACGCGTTCAGGTTGAGATCGAGAATGATTTGCGGGAGCAAATCGCGCACAACATCGAGAAAGGCGTGCTTACGCAAACCGCCGGTGGCGAAGTCAAATATTCCTGGCGCGGAATGGTCTATCTTTGGTGCCAGTTTCTCCTCGATCTCGTTAGGCTGTAATTCGTGTTTTGGAGGGATGACCTCCGTGTCGTCCCTAATTCTTGGGACGGGGCAGAGCCCGTCCCTCCAGTTTACACTTTCATTACCTCGGCGTCTTTGCGCTCGAGATGTTCGTCGATTGATTTGACGAAACGATCGGTCAACTTCTGCACATCTTCTTCTAGATCGCGCAAACCATCTTCCGTCAGCGCGCCCGATTTTTGCAATTTTTTTGCTTCATCCATCGCGGTGCGGCGATTTCCGCGCACCCGCACACGCGCTTCTTCCGCCATTTGGCGCAGCGAGCGCACCAAATCCTTGCGTCGTTCTTCCGACAATTCTGGAATCGGAAGCCGAATAATTTTTCCATCCACGGCGGGAGTAATTCCGATCTTCGATTCTTTTAGCGCCTTCTCGATCTCGCGCACCGTCCCGGCATCGAACGGTTGCACGACCAGCAACCGCGGTTCCGGCGTGGTGATGAGTGCGAGCTGTTTCAACTTCATCATCGAGCCGTATGCTTCCACATCCACGTTTTCGACCAAAGTGGGCGACGCCTTGCCAGTCCGCACGGCGGCGAATTCATGCACCATGTAATCGACGCTTTTCTCCATCGCCATTTCCGCTTCGAACAAAATCTCTTCCGCAGTCATAAGCGCGTTTCGGGCCCGGATTAAATTTTCAATTGGCAATTGAACATTGGCAATGCGTTTCAATCTGAAACGAGCGTGCCCACCTTCGCGCCGAGAACAATGTCGCGGATGTTGCTCGGCTTGTTCATGTCGAAAACGACGATCGGAATCTTATTGTCCATACACAGGCTGAAGGCAGTGGAATCCATAATTTGCAGGCGCTTGGTCAACGCTTCCGTGTAGGTGATTTTATCGTAGCGTTGTGCACCGGGATCCATATTCGGATCGCGATCGTAGATGCCGTCCACCTTGGTAGCTTTGAGAATAATATTCGCGCCGATTTCACTCGCCCGCAGCGCGGCGGTCGTGTCGGTCGAGAAATAGGGATTGCCGGTGCCGGCGACGAAAATCACGACGCGACCCAGTTCGAGATGTCGCACCGCCCGGCGCAGGATAAAAGGCTCGGCCACATTCTTCATTTCAATCGCCGTTTGCACGCGAACAATTGCGCCGGCTTGTTCCAGCGCGCTTTGCAAGGCGAGGCCGTTAATCACCGTCGCCAGCATACCCATGTAATCGGCTGTCGTGCGATCCATCCCGCGATGGCTGGCCGACAATCCGCGCCAAATGTTGCCGCCCCCGATGACAATCGAGGTTTGCACTCCGAGATCGCACACTTCCTTTATCCGCTCCGCGATCTCGCGCACAATCTGTGGCGAAATATTTTCGCGCGCGCCCTGCTCACGCACCGCTTCGCCGCTCAGCTTAAGAACGATCCGCTTGTATCTGACCGCTGATTTTTCGCTCGGCATGGCGCGTCATGATGAAACAGAAGAGGAAAAGTTGGAAAGCAAAATGAGAGTGGCGCCAGAAAAAGTGGCATCGGTTTCCAGCCGATGTTCCGGAATTCATCGGCAGGACGCAGATGCCAGGTCAAAGCCGCGCAAAAACTCGGCCGCACTCATCCGCCGTTTTCCTTCCAGTTGAACTTCACCCAATGACAACGCACGCTCACCTGTGGCGATGACGAGTGCCTTTTCACCAGGCAAAATGTCGCCCGGCGCGCCTAGTTTTTCATTCACGACTGTCGCGCTAAAGATTTTCAGTTTTCGTGGTGCGCCCGATTTGGTTGAAAGATATGTGAAAGCGCCTGGCCAGGGATTAAACGCGCGAATTTTGCGTTCGATTAACGCGGCGGGTTCGGACCAGTCGATGCGGCCATCATCGCGCCGGAGTTTGGGAGCATAAGTTGCAGCGGCAGAATTCTGCGGCGTACGCGATGCAGTTCCATCGGCCAGTTGACCGAGCGCTTCCTTTAATGCAGCCGGCGAAAGATTCGCAAGTCGATCATGCAGAGACCCGCCGGTATCGTTGGTCGAGATTTCGGTTCGCGCTTGAAGCAAGATGTCACCGGTATCAAGGCCCTCATCCATATACGTGACCGTGATTCCGGTTTCGCGGTCGCCCGCCACAATCGCGGCCTGGATGGGTGCAGCACCGCGATGCCGCGGCAAAAGCGATGCGTGCAAATTCAAACATGCGAGCGGCGGAATCTCGAGCACCGCGCGTGGTAGGATTTGTCCATAAGCGATGACCGCGATCACATCCGGTGACCACAAGCGAATTTGTTCGACCGCTTCCGCGGATTTGATACGCGGCGGTTGCAATATCGGCACCGAATTCGACGCGATGGCTTTTTTGATCGCGGGAGCAGTGAGAGTTTGCGCGCGACCCGCCGGTTTATCCGGCTGCGTTACCACGCCCACCAATTCGTGCTCAGTCGATTGAAGCAGACCGCGCAACGTGGGCACGCCGATTTCGCCCGTGCCGATAAAAACGATACGCATCTCCGCTCACGGCATCAAAGGATGAACAGCCATCGGGCGGCGTGGACGACGCGCGGCCATGCTTTGCGCCATTAATTTTTCTCCCGCGGTTACTTCGCGCTGACCGACGGAAGAGCCGCACCCAGTGCAGAGATAATCATAAAGCTCGCGGTCCGGCAGGATAAGGAGCAAACGCTCGCGCACCGGCATCGCGATTTTACATTTCTCGCAGTAAAGACTTGAAGCGGTGAAATTCTCAAACTGTTGCTGGCTCATGCTGACCGTTTACGCTGTCGGCGACGCTCTCCAGAATGTGGAGCAGTACTTTGGCGGGCGGTTGCGTGGCGTCAACACAGGTAATCCGATCCTGTCCGTAATACGAGAGGACGGGCTTCGATTCCATTTCGTAAGTGGCGAGCCGGCGTTGAATGACCTGCTCATTCGCGTCGTCGAGCCGATTGTCTTTAAGGGCGCGCTTTTTCAAGCGGTAAAAAAGCGTTTCCCGGTTTGGACATGAGAGATGGAAAACTTTTTGCACATCGATCAGCTCATCCATGATTTTGGCCTGGCTGACATTCCGCGGGATGCCGTCGAGCACGAGAATATCGATGTCCGGTTTGAACTTATGTGCGTCGACGGCGGCGTCGATCGCTTCCTGCCAGAGTTCGACAGTGATGTCATCCGGCACGAGCTCACCTCTGCTGGAGTATTCCAAAAACGCCTTGCCGACTTTCGTGCGCGTGTCGATGGAACGGAATACATCGCCGCACGGGCAATGAAAAAAACGTGGAATCGTTCCCAGGGTTTTACCTTGTGTGCCTTTACCACTGCCGGGCGCGCCGAAAAGAAGGTAAGTGTGATATTTCATGGCAAGTATCGTTTATAGCGCAAATCGATGGCCGACGACAATCTCCATTTTTCATCGCGATACGTATCTGCCGTGGTCGCCGCTTGATCTATAGGCCGTGGCAAAAGCCCCGCTTTCGCAAACGCGGCGTTCAGCGCCCCGAGGCTGTTATCGGCTCCACGTTGACCCGGCGACCGGCCCGATCAAATCGCACCTGACCATCAACGAGCGCAAAGATTGTGTAGTCGCGGCCAAGGCCAACATTTTTGCCGGGCAGAAATTTGGTTCCCCGCTGCCGCACGATGATGTTTCCTGCGATAACTGACTCGCTCCCAAATTTCTTAACACCAAGCCGTTTGCTGACGCTGTCGCGTCCGTTCTTAACGCTGCCTTGTCCTTTTTTGTGCGCCATAGCTTAAGGTTCGATGTTCGATTTATTCCTCCGCCTTCTTCGTCGTGGCGCTTTTTTTCGTCCCAGACAACGCGATCTTGTTGATTTTCACGCGCGTTAATTTTCGCCGATGCCCAACCGTGCGATGATAACCTTTTCGCCGCCGAAATTTGAATGCGATGACTTTCTTGTCCTTGCGCTGCTCGACAACCTCGCCGACGACCGACGCACCGTCGATGAGTGGGCTGCCGTGCGTCAACTTCTCGCCGTCGCCATGAAAGAGTACTTCGGAAAAAGTTGCCTTCGCGCCGGCCTCCAGATCGAGACGATCGATATCGATCGTGTCGCCTTCCGCCACGCGATATTGTTTGCCGCCGGTTTTGATGATCGCAAAAGCCATGAGCGCCTCAGGAAAAAGCCGCGAAAAATCTCACGGCTGCACGCGTTTGACAAGTGAAAAGCCGGTCTCGTGCTTAGTTGATGGCGATGGATTTAAAAGCGGAATTCGCGCGGCGCGGGCCTTGGATCACGCATTTTCTGATCGATGGCGTCGAATCGGGCGGGCAGTTTCGCGCCCTCGACGATCCTCGCATCGATCAGTTCTTCGAACATTTTCCGAATGTCCGCACGATTCTCGAGCTTGGTTCGCTCGAGGGTGGTCATACCTTCGTGCTCGCCCGGCGGCCTGGTGTCGAACGAGTGCTTGCGCTCGAAGCCCGCGTTTCGAATATCGCGAAGGCCCGATTCGTGCAGAAATTGTTGCAGATCGATAACGCGCAATTTGTCGAAGCGGATTTGGAAAAATCAGATCTCACGCGGTTCGGAACATTTGACGCGGTCTTTTGTTCCGGATTGCTCTATCATCTGCCGGAGCCGTGGAAATTGATCGAACAAATTCCGCGTATCACGCCGAGGCTGTTTATCTGGACGCATTATGCCGATGATCCGCACGCGAATGTTGTGTTCGGTGATCTGAGAGGCAAGGAACACATGGAAGGAGGTCCGGGTGAACCGCTCAGTGGCATGTCGGCAAAGTCGCTTTGGCTTACGCTCGACTCCCTCCTGAAACTGTTAACGTCCGCGGGTTTCGAGACGGTTCAGATCCTGCATAACGACCTGAAACACAGCAACGGACCAGCTGTCACGATTACGGCGTTAGTTCGCACTTGAATCGCGCTTCGAATCTCTCCCTGCGATGACGAGCGTAATTTCGCCTTTGGGCGCTTTCGCTTCGTAATGGGCGAGAAGTTCGGCACCGGTCCCGCGACGAAACTCCTCGAATTTTTTCGTCAGTTCGCGGGCGACGCACAGCTGCCGATCAGGCATAATCTCACCGCAGGCGGCGAGCGTTTTCGTTAGGCGATACGGGGATTCAAAAAAAATCGTTGCCTCTTCACGCGCGGCCGCTGCACGTAATTCCCGCTCGCGCTGGCCGCTTTTCACCGGCAGAAATCCGCGAAAACAAAATCGATCGAGATCAAAACCTGAGCCGACGAGCGCCGTCAAAATCGACGAAGGTCCCGGCAGGATCGTGAACGGCAAATTACGCTCGATGCATTTCCGGATCAGTCGCGCGCCAGGGTCCGAAAGCGCGGGCACACCCGCATCGGTGATCAACGCAATATTTTCACCAGCCGCAAGTCGCTCGACTAATTGCGCCGTCCGCATCGCCTCATTGTGTTCGTGATAACTGACGAGTGGTTTTCGAATTTCAAAATGTCGCAGCAGATTGCCCGAGTGGCGCGTGTCTTCCGCTGCGATCACGTCCGCCGATCTCAAAACTTCCAGAGCGCGGAACGTAATGTCGTCAAGATTACCGATTGGTGTGGCGACGACGTAGAGCATCGCGCGGCAGGAATTCTTCGCGATAGAGCGGGGTTTCTTCCGGCGCGAAGCCGTGGCGCATGATGTTTTCGGTGACAACGCGCGGCAGAAGAAATTGCAAAAGATAATCGCTCCCGCCGGCTTTTGTGCCACCGCCACTCATTTTGAACCCGCCGAACGGATGACGACCAACGACCGCTCCAGTGCAGGAACGATTGATGTAGACATTGCCGGCGACGAGTTCCGCTTTCACGCGCTCGATGTTTGCGGGGCTGCGTGAGAAAAATCCGCCGGTGAGCGCGTAGTCGGTATTGTTCGCGACTTCGATCGCTTCATCGAGATCGCGCACTTTCAGAACACTCAAAACGGGGCCAAAAATTTCTTCGCGCGCCAGTCGCATGTGCGGTTTCACGCCGGTAAAAATCGTCGGCGGAACGAAGTATCCTTCGGCTGGAACACTCGTTGCCTGAAAAGCGAGCGTCGCTTCGGTTTTGCCCGTTTCGATTATCTGCAAAATTCGCCGGTAAGCCGTCTCGTCGATGACCGGTCCGACGGTGATGCCGGGTTCTTCGGGGTTACCGACGCGCAAGCTGGCCGCGGCGGAAAGTAACCGCTCCATGACGCGATCGTAATTTTCTTCGAGCACAATCAGGCGCGAAAGCGCTGAACATTTTTGGCCTTGATAACCGAATGCGGAATAAATCGAATCGACGATGGTTTCGTCGAGGTCGGCATCGGAATCGACGATGACGGCATTTTTTCCGCCCATCTCACAAACAACGCGCTTCAGTTCGCGCTGGCCGGGCCGTGTTTTGCCGGCCGATTCCCAAATGCGCAAACCGACTTCGCGCGAACCGGTGAACGCGATCATATCGACATCCGGGTGATCGACCAGATGCGCGCCGATGACCGAGCCGTGACCGGGAAGGAAATTAACTACGCCCGGTGGGGCGCCGGCTTCCTCGAACATTTCCATCAAAAGCGCGCCGCACACCGCCGCTTGCTCAGCCGGTTTCATAATCACGGTATTGCCGGTAACGAGTGCGGCGGAAACCATCCCGCACAAAATCGCCATCGGAAAATTCCAAGGAGCGATGACGAGGGCGACACCACGCGGCCAATAGTGTTGATAGCTCTCTTCGCCGGGAATGTGTTGCGTGAGCCGCGGCCGGCCAATCAATCGCATTTGCTGCGCGTAGAAGAGACAAAAATCCATCGCTTCGCGGATGTCGCCGTCCGCTTCCGCCCATGGTTTGCCGACTTCAAAAACTTCGACCGCGGAAAGCTCGTAGCGTCGGCGTTCCATGATCGCAGCGACCCGCTCGAGCAAACTCGCGCGCTCTTCGAAGGGAGTGCGACTCCACTTTTCGAATGCTCTGCGCGCAGCTTCCACTGCCCGCTCCGCCTCGGGAATTCCGGCTGCAGCAACGTCACCGACAATTTGGTTCGGCGCGCTTGGATTAATTGATGCAGTCGTTTCTTTCGCCCGAACCTTTTCGCCCGCGATAACGAGCGGGTATTTTCTGCCAAGCTGCGCGCCTACTTCGCGCAAGGCCGTACGCATTTGCTCCTGACTTTGCTTGTAAACGAAATTGGCGAGCGGCGCGTTTTCGTAAGTGTCGCCTGGCGGTGTTTCGCGGGAAGCGCCGTTGAATTCCACGGATGCGACAGCGCGGGTCTCGCCATCTGCTTCGCTACCATTGGCACTTTGCCTAACGAGCTCGTGTGGATCGCGCAGCAATTCGGCCGCAGCAACATTCTCGGAAAATTTGGCGCGCAAAAAACCTTCGTTGGAAGTGTTCTCGAGCAATCGCCTGACGAGATAAGACATTCCCGGAAGCAGTTCGCCAACCGGACAATATTCGCGCACGCGATAACCCATTTCGACAAGCGCACGTTTAACCGGACCAGCCATGCCGTAGAGCAATTGAAACTCGAAGCGGCTGCGGTCGATCCCGAGCTGTTCCGCGACGGCTTGAGCGTGAGCGATGCTGCGCACGTTGTGGGAACCGAACGCAGCTGTTACGATCGATTCGTTTTCGAGCAGGACGCGTGAGAGCGTTTCGAAATTCGCGTCACTCGCCGGTTTTTGCAGAAAGACGGGAATCGGCCAGCCGTTCTGTCGCGATTTAATTTTCTCGTAGTCCCAATAGGCGCCTTTCACGAGCCGGACGGTGAAGCGCGTTCCGCGTTTGCGCCCCCATGCGATGAGGTCGCGAAGATCGCGATCGGCATCACGCAGGTAGGCTTGAATGACAATGCCGGCATGCAGCCAGTCGCGGAATTCGCTTTCCGTGAAAAGCATCTTGAAAAGCGCGAGCGTCGTATTTTTGTGGGCGTAGCTCTCCATGTCGAAATTGATGAACGCGCCTAGCTCGCGGGCGCGGCGAAGAATTGGCCGCAATTTCGGGCCGAGATGTGCGATCGCATCGGCCGGATCGGCCGGATTCATCTGCGAGTAAAGCGCGGAAATTTTGACCGAGACATTGACCACCGGGAAAAGTTCCGCGCCAGCGCCGAGCGGATCAGTCCAGCCACGCGTTTGCGCGGCGAGACCTTCGAGCAATTCGAGGCACCGTGCTGCGTACTCATCGGCCTCAGTTTCGCTAACGACTGCTTCGCCGAGAAGATCGACGGTGAATCCGATTTTCTCTTTGCGCCGTCTGCGCAACGTCTTCATCACGTCTTCAGGATTTTTGCCCGCGATAAACTGGCGCGCCATTCCGGAAACATTCCAACGCAAGACGCGGCCACTGATCCAGGGCACGACTTTCGCGACCCGCACACCAGTATGGATCATGGGCGCGAAGCCATTTCGCATGTCGGCAAAATATTCGTCCAGATGCTGCACGATATCGCTGCCCCGCCGGAGCGAGGCGAGCACGTCCACGAAACGAAACATCTGGACCTTGAAATGTTCATCGCGCATGGAAAGCGCCATCATTCGCTGATAAAATCCAGCCCTGCTGAAAAGTGATTCCGGATGCTGATCGACGAGATCGAATATGCGTTCGCCGCGTTGTTCGACTTCGGCCTGCAGGGAACTCATGGCGCGATCATAATGCCGACGCCGCGATTCGGCAAAGATGATCCGGCTGGAGAATTGCCACTAGGACACGCGCAGTCAACCCGCCCGAATCGAATAGGGGAATGACAGCGACAGCAAGAATTTCCAAAATGAAACTTAACGATCGAATCAAACAGGCGGGTGCAAACAGGCTACATTTTGCTTTGGCTTCTGGGAGTTCCTATTCCGATCCTTCTTTTGTTTTTTCTGCTGCGAGGCTGCACATAAGTTAGGGAGCAAGTAGAGGTGATTTGCCTGGCGGATGCCTGAGGCCCAGGGCTCGGGAAAGTTTCGCCAGGCAATTCTTTGCTCTGTCGCCGCAGCGCTTGGTTAAGGTTTGCCCAGCGAGACAAAGTCGCGTACCGAAACGCACAAATGCGTGCCGCGACTGATCGTTACGAACTTGCCAGTGATAACACAACGGCAATTTGTCCGGAAGCCTGGGCCGAACTCGAATCCGCCAATCACGATGAGGCGGCCTCCTACGGCGACGATCAGTGGACGCAACGATTATGCAATCTCGTGCGCGAAATTTTCGAGACCGACTGCGACGTCTACCTCGTTTTTAATGGCACGGCAGCGAATTCGCTCGCGCTTGCGCAGCTTTGCCATCCGTTTCATCGCATCATTTGTCACGAACATGCGCACATCGAGACGGATGAGTGTGGCGCGCCAGAATTTTTCTCGGGCGGCGCCAAATTGCTTCCGACGGCCGGCGCGAACGGCAAACTCGAAGTCGCACAGATCGCCGCTGCAATCGCGCGGCAACCCGAATTGCATTCCCCAAAGCCGCGCGCGATCAGCGTTACACAATCGACGGAGTTGGGCACGGTCTATAGAATCGACGAGCTGCGCGCGATCACCGAATTCGCGGCGCAACACGATCTCCGCCTGCACATGGACGGCGCGCGCTTTGCGAATGCGGTGGCGTCGCTTGGGTGCGCGCCCAAGGAAATCACATGGCAATCGGGCGTGGATGTTCTTTGCTTTGGCGGAACGAAGAACGGTACCGCCGCGGGCGAGCTCGTCATTTTTTTTAAAAAAGAATTTTCTCGCGAATTCGATTACCGCGTGAAACAGGCGGGGCAGCTTGGCTCGAAAATGCGATTTCTCGCCGCACCCTGGATTGGATTGTTGCGCGACGGCGCCTGGCTGCGCAACGCGAGACACGCCAACCAAGCGGCGAATTCGCTCGCCGCGAAATTAGGCGCGCTCGCGGGAATCGAGATCGCTTTTCCCTGTGAAGCCAGCGCCGTTTTTTTGCGAATGCGCGAACCGCTCGTCCATGAGCTGCACGGCCGCGGCTGGCATTTTTATAAATTTATCGAGCCGGATATTTACCGCGTGATGTGTTCGTGGTCTGTCGGGCGACAGGACATCGATGACTTTGTGGCAGATGTGAAGGAGCTAGCCACGCTTTGAACACGCCGACACGAAGTGCGTCAAAACATCCGCGCGCTGGCGATCGCAGCTACGAAGCTTCTGATGGAGCCACAAATAATAATTGGCCAAGTAGAATCTGGCGCGGTTTGTTAGAAAAGAAGGTGTTGTTGTATGAACACGCAGATGAAGTACGCGGCTAGAGCCGTGATTTTGGCGGTTGTCACTCTCGCTGGTTGCCGAACAGCGCACGAGGTTGCGGTGACTTCCTTTCGCGTGATTGACGCTCCAGCTAATTACGTTCGTCGCCACCTTGATGACGAAGAGCCAACAACAACGACAACTACCACATACCAATCGGACGTAGTGACGCCGGGCCAGCCGATCGCGACCCCTCCCCCTGTGCGCAGGAAAGTTGTCTCCGAAAGTCGGCGCGAAACTGAATCGAACCTGGAAACACGCGGATCTGCCAGCCAAGAAACGACAGACAACGCGCCCAAACGTTCGGCTTCATCGTCACAAAGTGCAGCCTCAACCCAAGGCGCGAAGATTCCGTACGCCAAACCGGTTCCTGGAAAACCGGGTTACGTTTACAGTCCGTTCGATCCAAATGGCGGCTACGTGGATGTGACCGGGTACGCTTCAGGCAGCAAAGCGAAAGATCCTTACTCCGGTAAGATCTTCATTGTGCCGTAACTTGCCAGTGAGTTACTAAACGCGGGTGTTCCTTAACCTCCCGCCGTTTTGCGTGTCCTATTCTCGGCGGGCCTTTGCTTTGTTGGAC
>WNFC01005598.1_pt1 | contig 13780 bp, 26 predicted proteins | sample 5400541 | NCBI WGS metagenome assembly WNFC01 (sample SAMN13153342, study PRJNA577476) | soil metagenome | isolation source: 120 cm saprolite under Douglas fir tree site 2 hole 2 replicate 1 | place: USA:California | collected 2015-04-18
GCAGTCTTTTCGCGCCTGAAATTGAGATCCTGCGCAAGTGGCTAAAGGCGCACGAGGGCGAGTACGACCGCTTCGACTTTAACGTGCGCATCGGGCCTGGCTACGATCCTGGCGACTCCCACCTGCCGGAGATCCGGCGCATGGCGATTCTAAACACGCAGCGGCGCATTGATGCCATCGCGTACAAAGGCGCGGAGGTCACAATCATTGAAGTCAAGCGGCGCGGGAGTTTTGCTGCCATCGGCCAGCTAATCGGCTACGACACACATTGGCGCTTGGAACATCCAGGCGAACAGCCGCCGAAATTGTTGCTCATTGCCGGGAGCCTGGCCGAAGGAACGGACGTGTTAGCACAGCGGAGCTCGGTGACGGTGGTCCTGGTGTGACATGAGCGAACCCGCCCACATTCCGCGGTTTGGTACATGGGCCGAGGAAAGACTGTGGGTGCTGAATTCGCTTGCGGATCTCCGCCGCGATGTGCGCCGGCAAGCCGAGGACGCGGCCGCGGTGAAAGGGACGTTCATCACCCGCGCCCTGAAAGATCTGGATGCGGCGCATATCAAGATCCGCGCGCTCGAATTACGGGAGAGTAGCTTGGTAACCAAAAATTGGGTTACCACGTCGGCACTGGCGGTGTTGTTCGCGGTGCTATTCGAGATAGTAAAAGCGTGGGTGAAACACCATTGAGGCCAGGGCGCATACGGGCGCCGGCATGGGCTGCCAGGGGTTCTGGCGTTCGCTGCCATGTGTGGTGTTAACACGTACCATTACCGAAGTTACCGAATTACCGAATTACCGAAGTTACCGAAGTTTAGCTACCGCCCACCGTCACCACCCCTAACCCCTTTGTTGTGAGCGGGATAGGCTAGTAAACAGCGTCGCGGCCTTTGGCCGGGGCGGTCATAAGTTGTTGCAGCCATTAGGCTTAGTCTTTTGACGTGTTTTGATCTGTGGATATCGTTATGGCCACAATGGATTACCGAGGTCACCTTGCCGGCGCCAGTGCTAACACCATACGATCGTGGGGTGCAAACACGCGCGATCGCGCGATCGCAAGACTGAAGGGGGCTTTATGAAGCTGTACTGGCCTGGTGCCTGGTTAGGGTGGGCAATTCTGTTGTGCGCCGCGTCCGCGGCGCTGCAGCAGCGCGCCCTTGGGATCCGGAGCGCAGCGGGGACGTGGGTCCTTACGGATCTCCTCCTGGCCGCCTGGTGCTTTCGGGGGTTCGTCCGGTGGATCTGGCGGCAAAAACGCCACGTGGACCAAAATTTAGGGCCTAGATAACGCTGCACGCTATCCTGCACGCACGATCTCAGAAGTTTTGGGGGTAGGGTATCAGGTTTTAGGGCTGGAGCGCGGGAGGTGGCACCTTGCCCTTTGCCGATACTTTGGCATGGGTGGCCGCCTTGGCCTTCGTCTTGGCCTCGGCATCCTGCATCGCTTCGATGATTTGCATCGTCAAAACCAGTTGGTCGTTATCGCTGTACCCCTCGGCACGCAGCCACTCATCCACGTAGGTGAAATCTATATGCCCGGAAACGACTGCTTTTTCTAGTTGGGCAAAACTTATCCGCCTGCGGGGAACTTCAGCAATTACCCCGATTAAATTCCGTTCCCACTCTTTCGCGGAGTCACTGAGCGGGACCTGCTCTAACATCGTCTCGAACTGAGCCTGGTCAATCCAGCCTTCGATGCGCTGCTGCTGGATCTTCTGAACGTAGGCCATCACACGAGAGTCAGCCAGGGCGAGCAGTTGCGCCTTTAGCATCTGCTCTGCGATTTCTTTATTGGTTCCCTGGTCCACGAGCTGCTGCACCGCGTCCTCTTGCGAGATCTCGCCGTAGCGAATGAGTTTTACCAGGTCACCGGCCTGCAACTTGGCGGTGAATTCGTGGATGAGTGCGTCGATCTCATCATCCGGGAATCCCTTTTCGGCCAGGCGTTCGCGCACGTACTGTTCATCGAAATCCCCGCGCGCCATCGCACGCACGTACTGAGCGTCCGCTAGCCGATCCGGCCGCAACTGCTGTTTCAGGTAGAGGTCATAGGGCTGCGAGATGCAATTGCGCACCAGCGGCGCCAGGGCCGCCCGCTGCAACCGCCCTAATCCGAGTGCGCGCATGAGGCCGTCGGGGAGCTCATGAAACTCTTTTAGCAGACCGACCGACGAAGCCTCGGTCAGAATTGAAAGGAACGCCTGTGAAGTCGCAAAGTTCACCGAGAAGCCGGCGAACTTGCGGGCGTTCTCCGCGCCCTGCGCGGGTGATACGGGTTGCAGGTTGCCGAGGGCCTGCTCAAAAATAGTAATCAGCGCATCCCCGAGGGCCTTGTTAGCTTCCATATCCGACGCGCTGCCGGATCCGGCACTGAGTTGTTCCGGCGACACGCTGGTGCCTAGCAATTCGTTTACACTTTCCGCAATCACCGCGTTGAAGTCGTCCTTGTTGGTGGAGCGTGCTTCGCTAATGACCTTCAACACGGACGTGGCGAAAAAGGATCCCACCCCTAGTATCCCCTGCACAACCACGGCCAGGATCGTGGGCATAATCATCGCGATGCCGGTGGTACCACCGGCAACGATGGCAGCCAACCATCCGGGTACGCCTTCCTCGCTGAGGAAGCTATAAACGCCACCGTATTCCTGGTGGGCCAGGGCCTTTAAGCCCGCCCCGGTAACTGGCAGATCAGCCATTGAGCTCACTCGAAGTTGCTATCGCCCAGGCGCGGTCCAAGCAGGCCGCCGCATCGTCGCACTCTGGGTCCGGGTACAGCGAGTCATCGAAGTAATCGAGCAACTGCACATCGTCCACCGCGCTGTTCTCCGGTGGCGTCACGTCCATGAAGCCCGAGAACACACCGAGGCCATCGGAGCCGCTAAGGTAGGAGCTCGCCGGCGGGTTGCTGGCCGGATCCGCGAAGTTGAAGTTGGCCGGTATTTTCCCAAGGCCCGCGCCGGCGCCCTTGCGCGGCGACGGGAAGAAATAGCCTGGCGGCCGCCCGGTGGTAACACGGATGAGCGCATTGATGGTGCGGCGAAACGACAGCACCAGGGTGGGCTGGCGTAGCAATCGCATGGGATCCACAATCAGGTTCATGATGTCAATCACCCCGTTGAGGATCCCGCGGACCTGGAGGAACACGCCCGACACCTGATTCTCGATTGCCAGCAAGCGCCGGTCTAGCGCGATGGCCCACTTCACGTGCAGCGCGCGCAGCACGGCCAACACCTGGCGGATGTGCTGAAGCATGTTGAGGAAGGGTTTCACGTAGAGCCGGAAGATGCGGTCCACGTAGCTGCGCACCTTCTGGATAAAACGGATGATGCCGCCGAGGTGGGCTTCTAACCACTTGTGCACCTGGTCCACGGCGTGCAGCAGTCCGCGGAAGATCTGCTTGAAGAAATTCTCCCAGATGTCACGCAGGACGTTGCGCACCCAACTAAAAGCATGCTTGGCGTAATCGTAGATTTGCTCGGTGAGGCCGCCAAAGAAGTTGAAGCCGTCTTGCGCGTAGGTGGATACCGCGGTAAAAGCGTCCTGCCACGAACTGCCACCAAAGAGGCCGCCGAAAAGCGAGCCGAGGAAAGAAACGACCAGGCTGCCGAGGCCACCGCCACCGCCACCGCCACCGGTTGACCCGTAAAACACGCTAGACCTGGCCTTCCAGGTCCAGTGCGGTGCGGATCTCCTCCACGTGTTTGAGGATCTCCGCGCGGATCCGCGCGGCGTCTAGGTGTTGCTTGAAGTCGGAAAGCACGAACGGGCCGTGATCCCCGATAAAGAACTGCACGCGGCGAAGCACATCCACGCCGCCCCGCTGATTGAATTGTGGACCCTCGGAAATCAGGATATCGTGCGGTTTGAGATCCGGCGCGCCGTTGACCATAAGGCTCCTCTCTCTGCTCTGTTCATCGTGGGCCACCTAGATTCGGTGGTAACACGGTAATGACTGCCGATGGCGGGGGAGTGGGAAGTCCGCTAGTCCCCAAGCCGCTGATTTCGACCGCTACTTCGCCGGCCAGCCGCGCCTGGTCGTGATCGCCCGCCTTGCTCAACTTATCGAAGGACTCGAAAACAGGGTGGAGCCTAGTGCCTGCAATCGCGCCAGGCGTGAACGCGGCCGCGGCCAGGTGGGCATCGAGCTCGTGCTGGCCGGCGTCATCGGTGGCCAGCTCGCGCACCACCGCGGCGTGCATGGCCTCAAAGCCATCCGCCGGCGTAGCGGCCACGCCCAAGTGGTTCGCGGTGATCTCGATAAACTCCGGCCGGCCGACCACGTACACCAGGTCCGAATCCTCAAGCCGCTGTAGCGCGAGATCCATAGCCGTGTTAACACCTCAGGATCGTAAAGTTCTACCCCGTCACCCGCGACCGAAGCCTGGCGGAATCATCGGCAACCCCGTCGTGCGGGCAGTGCGGATGATGCGGCCAGCCGACGGGGCGCTAGTCATGGAGTTCCGCCGGATGTGCGAGGCCAGTTCGATGACCCCGAGTTCTTCCATCGGGTTCATCCCACTAGCAGCCATCTTGAGCTCGCCGGTTTCGGGATCCCAGGTGATGGTTATTTGTGCCGTCGGCCGCTTCCCTTCCCTGCCGTTTTCTTCTGCCATGTCTTGAGCTCCTGGTGTTGTGTTGGCACCCTTGCCGGCAACGATCATAACCTCGGCTTCTTTGCCGCGGGGTGCTGTTTCGGGTACATCTCAGCCAGGCGCCGTTCTTTCTGTAGCCTGGTTTTCCGGGCGCGTGCGCACTTGGGTGAGCATGTCGCCTGGTGCCGGTTGTAGGGCTGAGTGGTTAGGCGAGTGCGGCCGACTCTCCGCAAGGCAATCGCCCCACACGCGCCGCACTCTGAGCACGCCCAATCACCGACGCGATTCGCTTCCCATGACATTTGGACCTATTATGCCTCACGGGATCCCTTGAGGCAATATAGGTCCAAACTCAGAACCGCGGCGCGACAGGCGCGGGAATTTGCGTGGTCAACGGTAGCGCCTGCGTTTGCGTCTTAGCGAACGTGCCGGCGGCGTTATAAAACCGCACGATAGCTTCCACCAGGTTATCGAGCGCGCCGTCCAGGTCGTTGCTATTCGCGCCGGTGAGGCCCGCTTCGGGCGCCACCGCGGCGTAGGTTTTGATGAGCGTGCCGGCAAGCTGCATCACGGTTGCTTTTTTGTCCGGTCCTCTGCCCTTGCCGAAAAGCCGCTCCACCAGGTGCACCGTGTCACCGACGGCGCCCACGATGGCCGGCGCCTGCGTGAGAAGTCCTAACGCGACTGCTGCCATATTGGTATTCTCCTTTTCGATAGCTCTAAGCAAACTGACTAAAACATCGTTTTCGTGCAGTGTTCACGCACGCGCGGCTCCGGCGCCGGCGAGCTCGTGCGGACCAGGACCTGGCCGCGATCGGAAACGCAAAGCTATACCCCTTGCGGCCTGGTTTCATGGTTCAATCCATTCCTCAGCCAGCACTTGCAGGGCGGTCCACTGGTCGCCCGCCTGCAAGCCGGCCGTTGCGGTGGCCATCACATCTAGCGCCGACATGAAAAGCGGGTTCGGTAGCGGCTGCACCTGAACCCCGGCGGCGTCGGCCGCGAGAGGCGCACCGGGCGCGAACACATAGCGTTTGGTCAAAGAAGCTGCCTGGACGGCACTTGGCCCGAGTCGCCACCAGCTAATCCCCCCACTTGATAAATCGAGCTCGGCCGAGCGGTTCGCCACAGCGGCGCTGGTTGTCAGGAGGGCGTTGACGGAGTACACGCGCCGCCGGATGCCAGTCGGCACCGCCATAGAGGCGTCGGCGCCGGCTGCGGGGATTGTGGACGAGACGATGTGCAGAAAGCCGGCGCCGTCTAGCGTGCTGCGCGTCGCGCTCCCCGGCCAGCCGATTGCCTGCTGCGTAGAGACGTAGTCCTGCACCAAGGTTTGTGCCCACAAGGCGTTCGCGCCCGAGCCGCGGATGATGCCGATGATAACGAACAGTTGCCCGCGTTTTATTTCAGCGCCGGTGAAGATACCGACCGCCACGTCGAGCAGAAATCCTTCCGACAGCGGTACATCGAATTGGACGGAGGCGGGTACTGGCGACGGCACGCTAATGTTTATTTGGTAGGGCTGAATTGTGCCGTCTGGCTTCAGTAACCGGGCGAAGCCGATACCGCCAAAGAACCCGAGGGTGGGCAACACTATGACCCGGAGAGCCTCGCCTTGGGCGACGTAGAGCGGCGAGGGCGGTGGCACGTTCTGTGTCAGGAAAGAGATTGCGGGCGCGAGCGTGTCCGATGTGAAGGCCAGCGCATCGGGCGCGGCCGCGGCCGTGGCCAGTTGATCCAAATTGTCGAAAGTGCCGGTGATTTCGTTCATCTACTGCTCGTTCCACTCCACCAGGTTGAGCCAGATGTTTGACCACTGGTCAGCCACGTCAATTGCCGTGGTGGTAACACCGATGGTCCACCCTTGCAGCATGCTGGCGACATCGGGAATCGGCACGATAGCGGCGCCATCATTGACCGCGGCCTGCACCCCGCCGCACGCGGAATAGCGCACCGTAAGGCTGGCCGCCTGTGCCGCGGATGCGGGCGAATTGAACAGTTCGTCGCCCGCGCCGTCGGTGATTACGATGTGCGGGATCCGATTCGCCACCGCGGCCGAGGTCACGAGCCGGGACTCTACACTTTGAATGAGCCAGCGCGCTCCGTTCGGTACGGTCACGCTCCAGTTCGCACCGGCGGCCGGGTTGCCTTGGTTGATCGCGCGTAGGAAGCCCTGGCCGGCGGTGGAGAGTTGGTTCGGGCCTTCCGGCCATCCCACGGATCCGCCGGTAGTGACGTAGCTCGACAGCAGGGTGCGCACCAGGATGGCGTTCGCGCCAGTGCCGCGGATGATCTGCGCGACGGCGAACAGCCCGCCCACGCGGATTGCGGCCGTGGGCGTAGTAACCGAGAGATCCAATAAGAAGCCTTCGGCCAGGTCTAATTCCTGCGTCACCGCCGCGCGCGTGCTCGCCGGCGTCATCGCCTGCACCATGGGAATCACTTGGCCGTCCGGCAATTGGATCCGCAACGTGATGTTCACGGTGGGAGCGTTGAAGACGTTAAACAGCGAGATGCGCAGCCGGTCTTCAACCGTGATGTAGAGCGGCGTCGCGGGGTTGAGATCCCGCGCGCTAAAATGCGCTCCACGGTGTAGGGTCTCAATACCAGGGAACGGTATTTCCTGCTCGCGATGTTTCCATTCGTCGCTCACGTGTCACCTGCTAGAAAGGGCGGGCGATATCCGCCCGCCCTTGTGGTTTGTCTAGGGTCCGTGTTAGCACCCTTCTGGGGTCTCTACATGCCCGGCGCTTGCGATGTCATCGCGGCCGGCGCCATGCCCGGCCTCAGCTCCACCAGGAACAGTGTTACCACGCTCGTGATGGCGGCCTGGTTGCCGGTGGCATCCACCAGGATGGCAGTCTTGTTGGCCGAGTTGAACACCGGAATCAGCGGCCGGCGCATGGCTACGCTCAGACGCTGGAACCAATTGCTGGTTACATGGCGCTGTGTGGGCTCGCCAGGGAAAGCCACCCCCAGGTTGCCAGTGTCCACGCCTTGGATCCGTATGGTTCCAACACGTGTATCCACCATGCCGCCGAGCAGCGCGTAATCAGTGTTCGCCTTGAAATTGTCGTTGGTGACGTTGATTGCCACCTGGCCGGAATAGCCGCCGACGATGCCGGTGGTTACCGATACTTCCTGGCCGATGATGTTCACAGCGGCCTTCTCTAGCAGGTCGTTGTCAATGAAACGGCCGGCCACGCCGGGAAGATCCTCGTAGTAAACCAGCAGGGACGCGGTTTCGATCTGGCCGGCCACGCCTGAGCCGGTTTGCTCCACGGTGAGCACGTCTTGCGGAATCAGGTATTGCCGGAAGCCGAAGCCAACCGTATCGGGGTACAAGGGCTCGGCATTCGCGGCGCTAACCCGCATGCGGATCCCCTGCACGAAGTCATGCAGGCGAGGGCTGCGCACGCGCAACACGCCGGCCACCTGATTGAACGCCCACGCGCCGAGCAGCCACACCGGCTTGTTGAAAGGCGCGCTGCGGATTTGCAGCGAGTTGCCGGTTGCCACAGTCCACGCGGTGAAGGCCGCGCCTGGTGCGGTGACGAAGCCGGATACCACCTCAAGACCGGCGCCGAATTTGCAGATGCAATTCAGAAGCGTCTCAAACCAGGCGAGGCAAAGTAACATCAGAATCGTGAACATGGGTTTAGCTCTCCTGCTGCTTTTTTGCGGACTGTTTGTCAGCAAGCACGGCGTCAATTCCGTACCGGCTGAGAATGTCATCGGCGGCCGAGTCCGTGTACCCGCGCGACTTCAGGTACTCGTGGGCCTCTTTCGCCTGCAAATCCGTCGGCGCCGAGGAATCGAAGTTTTCGGAGTGCTCTGCGGGTAACGCGCCAATCGCGCGGAGTTCGTCGAGATCTTGGATGCGCTGCTTGATGGCCTCGCGCATCCCATCGGGTGAATCGAGCGGGCTGGTGTTAGCACCGGCGCGCGCCGGGTTATCGGCGGCGTAATCGTGTTCCCACGGCGCTCGCGGTGGGGTATACGCTTCGCCCTTGTAGTCGCTGGCCGCGGGGTGACCCATCGGGAAATCGCGCTCGCCTTGCATCTAGCCCTCACAGTCGTTACAACCCGCCATTTGGCCGCCCGCGCGGGCGGGGCCTGTGTTAGCACCCCACCCGCCGCCTGTTCGTGGTGGGTGGGGTATCTTAGCCGCTGATTTTCTTCGCGCGCAATGCAGCCGCTACCACGGCGACGCGCTGAATGTTGCCGGGGTCGCCTTTCGGGTTGCGCGGTGGCAACGAGAGATTGCGCAGCACATCGAGATACGGCGACACGGCCGCCGCATAGTCGCCCTGCGCGGCCTGCACGCCCGGTCCGTAACGCTGCGCACCCACGCCCGCGGCTTTGCGCTGCCACTTCGGGGTTCCGGCCTTCGCCACGCCCTTTGCGAAGGAGCCGTTGGAAATTGCCTGTTGCACACCGGCGCCCCACGTGTTGGAAGCGGCCTCAGTGGCTTGCGCCCAGTCCTGGCGAGGTGCAGACACGCCGGTCGCGTAATCCGCGCCGGCGGCCGCGCCGCGGGTGGCGTACTTTTTCGAGATGACATCCGGGCTCTTGATCTGAATTGCCATAACCGTGCGCCTCTCCTGTGAAAAAACCACTTCAAAAGTTGGGGTGGTAGGTCGCCTGCGACGGTAAGGCGGAACGCGATGACAGGTCAATACTGGACGTGATTACCACTTTGGTAACTAGTGATGGTCAAAAACACTGCTAAGTTGATGCACGTGCAGGTACTTACTGGTGGTCTGCTTAGCCCGAAAAAGAGGCGGAAATATACCGTTTACTTGGTTGTATTAGTCCTACGGGTATGCTACAGTGGCATTCCCACCTGTCAGAACGCTTGTTATCGGACGCCGGGTGGATGTGCTTGCAGAAGCACAGTATAGCACGGCACTTTTTATGCCCTGTTTTTGTTATCAGACATTGCCCCGAGATGGGGTGAGCCGGAAGGATGGACCGTCATGATCGCAGACATAAGCCGCATTGTGACAAGTGGGAAAAGTTTGTACGTGCTGCTGACCACGCAAGTCATCGAGCACACCGGATGGCGCCACGGGGACCGCATTGCCATCCGTCCGGCCGGCGACAAGCTGATTCTTGAGCGGGTGCCGCTGGAAGCGCTCGCCAAGCTCCGAAGGGAGGACACTAGCAATGGCACATGACCAAGCACGCGGCGACAATCTGGATACGCGCTGCTTCGCGCAAGCCCTGTTCGAGTGGAACGAAGCTCGCTACGGGTGGCAACATCCCGAGTACTCGTTGCGCGCGGTGGAATTAACCACGGCCGAATTAAGCGTGGTGTTTGCACGGGCGCAGCAATTGAAAACCCAGGCGTTGCACGCGCCCGAGGTTCGTGCTTAATGCCGGAGTTCAAGCGCATCCCCCTAGCCGATATCGACGAGCCCCAGCTACCCGCGCGGGTGGCGATGGATGAGGGCAAGATGCAAGAGCTCGCCGGCTCTATGGCCGAAATCGGCTTACTACAGCCTATTTCCCTGAAGCGGGTGGATCTGCGATATGAAATCGAGGCCGGACACCGGCGCTTTCTCGCCGCGAAGATGCTCAAGTGGCGCGACATTCCCGCGCTGGTTTTTGAGGACGGTGAGCTCGTAGCCGGCGCTGCCATGCTGGCCGAGAACATCATCCGCGAGGATCTGAACGCCGCCGAGGAAGCGGTGCTATTCGCGCAGTCGCAGGATAAATACAGCCTGGATGAGGACGGCCTGGTGGCGCGCTTCCGGCGCACGCCGGATTACATCGCGGACCGTTTACGCCTGCTGCGCGACGATTCCGAGGTGTTCAATGCCCTACTGGGCCGCAAGGTGAATTTCTCCGTGGCGCGCGAGCTCAACAAATGCGGCGATGAAGCCCACCGCCGCTATCTCCTGGACGCTGCCATCCGTGGAGATGTGGGAGCGCGCACAGTGGCGGGGTGGGTGCGTGACTGGCGTGCTAACACCATCCCCGAGGCCGGCGCCGAAGCAGCCACGGTGCCGGCCACCCTGACGCCAGAGCAGGTTGATGGAACACCCGCGTGCATTTTTTGTGGCGGCCGGAAAGATCCCTGGAACCTGGTTAACGTCTACATCCACAAGTGGGAGTTGGCCGAAATCCAGAAGGTTTTGGGGCGTAGCGAGGAGCACGACGAATGCGTATCAACCTCATCCGAACAGCCAAAAGCCGAATAATCGGCTTGATGGTTTCCTGGCGAGATGGCGACGGCGCCGTGGGTGTTATCACCGTGCCGCCCGCCGATCTCGATTACTGGCGGATCTGTGAAGGCTGCAAACTATCCGAAGCGGATGTCTATTGCCGTTCGCATTTCCGCTTTCTCTGCCGGGCCTGCATTCCCATCCACGACATCGGCCACGAGTGCGATTTGCTTTCCCGTGCCGCGTGCCGTGAACTGGTGGCCCGCAATTTTCACTATCTTCGCGAGGGTGCCGCATGATTCACCCGTTAGAAGCCTTCGCGGATGGAATCATGCATCACGAGGGGTGGGTGGTCGGCAGCCATTCCTGGCGCAACCGCAACCCTGGCAATCTGCGCCCGAACCACGCCGGCGAGCCGCAAGACGCGGAAGGGTTTCGCGTGTTCCCTTCCCTGGTGGATGGTTACGCGGCGTTGCTGGCCGAGCTCCGCTGTAAATTCACTGGTGCTAACACCCATAAAATCACCCCGAGATCTACCCTATCGGATCTCATCGCGGTGTATGCACCCTGGAAAGACGCGAACAATCCGCTGAAGTACACCGCGTTCATGGCCGGCTGGTTATCGTTGGCGCTCGAACGCCAGGTATTCGCGTCCACCCCGCTGCACGAGATCTGGCCGGGGTGCATTAATAGCACCCCTGGAACTAAAGCATGAGCGTTTGGGAGCTAGGCCGAGTGTGGAGGGATGCGGAGTACGACGGCAAGGTTTTGATGGTTTTGATGGCCGTGGCCGCTTCCGCGAATAATCGAGGGCTTTGCTATGTTCACGTTCCATCGTTGGCCAAGGAAGCGCGTGCTTCTGAGCGTACGGTTCAGTCCGCGCTGCGACGTTTATGTCGCGTCGGCGAGTTGACGTTAGTGACCCAACCTGTAGATGGAAAATCCTCATGGACCTATCAGCTAGGGGTGAAATGGTTGCACCCCTCCTACGTTGCCGAACGTGTTGCAGATTTCACCCCAGGGGTGAAATCTCAAGCACGCAATAAGGAAAGAGAGGTTTTAAGATCTATAGAGAACCCCCCTACCCCCCTTTTGAAAAGGGGGGTCGATGAAACACCCGCCCATCCGAAACCCCCTCGAGCTGCCCCGGAAATGTGTGGCACGTGTGGCAACAGCGGAATACACGAAACCGCGGCTCACCCCGGCCGCAAATTGTATTGCGGCTGTGCGTTCGGGAAATCTCTGCGCGAGGCCGATGCCGGCGCGCCGATCTCTACCGCCGGACTGACGGTGCCAAGGAGACGCCGTGGCTGATGCGAAGCGTGGGTGGAAACCAAACAAAGAATCCGAACAACAACGGCTCAAGCAGCAACTCGCCAAGCTGGCCGAGTTACGCGAAAGCGTGATGCTCGGCTACTACATCCTGGAAGAATCACAGGAGCAACCGGCGAAGTCCACACCGGTGCAGAAAGATAAGGCCGCGTGATGCAGACGCACGAATGCAAAGTCGCCCGGCTTCTCATGCTGAAAGCCGTGCTAGTCACGGTGTTGCGGCGCGTGATGCAGGATGGCGTGCAGGCCGACGCCATACTGGTGCATCACCTGGTCAATGCGAAGTTGCGCGTTGAGGACCTGCTCGATGGCGACGTGGCGGCCGCGTGATGACGCTGCATCCGAATGACTCATTCCCGACCGAGTTCATGGATGTGCAGCGCGAGGATGAGGTAGTTAGGTTCGTGATAGCACAGCCCTGGCCTGGCACCTACAAGGCGCGGATCCTGAAGGGCTGGTACCGAGCTCTAGGCGTGCCAGTGAATCCGCGCGCCGTGGATGAGGTGGAGAAAAGTGGCCCGTAAGCTAAATCTAGTTCCCAAGGCGGACGAAATGGCGCTCGTTTTGAAGTGCACTCACGTGCTACCGCACCCCGATGGCAGTCAAACCGCCACCCTGCAAGCCGAGTTCAACGCCGGCGAGCCCTTCCCCATCCACCCCGGTGGCGGTGGCGGTGGCACCGCGCCGCGGCCGATGTCGAGCGGGCCGGATCTCATCCGCATGCAGGCGCCGCGCGTGGGCGTCCTGGTCACGAACTGGAAGGACCGGCCGGGGTTCGAGGTCGGGCGTAACTACCGGGTTGATATTTCGGCGGTGTAAACACCGTGTTAGAATTGCCGGCCGGGAGGGTGTTAACACATGTCACGATTCGGTCACTGCGAAGGTTGCGATACCTGGAAGCACATCTACGTGTCGGTCGTGGTGATGGTTTCATCACTGGGAAGCCGCATCGAACGCCGGCAGAAAAGCACTACGGCCATGAAGCTGTGCCGCACTTGTTTTCACAGCAAGAAACTAGCATTCGGCCTGCTGCCGCTGGTGCGGGAAGCAGCAAAAGCCGTGGCCCGCGAGGCGCGCGAGGGGAGCCTGGTGTAGTGGAACCATCCATTGAAAAATGCAAGCTAGAGATTCCAGTGATTGCGGACGCGCTCGTTTGGATAACTGTGATCGGCAACATCCAGCTTGCCCTAAAGCACCCTGAAAACGATGGTCCATCAGCGAGTTTGATGCGCGAGTTTTGCGAGCGTCTCATTCGTAAGCTACTTGCAGAGGGCGTGTTTACACCGGAATATGCGGCTCGTGTCTTCGAGGACTTCTACCGATGAAAAACCAAGTGAAGGATCCGCGCTGCCTCTGCGGCCTGCGCAAGAGTGAGCACGGAAAGGAACGCTCCAATGGCTGCGAGGAATTCCGGCGCGCGGCGCACCAGCCCGATCAGCAACGCCGCGTGAGTCATCATCGGCACGGGGAATCAAGAACGTACCCTAACCTCATGTTCCGCCTGTGAAACAATCCCGCGATGCAAACCCCGCCGAACATGAAGCCGTCGGAGATGCCGAATTACGGCAGTCTCTTTGCGCCCGAAATTGAGATCCTGCGCAAATGGCTAAAGGCGCACGAGGCCGAGTACGACCGGTTCGAGTTTAACGTGCGCATCGGGCCTGGTTACGATCCGGGCGAGACGCACCT
>WNFC01005602.1_pt1 | contig 13778 bp, 11 predicted proteins | sample 5400541 | NCBI WGS metagenome assembly WNFC01 (sample SAMN13153342, study PRJNA577476) | soil metagenome | isolation source: 120 cm saprolite under Douglas fir tree site 2 hole 2 replicate 1 | place: USA:California | collected 2015-04-18
TGAGCTTCCCCGAAACGTCGGAGAAGTCTCACATGGACCATCCGGACTTTCGCGTCGCAGGAAAGCTTTTCGCCACCCTCGGTTATCCTGACGATGGCTGGGCTATGGTAAAAGTGACCCCTATCGAGCAAGAGATGTTTGTCAAAGCTCAACCAAGCGTTTTCAATCCATGTGCCGGCGCGTGGGGACGCCGAGGCTGCACTAACGTGCGCCTGAAACCAGTCAGAAGGCCTACTCTGCGCCGCGCTCTCGAAGCCGCCTGGCGCCTTGCTGCTCCCAAGGCATTGACACGTCAATTCGACGAAAATGGCTGATGCGGCAGTAGAGTCTCCCCCACTTTAGCCACTCTGCAGAATCTTCTGCCCCCAAACCACAACTAACGTAGCGCCGAGGGAACTTTTTCTTTCCCCGAGCGTATTTTGTACATCTGAGCGTGACAACTCGGCTCACGGAACGTCTAAGAAATTCAACGAGTGGTCATCTGGCGGGCTAGGGGGACCGGCATGGCAAACTTTGCGCGCAATGTTCGCTTTGGCCTCAGGCTGCTTCTGAAGAACCCCGGTTTTACCTCTGTAGCCCTTCTAGCGCTCATTCTTGGAATCGGCGCCAACACTGCCATCTTCAGCGTCGTCTACGCTACTCTTCTGTCTCCCATGCCCTACCCCAATCCGGACCAGCTCGTCATGGTCTGGTCTAAGGTCAACGGAAATCGCAATGGCGTTTCAGCCGGCGACTTTCTCGATTGGAAGAGCCAGAGCACCGCCTTTCAATCCATGTGTGCCTGGACCGGCGGCAATTTCGCGCTTTCCAATACTGACCATCCCGAAATGATCCAGACCAGGCTAACCACGCCGGGCTTCAACGACATGGTGGGAACTCCCTTCTTCCTGGGACGGGATTTTCTGCCGGAGGAAGGGCAGGTCGGCAGGGAACACGTGGTCATCATGACTCATCGGCTTTGGATGGAGCGCTTCGGCAGCGACCGCGACGTCATCAGTAAGCCCATACGCCTGAATGGGGAGCGTTACACGGTCGTTGGCGTGTTGGCTGTCGGCCAGCCCGATCGCCTGGAAGCGCAGTTATTCGTGCCGCTGGCCTTCAAACCGGAGCAGATCAACCACGAGTTTCATTTTGTCCTGGTGATGGGCCGCCTGAAACCAGGAGTCACAATCCAGCAAGCCAACGCGGACATGGACTCCGTCACTCGCCACATCGCCGAAGTCTACCCAAAATCCAACAAGGGCTGGGGCGCCACCGTCGAACCCCTGCGGAATGACTTCATCAGCAAAGACACCATCAAAAATCTATGGCTGCTGATGGGGGCAGTCGGCTTCATCCTGCTGATCGCTTGCGTGAACGTCGCCAATCTTCTACTTGCGCGTGGCACTGCGCGCCAAAGAGAAATTGCCGTCCGCGTTGCGCTCGGCGCAACGCGGTGGCAGCTCTTCGGTCAGTTTCTAACGGAAAGTGTCGCGTTGTCTCTGATTGGCGGCCTCTTGGGCATAAGTCTCGCCTGGGGCTTGCTCAAAGTGATCGTCGCCATGATTCCGCCTTTTACTCTACCGTCCGAGGCCGATTTTCGGTTGAACCTGCCTGTGCTCTTCCTCAGCCTCGCGGCCTCAATCGTGTGTGGAGTACTGTTCGGTTGCGCCCCGGCATGGCAAACCGCGCAACTCAATTTGAGCGACACCTTGAAGGAATCGGGACGCTCTTCGTCCAGCTCCATTGGCCGTCAAGGTTTGCGCCGTACTCTCGTCGTCGTCGAGTTCGCCCTGGCTCTCATACTCCTCGCCGGTGCAGGCCTCGTGATTCACAGCTTCTGGAAATTGTCGCGTGTGGACCTCGGATTCCGGCAAGACCACATCCTCACGTTTTATCTGCCCATCACCAACGACCGCTTTGCCAGCCCCGAATTGAACAACGCTTTTTATCGCCAGCTTATGGAGAGGATCGGCGCCCTGCCCGGAATCACCTCCGTCTCTGCTTCTACAGGCATGCCCATCATCGGCGTGAACTTCGGCATGCCTTTCAACCTCGCCGGGCAGGCCGTAGAGGACCCGTCCTCGCGTCCGGGCGCCGGCTTCAATATGGTGACTCCCGAATATTTCCGAACTTTTGGCATTCGCATGATTACTGGCCGCACGTTTACTGAACAGGACGTCGCGGGCAGTGTGCCCGTCGCGGTCGTGAATGAAACGTTCCTGAAAAAATACCTGTCCAAAGTGGATCCCCTCACGCAGCGGGTTGTCGTTGAGCAGTTGATTCCCGGCGTTACCAAACTCGGGTCTCCCATCGAATGGCAAATTGTCGGCGTCTACCATGACGTTCACAACGGCGGAGTTCGCCGCGAGGGCTTCCCGGAAATCGACGTTCCCTTCTGGCAATCCCCCTGGCCGCAAGCGGGTTTGGCGGTGCGTACCTTCGGCGATCCCACCAGCATGACCAAGAGCATCACGGCAGTTGTCCGCACCGTGGACCCTGACCTTCCCCTCGACCAGGTAAAAACCATGGACCAACTCGTGCACGAGTCGCTAGCCAGTGATCGCTTTTCGACCGTGCTCTTCGCCAGTTTTGCCGGCCTCGCACTCCTGCTCGCTGCCATCGGAATCTACGGCGTGATGTCGTTCGCCGTCGCCCAGCGCACCCACGAGATCGGATTGCGCATCGCTCTCGGCGCCGGCCCTCACCAAGTGCTTCGTCTTGTGCTTCAAGAAGGAATGCTGCTCGCGCTAATTGGTTTGGGAGTGGGGCTGGCCGGTACCTACTTTGTCGGCCGCGTGATGAAGACCATTTTGTATCAAGTGAATGCGATGGATCCCGCTGCCATCAGTGCCGTCACCACGGTGCTGTTGCTCTCCGCGCTGCTCGCGTGCTACATCCCCGCGCGCCGCGCCACGCGGGTCGATCCCATGGTCGCCCTGCGCGACGAATAAACTTTGCCTCGTCGAGAACTGAAGCCGGCCGCCTGTTTCGCTTGTGCGGACGACGAGTCGAGATTGTGGGGGTAGTGCAGTTTCCGATTGCCGCGTTCTATCAGGCGCTTGCCCCGATATGGGATAGAGTGAGAATCTGCTTGACCCTGGAACTAATTCCAAGCTTTAGGCTAATCCCGTGAGTTCTAAAGTTTCTACAACTCGACCCCTGTATTGCGGTGAACTGGCCCGTCTTTCCGGCGTAAGTGCGGACAGTGTTCGTTTCTACGAGCGGCGGAATCTTTTGTTTCCAGCTGCCCGTACCTCCGCTGGCTACCGGGTGTTTTCTCCAGACAGTATCGCTCGAATGCGATTGATTCGAGCTGGGCTATCTATCGGATTCTCGGTAACTGAATTGGCAGACATCTTTCACGAACGGAGCGGCGGAGGCGCACCCTGTCGTCGCGTTCGGAAGCATGCTGCTGAAAAGCTTGCGGTTCTCGAAAAGAGACTTCGCGAGTTGCAATCGTGGCGACGCGTATTACGTTCGACGCTTTTCGCATGGGACCGGATGCTAGCCAAAACACCTCGCGGCAAACAGGCTCGACTGCTGGAAAAGTTGGCAACTCACCCGAAGACCCAGACACGATTTTTGGGTCGCGGCATTCAAAAACGGGGAGAGCTATGAAACTGATTCTTCTTATCGCACTCACAGCAGGAGTTTCTGCTCAATCAAACCAGAAGCCGGAATCACAGACAGAGTGTCCTATGCACGCCACGTATGCTCAGATGAATGAGCGCGGCGAAAAAGGCATGGGTTTTTCTCAAACTGGCACGACGCATCACTTCTTATTGAACTCAAATGGAGGAGTGATTCAGGTTGAGGCTAAGGACTCTGCCGATGCTACCAATCGAAACGAAATTAGGATGCACCTAGGACACATCGCAAAAGCATTTCAAAGCGGAGATTTCGATATCCCGATGCTTGTTCACGATACTGTTCCGCCCGGGGCACCAGAAATGAAACGGTTGCGGAAAAATATTCAATATTCGTTCGAGGAAATTCCGGATGGGGGACGCGTTGTTATTTCCTCTGCGAACAAAGAGGCCGTTGAAGCCATCCATCGATTCTTGCGCTTTCAAATTCAGGAACACAAGACTGGCGACCAGTTGGATGTCCGATAAAGGAGGGCTAACTCTTGAATAGTCGCGTTACCCGAGATTGATCCGTTCCCAGATCGCCTCTCGGCTTGACACTAAACCCGCGCTGCCCTATGGTCTTGCGCAAGGAAAGCGGAAATCGCAAGCTCCCGCTCACTCTCAAAGATTTCCGCTTTGGAGGTATCGAATGCCATTAAGCCTTATGACGTTGTCCCTGGTGGCTTCGCCACTGAGCCTGAAGGAAGGTTTGAAAATTCTCGAACGCGACGATCATCGCTGCCAGTACTGCGGGCTGGACGGCAGGGCCAGTTTCGAGAACGCCCTTGTCATGCGCGTGGATTTCGTTGTTCCGCGGGCCCGGAAAGGAAAGAGGGATCCGAGCAATCTGGTAGCCTGTTGCATTCCCTGCAACACCATTAAGGGCACGCGCGTCTACGCCAACTTCGATGAGGCCAAGGCCTTCGTGCTCAAAAAGCGCGAGGAGTTGCGGAAGAATTGGGAATCCAAGATTGCGCGACCGCTCACCAGATCCGCGAACGCATAGAACATCGGCAAAACGCATCCACTCACGGAGCTTTGTGAGGAGGACGCGAAAACTTCTGCGTATCGGCGCGTGTGTCGAGCCGGCAGATCACCTTTGCCGGCTGCCAAGCACTTCCTTGCGCTGAGATTCTCGCTAAGAGGACCGCGCTTTGCTTGCCCGCCATTCCTTCGCCGAAAGAAAGCGCATGCACGGGCAGAAACCTTTGTGGTCGCCCGGCGCTTGGCAGGAGTATTTGAGCGCCGCGTGGCTGCCGGCTCGGTGCCCGCAGGTGCACATCTCTCGTGCAAGCTCAGGGGAAACTCGAACTCCGCGGCCCCGTCGAGAAGCCGCCGGTATTGCGTTTTCAGTTTTCTTGCTAGTCACGGTTATTCTCCCCATGCGTACCCGCCGTGGCAGTTCTGCCCGGGGGTTTCGTTTCTCTTAGTCTCGCACCTGCGCTGCTAAATATCAAAAAAGCCAGCCGGCAGGGGACACTCAAATTTCTGGGGCCGGTCGTTGAGGGGGATGACTCGTTCCTATAGTCTGCGCCACTGCCCCTGGAACTACAACATGATTTAAGCAGGCCGTCGAATCCGCTGTTGAAAGTGGCGGACCCGGGGAGGGGAGGAGGCGCCGCTTCCACGGTCTCATGGCACTTCCTGCATCGTCGCCACCAGTTCCGGAATTTCGATACGTATTACCGTGCCCTCACCGGGCCGGCTCTCGATATCCAGATGGAAATCCGTTCCGTACAACACGCGCAGCCGCTCTCGCACGTTGCTCAGCCCGATGCCCTCGACATATACGTGCGGCAACTTCTCTTCGGAGATGCCGACACCGTTGTCCGCAATCTCGATGCATAGTCGCCCGTCGCGGTTGGTGGTTCTCAATTCGATTTTTCCGCCTCCCAGCTTTGGCGCGAGCCCGTGTTTCAGGCAATTCTCCACCATCGGCTGGAGCAACATGCTGGGCACAAACGATTCGAGCGCCGTATCGTCAATGTCCTTCACGATGTCCAGATTGTCTTTTCCGAAACGCGCCACTTCGATGTCCAAATAATCGTCGATGAATTGCAGCTCCTCGCGCAGTGGCACAAACGTTTCATGTTTGCGCAGCAGCCGCCGCAGAATGTTGCTCAGCTTCAGCACCACGCCGCGCGCCGAATCCGGATCAAAGCGGATTAACGCCGACACGGTGTTGAGGGTGTTGAACAGAAAATGCGGATTGATCTGGCTGGAGAGCGCATCCATGCGCGCTTTCAGCAAAAGCTGTTGGTGGCGCTCGAGGTTCATCTCAATGCGCGTGTTGTTCCAGATTTTCAGCGGCGCCGCCACGGACATAAGCGTCGCGATTACCGTAAGCCCCAGCCACCAGTTCCAGTGCGCGTCAATCGCGAAAAGCCATTTCGGCTTTGTCGCCAGAACGAGCGCGACGCGCCCCAGCTCCAGGCCCACGCATACCCCCAATGGCGCCATCTCCCATGACAATTCCGCCTTGCGCAGCAGCTTCACGGTCGCTTTCGGAATGTTCAAGAAGGTGAACGGCCCGAAATTCCACAGGTCTTCTTTGTTGGGAATCGCCTGCCGGATCAATCCTCCCAGCAATCCCGCTGTCGAGGCCGCGGGCATGGCCAGCCATTCGTGAAAGATCAGCGCTGGAATGGTGATGATCGCACCGCCGATCGGCCCTACCACGCGCCCGCCTAGCAGCCCCATCAGAAAAGCGCCTTCGAGCGACAAATCCGCAAACGCGTACGACGGCCCTCCTACTAGACGCAGCGTCACGCCTACAAACAGCGCCGGCGTCATGAACAACATCAGTTTGAGTTTTTGGTCGGGGTCGCGTTGCTCAGTGAAAAGCACGCGGCGAAACGTATTCCACCTTGCCAGAAGCGCGGAGATGGACGACGCCACGCCCACCTTCAGCAGCAGGGTAAACAACAGGTCCCGAACGGATGTTGCCGTATCCATATTGTGTTGCGCGCTTAGGCTAACGCTAATCAATCCGCTCCTCGATGTAAAGCGGGGAGCGCGGGCAGGAAGCCGCGCAGCAAATAGCGGGCATGGAGGCGATACTTGGCAGGGTGCGCAGAAAGCTGCGGGAACGCCGTCCCTGCTATACTGCTCGTTTCCCGATGAGCGCAAAATTAAAGCCAGGCAAGAAAAAAGTCACCACGCTGGAAATGGTCGCGCGCGCCGCGCTGCCAACGCGTTATGGACGCTTTACCATTTATGGCTTCAAGGGGCGCGATCCGCAGGAAGAGGCGGTCGCGCTGGTTCGAGGCAACTTGAACGGAAGAACCGCTCCCCTGGTGCGCGTCCACTCGCAGTGCCTGACTGGCGACGTTCTCGCGTCTCTTCGGTGTGACTGCCGCGCGCAGCTCGAACTGTCGATGAAAAAAATCGGCCGGGCGGGCTCGGGAGTATTGCTCTACCTGCCGCAAGAAGGCCGCGGCATCGGGCTGATGAACAAACTGCGGGCTTACCAATTGCAGGACGGCGGCATGGACACGGTGGAAGCCAATGAAACGCTGGGGTTCGCGGCCGACGCGCGCAATTACGAATTTTCAGCGCAAATTCTGAAAAAACTCGGCGCAACGAAAATTCGTTTGCTTTCCAACAACCCGGAAAAAGTTCGCCAGCTCGAAAACTCGGGCATTCGCGTCGTCGAGCGCCTGCCGTGCCAGCCGCGCGTTTCAAAAATTTCGCAGCCATACCTCAAAACAAAAAAGCGCAAGATGGGGCATCTTCTGGAAGGAGTATGAATCCGGAAGCACTGCTGCTAACCGCCGCCGACGAACTGCACGATTTCGTAGCGGTCTCCGGCTTCAACTTTGGTTTCCGCCCACTTAGGTCGCGGCAAAATTTCCAGGTTCCGCTCGATAGCCACGCGGCCGGAGTTGAGGCCCAAATCGCCAAGCAAGTCCGTCACGGTAGCACCGGATTTCGCCGCGCGGTTTTCGCCGTTCACCACAATTGAAATCGTTGTCTGCATTTGCTAGCCCGCCGACGGCACTCGCGGCTTGCTGCGCAACTGAAAACGCAAGTGCCCACTGGCATTTCCTTTCGATGCTTCAATGACCAGCGCCGGCTCGGCGCCCGACAGGCGCGGCATATCGAATTCGAATTGCGCACGCCCGAAGTCGCTGGTTTTCTTGGAAAACTGTGTCACTTCTGCCGCGCCATCCACGCGGGCGCTTACGGTAGCTCCGCCCACAGCTTGGCTAGCTTCATTTCGAACGGCGACTTGCAAGAGGGCGTGTTTGCCGGAGAGCCAGGTCTTGGCGTTGAGCAATTCCAGCGAGAGAACTCCGGACGCTGACTTGGAATCGTGCGACGCTGCCGGCGCGGGAACCTGCTCGTCTTGCGGCAGCGGGAGACGCAGCGCGCCGCTTCGAAGCTCCTCGACGACGGCGCGGTGCTGCTCGTCGAGTCGCCGCTTTAGGGCTTGCTCGCGGGCTGGATTCAGCGGGAGCAGGTCAAAGTAATTATTCGTTCGGCGGTGCAACACGCGCCCGTGAAAATAGACGGTGGTATCAACAAGCGCGTTCGTGGTGCCGCGGTCTTCCGTCTGGACGTGATACGTCGTGCCGCCTGCTTCCACGTTCGAATTGTGACCAAAAAGCATCAGCCTGTTTGCCCTGCTCCACGCGCCGATTAGGCTCGCGTCGCAGGTGTCTTTCCACCGCATTTGACCGAGTGCCGCTTGAATCGCTATTATAACTCTTCGCCTATGAGTGGTTCCGGATTACATACCTACGCTCCGCTTCTCTTACACCTGCTGATTGCCGCGGCGCTCGCTGGTGCACTGACCGCCGTTTCCGTTCTGGTGGGCTGGCGGCGTCCGAGCCGGGCCAAGTTGCAGCCTTACGAATGCGGCATGGAACCCACGGGCGACGCCCGTGAGCCCTTCTCAGTCAAGTTTTACCTCGTTGCGATGGTTTTCATTCTGTTCGATGTGGAAGCCATCTTCCTGTACCCCTGGGCCTACATCTTTCGCGATATGGCGATGAAGCCTGAAACGCGGTGGTATGGCTTCGGGGAGATGATGCTCTACATTGCCATCCTATTGGTCGGTTATTTGTATCTCTGGAAAAAAGGCGCGCTGGACTGGCACAAATAGCCAGCGCATGTGGGATTGGAAATCGTGACGGAGTCTTCCAGTAAAAACACTAATGTTGTAGCCGAATGCCTGCGTTCGTGGAACCCGAAAGCAGTTGTTGAATTGATTGAATTCCGGGGCGAAACCACGATTGTAGTGCCCCGCGAACTCCTGCGATCCACTGCAGAGCGCTGCCGCGAGGACGCCAACCTGAAGTATAACCTCCTGACGGACGCTACTTGCGTGGATCGCACTCCGGCCGAGCCGCGATTCGAATTGAACTATCACCTGGTTTCCATCCCGCGGCGTGAAAAAGTGCGCTTGCGCGTATGGCTTAGCGGCGACGATCCCGCTGTCGATTCCCTGGTACCTGTTTGGCCGGGTGCCAACTGGCTGGAACGGGAAATTTTTGATCTCTTTGGCATTCGTTTTTTGGGCCATCCGGACTTGCGGCGCATCTTACTTCCAGATGACTGGGAAGGCCATCCATTGCGCAGAGACTATCCTGTGGAGGGTTATCGAGATGTACCGAGCACGGGAGAACTATTCAGGAAAAGCAGCACACCATGACAACGGTTGAAACCGCAATCGGAACAGCAAAAACGATGGTCCTCAACATGGGACCGCAGCACCCGTCGACGCACGGAGTACTGCGCATCTTGCTGGAGCTGGATGGCGAAACAGTGGTGAAGGCGGTTCCCGATCTCGGCTACCTGCACACAGGAATCGAAAAGTCCTGCGAGGACAAGACCTATTCCCAAGCCATCACGCTGACAGACCGCATGGATTACCTGAATCCGCTGGGGAACAACCTGGTGTACTGCCTGGCGGTGGAAAAACTGCTTGGGCTGGAAGTGCCGAAGCGCGCGCAATACATCCGCGTGATGATGGTGGAGCTGCAGCGCATTTCTTCGCACCTGGTGTGGCTGGGCACGCATGCGATCGATCTGGGGGCCATGTCCGTTTTTCTGTACTGCTTCCGGGAGCGCGAAGAGATTTTGAAGATATTTGAATTGTTCACCGGACAGCGCATGATGACCAGCTACATTCGCATCGGAGGCCTCGCGCTGGATCCCCCGGCAGGCTGGCGGCAGCCAGTCGAGCGATTCTTGAAAATGATGCCCAGCCGCGTGGACGAGTATGAAACGCTGCTGACGGAAAACCGCATCTGGATAGGGCGCACCAAGGGCATCGGATATATCTCACCCGAGGATGCGATTGCTCTAAGCATGACCGGGCCAACGCTGCGCGCCGCGGGCGTGGCGTACGACAACCGGAAAGTCTTCCCCTATTCGAGCTACGAGGAATTCAATTTTAGCGTGCCGACGCGAACGGAGTCCGATTGTTACGCACGCTACCTGGTGCGCGTGGCGGAAATGCGCGAAAGCCTGAAGATCATTCACCAGGCGCTCGATAAGATTTCGAACGAAGGGCCGATAAGAGCGGAAGCGCCCGGCATCATCCCGCCGCAGCGCGAAAAGATGAAGACGGAGATGGAAGCGCTCATCTACCACTTCAAGATTTTCACGGAGGGATTTTCCCCTGCTCCGGGCGAGGTGTTTGTTACCGTTGAATCGCCGCGCGGGGAGCTGGGCTGCTTCATTGCCAGCGACGGTTCGCCCAAGCCACTGCGCGTTCACTTCCGCGGCCCTTCGTACATCAACTTGCAAGCCCTGCCGAAGCTGATTGAAGGCCAGTTGATTTCGGACGTAATCGCTTGTATTGGAACCATTGATATCGTCCTCGGAGAAGTGGACAGGTAAGCATGGAACTCTCCCCAGCGCTCTCGGCGAAATTTGAAAAGTTGCAGACCAGCTATCCGGTGAAGCGCAGCGCGCTTATCCCCATGCTGATGTACGCGCAGGATGAGTACGGGTGCGTCAGCGATGAAATGATCGCCGAGATTGGACAGCGGCTGGACTTAAACAACGTGCAAATCGAGGAAACGCTCGCTTACTACTCGATGCTGCACCGTAAGCCATGGGGCAAGCATCACGTGCAGATTTGCACCAACGTGGCCTGCATGTTGAAGGGCGGGAACGAACTGCTGGAGCGCGCCAAGAAACGGCTGGAGATCGGGCACAAGGAAACGACGCAGGATGGAGTTTTTTCATTGGAAGAAGTGGAGTGCATTGGCGCTTGCACCGGCGCTCCGGCCATGCAGGTGAATTACGATTTTTTTGAGAACCTGACGGCGCTCAAGTTTGACCGCATCATCGAAGAGCTGGACGCAGCCAAGCATCCCACGCCGGAGCCGGTGATTTCCGGCGCGCTGCACGAACGGCATGCGCTGGAAACGCCGCTCATCAGCCGGCGATGGGGCATGAAGGATTCACACAAAATCGACGTTTATCTGATGCAAGGCGGCTATCAGGCCCTGGAAAAAGCGCTGAAGGAGATGACTCCCGAAAGCGTGATCGACGAAGTGAAAAAGTCGAACTTGCGTGGACGCGGGGGCGCGGGCTTCCCCACGGGAATGAAATGGTCGTTCGTGCCGAAGGATTCTCCGAAACCGAAGTATGTGATTTGCAACGCGGATGAATCGGAGCCGGGAACCTGCAAAGATCGGCCGTTGATGGAGATGGACCCGCATCAGCTCATCGAAGGCATGGTTATAGCGGGGCGGGCGATCGGCTCGCACCAGGGATTCATTTATATTCGCGGGGAATACCGCTACGTGCTGGACATCGTGGAAGCGGCGATTGCGGAAGCGTATTCCCGCGGGTACCTGGGCAAGAATATTCTTGGTACGGGGTTTGATTTCGATTTGCTGGCGCATACCGGAGCAGGTGCATATGAATGCGGAGAAGAATCCGCGTTGATGGAATCTCTCGAAGGCAAGCGCGGGTACCCGCGCATCAAGCCGCCCTTCCCTGCCGTGGTGGGCTTGTACGGATGCCCTACAATTATTAATAACGTCGAGACGTTGAGCGCGGTCCCTTCGATTATACGCGACGGCGGCGATGCTTACGCGAATCGCGGCACACCGAAAAATGGCGGAACTCGGCTCCTATGCATAGCGGGACATGTGAACAAACCAGGAATCTACGAAGTGCCCCTGGGTATGAACATGAAAAAGTTTATCTACGACGTGGCGGGAGGAATTCCCGGGGACAAAAAGTTAAAGGCGGTGATTCCCGGAGGAAGCTCCTGTCCGCTGATGACCGCCGATGAGATCGATATACCGATGGACTACGATTCGGTGGCGAAAGCGGGTTCGATGCTGGGTTCCGGCGGCATGGTGATCATGGACGAAGACACCTGTATGGTGGATATGGCTCGCCGGATCATGCATTTCTACGCGCACGAATCGTGCGGCTGGTGCATCCCCTGCCGCGAAGGAACGACTTGGCTCCGCAAGATGCTGGAGCGCTTCCATGCGGGCATGGGGCGCGTGGAAGATATCGACATGATCGCGGACCTGGCGAAAAACATGCTGGGCCGCACGTTTTGCCCGCTCGGAGACGCTGCGGCAATGCCTACAATCAGCATCATGAAGAAGTGGCGCGGTGAGTTCGAAGAACATTTGAGGGGACGTTGCGCATCCAAATCCGCGGAAGCGCTGGTTGGTTCGCGATAGGAATCCATGGCCGAACAGAAACTGATCAAGCTGAAAATTAACGAGCGCGAAGTGCAGGTGCCCCAGGGGACGCTGGTGATTGAAGCGACGCGGCGCATCGGGACGGAAGTGCCTTCCTTCTGCTACTACCCGGGGCTTTCGCTGCAAGCGGCGTGCCGCATGTGCTTGGTGGAAGTCGAAAAAGCACCAAAACTCCAGACCGCATGTACGCTGGTGGCGACCGAAGGCATGATCGTTCGAACGGACACCGAGCAGGTGCGGCAGGCGCGCAAATACATGCTGGAATTTCTGCTGACCAATCACCCGTTGGATTGCCCGGTGTGCGACAAGGGCGGCGAGTGCGAATTGCAGGACATGGTGTTCCGCTACGGCGCGGACTCGAGCAGGTTTGTGGAAGAAAAAATTCACCGGCCGGAAGAAAAATGGTCGGAGCTGGTCTATTACGATGCGCCGCGCTGCATTCTGTGCTTCCGGTGCGTGCGCGTCTGCGATGAAGGCATGGATGTGAAAGCCCTGGGCGTGGGGATGCGCGGGGCCAACAGCGTCATCATCCCGAATCGCGAGGATCACCTGGAGTGCGAAGAGTGCGGGATGTGCATCGACATTTGCCCGGTCGGAGCGCTGACCAGCGGGACGTACCGCTACAAAACGCGGCCCTGGGAGATGGCCTACGTTTCAACGGTGTGTACGCACTGTTCGAATGGCTGCAAGACCACCCTGAGCGTGCGCAACCACGAAATTCTGCGCTCGAATAACCGCGATTTGAGCGGGATCAACAAGGATTTTCTTTGCGTGAAAGGGCGGTTTGGATTTGACTTCACGAAGCACGCCGAGCGCATCCGCCAACCGCTCGTTCGCAAGGGCAACAAACTTTATGCCGTGTCGTGGGAAGAGGCTGCGCAGGCGGCGGCCACAAAGTTGAAGGCAGTATACGACGCCGGCGGCGCTGATGCGATTGGGTTCATCGGCTCGAATCGCACTTCAAATGAAGAGAATTATTTGTTGCAGCGCATGGCTCGCGCGACGTTTGGCACGAACAACATCGATCACCACCGCACCGCGGATTACACGGGATTGGTCACCGCGCTGGGAGACCGCGCCAGCGATTCCCTGCTGACGATGGAGCAGTTGTATCAATCGAAGGCCGTTTTCCTGGTGGGGAACGATCCGACGAATCAGAATCCGCTGGTGGGGTGGCAGATTCGCAGCGGCATTCGCCACTTTGGCACAAAGCTGTTTGCCATCAATTCGAACGAAATCAAGCTGAAGCGCAAGGCCACGCAGTTTGTGAAAGTGGCTGCGGGCGAGGAAGCAGCCGCATTGCGTTGGCTAGCACACGAGGAAGGACAGCTCTCGCCGCCCCTGGTCGAACAACTCGTGCTATTGAAGGCCGGGCTCGAGGCGGAGACGGATGTTGCCGTTGTTTTTGGCGCCGAAATTTCCGGCGCGGCGATCGCGCAGTTGGTGGCTTTCGGTTCCAAGCTGCCGGGGAAGACGCGCT
>WNFC01011273.1_pt1 | contig 13776 bp, 9 predicted proteins | sample 5400541 | NCBI WGS metagenome assembly WNFC01 (sample SAMN13153342, study PRJNA577476) | soil metagenome | isolation source: 120 cm saprolite under Douglas fir tree site 2 hole 2 replicate 1 | place: USA:California | collected 2015-04-18
AGCAGAAGACGTTAAAAATACTTCAGTGGAGTCATTTCGTACCCGCGTACGACACCTGGTTTGACGGGACTTTCTGCAAGCAGTGGGGACAGAAACACGACACCAACGTAATCGCCGATCACATCAACCTGGTCGATCTTTCCGCCAAGGCTGCCTCTGAGGCTTCAGCACGGAAGGGGCACGATCTGTTCATGCTTCTCTCGCCGCCCGCGGCCTACGAGAAGCAAACCATCGACATGTCCCATGTCTACCAGGAAGTGGAGAAGAAGCACGGCAAGAAGATCGACCTCGCGCACAAGTCCACTTACAATCCAAAGACCAAGCGCTATTTCGCTTTTTCCGATTCCTACGTCCCCGATCCCGGAAACTGGCATAAGGATTGGTGGACCGACGCGGGTTTCCCGAATGGTCCCGACACCTGGGAGGACTTGCGAGTCGGCGCCAAGAAGATCCGAGACAAGACGGGCCACCCTTGCGGCTTGGGACTCTCTCAAGAACTGGACACCAGCATGGCGATGCGCGCCCTGCTTTGGTCGTTTGGCGGCGCCGAGCAGGATGAAGCCGGCAACGTCACCATCAATTCCAAGCAAACGGTCGAAGCCCTGAAGTTCATGAAGGCTCTTTATCAGGAATCCGAAACTCCCGAGGTCTTCACCTGGACTCCACCCTCCAACAATCAGGCCATGCTCGCCGGCCGTATTTCCTACGCCGCCAATGCCATCTCCATCACTCGCCAAACCGAACGGGAACATCTGCCCATTGACTCGAAGATCATGATCTGCGCGGCACCGAAAGGTCCGGTGCGCCGCATTGCCGCCGAGCACGTCATGGACTGCTACGTGATCTGGGACTTCGCCGACAACAAAGAAGGCGCGCAGCAGTTCCTGATCGATTTCATTGACGCCTTCCACGACTCCTTTACGGCCGGGCAGTTTTACAATTTCCCTTGCTTCCCCACCACCGTTCCCAACCTCAAGCAGGAAATCTCCAATGATCCGCGAGCCAATCCCGCGGACAAATATAAAGTCCTCGGCAACGTACTGGATTGGGCAACCAACGTCGGTTATCCAGGTTACGGCTCCGCCGGCATCGACGAGGCTTTCAAAGCGTGGATCATTCCTACCATGTTCGCCAAAGTGGCGCGCGGCGATGAAACTGCCGAGAATGCCGCCAAGGCCGCCGAAGAGGAATACAAGCGTATCTTTGCCAGATGGAAATGACCGGATGGGGGGCCGATGGCTGTCGTTCAGACGCGTGATCTGACAAAGGTATTCAAAGAAGGACAACTCGGAGCCGTCAACAGCGTGAATTTTGAAACTCGCGAAGGCGAGTTTCTGGTTTTCCTTGGGCCCTCAGGCTCCGGAAAAACGACTCTCTTGAGGATGATCGCGGGGCTGGAAACTCCTACCTCCGGCGAAATCCTCATAGGCGGACGAGTGGTCAACCATCTCAGTCCGCGTGACCGCCGCATCGCCATGGTCTTCCAGAGCTACGCGCTCTATCCTCACCTCTCGGTGTACAAAAATATTGCCTTCCCCTTGAAGGCTCAGAAGGTGAAGAGGGAACTCCATAAGGAGAAGGTGGAATGGGCGGCTTCGCTTCTTGGTATTGGCGCGCTCCTTGATCGCAAGCCGCGCGAGCTCTCCGGAGGTGAGCGTCAGCGGGTCGCTCTGGCGCGGGCTATTGTGCGCGAACCCGCCGTCTTTCTTCTCGACGAGCCGCTTTCTAACCTCGACGCCAAGCTCCGAGCCTCGGCGCGCGAAGAACTGGAGCGCTTTCACCGCCGCGTAGGTACAACCTCCATTTATGTCACCCATGATCAAGTGGAAGCCATGGCCATGGGCGACCGGGTCATGGTGTTGAATAAAGGGGTTGTGCACCAGCTCGGCACTCCCACCGATGTCTATGACAACCCTGCCGACACCTTCGTCGCCACCTTTCTCGGGTCGCCGCCGATGAACCTGGTCGAGATGGGCGACGTAATCGTCGGCTTCCGTCCGGAATATTTCCGGCCTGCCTCCGCCAACGCGGGCGACTCTGTCCGGTTCCGCCTAAAGGTGGAGAACACCGAATACCTGGGCTCGGAGTGGATTGTCTCCGGCACGCTGGCCGGCGGAAAACTGGAAGGCAAGAAAATATTCTCGCGGCTCGCGTCTGCTCAGGACTTGCACGTCGACGACATCTGTGATTTTGTCGTGCCGCAGCGCGAGCTGAAATATTTTGATCACATTACCGGAAAGCGGGCCGAGCCGAGGGCGGTCTTGTGGCAGTAGTTCGCAACAAAATAAAGTCTATCGGCGCGGCTCAGAGCCCGTGGCTAGGCGTGGCCATGTTTTCACCCGCTATTCTCTACATCCTGCTGCTCGTCGCCGGACCTTTTTTTCTCGCTATCTTTTACGCTTTCAGCGATGCCCGCATCGGCAATGCCGAAATGCATTTTGTTGGCCTGGAAAACTTCCGCAGCATCCTACAAAGCCCCAGTTTTCGCGTTGCCATCCGCAACTCCCTTGTCTTTACCATCTGTTCTCAAGCGGTGGTGATCGTCGGCGCCAACATTCTCGCCATTTCCCTGGAAAACACGTTCCGCGGCCGCGGTCTTATCCGTTTTCTAATTCTTCTGCCCTGGGTTGCGCCCATCGCGCTTGGCGCGATTGGATGGAAGTGGATTCTTGATTCCATCTACAGCGTAATCACCTGGGTCCTGGTGGCGGTGCATATATACAAGCCGTTCAGCGCTCCCATGTGGCTCGGCGAACCGCGCCTTGCTATCACTTCCGTCCTGTTGGTCCATAGCTGGCGCATGATGCCATTTGCCACGGTCATTTTGCTTGCGGGCCGGACCGCCATTCCCAAGGATATTCCCGAAGCCGCTGCCGTGGATGGCGCCGGCTTCTGGCGCACGCAGCTCGAGATCGTCATTCCCATGATGCGGCCCATCATCAGCGTCGCGGTCCTGTTCGGCCTCATTTTTACCTTCACCGATATGACCGTTGTTTATATCCTGACGGCCGGCGGCCCGTTTGACTCCACGCAGACTCTGCCTTCTCTGGCGTTTGCGTTCGGCATTCAGGGCAGCGATCTCGCCGCAGGCGCCGCCGTTTCGCTCTTCCTTGTGCCGCTGCTGGTGATCGTCGCCTATTTCATGCTGCGCGTGGCGAATCGCGCGGAGGGGAACTGATGCCCAAAAGAATTCCTCGGCGCATCCTCGGAAAGGCAACTCACATCCTCGTGTTGGGGACCTTTACGATCCTGCTGGCTTTTCCCTTTTATTGGATGTTGATCACCAGCTTCAAGCAAAACGTCGATCTCTACACCATAGAGAACAATCCCTTCGTCTTTAATGCCAAGCCGACCCTCGACCATCTGAAATTTCTTTTCACCGAAACCAGATTCGTCCGCTGGCTGGGCAACACCGCCTTCGTCGGCGTTGTGGTCGTGGCGATCACGTTGTTGCTGGCCGTGCCAGCCGCGTATTCACTCGCGAGGCTCTCCGGGCGCTGGGGAGAGCGCCTCGGCATCGGCATCTTTCTCACCTACCTCATCCCGCCGACCTTGCTTTTCATTCCGCTTTCGAGAGTGGTGGCGTATCTCGGATTGCAGGACTCGTTGTGGGCGCTGATTCTCGTCTATCCCACCTTCACAATTCCCTTTTCCATCTGGCTTCTGATGGGCTTCTTCAAATCCATCCCCAAGGAGTTGGAGGACGCTGCCATGGTGGACGGGCTCACGCGCTTCGGTGCTTTCGTCAAGTTGGTGATACCCATCTCCGTCTCGGGAATTCTCACCGTCGTGATCTTCACCTTCACGCTGGTAACGCAGGAATTTGTCTACGCGTTGACCTTCATCTCTTCCGAATCGAATCAGATGATCGGAACTGGCATTCCCATCTTTTTAGTTCGCGGAGATGTCTACTATTGGGGGGCGCTGATGGCCGCCTGCCTCATCGCCAGTCTTCCCATCGCCTTCATGTACAACCTGTTCCTTGATCGCTTTATTGCTGGTTTCACCGTCGGCGCCGTCAAATAGCAGCGATCGCGCGTAGCCGGCTCGTGTACTGCCCAACATTTCTAACGGTGCGGAGCCGAAGCCAACAATCAGGCGGGGCGAGACTCATCGAGGCGGAGCGTTCAATCCTGACCAACCCACTCGGTCTGCAGGGTGGCCGTTCGGTGGGTATGCCCATCGCAGCCGCCACCATCTGACAGGTGATCTGCGCGCAAGCCGCGAGAGCCCCAAGCAAGAGGTCACCGGAACACGCGCCCGCCCCGGCCCCTCCAACTCCCTTGTGGGCCTCGGCTTGGTAGATGGCACGTCCGATATCAACCGAGCATGCGATCGGAGCGTCCGTCTGCCCGCCTTTCGCCTGGATTGTGATGCGCGAAGCATTTGGATCATTGCGGTATTGCTCTTTCAGCGGCTTCTGCAGCGATCGAATATCCATGCCAATCTCGTCCTCTTAATTCTCGGCCACTCTTCGCTGGCTGTGACGGCTTCAGCCAGGCCGTTTTGAAGCCGTTCCACCTGCATGCTAGCATTTGTGCATGCCCAAATTCGCCATCGAACGCGAAGTCCCGGGAGTGGGAAAACGGGTTTCGCCATATATATCGCCCCAGAAACTTTCCTTCATCTCGGCTAGAAAATGTTGGTAATGTCGGTGATTGGGATTATCTTTGCCATCGGGTGTAGGTCTCCTTTCCAGGATCGGCTTCTCGCTCGCTAGGCAAAAAGCCAACTTACACCCTCTCGCCTTTTACACAATCAAATTTACATCACCTCTCCTCGTCGTGAGCCACAGGCGCACAGGATCGCAGTGTTCTAGCTTGCGGCGGTGATTTCAAGGCACAGCGCGGCCCCCCCGGCGATACCCGCATCGGCGCCATAGTGGGCCGCCAGCAGCGGAATGTCCTGACATTGCGAATTCACACACCACGCGGGCAACTGATCGCGGATCTCTTCAAAAAAAGGTTGCAGCAGGGAAGCGGCGCCCCCGCCAAGAATCATCACGCCGGGCTCGAGCAAGTCCACAATGTTCCCCAGCCACACGGTGAGAAAGGTCGCGGTCTCGAGTAGGACCTTTTTCGCCAGTGGATCGCCCGCACGATAAGCCTGACCTACCATCTCACTTGTAATGCGATCGGGATGCCCTCCGGCCAGATCGAGGATGCTGGATCGCGAGCCCGCCGCGATTTGCTCGGAGGCTCGCCGAGCGATCGCTGGCCCGGACGCTAGCGCTTCGATGCAACCCAGCTTGCCGCATCCACAGCGCGGGCCGCGATAGTCGATGCTCATGTGACCACCCTCCGCGGCGGCGCCAGTGCGGCCGTGATAGATGCGGCCATCGAAAACAATACCGGACCCAATTCCAGTGCCAATCGTCGCATAGAAAACATTTCGATAGTCGCGGCCCGCGCCCCACAAAGCTTCCGCGAGGGCCGCGGCATTGCCGTCATTGTCAACTCGAACCGGCAGGCTATAAGCTTTCGATATCTCGGCCGCCAGCGGAAAGTTGCGCCAGCCCGGAAGATTGGGAGGATTAATTATCACGCCGGTCTGCGGATTGAGTGGGCCGGGCGCGCAGATTCCAACGCCGGAGATTGAGCTTTTCAACTGGGGACTAAGATCGGCAGCGGAGTAAACCGCGCCCATCGCCGAAGTCACGGCAGCCAAACCGGCGACTGCATCCGTAGCCACCATCGGAGTTCGCGTCTGGCGCGTGATCTTGCCGCTGGAATCTACCAGCCCGGCAGCCACTTTTGTGCCGCCAACATCGACGCCGACGAAATGTCTGTCTGTGAATTGCATAGCGCCCGCGCGCACCCTTGATTAACTCTTTCTCAGCAGTCCGGTCCAATATACGAGGAGAACGTGAAACTTGAACATAAGGGAGGTAGTACGACCGACGGCCGCCCTCCATCGCGGCTCGCAAACTGCGCAGCTTCCTGACCCATGTTCGGGATCATCTGCGGCATCACGTCGGCCATTCTACTAGTCCGACTGGGAAAGGGACTCTGACGCAGTCAAGTGACGAACTGTATGATTTAGCTATTGCCATGCCGTGTCGTTTTCCAGCTGCCAAAGATCAGGAGTTGATTCAGATCGTGGACTCAGCCTTGGCCGACACGGCGCGCCGCAGTGGCGAGTGGCTGGTTTGCCGCTCAGGTTGTACGCAGTGCTGCATCGGAGTTTTTTCCGTCAATCAGCTTGATGCCAAGCGATTGCGGCGAGGCCTTACCGATCTTGAGAGTCATGCGCCAGAGCGCGCCGCCCGCATACGCGAACGCTCCGTTGAATCGGTTGCTCGCCTGGCTGCGCAGTTTCCGGGCGATCCCGTGAGTGGCATCTTGGGCGAAAGGGATGAGGCGGCCGAGCGATTTTCTAACTTCGCCAACGAGGAGCCTTGTCCCGCGCTCGATCCCGAGACCGGGAAATGTGAACTCTACGAATCGCGTCCCATGACGTGCCGCGTGTTTGGACCGCCGGTCCGATCCGAAAACGGGTTAGGCGTTTGCGAACTCTGCTATCAAGGCGCTTCAGATGAAGAGATTGCCGCTTGCGAGATGAAGCCCGATCCTGACGACCTCGAATCAGCCTTGCTGAAGACCCTTGAAGACAGTACGGGACCTCGCGGGGATACGATTGTCGCTTTCTGTCTCGCATCCTGAGCGAGCGCGATACCAGAGATTCAGTTTTTCTTTTTCTCCAACTCGGCCCAGCGCGCATAAAGCACATCTACCTTCTCTTGCGCTTCTTCCAGCTCAGCGTGAGCGGTCACAAGGCGCGGACCGTCGCTGGCGATCTGCGGATCCTCGAGTTGTTCACGCTTGGCCTGCAATGTCTGCTCGGCCTCTGCGACGCGGTGCTCAATCGCTTCATATTCGCGCGCTTCCAAATACGAGAGTTTCTTTTTTCCCGGCAACTGCCGAGCGGGATCTACAGCAACTGCACCGCGTTCTGCGGAACGCGCCTCGTTCCTCGCCGTTGCCTCGCGTTCTTCCAGCCATGTTTCCCACTGCGAGTAATCGGCGAAGAGTCCTGCGTTGCCTTGCCCATCAAGCCCGAGAACCACGGTTGACACGCGATCCAGCATGTAGCGGTCATGCGTGACTAAGACGAGGGAGCCGCGAAATTCCAGCAGGCTTTCCTCCAGAATGTCGAGCGTTGGGATGTCGAGATCGTTCGTAGGTTCATCGAGCAGCAAAAGGTCGGCGGGTTGCAGCATGAGTTGGGCGATTAGGACTCGCGCCCGCTCTCCGCCGGAAAGTTTTCCTACAGGCTGATTAAGTTGCTCGCCCGCAAACAAGAATTTTGCCGCCCACGCTGCCACATGGATCATGCGGTCCTGATACACCACGGAATCGCCTTCCGGAGCCAAAGCGCGGCGCAGAGTCACATCGGGATCCAGTTCGCGGCTCTGGTCGAAATAGACAATGCGCAACCAATCGGCGCGATGAATCTCTCCACTGCTCGGGGTCGACTCTCCACGCACCAGTCGCAGCAAACTCGTTTTTCCGCTACCGTTCGGGCCCACCAGTCCCACCCTCATTCCCGCCGTGATTACGAAATTTAGCCCCGTAAAGAGCGGGCCATTTCCCATTTCGCACGAGATCGCTTGCAGTTCGATCAGCCGCTTGGTTTTTCGGTCGGTGGCCGAGAAATCGATTTGCGCAGAGGTAGTCCGGCGTCTGGCATTGAGGTCTGCGAGTTCGCCCATCAACTCGCCTGCCTTGTCGATACGCGCTTTTGACTTTCTGGTGCGCGCCTTGGCTCCGCGGCGAAGCCACTCTATCTCCCGATGAACCAGATTTTCCAGCGCCTCCTGGCGCTTGCCTTGCGCGCGCAGAAATTCTTCCTTTTTCTCGAGGAACCGGGTATAGCTTCCCGAGATACGCAAGATCCCGTCCGGGTAGGTCCGGTTCAGTTCGGCCATTTCGGTGGCGACGTTCTCCAGAAAATAGCGGTCATGGCTGACCACCACGCACGCGAACGATGCCGCCGCCAGCAAGTCTTCCAGCCACTCGATTCCCGCCAGATCGAGATGATTGGTGGGCTCATCTAAGAGCAGAATGTCTGGACCCTGAACCAGCGCCTCGACAATCGCAAGCCTTTTCTGCCAGCCGCCAGAGAGCGCGGATGCTTCTGCATCGAGATCCTCGAAGCCCGCCCGCCCCAGCGTTTCCGCGAAGCGAGTGCCGCGCTCCGACTCCGGCACTGCCGAGCGCTCAATCGCGCTCTGGGCAATGGATCGGACTGTGGCGCCGGACTTGAACGTCGAGTCCTGCTCCACATAACTGAGGCGTATTCGTTTCCGAAACGCTATTTCGCCACTGTCTGGAGTTTCATCCCCCGCCAGAATTCGCAGCAGAGTGGACTTGCCGGATCCGTTCGGACCGATCAACCCTATGCGATCGCCCTCTGAAACGGTAAAAGAAACATTCTGAAAAAGTGGATTCGACCCAAAGGCTTTCGAAATTCCCTGTGCATTGATAATCGGCGGCAACGACTTGGCTTCTCCTGATACCTGAATTGAGGTTATCAGGAAACCTGGATTGCGGATCGAGCCGGACTGTCGCACAATACCGGAGACCGCGAAAGCGGACTACTGAGCGAGTCCTCGGAGACCCTAGATGCAGAGATTCTGCACGGCGGTGTTCGCAATTCTAACGACCTTTGTATTTTTCGTCGCGGCCTCCGCGCAAACCACCGAGAAGCCCGACCTGAGCAAGCAACCCACTCTCTATGTGGTCGGTTACGCCCACCTCGATACGGAGTGGCGATGGGAGTATCCCCAGGTCATCGACGAATACCTTCGCAAGACGATGGAGGATAATTTCAGGCTTCTCGATAAGTATCCCCACTACATTTTCAATTTCAGCGGTGCCAATCGCTACCGGCTTATGAAGGAGTATTTTCCCGCCGATTTCGCGAAGTTGAAGAAATTCGTGGATCAAGGACGATGGTTCCCGGCGGGATCGTCCATGGAAGAGGGGGACGTTAACGCTCCCAGCGCCGAGACCATCATCCGGCAAATTCTATACGGGAATAACTGGTTCCGCAAAGAGTTGGGCAAGGCCAGCGCAGAATACATGTTGCCCGATTGCTTCGGATTTCCATCTTCGCTGCCGACCATTCTCGCCCACTCTGGGGTGAAAGGATTCTCCACACAGAAGTTGGTCTGGGGATCTTCCGCGAACGCCGGAGGCCCGGATTCATTAGAGAAAACGCCGGAAGGCACGCCGTTCAATGTCGGCGTGTGGGTCGGACCGGATGGCGAGAGTGTGCTGGCAGGACTGAATCCAGGCGCTTACGACGGCGGTGTGGATACCGATCTCAGCAAGCCGCTGCCGCCCGCTCCGCCGAATACCACTCTCGAAGAACTACGAAAGAAACTTCAGCCGCTGCAACAGAAATTGGAGCAGGCAGATAAAAACGGGAAGCCGCTGGACCCGCAACAAATCCAGGAATTTGCCGACCTGCGGAGCCAGCATAAAGCGTTTGCGAACTTAGAACAGGATCGCCAACGCAGCGGGTATCAAGGTGACTGGGACGCGCGCGTTGAGCGCAACGGGGCGGTGAGCGGCGTTTTCACTGACTACCACTATTACGGTACCGGCGACATCGGCGGCGCGCCGAACGAAGATTACGTGCGGCGCCTCGAAGCCATCGTCACAAAATCATCGACTACTCTGCCGCTGGAGATGCCACGTTTCTTTGAGCATCAAGTGAATCCGGAGGGACCGTCAGTAAAAGTTGGCGATGGTCCGGTGCAGGTGCTCTCAGCAAACGCTGAGAAGATGTTCCTCGATATCACTCCCGCCCAGGCCGCCGGACTTCCACGCTACACCGGTGAAATGGAATTGACCAATCACTCCGCTGGCTCGCTCACATCGCAGGCTTACCAGAAACGCTGGCTGCGAAAGGAAGAACTGCTGGCCGACGCCGCGGAGAAGAGTTCCATCGCTGCCGAATGGTTAGGTGCACGCCCGTATCCGCTGCAGCGCCTGAACGACGCGTGGACCTTGGTGATGGGTGGCCACTTCCACGACATCGCCGCAGGAACCGCCACTCCCAAATCCTACGAATTCGCCTGGAACGATGACGTCATTGCGATGAACCAGTTCGCGGGCGTGCTCACCAACGCAACCGAAGCCGTCTCTGCCGCGCTGAACACAGAGACCAGGGGCGTGCCGATCGTTGTATTCAATCCGCTGAATATCGCGCGGGAAGACATCGTGGAGGCCAGCATAACGTTTCCGAATGGAGCACCGGACGCGGCGCATGTGACTGGCCCGGACGGAAAAGACATTCCCGCACAAATTTCACATGGCAAAGTGATCTTCGTCGCCAAGGCCCCTTCTGTTGGCTATGCAGTTTACGATGTGCAGCCCGGCTCCGGTGCGGAAACCTTTGGCACATCGCCCGGCGTCTCCGAGGCTTCACTCGAGAACCAGTACTATAAAGTGAAACTAAACGCCGATGGCGACGTTGCCAGTATCTTCGATAAATCGGTCGGAAGGGAACTGCTCGCGGCCCCTGCGCGCCTTGCCATTTCGTATGACAATCCCGAGCATTGGCCTGCGTGGAATATGGATTGGGATCAGGAACAAGCTCCGCCGAAATCCTACGTCACCGGTCCCGCAAAGATTCGAATTGCAGAAAATGGTCCCGCACGCGTAGCCATTGAAGTTTCGCGCGAAACCGCTGGTTCAAAGGTCGTGCAGACCATCAGTCTCTCAGCCGGTGATGCTGGAAAGCGCGTAGAATTTGCCAACGCGATCGATTGGAACACCAAAGAATCAAACCTAAAAGCGACCTTCCCCCTAGCTGCTTCCAACCTAATGGCCACTTATAACTGGGACATTGGCACGATCCAGCGTCCTAGCGCTGAACCTAAGAAGTTCGAGGTACCTTCTCACCAGTGGATTGACCTCACGGACATGAGCGGCGAGTTCGGCGCAACCATCCTCACCGATTATAAGAACGGATCAGATAAACCGAATGACCATACGATCCGGCTTACTTTGATTCGTACCCCAGGCACGCGCGGCGGTTATCCCGACCAGGGCACACAAGATATCGGACATCACGAATTCGTTTACGGAATCGCCGGTCATTCCGCCGACTGGCGCCAAGCGCAGACGGATTGGCAAGCGCAGCGCCTTAACGATCCGCTCATCGCTTTCGAAACCTCGAAGCATGGTGGCGCGCTAGGGCGGGAGTTTTCCTTGTTAAAGGTCAGCAACCCGCGTATTCGACTTCTGGCGCTGAAGAAAGCCGAGCAGGGCGACGAGACTATCGTGCGTCTGGTGGAACTCGATGGCAAACCGCAACCGGACGTTCGCATATCGTTCAATACGCCGATCACGGCGGCGCGCGAAGTCAACGGCCAGGAGCAGCCGGTAGGCACAGCCGTCATAAACGACGGCTCTCTCGTTACTTCGTTCTCCGCGTATCAGCCGCGCACGTTCGCCATCCGGCTGGCTTCGCCGCAAGCCAAGGTTGCGGCGGTGCGATCCGTGCCGCTTCCCCTGCGATACGACCTCGCGACCGCCAGTAATGACGGCACAAAATCACAGCGCGGATTCGACGGCCAGGGCAACTCACTCCCTGCGGAAATGTTGCCAGCCCAGATTACATTTAGCGATGTGCGATTTCAACTCGCTGTCGCGAGAACGGGTGCTCCCAACGCCCTCGTACCGAAGGGACAGGTGATTGATCTGCCCGCAGGCCCCTATAACCGCGTGTACATACTTGCAGCCTCGGCTGACGGCGATCAGAAAGCAACTTTCAAAGTCGGACACACTCACGTCGATCTCGATATTGAAAACTGGGGCGGATTCATCGGACAGTGGGATGATCGAACGTGGACTTCGAAAGATACTTCGCACGATGATTACGGCGACATGACTGGGATCAAGCCGGGCTATATCAAGCGAGCCGACCTGGCTTGGTACTGCTCGCATCATCACAACGCCGCAGGTGAGAATGTGCCGTACCGCTATTCGTATCTGTTCGCGTATCCGCTCGACATTCCTTCTGGCGCGAAGACGATCGTCTTGCCGGATAATGACAAGATCCGCATCCTAGGCATCTCGCTAACTGAGCAAGATACCGCAATAAATCCAGCGTTGCCCCTCTACGATGTACTTCCGGCACCGATTTAGCATTGACTTAATAGTCGTCGTCGAAGGATAATTTCTCCCATCCCGGCGGGATGGCTTCGAGTTATCCCGCTCCAACCAAAACGCTCCTATACTCGCCCAAGGAGGGAAATTATGAAAACCAAGTGTTTACTTCTATGCGTAGTCGTATCGCTTACGGCTCTCTCATTTAGCCAAACTGATTCGGCGTCGCGTCGGCAAGATTTGTCAGCCTTGAATGCACAGCACGAGCCACCTATGCTCGGAATACACTGGGCTCGCGGGTTCAACCCCTTTGCTCGCCCCGCAGGGAAAGGGAGTAATCCTGACATGACCTACCATGGCGGCGTAATCATGCCATCTGTCGTGAGCGAGGCAATTTACTGGGGTCCGAGTTGGTCGAACTCAACGTTTACTGGTGACAAAATCACCGGCCTCGATTCCTGGTACACAGGTTTCAATAACTCCAATTACGCCAAGACATCCGATGAATACACAGGATCCAATGGTCAGGTGGGACCATCCGTGACTCATAACGGTCATCTCATCGATACCTCTGCGGCAGCTAATGGCAGTTCCACTTCCGCGATCGTGGCCGAAGTGTGCAAGGAAATTACAAGCCCCGTCACCAACGGTTATTACCCTGTCTATGTCGATTTGAAGCGGGGCAACGCTGGTTACTGTGCTTATCACACCTTCGGTTCGTGCAGCGGCGTGACCGTGCAAGTTGCCTTCTTCTTCAATCTTGATGGCGACGCGGGCTGCGATCCGCAGGATACGTCCGGCTTGCACTCGCAAGGCCTGGCAGCGTTGTCCAATGTCAGCGGGCACGAACTCTCCGAAGCTCGTACCGATCCCGACAGCCCCGGCGCCTGGTACGACAGACGCGGTCAGGAGAACGGAGACAAGTGCGCCTGGACCTTCAATGTCCCTCTGGTCCCATTCAGCAACGGGAGCCAATGGAAGATTCAGGGCGAGTGGTCCAACAACGCCTACAACACGGGCACCGGCTACCCCAATAGCTCAGGCCAGAACGGATGCCTCGACGGTCATTAATCCCTAATGTTGTCTGATAGGAAATCGCCGAGCCACCACGCAAGCTGAAACGGCTGCCCGTGGCTCGGTGCATTTCTCGCGTCGCCATTAAGAGAAGAACCTGTTCCCTCCAGTTCCCGCTCGCAATAACGGATCGCGCAAGCGTTTCGCTTAAAATCGGGTAGACACCTCAACGGTTGAATTGGCAGCCTCTTCCGCGTATCGTCAATTTTTTGTTCACAGGCAGGTTTCCAAAAAGCCGTCGTTTCCCGAATCTCGATGCCCGCCTCTCTTGCTCCCTCAACTCGGCCCAAGAAGACCACCGGACTTCGTTACTGGATGTTGCGGGTTCTGGAGGAGTGCGACAACGTTTCCGCCGATTTCAATCCCGATTCCGTTCACGACCTGCGCGTTTCTCTGCGCCGCTGCCGCTCGTTAGCCGATGGATTGATGGCGATTGATCCCGACCCGGAGTGGAAGGCCATGAAGAAGGCCGGCAGGCGCCTGTTTCAGCGTCTGGGGGATCTTCGCGACATTCACGTCATGGAGGAATGGGTGGAGAAGCTGGATAAAATCGAGAAACCCCGCGAGAAGCGGGCGCTCT
>WNFC01006862.1_pt1 | contig 13769 bp, 32 predicted proteins | sample 5400541 | NCBI WGS metagenome assembly WNFC01 (sample SAMN13153342, study PRJNA577476) | soil metagenome | isolation source: 120 cm saprolite under Douglas fir tree site 2 hole 2 replicate 1 | place: USA:California | collected 2015-04-18
TGGACCACCCCCAGCGGCAAAACCATCGTGCATCACCCGAACGCATACCGCTGGCCCACTTGGTACCATCCCTCCACCCGCCGCGTGATCGTGGGCGAGCAGTGGATCGCTCAAGCGTAATTCGCGGAGTGGCCCGGCTCACGCCGGGTTTAACGCGGCAGGCCGGTCACAAGCCCCGGCCACGCGGAAGGAGCATCACCGATGCAAGCCACAATCACCTACCTGCTCACCGAGCAGGCCCAGCGCGATGCCATGGCGGCCACAGGCCAGCCGGTAGCACGCAAACAGAGCATCACCGTAGACGTCACCGCCGAGGATATGACTATCATGCAGGTCGCCGAGGACGGAACGCCCTACCTCGATTTGAGCCGGCGTGGAAACGACTCGCACAAAGACTGGCTGCTGGCGGCGAACGCCGTGACAGACATCCACGTCAAGGATGAGGGTTATCTCCCGCACTTCCTGGCGCCGAATCCCGATGTGCTGGCCTTGCTGCGATCCGGTCGGGTGGCCACTCGGGCGGCCACCGCGGCGGCCGTCGCGAAACAACAGGCGGAGGTTGAGGAGCGAGAAGCGAGCTGTATCGCGCGCTTTCTGGGCGGCGGCGAGGGAATGTATCGCGACGGCATCCGCATCTATAATCCGTGGGGACCGGATATCCCTGTAACCCATCCGCGCGCACACGAGATCCTGGCCGAAATCAAGAGGCGCCAGGAAGACCAAGCCGCGGCCAAATCCCGCAAACTCGCGAAGATCGAGCAGCATGTAACAGCATTCCTGGCCGATCCGGCGGCACGCGCGGTGCGCTTGGACAGCGATCCCTGTTTCTGGGTCGAGTTGCAGACCGAGGCCGGTGTGCTGCGCGTCGAGAAAGATGTATACGGCGCCGAGAAAACCAAAGCTCTCGGAAACGAGGCGCGGCGCCGCATGACTGCAGACAGCGCGGCCAAAGAGCAGCTCAAGCAGGACTACATCGACCAGTGGATCGCCGAGCACGCCGATGCCGATACCCAGCAGCAGCACTCCGAAGGCTTGCTCTGCCGCAAGGCTGCAGTCAACCTGATCGCCGGCGCCGCTTTCGAGGCTGCGGGCGTGCCGGAGAAAGTCCCCGAATCCTCCGGTACGACGTGCGAGGACACCGATTGCCCGTGCTGCGATACCGTCGTGGATTGCGTGCCACGACGGGTCTATCCGGCTTGGCGCGCGATGAAAGCCACACTGCCCGAGGGCTACACGGTAGAGTTCCGCAAGCGGCGCGACTGCCTGCGGGAGGACATCGAACGGTACGGGCCTGCCGACGATAACGTTGCGACTGCCGGCCCGGTCTCGCAAGCAGCAGCAGAGAGGCGAGCCATCGATGGTTCGCCTCTTCGACCGCATCCGCTCCGGGCAATACACGCTTGCGCCCTACGATGTTACGTTCGTCCAGCCGGCCGAATGGGAAGCCTACTCGCAGGCCATCCGCCCTTCGCAGTAGTTGCGTTGTGGTTTTGATCGCGGAGATTTTGATCGTCGTCGTCGGAGGCGCCCGCCTGTAACTCCAACGACGACGGCGGCGAATATTTTGTAAAAATCAATCCGAAGACGAGACCGGCCCCCTTTCTACTTATATTTCATTGGGGGTACTTCCAGTCCTACATTGAGTGGGACCTGCGGTACTAGTAGCGGAAGGACTACATCCACAATTCTATTGACAGACCGCTCTATCTTCGTGCTACGATGATTCCACTTTATGGGACGGAACAATGCCAAGGATCGGATCGCTCCATCGGTGAGTGAGACGCCTCCGGCGCGCGTCCGCAAGACGGCGGCACAAAAAGCCGCGGCGTTGATCGGAAGGCGGGGCGGGAGAAAGTTCGCGGCCACTCAGACCTGGGAGCAGCACAGCGAGCGCATGAAGCGCGTGCGCCGCGGGATCAAAACGTCGAAGCCGGAACAAGCGGCACTAGCGAGTTAGTCGGGAATGGCGCACCAATCTCTCAGTCGTATCCACGCGACAGCACTTAGACACGCGTGCTGTAAGTGGGTACGGATGGTTAGACGTGGCGCGCCAACCCAATCCAGAAGCCCTCCCGGCGCCGCGTAGGAATCGTTCCGCGCGTTTTCTTAGATTGGCCTCTGAGACCGCGCAAAACAATGGGTTTGAAGCGTAGGAAGACTTCCTTCTCCTATCATACGGGATTCTCCTTCCCCGTTTCAATCCCCAGTTCAAAAAATGAATCGCCGCGCTTGGAAAGTTGCGGCAGGAAGGACAAATTTTCCCGTGACAGCTTCATCTTCGTGTAAACCTACCAGGACTACTAGAACCGGCGGCTCCCCGAAATTCAACTTACGCCGTATCCTCCAGCAACTGCTCGACAAGGGAGCGGTGGATCTGGAATACGACCGGGAAGGCACGGCAAGGTTCCGGCCTTCGGTGGATTCTCGCGCCATCGATGCGGTAAACGCAGAGGGAGGTGCGCGATGAGCCCCATCCCTACCGAAAAACGGGAAGCGGTTTTCTCGCTGGCGGATCAATTCCGCGATTTGGCCGGGAGATCCGGCTTGTCTCTGCCCCTCATTCAGGCAGCCCTGCAGGTGTGCCAGGCTCTCATTCCGCTGACCGAAGGGCCGCACGATTCCTTGCAGCCCGCATTGTTCGATTGGGTGACCGGGAAACCTCAGGAGGCCGCATGACACCGGATAAGGCCAAGGATCGGACCGCCGCAACGGAGAGCGAGGCGGACGCGGCGCGCGTCAGCCGAAAATTCCAAGTCGAAGTGACGGTATCGGCCTCCGGTTATGTGACCGTCGAAGCCGCCGATGAGAAAAGCGCGCGCCGGGAAGTGGAACGCATGCGGGTAAGCATCGACTGGCCGCGGTTTTCCAACGTGGACACCTCGCTGTTCGACGGATGCGGCGCCGATGTCCATGTGGATGGCATAACTCTGGACGACGAAAGTGAGGGCTCCAAATGCCCAAGCCGGCGGTGAGTGAGATACCTCCGGCGCGCGTCCGCCGGCTGATCCTGGACCTCATCGAAGCGCGCGGCGGAACTCTAGGCTCAGCAGAAAAAAGCGGGAGCCGGTGATGTGGGCTGACAAGCACCGGCGCTACGCCGAGCGCATGAGAAATCGTCCCCCGGCACCGAAGCCCTGGAAGCAGCGCGCACCTGCCCGATTGACGGAATACGAAAAGCTCCTCACGCGCAACGCCCTCGCCACGCCGTCCCGTGCGGCGGTCGAAGAGACTGCCCGCAAAAACGCGGAGATCCAAGATGCGGCGCGCTGGGAACGGCACCTCATGCGCGAGGCGCTTACGACACACACAGTTTCGCCGACCGATCCACTTCGGCGAAGAGAGGAGGGCGCGGAAAGCAGCCAGAGCAATCGTCCGGGCGCGGCCCATACGGAGCACACTGCGGGCCGCGCCCAGGACGGGCCCAAACAGATGGGTCTCGACTTTTCCACACCTTTTCCCACACGCAAGAATCCAGGGCCGAATCGGGATAGGACCTCGCCTACCCTGAATTGGATCGAGTTTGCGATTGCATGCGCGTCCCAGCTAGAGCCCGAGAATCCGTATCTGGCTCAGTGTGTCGAGAGTTATCGAGCTAGGTCACAAAACGTGAGGAAGGGAAGCATGAACACAGAGAAGGCTGAGGATCGGATCGCTGCGCCGGAGAGTGAGGCACCCGCGGCGCGCGTGAGCGGAATGCTCTGTCTCGCATGCGGAGCGCCCCGCGAACCCGATCTGACGCGCGCCACTCCAGGTGTGACGCCCTACCTGCCGTGCGCCCGTTGCGGCGTCATCGGGATCCGGCCGGAAAACGACCGGCTCCCCGACAATCCAACCCGCCCGAAAAAAGCCGCGCGCGATCTCTACGAGCGCAGCCGCTACCGCGGCGGCAAGCTCATCGCGCCAAAAACAGAAGAGGAGAGAACGGCATGAGTCCAGTACCGAAAAAACAACCGACGTCCATAGACGGAGAACAGAAGGTCCCCGCGCTGTGGGCCAAGATGGGCATTGAGCCGGGCGAGTACCAACTTGCCCTGCACAGCAATTTCGAGATGTTCATGCGCCCTGGATGGCCGTGGCGCGTGCGCTATTGCGGCGGCCTATTCCGCCATTCGTTCGGGTATAACCGCGAACTCGCGGTGCGCTTGGCGAACGGCATCTTGCAGCCATTGTGGCCGGGCGGACTAACCAAACTCATCGTAGACCACGGGCGCGAATGCTATCGGCTTGCGGGAATCCTCAAGTTGAATGAAGAGCAGGAGCAATCGCTGCGCATCGAGGTGGCGTACCGGCGGCGAATCCTCGCCAGCATCGAAGAGGACGACGGCGCCATGGTGCGTTGCCGGCTGAACGGCAGAACCGCTGCCGAGAGAGATCGTGCCGCCCGCGCGATCATCGACCAATACCTGACCTTCGCCGAATCGGTGGAGCGCCGCCTGGTGACCCCGCTTCCGGAATTGACGCCGGCCGAACGCATCCGCCTGCATGACAGTTCCGTTATGTTCGTGTTAGCACATCCGAGACCAGCCAACGCTAAGGCGTTGAATCGAAAGACCGACGATGTAGCAGGATCCCTGCTACATCCCCCCCTAAATTCACCCGAATCGGCCATTCCGGACCTATTTATAGCGGCCCTCCAGAAAGCCCTTCGCGAGCACAAATTGAGCTGCGATATCGATGCGCTCGCGAGGGACGCGGAAGTCGCCGCGTGTTTTGTATCGATGAAGCACGCAACCCAATCGGCCCATGAAGCCACCGAGAGATTCAAGGCCATCGTGAAGCGCGGCGTCTTGCGTCTGCAGGGCCATCTCTTCGACGACGAGGAAAATGCGCAGGTATGGGGCGAGGCCTCCAGCACGTCCGCTACAGTTCCTCTTAGAACCGCGCCCCCGCGAATAGACCGTTCGGAGAAAACGAATTCTTCTGAGTCCCGCCCGGCCGCGAATCCGGTTTTGCTGGGCCGCACGATCGAGGCGCTCGAGAAATATTCTCCGGAGGTGGATGACGGGTTGGCGGTCGCCATCATCCGGAAATGCCGCATCAACGATCCGGATGCGACGGACAACGCCATCGTGGCGGCGGTCGAGGAGGTGGGCAAAGCGATGCCGGCGGACGTCGAGAAACCGAACGGGTATCTGCGCACGGCGGTCCCTAATAAATTCGGGGGCGTGGCGGGCACGCGGAAGAAAGCGGGCATGCGCGTAATCGGCACGTGCTATTTCTGCCGGCAGCCGATCTTAGAGAGAGATCCGAAACAAAAGTACGGTGGAAGAGAGGTTCACCGGGTCTGTTACGAGAAAGCCGAAGCGGAAGCCATCGCCCATCTGAAGAAAACCGAGGGAGCCAGGGCATGATGCGCACCAAAGCCCTCCACCGCGTCCAGATCCGCGAAGCGCTCAGCCGCTCGCGTGAGATCCCGGCTGCCCCCGACGACCTCGCGCGCGAGCTGGCGCTGGCTGCCGGCGAAAGCCGCTACGAAGCCGCCGCCGTCGAGCTGGCGTTGACCCACGCCCGCGCCGCCGCCGCGCTGCGCGAAGCGGCGGCGCTCAAACGCCTGGCCGCGGCCCGCGAGCGCTTAGCCGCTCAGCCCGCGAAGCGCGGCCCGCAGCTCGCCGCGCTCAAGCCGCGAAAGGAGAAAGCCGGATGATGCCAGCGCAGCAAGCTCCCGCCATGCCGGCGGAAGGCGCGGCCGCGCCTGAACCTGGGGAGGGATCGGCGCGGCCGCGCACGATGGACGAGAAAAAACGGAAGCGCGCGCAGCTCCGCAAGCTGAGGCTGGCATGATCGACGCCCGCTTCGTCCCGCTCGAACGCTGGCCGGGAGAGCGCACCCCGAACCACAGGCGCAAGAACGCGCAGTTCCGCTCGACCTACGCCGCGACCCTCGACCTGCTCGAAGACGAATTACGCCACCTGGGCGCAAAGGAGATTGTGATTCAGGCGCCGTTCCTCCTGGATCAGATCCGCAACGACGGCTGGCCGAAATCCAGCGCAAGCCCGTACGACGTGGCCGTGGTCCTCAGCTTCGAAACCAAAAGCGGCGTGCTCGCGTTCCCGTGCGATCGCTTCACTTCGTTCGCCGACAACGTGCGCGCAATCGCGCTGTCGCTCCAGGCCCTCCGCGCCGTCGATCGCTACGGAGTGACGCGCCGCGCCGAGCAGTATAGCGGCTGGAAGCAACTACCGCCGCCCTCCGATCAGCCGTTCGCGAACAAGACAGAGGCCGCGGCGTTCCTCAGCGCGCAGGTGTACGGCGATCCGGGCAAGGCCGCGCGGATTCTGACAGACCGCGAATTCCGGGAGGCTGCATACCGCAGCGCCGCGAGCCGTATGCACCCAGATTCGCCCGGTGGCTCTCACGATCTGTTCGTGGTCCTGCAAGCCGCCAAGAAACGGCTGGACGGTGACGCATGACGATTCTCGAATTAGCCCTGCGCCGCGCCGTCGAGGTGGCGGCGATACCCATGAGGATGATCTTGTGAGTTGCCGATCCGTCCGCCTGCCCGATGGCTCGTTCGTGCTGGCCAACCTGAAGCCTGGCGCGAAGATCAGCGATGCCGATAAGCGAACGCTCGCCGAATGGGTTGAGTTTTGCCGGGAGAGACGCGCCCGCCGCAATGAGGAGCAATGTAAGAGCAATCCGATTCCGAGCGTGACAACCCAGAGGAAGGTGTAGCCCCCATGAGCCAGCACGTCGTTGGAGAGTCTCTCGCGGTTATCCAGGATCGCGGCCGTGGGGCTGCGCAGTCGAAGAAACCCATCGAGGCGGATGACTGGATCTTTGCCTTCGACCGTCCGCACGAGATTGGAACGGTGTGCAGATTCCCTTGCCCGCAATGCGGCATCCACCGCGAAATGCAGATTAGCGGAATCGGCTACAAGAAACTTCCGCCGACGCCGCTGGCGATCCTGGCAGAGGCCACCGCAGACCAATGGCGCCGCCACGTGTTGGCGCGAGGGGGAGCGGGTAAGATACAGCCGGGTATATCGTACTACTACTTCGTGAGAGCGGATTGAGCCCCCTGCTAGAGGAAGTGCCAGTGGAATTTGAAGACGCCTGAGAAAGGCCAAGAAGGAGAATTGCTCTGGGCAAATTTCGTTTGTTTCTTTATACGCGGCTGTTCGATGCCACCGTTGCAATCTTAGTTTTCATGAGCGCCGCGATGAGCTTTACGCGCTATTTTTTCTACATCACGCGGGTCAGCGAGTACGTGCTGTTGAAAGGCTTCCTGGATCTAGCGGCGGGAGGTCTGCTGTTATGCCGGCTGATTGATCTCAGCATGCCGCTTCACCGCCGCTTCGAGCGCAATCTCTTCAAAGACAGCGAGGATGAACATGGCAACCATCCTGGTCGTTGACGATGAGGATATCGTCCGCAATATGCTTGTCCGATTCCTCATCCGGCATGCTCACACCGTCCTGGCTGCCAAGAATGGAATCGAGGGCCTGTCTGTATTTCAGGCGCACGAGGGCGAAATCGATCTGGTGATCACCGATGTCCTGATGCCTGAAATGTCCGGTCCGGATCTGGTGTACCGGCTGGGACTGCTCCCGCAAAAGCGGCCCGTCCGTATCGTCATGATGACCGGTTACTCAGGCGGCTTGCTGGCGACTGAAGGCCGCACCACCACGCGCATCATTCAAAAACCTTTCGAGATGGCCGATTTTCTGACGATCATCGCCGACGAGCTGAACAAGCTGGAAGGCGGCGCATGATCGCCGGGCGCAAAAGTAAGGCCAAGGATCGGAACCGGGTGGTGTCGATAGAGACCGGCGCGGCGCGCGTCGGCGGAGGGCAGAAGTACATCCTGTTCGACCTGGTGGCGGGGTTCGACGCGTTGCTCCGCCGATGCCAACCTCGCACTATCGCATTCGGATAGTCCCGACTTTTTGCAGCCCCGGCGAAGGTTGCGGCGAGTTGCGCCGAGCGGAACTCAGCTATTGAAAAGCAAGGAGTTGTGAGTTTATGGCGAAAGTCTCGTGGGCCGACCGGATTCCCGGCGTGCTGGCGGAACTGCATGAATCCGACCTGCCAACCATCAGCCGGGCGCACGTGCAACGCTTATTGGGGTTACGGCCGCGGCGCGCGCAACTGGTGCTCCAGCAGGCGGGCGGCACGTGTGGCGAAAAAGGGAAATCGCTGATTATCCCCACGCGGGATTTCGTGCTGTTCCTGGAGTGCATCGCGCCCCAGGCCGCAGCCCAGGAGCAATGGCGGCGCCAAAGGCTGGCGCAGAAACTGTCGGAGGCCCGCCAGCAGTGGATCGACCGCGGAGGCCCGCCGCGGATCGTCAGGGTGGAGACGTGGAAAGTCGATCACGTGCGCAAGGGCGGAGTCGCCGCGTTGCCGCCGGGCGTCACGGTAAGGCGACCCATCGATACCGAAAAAGGCAGGATCGAGATCGAGTTTTCGGACCCGCGTGAAGCGCTGGAGAAACTGGCGCTACTCTCGACCGCGCTCGATAAAGACCTGGAATGGTTCTGGCCGAGCAGCCAACCTTTTGGAGAGCCGCATGCCGGTAAGCAAACGGAATCCCAGAGTTCACTCTGAGAGCCAGCCCACCGGCGCGTTCCTGGATCGCCAGGAGAAGGACTTCGAAGACACACTGGAACAAAGGGAAAACAATGTCTAGCTCTGTGAAATCGAAGCCGACAAACGAATCTCACGCGGGTATCCTAGACCGGGCCGATGAGTTGCAAGCGAAACTCAAACCCATCGAGGCGGTACGACTATGAATGAGACGAAACCGTTAGCGGGATTATGGCGCGAAAATCCGGAGACACCAGAAGGGAAGTATCTCGTCAAGCGCCGTGATGGTTCGGTTGTCGAATGGCCGAATTTCGTCATCGGCGCGAAAGACCCGGCGGCCCCGGCTGCGTTGCGGGCGTATGCCGAGGCAGCGCAACTGCTGGGAATGAATGCCCGATACGTAATGGATATCCGCAATATGGCGGAACAGTTCGAGCGCTACCGCAGTTACTACGGGGACGGCGATCCAGACAGGGGCAGGCATCGCGTTGACGACCCGGCGATAATTGCGGAAATGCGCCGAGGTCACACCAGTTGATCGTGAGCCACCTATGAACTTCTATCAGTCACCGCCCACCAGCGCGATCCTGGATCGCCAGGAGAAGGACTTCACAGACCAAAAGGGGAAAAGCATGAGAAGCGAAAATGAGATACGAGAAAAGCTGGCTGACCTTGAAGAGCAGTTGTTCAATGGCAACTATCCAGACGCAAAGCCTGAGATCGACCGCCTGAAATGGGTGTTGCGCGAAGGCCCGGACCATATCCATGTCCCAAAGGGTAGCTCTCCACCGCCGTCCGGCGCGATCCTGGACACCAACGAGAAGGACTCCGCAGACACAAAAGGCGCAAGGGGCTAAACCGTGATTTCCTACGTGCTGCTCTACCTGGCTATCGGCTATGTACTGTGTGTGAAGATCAAAGATCCCGATCAGCACGTCTCCTTGCTGGCCCATGTAGTGCTGGTCGGCTTGTGGCCGCTCTTGATCCTGGCCTGGGTGGGGATGAACCTTTTGGAACGGATCGAGCGGTGGAGGAACTAAGCAAATGAGCGCAAACAATGCCAAGGATCGGATCGATACGGCGCGCGGTCGCTTCGAGCGGGTTGTTGACGTCGCCGCTGCCTTTGACAGGCGGTCCCACAACCCCGCCCAAAACTACGGCATCCACGGCGTCGAGATGCGCTTTGTCCTGAAGGGCGAAAAAGGGGCGGTTCAGTTTTTGATCTTCACGAATTGGCATCTTCCGCATGTGGAGGAAGAACACAGGCGGCTGGTGGAACGCAAGGCGATTCAGCACGAGCCCGTTTCCATCTGGCTGGAAAGCCTCTATCGCCCGATGGCGGCAGACATTGGCTATCATTCGCCAGAGCCACGGTACGAAGGCCAAGAGCCGATGGAGGACTGTTCATACGTGTCGGGTGGCCATTGTTATTACGACGGGTCCTCGCTGGCAGCCCAGCGTTTCTACGATGTCATGCTCCGCGAGGGCGGCGACGGGCTCTGGCGCGAGTTGGAGGCATATTATCTTGCGGTGTTCGAGACAGAGCCGGAAAATCCCGATCCTCACATCGCGGAGGGGAACCGCGAAGCGCGCGGCGCGACTCCAGGCTCACAAAAAGAAGGAGTTGAATGATGCCAAAGGATAAGGCCAAGGATCGGATCGATATGCCGGAGAGCGAGACAGCCGCAGCGCGCGTCGGTATCGAGCGCGCGGACGCGATTCGGCTGATTCGGCTGATCGAAGAATTGGAGCGGCTGGCATGCAGGCAGGCATTCAATTCCGGCGTCAAGGCGTGCTTGCATCTGAGCGCGGGTCTGCCGGTGAAGCTGCGGGATGCGTTAGGGGTTCGGTAGGTTGCCCATGCCGATCCGGCCCGAGCTGCTACATTTCTACCGAGGCCCGCAATGGCAACACACGCGCCGCCCGATCCTGGAGCGGGCCGGTTACCGCTGCGAGCTTTGCAAGGTGCCGCAATACAAGACCGTGCGGAGATTTCACGGGAGCTGGCTCGACGCGGACAAACTGCGATGGCGCGACGACCGCGGGAACCTCATCGAAGCCAAAGCGCCGCCGCCCTACTCCGAGACGCACTGGGTAAAGATCGTCCTGCACGTCTGCCACGTCAACCATATTTCGGGAGACGACCGGGACGAGAACTTACTGTGTCTGTGTCAATGGCATCACCTCGAATTCGACCAAGCGAAGCATCGGGAGACCCGCTCGGCGAGGAAGGATCTGGCGAGACCGTTGCTGCTGGAGGCTAACGCATGATGCGAAGGATCGGTTCATCGCCGTCAGGAGAGTTGCCGCGCCGGCGCGCGCGAGCGTTTCGGCTTCGGCGGGTGGCCTTTCCAGCGCGCCTTGCCTCCGAGCGAACGGATGCGCGCGGCTTCGTCAGGATCCATGGTTGCCAGACCCTTGGGCACCAGCGCCTTTCCGCCCTTCCGCCCCGCCTCCCGCACCGACATGCTCCCCGGTTCACTTTTCGCCATCGAAAAATAGTATAGCAGAAATAGCTAGCTGCTATTGACAAGAGCTAGTGCTTATTGCTATAATTTTTACATGGAACACACAACGACCCTACCCAAGCAGATGCTAACGCCCGCAGAGATCACTGTCCCGATGGCGGGAATCATGGATCACGGCTTGACCTTGGTCCACGAAATGGGGGGTGCGCCCCGGAACTACCTGCATGAGGTGAGCATCCAGCGACACGAGCAGGACGCGATCCGCTACCTGCAAAGCGCCGGCTACGCGCAACGCTGCGGATGGGTTAAAGAAGGCAAAGAGTTCTGGACGTACTGCAAGCCCTTCCCGCTCACAGTAGCGGCCTGGGAGGCCAAATAGCATGCGCCTCTACGACCTCGATCGACACCGCATGGAAACCGACCCCGAGATGGCCCTCCGCGAAGCCCGCGAGTGGGAGCAGTGCCGCGAGGCCGACGACGCCATGGAAGCGCAGCGCCAGCCCGGTTTCTGGCGCGCCGACGAGCTGCCGGCCGTGCCGCACACCGATCTGATGGCGGGCGACGAAGCGCGCGACCTGGGACGCAATTACTGGAGCCCGCGCTATGCCCGCAAGCCGGTAGCGGCCGAGCGCGCGGTCACGGTAGAGCCTGCTGCGGAGGTGGCGTGATGGGCCTAACCGCGCACCAGAACCAGGCACAGGCGAACTTGGCGGTATTCGGCTTTACCGGCATCTGGAGCACGTACCGGGGAGGCCCGCTGAATCTGCCGGCCGCATTGCACCTTCGGGTAGAGACGCGGGGCAAGCGGAAACAGAGTGTCTTGATCGAATTCGACGATCCGGAAAGCTGTCATGGCGCGCGAATGCTCGGAGAGTTTTACAACTCCGGATTCGACGTGCAGGCATTCGCGGCTGTGCTGGCCGCGGCCGATATCGCGCATGCTAGAAAATTCCTGGCCGAGTGCAAAGAGACTCGCCCGGACGATGCGGATTATTGCGATGAGGCCTTGGATGCTATCGATAAGGGAGAAGTAGCCAGCACGTCCACCGCAGTGCCGCCATCCCCTCGGAGGGAAGTAATCCGTGCCAAAGAGTAAGTCCGATATGTCGAATCATCCGAATCCCTTGCCCTGCGGTTGTGGAGCAGTCGGCACGCCAGACATGGACACACTCGGCACCAAGATGGAATATCGGAATATCCATGTGCGGCTTTGTCCGCTGCACGCCGCCGCGCCGGAACTGTACCAGGCGCTGGTTGGAGTGATGCAACTCATCGCAGACGGGAAGTTAATCCGCCGCACTTCCGATGATCCCGATCCCGATTGGGCGATGCGGCAACTCCCGTTCGTCCTGGCGCTGGGAGCGGCCGAGGCCGCGCTCGCCAAGGCGCGGGGTGATGCCTCCAGCACGTCCAGCGAAGCGCCGCCGGTTGCCTGATGCCGAGAATGCCGAACTTACCCGAGCTGGAGGCCATCGCGCGGCTCTTCGAGATCGCGAAGAGCGATACCGGGCAATCGCGCCGCGTCGCCAACTTTTTGCTGGCCTGGAACAACGCCGGCGCCAACGGCGGATGGGACCCCGCCGACCTCTGGAACCTGGACCACGAGATCGCCGACGATATCGTGACGGTGGTGCGGCTGATCCGGGAGTTGCCCCGCGGCAAGTATCCGAACGATTGCGGATTTGCGCCGGAAATCGCGCGCGTCTGGGAGTTCTGGCGCGGCAAGCGGAAGAGGAGCCGAACCGATGCGAAGAACGCTTAAACGGTGCCCCGGATGCGGGGCGAAAAATACTGCGCGCCCAGCCCATAAGGTCTGTGACAATTGCACCGATGCAATTCGAAAGTGGAGCGAGCATCTCGCTACGGCGAACGCAATCCGGGAGCATTCCACAGTCAAGCTGAAGGGGGCCTACCACTGGTACCCGATGTTTTATTTCGGCGGCCCGCACGCTCGCATCGATGGCTTCGACGCAGTGAGAACGGAACTGGCTCAACTGTTCGAAGAGGCAGGGACGCGCGCATGTGTCGAGATTTTCGACTGGAAAGACACGCCTTTCGAGCAACGCGAGAACTCCCAGGATTTGTATGCTCGTCCGGATGTACGACACCCCAAGAAAAAGGGCGAAGCGTATGGCGAGCGCGCCGAATACCCAACCAGCGAAGGGGGACCGAGCTATCACGACCAATACGGCAAAATCGACGCGCGCATGCTGGAATTGCTTCGCCTCCTTTGGGACCGCACCGCGCGCTTCGCGGAGATGTCTTATATCGGCGGACTCCAGGACGGCCGGAATCTCCTGTTGCAGCTTTCGTCGGGCCAACTCTCTACCGGGGACTTGGACAAACAGGATTTGCGGATCGCGCGAAAGCGCCAGAATGCCGCATTCTTGCAGCGCAAGCTGGCGCAGCCGCAAGGTTCTACCCGCATGCCCTTGCCGGAGAAACCATAGGAGAGACAGATGCCTTGGTGCGACAAAGAAAAAGAAGGCACCGGATGACCAAACCGAAGCCCATGCCTCTGTTCCTGGCTCTTCAGGTCGCGGATTTCGCCAGTACCTTAACCGCGCTGGCGCTGGGAGGGTCGGAGCAGAATCCGCTGGTCTCGCATCTGATGGGGTTCGGGCCGATTTCAGGATTGCTCTTATCCAAGCTGCTCGTCGTGTTGCTGGCCGCGATGGCCGTCCAGGCGCAGCGATCCCGGAGCGTGCGCGTCGCCAACGTCGCATTCGCGGGCGTGGTGGTTTGGAATTGCTTCATCGTTGCAAGGTTGATCCG
>WNFC01015045.1_pt1 | contig 13768 bp, 11 predicted proteins | sample 5400541 | NCBI WGS metagenome assembly WNFC01 (sample SAMN13153342, study PRJNA577476) | soil metagenome | isolation source: 120 cm saprolite under Douglas fir tree site 2 hole 2 replicate 1 | place: USA:California | collected 2015-04-18
CGCCACGTGCAGCGAAGCCGCCTCGATGTGTCCGGCGGTGTCGAGCATTGCTTCCACGACGACGGTACCTGCAGCACCGAGCTGCGCCATCTCGGGAGGGAAGCGGATCGGCGGGTGTGACACGAGCACCGGCTGCGCGTCTACGGCACCGCTTGCCGCGGGAAGCTCCATCGAGGACCCGTGCCTGGCCCGACCCCGACCCAGGCGGACCGAATCCGCGAGCCGGCGCAGGAATGGCGCGAGGTCGACGCCCTGCCGCATGAGGTCGCCGTAGAGCCGCAGCCCGTCGGTGAAATCCTGCCTTGCCAGACTGTCCCGCCCTCTCGCCGACCAGGCTAGACCCCGCGTCAAGAGCGCGTAGACGCGCTCGCCGTCCCTTGGCTGCGTGGCGCTGTCGAGCGCGACGCGCAGCAAGGACAACGCGCTGTCCGCTTGACCAGCGGCCAGCCGATTGCGGGCCGCGGTCACGAGCTCGGTGGGATTGGGTAGTGGCGGGGGCGAGAGTTGGATCGATAGCCCGACGAGCGTCCGCACGGCTTGACCGCGAAGGCGACCTGGCGTGTACAGGGACGCTAGCACCATGCGCTTGAGGGGCTCGATGAGTCCTGAGTCCGGGGTCTGCTGGACTTGCACTGAACCTGGCTCAACGCGCCCGAGGGTATCGACCACCACGGACACCAGGGCCGTCCCGGTAGCGCGAGCGCGCGGGAAGTGCGGCGGGTATTCCACCGGTGGCCCTGATACGCGGCGCGGTTTCTCGTCGACACCGTTGGCGAGGTAGACACCCCAGCCCTTCGTCACCGTCCGCCGCTCCGCCTCGAAAATCTCCCCGAGATGGGGATCCAGCTGCGACAGAAGGGGGAGGCTGATGCTCGGGGCTATCGCGAGCGCTTGACGGAACGCTGCGCGGGTGAGGCTGTCGTTCCCTCTGTAGAACTCCAAGATCGCGCGTAAAACGAACGCGTTCAGGCTGTCATCTTGAGTGGGGTGAGCAGTGGTATCGAGGGCGGTCCGCAGAAGCACAGCAGCGCTGTCGAGGTGACCTGCAGAGAGCTGCGTGCGCGCGCCGGTGATGAGGTCGGAGGCGTGGGACTGTGCCGACAGGCTCGAGAGGGCCGCGGGGAACGCGAGTAGCCTGATGATGAAGCGCCGCAGGCTCAGCATGAGGCAATGCTGGGGGCGTTTCGGAGGATCGTCAAGCGCGCCAAAATAGCAACAGTGTGACGACATTATGGTGACAGACGCCATATGACACATGCTGTTATGAATTACTTGACTTTCGGCCTTTCTTCGGGCACGTTCTCTCTCCCAGAGCCCACGGCAGTCCATGGACCGCGTCATCCTGTACGTCAATCCGCTCACATTCCCGATCGCGGTCGAGCGTCGGATACTAGCCCGCCTCGCAGGCCGCCCGGTGGCGCTCGCGCCGGGGGGCACTGACCGGGCGATCGTGTGGTCTGCCTCCCCCGAGGCGGCGTGCTCGGGGATTACGGTGGGGATGCCGGTCTACCAGGCCCTGCGCTGCTGTCCCGATCTGGTGCTGCTGCCGCCGCGCCTGTCGCTCTACCGCCGTGCCGCCGCCGCGCTCGAGCGGATCCTGCGACCCTACGTGCCCATCATCGAGCCGCATACCCTCGGCCACGCCTACGGTGACCTCACCGGCACGCGCAAGCTGTTCGGGCCGGCGCTCGACGTGGCGGCGCGGGTGCGGCGCGAGATCTGGGGCCGGCTGGGGCTCCCCGTCACCGTTGGGCTCGCGGGCAACAAGGTTGTGAGCGAGGTAGCGGCGCACATGCTGAAGCCCGAGCCGGTGGTGGACGTGCGGGCGGGGGAGGAGCCGGCGTTCCTGGCGCCGCACCCGCTCGCGGCGCTCCCGGGCGTGGACGCGCGGGTTCGTGACCAGCTGGCTCGCTACAACGTGGCGCGCATCGGTGCGCTCGCCATCCTCACCCGCGTCCAGGTCGAGGGAGTGCTCGGCCGCCGCGGCGCCGTATTGCATGCGCGTGCCAACGGGATCGACCCGCGCCCGGTGCTGCCTCCGGCGCTGCGCGAGACGCTGCGGGCCGAGCGCACCCTGGGCGCGGAGACCAACGACCGTGACGTGCTCGCCGCCCAACTGCGGGCCCTCGCCGAGCAGTTGGGTCGGGGGCTGCGCTCGCGCGGTGTCACCGCCGACGCGCTCACGCTGCGAGTCCGGTACGCCGACCACCGCGACGCCGAGGGCGCCGTGCCGCTCGCGCCCGCCACCGACCTCGACGTCGAGCTCACCATGGCGGCGCGACGGCTCGCGGACCGGATCGTCGCGCGTCGGATTGCCCTCACCGCGGTGGGGCTTGTCGCGACCCTCGGTGCAGGGTTCGACGTCCAGCTCTCGCTGTTCGATGCACCGCCTCCGGCGGTGCGACGTCGGGATCTGAACGGCGCGATCGACCGCGTGCGACGGCGGTACGGGACACAGAGCATCGGGTATGCGCTCGGCTGACGGTTCCCCTGGACTGCAGTCCGGGCTCGGCGCAACGGGCGCGCCGCGGCTGTAGCTGACGGATCATGTTCGTCCATCTGCACGTCCACTCCGCGTACTCCCTCCTCAACGGCGGTGCGGGCGCGTCGTCGCTCGAGGCGCTGGCCGAAGCCGCGCTTGAGCGCGGCATGTCGACGCTCGCGCTCACCGACGTGAACGGCGTTTACGGAGCGATGGATTTCCGCCGCGTGGCGGAAGCCTACGGCCTGCGGCCCGTCTACGGTGTGTCGCTCGAGACGGCGACCGAGCGCGCGGTGCTGTTGCCGCTCGACGCGGTGGGGTGGGCGAGCTTGTGCCGCGCCGTCACCGCGAGACACAACGACGCACACTTCGTGCTCCGTCATCAGCTGTCGGTCGACCGTGGCGGCCTTGCCGTTTTGAGCAGTGACACCGCGTTGCTCGACGCCGTGGCGCGCGAGTCGGGCACCGAGCAGCTCTATGTCGAGCTGGTCCCGGGGCGCGGGCGGGAGGCTGCCCAGGCGTTCGCGCGGCGTCACGGGGTGCCGCCGGTCGTCACGAATGCCGTGTGGTTCGCCCATCCGCAGGACCACGCGCGCCATCGGCTGCTCGCGGCCATCGCCCGCAACGCGACGCTCACGACTCTGCCTGCTGGCGCCCTCGCGCCGCGGGACGCCTGGCTGAAGCCGGGGCCCGAGATGGCGCGACTGTTCCCCGATTGCGCCGCGGCGCTGCGCAACGCCGTGGAATTGGCTGAGCGCTGCGGCGGCGGCCCGCCCGCTGGTCGGGTGATCCTGCCCGCATTCGCCGGCGCGGACGCCCTCGCCAAGTTGCGCGAGCTCACGGTGCTGGGCGCGCGCTGGCGCTATGGTGCCGAGATACTGTCGCCAGTGGTCCACGAGCGGATCGAGCACGAGCTGGCCATCATCGCGACGAAGCACTACGCCGACTACTTCCTAGTGGTCTGGGACGTCGTCACGCACGCGCCGACGCACTGCGGCCGGGGCAGTGTCGCCAACTCGATCGTGAGCTACTGCCTCGGGCTCACGCACGTGGACCCGCTCGCGCAGGGACTGGTGTTCGAGCGCTTCCTCAACCCGGGCCGCCGCGACCCTCCCGACGCCGACCTCGACTTTCCCTGGGACGAGCGCGACCGGGCGTTGGAGTACGTGTTCCGGAAGTACGGCGCCGCCCGCGCTGCGATGGTGGCGAACCACGTCACGTTCCAGCGCAAGGCGGCACTGCGGGAGGTCGCCAAGGTCTACGGTCGCCCCGCGACGGAGATCGCGGCGGTGACCAAGCGGCTGCCGTGGGCGGACGGCGGCCCGCTGCCTGCGCTGCTCGCGACGCACCCGAACTTTCGATCGCTGGCGCTGGGCGGCTCCTGGCCGGAGATCGCCTCGCTCGCCGAATCGCTCGTGGGGTTGCCGCGCAACCTCTCCCTGCACCCCGGGGGCGTCGTGATCGTCCCCGACGCGCTCACCAACTACGTGCCGGTCGAGCCGGCCGCCAAGCGGATCGAGGCGACCGACGGTCAGCAAGGGGGGACGCTGCCGGTCCCCACGATCCAGTTCGAGAAGGACGGCACGGAGGACGCGGGGCTCGTCAAGATCGACCTCCTGGGCAACCGCTCGCTCGCGGTGATCCGCGACGCGATCGCCGCGGTGGGCGAGCACGAGGGAGTGACGATCGACTACACGACCTGTGATCCGGAGGCCGACGAGCTGACGCGGGCGGTGTTTCGAACGGGGAACACGATGGGCGTGTTCTACACCGAGTCGCCCGCCTCGCGCCTGCTGTGTCAGAAGAGCCGGGCCGACACCTTCGACCTGCTGGTGCTCAACACGAGCATCATCCGTCCCGCCTCGAACCGCTACATCAACACCTACCTAGCGCGGCTGCACGGCGCGCCGTACGAGCCGCCGCACCCGGTGCTGCGCGACGTGCTGGCCGAGACCTTCGGCGTGATGGTCTACCAGGAGGACGTCGTGAACGTGTGTGTGGCACTCGGGGGGATGGACGTGGCCGAGGCGGACGGGGTGCGCAAAGCCCTGACGAAGAAGCGCCCGATGAAGGAATTGCGGAGCTATGAGGCGCAGTTCCGCGCCGGCGCCGCGGCGCGCGGCGTGGACGCGAAAGTAGTCGACGAGGTGTGGGACATGATCCTTTCCTTCTCAGGCTACAGCTTCTGCAAAGGGCACTCGGCCTCCTACATCCAGGTGGCGCTGCAGTCGGCGTACCTGCGCGCGCACTACCCCGCCGAGTTCATTGCGGGGGTGCTCTCGAACGAAGGGGGCTACTACGCGCCGTTCGCCTACATCGCCGAAGCGCGGCGCATGGGCCTCGCGATCCTGCCACCCGACGTGAATGACAGCGAGGCGCACTATACCGGTCGGGGGCGTGCGCTGCGCATCGGGCTACAGGCGCTGAAAGGGCTCACCGCGGATGCTCTGGCGCGGCTCGTCACGGAGCGCCGGAGGGGTGGGGCGTACGCCTCGCTCGAGGAGCTGCGGTGGCGCGCGGGACTAACGCCCGGGGACTTGCGGGTGCTGATCCAGGCCGGGGCGTGCGACGGCATCGCGCGCGGCTGCACGCGCCCACAACTGATGTGGCTGGTGGACGCCGCCCACGGGGAGGNNNGGGGGGGAGGGGGGGAGAGGGGGAGGAGGGGGAGGAGGGGGCCGCCTCGGAGTCAGCCGCTTCCAAGGAGCGCTCGACCTCTCCGACACGGCCCCGCTCCCACCGCTCGCCGAGTACGACGCCGATCGGCAGCTGCGGGACGAGTACGCCGTGCTGGGCTACCTCGCATCGCGCCACCCGATGGACTTGTTCGCCGACACCCTGCGGGCCGTCCATCCGGTGCCCGCGCCGCGCCTGCGCGATCACGTGGGGAAGCTCGTCACCTGCGCGGGGATGCTCACCACGGCTAAGCCGGTGCACACCATCCGCGATGAGCCGATGGAGTTCGTCACCTTCGATGACGGCGCCGGGCTGCTCGAGACGGTGATCTTCCCCGACGTGTACCGCCGGGTGGTGCCGCTGCTATTCGGCGCGGGACCCTACCTCCTCCGGGGGCGGGTGGAGGAGTCCTACGGCGCGATCACGCTGACCATCACGGGGCTGGAGCGGCTGGAGCGTTACGCCGACCACGCGCCCCGCACCCCCCACACCCCCGACACCCTCCACACCCCCCCCACCCGCTTGCCCCCTCACCGCATTGCGGACGGGGGGAGCGCGGGTGAGGTTGACGCATGAGCCAGGCGGACAAGGCCGCCCTGTTCCGCCGCCTGCATCAGGGGCCCGGGATCCTCGTCCTTCCCAACGTCTGGGACGTGGCGAGCGCGAGGATCGTGGAGCAGGCGGGGTTCCCCGCCATCGCGACGAGCAGCGCGGGGGTCGCCTTTGCGCTGGGGTACCCCGACGGGGAGCGGATCTCGCGCGACGAAATGACGTCCGTGGTCGCCCGCATCGTGGCGCACGTCGGCGTGCCGGTCACAGCGGACATGGAAGCCGGTTACGGCCGGGGCCCTGAGGATGCGGCTGCCACGGTGCGCGCGGTGATCGCGGCGGGGGCGGTGGGGATGAATTTCGAGGACTCACCGGGCGAGGGGGGGGGCGGCGAGCCGCTGGTCCCCGAGGCTCTCCAGGTCGAGCGTGTGCGTGCCGCCCGGGAAGCTGCGAACGCGACCGGCGTCCCCTTCGTCTTGAACGCGCGCACCGACGTCTTCCTCGAGCAAGTGGGCGAGCTGGCGGGCCGGTTGGCGCACGCCGTGCGGCGACTCAACGCCTACCGGAGCGCGGGAGCAGATTGCCTGTTCGCGCCCGGAGTCAGCGACCCCGCGGCGATCGCGATGCTGGTCAAGGAAGTGCACGGCCCTCTGAACGTGCTGGCGGTGGCGGCCTCGCCGCCCATCCGGGAACTGGAGCGGCTCGGCGTCGCGCGCGTCAGCTTGGGGTCGGGTCCGATGCGCGCGGGGCTCACGGTGCTGCGGCGCCTCGCCGAGGAGCTGCGCACCGCGGGCACGTATGGTGTGCTGGCGGGCGCGATCCCGCACGCCGAGTTGAACCGACTGCTCGACCAATGAGTCGGCGCGGGCAGCCCTCGCTCTTCGATGACCGGGACGCGCTACCGGCACCGCAGCCGGAGCTGGTGGAGCTCGCGCGGGGCCTCCCGCCCACCATCCGCTTCGGCACCTCGACGTGGACCTACGACGGGTGGGCGGGCGACGTCTATCACCGGGACTACCGGGGGCCGCAACCGGCGCAGCGGCTCGAGGAGTACTCGCGCTACCCGCTCTTCGGGACGGTGGGGATCGATAGCGCGTTCTACGAGCCGCCCACCGAAGACACGTTGCGGGCCTACGCCCAGGCGCTGCCGCCCGCCTTTCCATGCGTCAGCAAAGTGTGGGACCGCATCACGGCGCGGCGGTTCAACCAGGACCGCCGCTGGGGGGAGCTCGCCGGGAAGCTCAACCCCGACTTTCTGAACGCCGATCTATTCAAGGACGCGGTGCTGCTGCCGTACGCGCGCGCGTTCCGCGACCACGCCAGGTGTTTCGTATTCGAGTTTCAGGCGATGCACGGCCGCGACCTGCCGGACCCGGAGCGTTGGGCCGAGCAGCTCGACGACTTTTTGGGGCAGCTGCCGCAGGACTTCGGCTACGGGGTGGAGCTACGCAACCCGGAGCTGTTGCACGAGCTGCACGGTGAGGCGTTACGGCGTAACGCTGTCACTCACGTGTTCAACTCGTGGGCCGAGATGCCGTCGATCGGAATGCAGCTGGACCTGCCGTGGACCTTCCCGGCGGGCTTCACCGTCGCCCGCGCGCTGCTCAAACCGGGCCGCCCGTACGCCGAGGCGGTGCGGCTGTTCGAGCCTTACGACCGCATCCGCGAGCCGCAACCGGCGCTACGAGGCGATCTGCTGCGCCTTATGGCGGAGGCGGTACGGCGTCGGATCGAGGCGTTGATCGTGGTGAATAATCGGGCGGAGGGGAATGCGCCGGGGACGATTCGCGCCGTGATGGAGCAGTGGCGAAGAGGTCACTCTGCACCGGCGGCAACCGCTTCTCGTAGCGATCCACCATCCCGCGGTTGACCGGGAATCCGTGCTCGAGCTGCAGCCGCCGCACCCGGCGCTGCAGGGCGCGAGCGTAGGCTCGCGGTGCAGCGCCCTGGCTCGCGAACGCGGTCCGGTAGCGCTCCGCGAGCGCGGGAAACCGCTCTTCGAGCACCGGCAAAAAGCGATCTCGCACCGCTGGATACAGCCGCAAGGGGCTCGCGTAGACGAAACGGGCCCCCGCCTCCCGGGCCGCCCGGAAGAGCGCTTCCAAGTGCCGACGGTCGTCGGTGACGCCCGGGAGGACAGGGGCGACGATCAGCCCGACGTTGAGCCCCGCCGCGGCGAGCTTCGCGACCGCCCGCAGCCGCACGGCCGGGGTCGGGGAGCGGACCTCGAACGCCCTGATCAAGTCCACGTCCACGGTGATCAACGAAATGAGGATCTCGAGGTCGTTGCGCTCGGCGAGTCGCCGGAACACATCCGCGTCCCGTGCCACCAGGGGACTCTTGGTGATCACGCCGACCGACAGGCCCTCGTATCGGGCTAGCCGCTCGAGCACCGCGCGGGTGAGCTTGAAATCGCGCTCGGCGGGCTGGTAGGGGTCGGTCGCCGTTCCGATGACCACACTGTCGGATGGTCGGACAGTCGGACTGTTGGACCGGAAGAACTTGCGCAGGTCTCGGTCCAGGGCTGCGAGAATCCCTTCTTTCACGAAGATGCGCTTCTCAAACGCCTCCCAGCCGTGCTCGCCGCGGAAGTCGCTGAGCTCGGCGTCGTCGAGCTTGCCGGCGTCGTGTGCCCGCTCGACCACGTAGCGGTGCGCGTAGCGCGCGTAGCAGTAGGTGCACCCGAACTCGCAGCCGACGTATGGGTTGAGCGACCAGAAATCCATCCCGGTCTGTGCGGGAGGGTTGAGCACGGAGCGCGGCGGGAGCGACACGAATCGCGTGCCACGCATCCGCTCGTCGAGCACCGCGTCGGACAGTCGGACGCTCGGACGCTCGGACGGCGGGAGCGGTAGCAGGCCTTGGCGGTCCGTCACCCGCACCTCGACCAGCCGCACTGTTGGCACACGAGACAGCCGGACTGCGGCGCCACGGGCGTGCGGCAGTCAGGGCAGAGGAGAACGGGCGCGGTCGGACCCGGTGACGGTTCGGTGGCTGGCAATTCGGACACGGGTTCCATGAACCCGAATATACACCGAAGATCAGGTCTCGCAATATTCTCCAACTCGATGTGCCACAATGACTAACTGCGTTAGGTGGGAGCGACCACCCGGCGCCAGAAAAAGTAGACCGGTACGCCCAGCAGGACCAGGACGAGGCCCAGCACACTGTAGGTCCGGGTGACGTGGTTCACGAGCAAGTCGATCGCGATGAGGCCCGTCGCCGCCACGTACAAGCCGGGAACCCAGGGGTAGCCCACGGATTTCACCAGGCGCTCCGCAGTGGGACGCCGAACGCGCAGGGCGAACAGCCCGAGGGCAGTGAGCAGGTAGAACAGCAGCGCAGCGAAGATGACGAAGTTGAGCAGCTGAGAATACGTGCCCGACAGGCAGAGCGCGCACGTCCAGGCTGCCTGGACGACGAGCGCCACGGACGGCGTCTTGTAGCGCGGATGCAGGATCCCGGCCGTCTTGAAAAACAGGTTGTCGCGCGCCATGGCGTAGTAGACGCGCGCCCCGGAAAGGATGAGCCCGTTGTTGCACCCGAAGGTGGAGATCATGATCGCGACCGCCATGATGTCCAGCCCCGCGTTGCCGAAGATGGCCTGAAGCGCCGCGGTGCCGACGCGGTCTTGGGGCGCGTGGGCGATCGCGTCGGCCGGCAAGACGCTCAGGTAGGAGACGTTGGCGAGGAGATAGAGGGCTGTGACGGTGAGCACGCCGGCGGCCATCGCGAACGGCAGGTCCCGTTGCGGGTTCTTGAGCTCGCTCCCCGCGAAGCCGACGTTGTTCCACGCGTCCATCGAGAACAACGAGCCCACCGTCGCCGCGCCGATTACGGGGAGCAGCGCCAGGGTCACACCCCCGACGGGCCAGAAGTCCGGGCCGAAGTTGGCGGCGACCGCGGCGGCGTTCCGGCCGATCGAGATCCCGAGCACGATCAAGCCGGCCAGCGCGGCGGTCTTGATCGCCGTGAGCGATGTCTGAATAATCGCGGCGGTGCGGACGCCCCGTACGTTGATCCACGTCAGGACCACGATCGACAGGATGGCGAACAGGCGCTGCGGCGAGAAGCCGACCTGAATCGGGCCGATCGGCTGGGGCAGGGTGACCAGGGTGCCGAGGCCGGGCCACAGGTCCGGGCTGAGGGCCGGCACGAGCACGGAGGTGAACCGCGCGAACGCAACGGCGACCGCCGCGATCGTGCCGGTCTGGATCACGACGAACAGCGTCCACCCGTAGAGGTAGCCGAACAGCGGCGAGATGCCTTCCCGCAGGTAGACGTACTGGCCGCCGGCATTGGGGAACATGGCCGCGAGCTCCCCGTAGCTCAGAGCGCCCATCAGCGTCACGATGCCCGACAGGGCCCATACCACCAGCAGCAAGCCAGGCGCGTGCACCTCTCTCAGGATTTCGGCCGAGACGATGAAAATGCCGGAGCCGATCATCGAGCCGACGACGAGGGCGGTCGCGTCGAGCCGCGAGATGGCCTTGACGAACTCGGCCCGGCCGGGCGGGGGGGGGGTGGGCTGTTGCGCGGTCGCCATGCGGGTCCTCGGACGAGAGAGGGAACGGAGCCCGGATAACCTAGTGAGTCCCCACGGGGCCCGCTATCTTTTCGCCCCGACGAACGCCCTTTCGCGAGGTACGCCGTGCGCCTGTTACCGCGTGACGAAGAGTTCTTCGATTTGTTCGTCCAGGTCGCTGATCGCAACAAAGAGGCGGCCCAGTTGCTGCGCGACCTGTTCGATGTCGCCCCGGAGCGGCGTACGCCGATCGTGGAGCGGATCAAGCGGCTGGAGCACGAGGCCGATCAGGTGACCCACGAGGTGGTGAACCGCCTCGACCGCACCTTCATCACGCCGCTCGACCGCGAGGACATCCACCAGCTGGCCTCTGACCTGGACGACGTGATGGACGTGATGGACGGGACCGCGCGCCGGGCGCAGATCTTCCACCTCGGCGTCGCGCCCGCCGGTGTCCGGCAGCTGACGGAGGTGATCCAGCGGATGGTGACGGTGCTGGCCGAGGGCGTGGGGCGCCTCAAGCAGGGCGACGACGTCATGAAGTACTGCGTCGAGGCCAAGAAGCTCGAGGAGGAAGGGGACGCGATCTACAACGAAGTGCTGGGCCAGCTGTTCGAGCGCGAGAAGGACGCGCTCGAGGTGATCAAGTGGAAGGAGATCTACGACAACCTCGAGCGGACCCTCGACGAGGCCGAGGACGTCGCAAACGTGCTGGAGTCGATCACCCTCAAGCACGGCTGATGTCGGCGACCGTCTGGTTCGTACTCGCGATCCTCGCGGTCGCGCTCACCTTCGACTTCATCAACGGCTTCCACGACGCCGCGAACTCCATCGCCACCGTAGTCTCGACCCGCGTGCTATCGCCCGGGATCGCCGTGTTGTGGGCGGCGTTCTTCAACTTCGTGGCGGCCTTCGGGCTCGGCACGGCGGTGGCGAAGACCATCGGGGGGGGGCTGATCGACCTCGCGATCGTCGATCCCGTCGTGGTCCTGTGCGGGCTGTTCGGGGCGATCGTGTGGGATCTGATCACCTGGTGGCAAGGCCTGCCGACGTCCTCGTCGCACGCGCTCATCGGTGGCTACGCCGGGGCCGCCGTCGCCAAGGCGGGCTTCGCGGCGATCATCGCCAAGGGATGGATCAAGACCCTCGTCTTCATCGTGGTCGCGCCGCTGATGGGGCTGGCGCTCGCGCTGCTCCTCACCGTCGCCCTGTCGTGGGCGCTGCGGCGCTCGCTGCCCCGGAAAGTGGACCGCACGTTCCGGGTGCTGCAGCTCTTCTCCGCCGCAGCCTACTCCCTGGGCCACGGCACCAATGACGCTCAGAAGACCATGGGCATCATCGTCGGCCTGCTCGTAGCCGCGCAGGCGGCCTTCGTCGGCTTTCCGGTCCGGGCGCTGCACCTGACCACGACCAGCGTGATTCCGTGGTGGGTCATCATCAGCGCGCACGCGGCCATCGCCCTGGGGACGATGGCGGGCGGTTGGCGGATTGTCCGCACGATGGGGCAGCGCATCACCAAACTGAAGCCGTTCGGGGGGTTCTGCGCCGAGACGAGCGGGGCGATCACGCTGTTCATCGCGTCGCACTTCGGGATCCCGGTGAGTACGACGCACACGATTACCGGCGCGATCGCGGGGGTGGGCGCCTCACAGCGGCTCTCGGCCGTCCGCTGGGGCGTGGCGGGGCGGATCGTGTGGGCGTGGTTACTGACGATCCCGGCCGCCGCGTTTGTCGCGGCGTTGAGCTACATCCTCCTCCGCGCCCTCCGGCCCTGAGAGCATGGCCAGGTCGATCATCTTCACCCCAGCCACGTACTCCGTCGTCGGGGATTGCGTCAGCTTGGTCAGCTTGTCCACGCTGTCCCGGATGCGGCGCGTCATGAGCATCATGTTGTGCAACGACTCGAGATCCTCCGGGTTTGTCACGCCGCCGTGCTGCTCGAGCATCTGCCCTTCGGCCATGATCGTGGCGAGCGCGTTGTTGACTTCGTGGCGGATGGTGATGGCCACCTGGCCGATGACCGCGATGCGCTCGCCTTGAATGGCGCGCCCATAGTACTCGTGCAGCTGCTCCGATAGCCAGCCCACCGAGATGGCGATCGCCCCGTAAGCGGCGTAGATCGGCACCGTGATGCGCCAGTCCTCTGCGTCGAGGTCCCAGGCTACGAGGAGCTGGACGACGGTGAACAGCACAGTCCCCATGGCGAGTCCCGCAACGGCGCCGCGCAGACCGTAGGTGAGCGATAACATGTAAGCTGGCACGAGGGTGACGAGCCAAATGAGATCGCGGTAGGGGACATCCTCGCCCGGGATGAGGGCGAGCACGAGGCTGGGGGCGAGGTAGGCGGCAGCGCAGTAGAGCCACCAGCGCTTGGGCAGCGGCGGGCGATGCGCGAGGGGGGTGAACCCGAGGAAATCGACAAGGCGGTAGCGCACTATAGACCCAATGCCTCCACGACCGCCTGGGCGATCGCCGCGTCCTGTACGCCAACGCCCGTCAGGTCAGCCACGGTAATCTCGTCCGCCGTCTCCCGGCCCGGGAGGCGCCCCGCGGCGAGGTCCCCCAACTCCGCGTACACCCTCGCCTTCGTCACGGCCCCCCCCCCGGTGGCCAGGGCGTGGTGCAAGTTGCCGTAGCGCTCGGCCTGGACCAGTCGGTCGACGACGAGCTTGTCGGCGCGCGCGAGCAGCGCCGGCTCCAGCTCCACCTTCTCGGGACTGCCAGTGCCGGCGGAGGTAATGTGCGTGCCCGGCGCCACCCACGCAGACTTGACGACAGGCGTCGCGCTGGCGGTGCAGGTGACGATGAGACGGTGGCGTCGCACTTCGGGCTCGAGCGTCCTGACCACGCCCACGGGGACTACGGCGGCCATCTCCTTGGCGAGCGCTTCGGCCCGCGCCGGCGTGCGGTTCCAGATCGTGAGGCGCTCGATCGGCCGCTCGGCCACAATGGCGCGTGCCGCGAGTCGGCCGAGAGCGCCGGCGCCGACCAGTAGCGCCTCGCGGGCGTCGCGCGGAGCGAGGTACCGGAGCGTGAGGGCGATCGCCGCGGCGGTACGCAAGTCGGTGAGGTAGCCGTGCTCTTCGAGCAGCACGTCGGGGACACCGGTTTCCGCGTCGAGCAGGAGGAAGAGCCCGTCACCCGATGGCAGGCCCCGCTCGCGGTTGCGGTAGAACCCGGTCGCGACCTTGAGCACGATGTGGCGAGCGCCACGGACGCGCGCCCCCTTCACATGCACTTCGGCGGGGATCTCGGGGAGCTCGAAGACCAGCGGCTCGGGGATCGTGGCCTCGCCGTTGCCCAGGGCCCGGAAGCCCCGCTCCACGGCGGCGACCGCGCTCGCCATGGTGACCCGGTCGCGGATCTCGCCCAGCGGGACGACCCGCATCGTGCTCAGTCCGTAAACAGGCGCTTCAGGCCAGTCTCGGTCTCGGCGAGCGCCGCCTGCAGCTCCGAGAGCTCGTTGCCGTATCCGAAGCGGATGTGTTGCGGCAAGCCGAAATGCTCGCCCGGGACGAGCAGCACGCTGTGCTGGG
>WNFC01015084.1_pt1 | contig 13767 bp, 13 predicted proteins | sample 5400541 | NCBI WGS metagenome assembly WNFC01 (sample SAMN13153342, study PRJNA577476) | soil metagenome | isolation source: 120 cm saprolite under Douglas fir tree site 2 hole 2 replicate 1 | place: USA:California | collected 2015-04-18
CCATCGAGATGGGCGACAGCCTGGTCGTGCCGTACAAGCGGCGAAGCGTGCTCGTCGAAGGCGCAGTCTTCCGGCCAAACGTATACCCGTTCAACCCGAAGTTCAACGCACGCGACTATGTCGCCGGTGCCGGCGGCGAGACACGGTTTGCCCAGGCCCTCGACAACGCCAAGCTGATCACCCCGACAGGCAAGGAGATGGCCTTCTCCGACCAGCTCAAGGTGAACCCCGGCGATACGATAGTCGTCCCAGAGCGCAACTTCTCCCGCAGCGAAGTGGTCCAACTAGTAATGGGGGGCGTCGGGATCCTTCTCAGCGGGGCGGCGCTCTACATCGCGGCACGGAAATGAAGATAAATTGGAGCAAGGTCCCGCCGCAGATGCGGACCACAGGGGCCAAGAGGATTGCAACGACGGCGGGCGCCAGCGTTCTTCTCGCACTGCTATACGTGCTGCTCGCTCCCGATTGGTACCGGAGCACTTTGACGGTAGTACCGGCGACGCCTTCAAAGGGAGGCGGAGTTGGCGCGCAGCTCGCGGGTGTATTGGGTTCCGACCTGTTTGCCGACTTGGGAAACAATGCCGACGTCGAACGCATTGCAGCCGTGTTCGAGAGCAACTCGGTTACTGACGCAGTGATCCATAAGTTCGATCTGTTAAATCGGTACAAGCTAAGGTACATCGAGCATACGCGCAAGGAGCTCTGGTCGCACTGCTCAACGCGCATCGATCGCAAAGCGCGTATTGTTGCGTTGACCTGTGAGGACCGAGACCCAAAATTCGTGCAGGGGATGCTCGCATTCTTCGGCGAGCATGGCAATGAGGTGTTTCGCCGCGTCAGCACCACTTCCGCCACAGAGGAGGTACGCTTCCTCGAACAGCGAGTGGCTCAGATGCGCAAGGAGGCGGACGAGTCCGCCAGTCGTCTGCGGGAATTCGAGGAGCGCTACAAGGTGATCGATCTGGAATCGCAGAGCAAGGCCGTCGTTTCGGCAATGGCATCGCTGCGAAGCCAGGAGATTTCGAAGGAACTGCAGCTGTCGTATCTGAACAGCTTTTCGTCCCGCGATGAATCAACTGCTCTGCAACTTCGGCAGCAGCTCAGCGTGATGAACGCGAAGTTCAAGGCGCTTGAAGAGCCAGGTGGGCGCACTGCGGACGTCAACCAAGGAGCCGTCGGACAGAACGCGAACATCTTCCCGCCCGCGCTGTCGGTCCCGAAGCTACGCTTCGAGCTGGAGCAACTCTATCGTGATCGCAAGATACGCGAAGGGGACTTGCTCCTGCTCATGCAGCGCCTCGAGATGGCGAAGGTGAACGAAGCAAGGGACACGTCGGCTTTCCAGATCTTGGATGCCCCGGGTCTACCAACCTACAAGAGCCGCCCCAAGCGCGGCCTTGCGCTCGCGAGCGGTCTGGTCCTAGGGCTGCTCGTCGGGTTGGCGTGGGTCTTCGGGCCAACTTACCTACGCTGGGAGCTCAAGTGAGTTCCAAGCGCAGTGCTGTCGTCGAGATGCCTGAACGACAGGCTGAGTTGCCTTCGCATCCCGCCAGGAGTCAGATGGTGGCCCTCAGCTCGCCACCGTCCTCGGTACAGCAGTCAGGGCCGACGATATTACGCAGATTTCTCACAACATTAGTTTTCTCGTGGCTGGCGAACCCACTTGGAGTCGGGATTGCGCACGTTCTTGGTGTCAGTCAGGAGCCGACTCTAGTAATGGTACTGTTGGCCTCCAGTACTTGCACGCCCTACCAGATCTTTCTCAATGAATCAGTCGCGGTTCGGCGTGCGTCGGGTCGACACGGCGCAAGTGTCAGTCAGTTTATCGCATTGCTCACTGCTCAGTCGATCACTTGCATCGCGGCACTCGTCACCATGCCACATCATAGATCAGGGCTCGCCAGTGCGGTTGCCATAACCGCCGTGCTGGGCTGCACGGCAGTGCTGTCATACGCTGGCACAGCCAGATACTATGCACTGACGCTGGAGGGACGGATCTCCAGCCGCGAGGCAGCGTTTGTCGGGTTTTTACCTGGACTGACGTCCATCTGCCTCTATCTAGGCGCCAGCACCGTCATCAAGGCATCTACACTCGCCGCCGATGTTATCATCTATCTTGTGGCCGTTCTACCAACTGCCGCCGTGTTCTTCTACGTAAGCCGGATCTCTCCGGGATTCCATATCGAGCCACCTTCGAAGGGTGCCCGCACATTGTCGAGTAGCGTAGTCGTCGGCGTAGTCGCAAGCATCACTGTTTTGACGTTCGGCGGCGCCCGATTGCGAGATATAGTCGCCACATTTAGGAACGAGTACGCCGCGTTGATTCTGGTTGCCCTGAATTCGATGGCGTCATTGGTGACGACGCTGACGCGAGCGGCGTTCCTGCGTTCGAGCGCGTTGCGGCCGCTGCGTGCTATCGGCATTGTTTCCATCGTGGTCGGGCTCCTTGGTGTCGGTCTGATCCACACCGCCCAGGCGCTTGGCTGCGTTCTTCTACTGCTGTCCACGCAAGGGCTGATAATCGCAATGCTGGAATTCGCGCGCAGATCGAGATGAATGTAATGGCAACGATGCGGATGAAGATGGACGCCTCACTAGACGTTAGCATCTGCTCGTCGCGCGCGAGTCTGCGTGATGCGCTGCGCGTGAGGGAGCGTACCGTATACTCCTGCTTGAATGGATACACACTTCGGTCACTCCTGATCGACCATGCATACGACGACTTGCTCGCATCAGGAAGAATTGCGTTTGTGCTAGACGGCATGCTGGCGGCCGCTCACCTGCGACGCCTCGGAATCGGGTGCGAAAGGATTTGCGGGCGCGACCTTCTCGACGACGCACTGGCCCTCCACACCGGACCTGTCACAGTCATCGGAGGAACGGAGGAGCGCGCTTCTAGGCTGCTGTGGTCGCTACGAGGCTACACTGCCAGAGACGTCTCGCTTGTGACTCCGCCAATGTTCCGAACCATACCGCAAGTGCACGAATTCGCGCGCTCGGTTGGGCCCAGACTGCCACCGAAGTCGCTTACCGTCGTGTGCATACGATCGCCTCTTCAAGACATACTATCCGGGGCCCTATCTTCTCAATCACCCGCATCGATCTTCGTGAATGTCGGTGCAGTTCTCGACGACATTGCCAATGACAGAATACGAGAGGTTCGACTGTTCTCGCGGTTCGGTATCGAGTGGTTGTACAGGTTGGTCGTAAGCCCCAGGCGCACCTGGCCCAAGATCGCCGCAGTATTGCGAGACGGGATTCAGGTGACTGAGGCCGACTATCGTTGGCAAGAACTGTGAGCATACGATGGTCGGTGTAATGACCTTGCTGATAGTCGGCTTGGTATTCGGAAGGAAGCAGTTCGCATACCTCGAGGTCGCTCCCGGCCTTTACATCATCGAGGTGGTCACGGCAGCCCTCCTGTGCACAACGGTCGTTGGAGGCTTCGTCGCTGCGACTCCAGTTCGGCGCGCCTGGTCCAAGAACGTCATGTCTCACTTGCCACGACCTTTGCTGCTGTGCAGTGGAGTGTGCCTATTGTTGGCGGTGGGTAAGGCAGTGACACATTTCGCATCCGGAGGGCAGGCTGCTGGCCTTCAGGAACTGCCGATTCTCGTGTGTACCCGGCGATCTACCCCGTTCTGGTTCTGTGGATGTCTCAACGATCGCCCAGCGGAAGGAGAGCGGTCTTGTTGTCGCTCGAGTATGCAATACTGTTGTTTCCCGTCTATTTCTTGGTGATGCACGCAACTGGTGCGTTGGAGATGTTGTCTTTGCTGAACAGGCCACTGTGGCCTAACAACAACTTCGTGTTTAGCACCTGCTTGCTTGCAATCGTGTTCTGCCGCGGCGCTTATCCAACGTGGGTACTGTTGGTATCATCTTGTTGCGCTCTCATTGGCATCATGCTCGAGGCGGAGCGGGGAGCCTTCGTGTGCCTGGGTCTCGCCGCGCTCGTACTAGTCCGTCGAGGCGGGCACGCCGTGCAGTTGGGGGCTGTAGCTCTCGCCGGTCTGGTCATTGTGGCGGCGTTCGGTGAGCAGCTGTCGTATCGCTTCGAGGGCGGGCTGGACGACGCGGCTTCTTTCTTTAGCTCGATAGCTGGCGGTTCGGACGATCCTCGATATTCGAGTACTGAGCAACGTCGCGAAATGTGGAGCCAGGTCGTGGAAGATGTTGGTGCTGCTCCGGATACGCTGCTGATCGGCAAGCCGTTGTCGACGTCGATCGTTGCGGAGGCGTGGCGCAACCCTCACAATGGGTACGTGTCTGCTCTGGGTAGAGGTGGCGTGTTCGGCCTGCTGTTCTACCTGACCCTCCTCGTCGATGCGACATGGGCGCTATGGATGTCGCAACGCGACCTGGGGTATCCGTTATGTCACTTGCTCTATTTTTGTGGTTGTGTCGACGCTTTGACCCAGACGGTCTTTGATAGCCCGTACAGCCTGTTTCTCGTCATCTGTGCCGGCGCCTGCTCTGTTATCGTTAGAGCGCAACACCCGCAACCGGTTGCTGAGGGAGGAGTCTGAGATGCGAAAGTTCCTCTTCGAGCGACTGAGCGCGGATCATGCGGACCGGAGCATCTACTATCTTAATGCGTATGCGGTATCCGTGGATCGTGGCTCCGAGGCCGGCGTGGGCTTTTCGTGGTTCCGCGAGTTGGCCAGGCGCTACCACGTAGTCCTGTTCACGGAGGCTGAGTTCCGGGAATCATTGATGGCTTGGATCGAACGGTCTCCCGAGATCTCGTGCGCCGTGCATTTCTTTGACATTGGCCAAGTGGCGCGTGCTAGGTGCTGGAATCAAGGCGATTGGCGGTTCTATTGGAGTTATTGGCTCTACCAGATCGCGGTGTTTCGCCAGGCGCGGCGAGCCTTAAAAGTGCGCAAGCCGGCCGTCCTACATCAGCTCAACATGATCGGGTTTCGGGAGCCGGGCTATTTTTGGCTGCTCTCGCTGCTGTACGGCGTTCCGTTGGTGTGGGGGCCCGTCGGTGGGTACAACTTGCCAGCGCCCTCCTTCTTCGACAGCTACGGCGTCGTCGCTAGAGTCAAGCAGGCGGTAAAGAACGCATTGAATGTGTTGTCGCTGCTGCTTCCTAGCGTGATCGGCTCATTCGTAGTGTCGAAGGTCCTGCTACTCGCGATTCCTCCGCGCTGATGCGGGCCGGCACCCTGTTCCCGGAGACGTTTGTGAGCGAGGATATGGTCGCCCGTGCTGATGCTCAACGGCGCGAGACCAGACGCGAGGCATCTCCAGCGCCGACGCTTAAAGTGCGCGCGGCGATGGTCGGCAGATTAGTGCCGCGGAAGCTGGTCGATATTGCAATCGAAGCCGTGTCGAAATTGAGTCCCGACGAGCGTGCGCGGATTGAAGTGAACGTTATCGGTGACGGCCCAGTGAGGGGCGTTCTGGAGTCTCTGTGCGTTGGGCTAGGGGTTGCCGAGCAGTTTATCTTCCGAGGTCCGACGACACACGCTGAGGCGCTCGCCCGCATCGAAGCCTGCGACGTGCTCGTGCATTGCAGTGTAGACGAGGGCACATCCCATGCGGTTGTAGAGGCTCTTGGGCTGGGGAAACCTGTGGTGGCGTTCGATTGCAGCGGTCACTCGATCATCGCCAAGAGCGCCGGCATATCTCTGCTGCCGTATCCTCGGACCCGAGGAGCCGCCGTGCGAGGCGTGGCCAACGCGTTGCGAGAGTTGTTGCGTGGGGTAACGCATGGGTCCAGGACGGCGGATTCGTTGGGTGTTCCCGCCGAGTGGACTGGACCGATGCGGATACGAACGTTGTGTCAGATGTTGGCGTGTCATGAGAACGGTTGGGAGCGACGGAAGGCGGCATTGGATTGAAGGCCACGACAACACGGGGACTGAATGGCCGACGGACGATTCACGCACGAAACTGGCGCATAGTTTGAGGATGTTCAACATGAATACGGCAACGCCCCTCGCTCAACGCAGTTCCGTGGTCGAAGGATGCGACCTGCTGGTCAGTTCGGCGGACAAGTGTTTGGCGGAAGCTGAGATTACGATCGGACAGCTGAAGCGTCTGGGCGTGTCTTCCCTGTTTGATTGCCACCTGCTACTTGGAGAACGGAAGCCTGACATCGAAGGATTTCGGGTTCTGAATCGCCGGGTCCCGGGTACTTGGTCATCCGAGTTGAGGGATGGCTTGCTGCAACTGCACAAGCCCTACGTATTGCTGTGGTTGGACGACTTTACTCCTTTGGATGTAGCGCCATTGCCTTTGATCCAGCAGACGATCTCGCGTTTCATCCAGTGTGAGGGCAACTACCTGCGCTTGAACCCGACACCGGCGGGACATGGCGCCGAGCTATTCCCAGGCGTGCGCGAGATCTTGCCCGGAGAGATTTATCGCACATCGACCGTATACTCCGTTTGGCGCCGCGACCTTCTGTTGGCCCTGTTGAACGATGCGGAGACGGCGTGGCAGTTCGAGTTCGTAGGGTCGGTGCGAAGCGATTCACACCTGCGATTCTACGCGAGCACGCGGCGACTCGTCTCCTTCGTCAATTTGGTCATTAAGGGGCTCGTGGATCCGCGTGCCGAACTGACGCTGAAGGCCCGCGGTGTACGTGTTGAGGGTATCAAACGACCCCGCATGAACAGGACTCAGTTGGCCCGGCAGCGGCTCCTTGACACAAGGGCTCGCGTCCTGAGCCTGCTGCCTTGGCGAATAAGGCGAGCTCTTCGCAATGGGTTCTCCACCAATCCAAGGCCGAATGCCTAAGAAAGCGACATCCATCGGTCCCTACCTCAAGCCACGCGACGCCGGTCCCACCTTTCCCAAACGAATGGGTAATCGATAACTGAGACGTGGGTGCGCGACAGCCTCTCTTGGATGGCCTGTCGGCGGGACACAGCGTTCTCACCGCCATGAAACTGGATTCGGTACGTCGCTACTCGGTCGAGCAGATTGAGCTCTGCCATTCGTTCGAGAAGATCGTACTCGGCGCCTTCGATGTTCAGCTTCATGCAGCCGATCAGAGGGTGGGCCGTGAACACCTCCGCAACATCAATAACGTCGATCGACAGTGGTGGTCCTGCGCCGTGGAAGCTCGAGCCGTCGTCAGCAAGAGCGATCTCTCCCTTACCCGTTCTCGTGCCAATGGCTGCTGCACGAACGGTGACGAGAGTATTGTGCGTAAACCGCTCCGCGATCTTGTCTGCGAACGCAGGGACGGCTTCAAAGACGATAGAGGGTGCACCGTAGCGGACGAGCAGTTCTGCCGTCCAGTCGCCTCTGTATCCGCCCACGTCGAGGCATACGTCCTTTGCGGTGATCGGGAGGTCGCGCCACATCAGCTCCTCGCCGTTGTCGCGAAACCAGGCACCGATAGGCCCCTTGCGCATGGCGTGTACACGGTGCCGCCATACGTTAAGCGCTGTCTCGATTCCATACAACAGTCCCATAGCCATGAGTGTAGCGGTTCATCCGTGATCTTGTCCAACACGCTCGCGGCTGCGGTGTGATTAAGCTCGCCCACAGAACCGTGATCGACGAATCGTGCGGTTCCTCCTCGTTCAGCGATGGCGAGCAAGAAAGCCGTCCAACGTGTCAATAAGCCGGGTCATCGTTGCGTCCGTCATGAGTGGCGAGAGCCCAATGTAGAAACCGTGGCGGTGCACATCGTCGGCGCCCGGATACTGGTCGCGGGCCAGCTTCGGAAAAAGACGGGAGACCGGTTGCCGAGCGACATTCCCAGCCACGATAGGCCGTGTCTCTACGCCGTTCTCCTCGAGGTAACACGTGAGATCAGCGCGCGTGAATGGCGCCTCCGGTCTCACCATGCAGGGCAAGGCCATCCAGACTGGCTTGCCGGGAGGCGCGACTATAGGCCGCGAGAGGTACCGCGAGGCGTCCACAAACCCGAAGAACTTCATCGAGAGCCGCTCCCGCCTCTGTGTAAAGTAGTCGATCTTGTCAAGTTGGCGAAGGCCAAATCCCGCCTGCAGTTCAGTAGGACGGACATTAAATCCCCAGTCGACGAAAGCATATCTCGGGTCGACATCGGAATCCGCGAGGTCAAACTTTCCTGGGCTCACGTTCCGAACCCAGCCATGCGCACGGAGAACCCGGAGCCGATCAGCGAGTTCCTCCCGCGCAGGTGTGATCATCCCGCCCTCCATCGTAGTGATGTGGTGGGAGAAGAAGAAGGAGAAGGCCGCACCGAGACCGAAGTTGCCCACCTTCGTGCCGTTCCACTGGGATCCGAGGGCTTCGCAGCAGTCCTCGAGTACCAGCAATTCGTGTCGCTTGGCGATCGCCAAGATGCGATCCATGTCACAAGGATTGCCAAGGAGATGGACCAAGAACAATGCGCGTGTGTTGGGCCTGATCCGCTGCTCAAGGTCTCCCAAGGAGATATTCAGATTGGTAGGATCGACATCGACCAGCTCAACGTTTAGGCCCGCCATCATAGGTGACCAGATCTGGGTCGGCCAGGTCACCGCAGGGACGAGGATGCCATCGCCTGGCTTGAGGAGCGGTCGCGCAGGATCGACGAGCAAAAAGGAGAGAAGCAGGTCCGCTGACGAACCGCTGTTGACCATAACGGAATGTCCACTTCCCTGGTAGCGCGAGAACGCCTCTTCGAAGCGGAGCGTCTTCTCCCACATGGTGGTCCGGAAGCTGCACATCGAGTCCAGCGCCTCCAGGATCTCCTCGGTGCCGTACGTTGCCATGCTGAGCGGATACCAGTAGCGCTGCGGCTTGGCCTCGTTGATCCGGCTGTGCGATTCAAGCAGAAGCTCGATCACTCCAGCGATCTTCTCGACGGCGACGTTGTTCATCCGGTCCTTCCTTGGCGCTTCATGGCGCGGTACTCACGCACAGTCATTGCGATTCCTTCCCGAAGTGAGATCGCCGGCTGGAACCCGAGCGACGAAAGCCGACTCACGTCCAGGCACTTTCGAGGCATGCCATCCGGCTTCGACCGGTCCCAGCCGATGTTGCCAGCGTAACCCGCGGCTTCGGCGACGAGCATGGCGAGTTCGCGGATCGACACGTCCGTGCCGGTACCGACGTTGATGATCTCCGGGCTGTCGTACTGCTCGAAGAGGAGCAATAGCGCACGAGCGAGATCGGCGACGTGAATGAATTCCCGTCGAGCCGTCCCCGTACCCCACAGAGTCACCTCCGGTGTTCTGGCGTCGGTCGCATCCACGAACCGGCACACCATGGCGGGAACGACGTGCGCTCGTTCGAGCTCGAAGTGGTCACCTGTTCCATATACGTTGCAAGGCATCGGACAGATCGTTCGCAGCCCGAATTCCCTCCAGTAGGAAGCTGCCAGCTTCACACCAGCGATCTTGGCGAGCGCATAGCCCTCGTTGGTGGGTTCTAACGGTCCCGTGAGTAAGTATTGCTCCTTCATCGGCTGGGGACACTCCCGAGGGTAGATGCAGGAACTACCCAGGAAAACGTTCTTCCTCGCGCCATGGAACATGCACGCGTTGAACAGGTTCAGCTGGATTTGCAGGTTCTCGGAGAGAAAAGTAGCAGGGTGCAAAAGGTTCGCAGCGATACCGCCCACCATCGCTGCGCACATAAAGACTGACTCTGGCCTAGAGCGCTCGAAGTAGCGACAGACGGCAGAATAGTCCAACAGCGGAAGCTCGCTCCTGCTCGGGGTTAGTACGTTTCGAAAGCCGCACTGGCGCAGGTGCCGTGCCAACGCACCACCGACCATGCCGCTCGCTCCGGTTAGAGGATCGTTGAATCTCGATTCATGTGACCTACTTCGCTCTGCCCTCACCGGCGGCCCGGCTCGGAACCCCGATGTTTCTGAATCGCGGCCTCTTCGGCCGCGAGCCGCAGGTCGCTATCCACCATCATCTGTATCAGCTCGATGAACGTAACTGTCGGCTTCCAGCCCAGCATGGTTCGCGCTTTGGTTGAATCGCCGCGCAGGTGATCGACTTCGGCAGGGCGCAGGTAACGCGGGTCAGTTTTGACGAACTCGCGATAATCGAGACCGGCGTGGCCGAACGCGATCTCGCAGAGCTCGCGCACGCTGTGGCTCTCGCCCGTCGCGACCACGTAGTCCTCGGCAGTGGGTGCCTGCATTGCGATCCACATCGCCTCGACAAAGTCCTTCGCGAATCCCCAGTCGCGCCGGGCCTCGAGGTTGCCCAGGTACAGCTCATGCTGCAGCCCGAACTTGATGCGTCCGACCGCGCGGGTCACCTTGCGGCTGACGAACGTTTCGCCTCTGCGCGGCGACTCGTGGTTGAAGAGCACACCGTTCACGCCGCGCAAACCGTACGCCTCGCGGTAGTTCACCGTCGCCCAGAAAGCGAAGACCTTGGCGCAGGCGTACGGGCTGCGGGGATGGAACGGCGTCTGCTCGCTCTGTGGCGGGGGCGAGCTCCCGAACATTTCCGAGGAGCTTGCTTGGTAGAACCGGGTCTTCGTGAGGCCGCTCTCTCTCAAGGCTTCGAGGAGCCTGATGGTTCCGATCGCGGTGACTTCGGCCGTGTACTCGGGGACATCGAAACTCACGCGGACGTGGCTCTGCGCGCCCAGGTTGTAGATCTCGTCCGGCTGGATGACGCGCAAGAGTGTATTGAGGGAACTTGCGTCATTCAGGTCGCCGTAGTGGAGCTTGAGCCGTACGCCGGGCGTGTGCGGGTCTTGGTACAAATGATCGATCCGTGCGGTGTTGAAAGACGAGGACCGGCGGATGACGCCGTGGACCTCGTACCCCTTCTCGAGTAGCAGTTCGGCGAGGTAGCTGCCGTCCTGCCCAGTGATTCCGGTGATCAACGCCTTCTTCATTCAGTCTCCGTCAGATGATGCCTCATGCTCTGGTACCAGGCGATGGTCTCGGCAAGACCTTCCTTGAAACCGATCTTCGCTTCGAAACCAAAACGCTCCTTCGCGCGACGCGTATCCAGCTTGCGCCGTGGCTGGCCGTTTGGACGCGAGGTGTCCCAACGGATCTTGCCTTTGAAGCCGCAGAGCCGGGCGACCAGTTCGGTCAGGTCCTTGATAGTGATCTCGAATCCGGTGCCCAGATTCACCGGTTCCGAGGAATCGTAATGCTCAGCCGCGAGCAGTATACCCTCGGCGGCCTCGCGGGCGTGCAAGAACTCGCGTGACGGTGAGCCGTCGCCCCAAGCGACGATTTCACTCTCGTTGCGCTCGATCGCCTCCAAGCACTTCCGGATCAACGCCGGAATTACATGCGACGTCTCCAAATCGAAGTTGTCTCGCGGTCCATAGAGGTTCACGGGAAAGACGACCACCGAGTTGAAGCCGTACTGCTGGCGATAGGCCTGGCTCTGCACGAGGAGCATCTTCTTGGCGAGGCCGTACGGCGCGTTCGTCTCTTCAGGGTAGCCGTTCCAGAGGTCCTCCTCGCGGAACGGCACCGGCGCGAACTTGGGATACGCGCAGATCGTGCCGGTCGCGACGAGCTTCTTGAGACCGACGCGGCGGCCCACCTCGATGAGCTGAACGCCCATCATGAGGTTGTCGTAGAAGAAGCGGCCCGGGTTCTTCTGATTCGCCCCGATTCCGCCGACGCGGGCGGCGAGGTGGATGACGACCGTCGGCTTCGCGTCGCGGTAGAGACGCTCGACGGCGTCCATGGCCACGAGATCGTATTCGCGCGAGCGCGGCGTGATCATCGTCCGGCAGCCGCGCTCGCGCAGCTTGTCGATCAGGTAGCTGCCCAGGAATCCGGTGCCACCCGTGACGACGACACGCTCATTCGGCCAATCGATGGACAGGACTCTTCCCTCCGGCGTGAAATCTACGCCAGAAGTCCCTGGTGCACACAAACGAATTCACCGGGCGAGCTGAGCGGGCGGGTCGAGCGGCACGCCAGGACTTTGTCACTTCGACATGTAGGTGTGATCCGCCGGCGACCACGTGAGCGCCGCAAGAAGACCTCCATTCAGCCGCGTCGCGCCCGTGACGAAGTCGCTATTCCCGACGCGCTCCCCAAACGCGCCGACTCGCAACGAGACCCCCTTGGTCAAACCTAGTGCAGCTTCGAGCCCGGCGCGAAAGCGGTGTTCGGTGACGCCGGTGCTGAAACGCTCGACTGGACCGTCCTCGCTTCTGACGCCATACACGTCGCTGGACATGCGCACGAGTTCCGCCCAGGGCGTAACCGAAAACGCGCGCCCGTCTATTCGAACCGCTGCATAAAGGGACCATGCGTCCGGGCCTAAGGGGCTGCCGAGGGTCCGGTTGGCGTTCGTCATCCCCGTCGTGAAGGGGGAGTGCTCCTGCGAGTCCGAGCCGGTGCGGTGGAACTCGAGCAGCAGTCCGTGGTGTCCGGCTCCGTCGAGGTTGAGGACCTCCAGCCCGAGCAGGTGATCGGTCTGGAACTCGAGCGTGTTCAGGAACTGGTGGCGGGTGTCCTCGAACGCCAGCTCGTAATACGCGCGCGCCCCCCTGAGCGGGCCGAAAACGTACGAGATGTCGAACGAGAGCCGGTTGTTCGAGATGCCTGCGCCGTCCGGGCCGGTCTGGCGGACGAAGTGCTCGAGCACGAACTGGCCGAGGGTGAAGGAAGGCGCTCCGTCGCCTCCGAGCTGGAGAAACCTGGTCCCGCCCAGCTCGAGCTGATCGAACAGGACGAGCTGGGCCCGCGCACCAGTGAGCAGGGTTCCGTGGAAGCGCTGCGGGTCGCGGAGCCGGGCGATGAAATAGCGCAGGCTGAGCCGCAGGATCGAGCCCCGATCGCCGAGAAGGTCGAGCGGCCGGGCTGTGGAGATCCGGACGTGGTCGAGCGGGGCGGCGTGATCGCTGAGCATCAGGGCGGAGCGCACGGCGGGACCAAGCACCTGCACGTCCCTGCCGGCTTCCATCGCGACTGGGCCAAGCTCGAAGTTCACGTAGGCGCGGTCGAGATCCACGCCCGGTTCGTAAGCGTGATTTCCCGCGTCAACGCGGATGCGGGTGAATGCCGAGACCCAGCCGCCGTAACCGGCGGACGAATCCACCTCCACGCCGACCCCTGCGCCTGGTCCGCACGGGCGGCCCTCCTGGTGCTCGCAGGAGAGAGCGACGAAGCCGGCGATGTTGCGCGGGCGGATCTCGGTCGAGTAGGACCGCGGGTGCTCGTCGACGAGGCTGCCCCGCAGCGTCAGGAGCGTTGCCGGCCGGATCCAGGGGTCTGAAACGTCAGGGGGCAGAAACCTGGGATCGGGCGGCGCTCCCGCAGCCACCAGCAAGCGCTCGATCTCGGCCTCGGTCAGTGGACTCGACCCCCCGAGGTAAGCGGGAAGCTTTCCCTGCGCGCGGAGCTGCTCGAGCTGCAGGTAGACCGGATTCTCCAACGGAACATTGGGCGTAGCCTGCGCGGCGGTCGCCGAGGCAACCAGGAGCAGGCCGAGAAGCTGCGCGGTGGAACGACGAGCAGCGCAGGTCACGGTGTGCTGGGCTCGCCCGCGAGGAGCGCGCGGTCGTACCGCCGTACGAAGGGCCACCAGATCGCCAGCGCGATGGCCAGGTTGACCATCTGCAGCAGCACCGCGCGCACGTCACCGCCCGAGCTGAGGTAGGCCCCGATGGGCGCAGGCAGCGTCCAGACCACCTCGATGTACGGAGGGCGGACCAGCCCGAAGCGCATCGCGAGCCAGGTCAGAGTGACCATCACCGCCGGCGCCAGCACGAACGGCGGCGCCAGCTTCCCGTTCATCACCACCGGCGTCCCGAAGATCAGGGGCTCGTTGATGTTGAAGATCGCCGGCACCACGCCAGCCCGGCCCACCAGCCTGAGCTGCT
>WNFC01009860.1_pt1 | contig 13760 bp, 21 predicted proteins | sample 5400541 | NCBI WGS metagenome assembly WNFC01 (sample SAMN13153342, study PRJNA577476) | soil metagenome | isolation source: 120 cm saprolite under Douglas fir tree site 2 hole 2 replicate 1 | place: USA:California | collected 2015-04-18
CAAGCGCGATTGCGATTTCGCACTCTACCGCGAGCGCAACCTCATCGAGCGCTTCTTCAATAAAATTAAGCAATTTCGCGCCATTGCGACACGCTACGACAAACTCGCCGGAAATTTCCTCGCAGCGGTTCAACTGGTCTCGGCTATCATCCTTCTCAACTGAGGACAGGCCCTAGTCGTAATGCCGTGCGGAGCACGAATTTTTGCGTTTATTCGTTCTCCGAGCGCCCACACACCTCAAAAATCATGGTGCGCATTTACCGCGCAGAGTTTTCACACAGCCTGGGCCACAAGCGGCCATTCACGCCGCTGCCGCAACCTGGGCATCGCTGTCATTTCATCCACCCGCGCGCTTAAAATAGTCACTACACCCATTTCACGATGCGAATTTTTTGCACCGAAACACAGCACAAGGCATTGCGGTACAAGCAAAACGCTTCGCTAAGCGCCGTGTTTTTCCCGCTGCGAAATCGAGATCGGGACCACCCTCTCCCTTAAAAGCGTGTTTTTGTCTCCTGTTAGGACAATTCGGATCCACCAACATGCCTCGGTAGATTTCGCACTTGCGAGTCACGACGATGCTTCCCGGAACGGATTAGCGCCACGCTGCGTTGAGTGCCCGCAGACGGCGATCCGGTGCCGAAGGGTTTGAGGCTGAGGAGAAAGGCATTCGGGCCGCCGTAGCTCAAGAGACGTATATAGTCCGTCCGGACCAGCGCTATGAACGGCCGATCCGCAGCGATCTGGGAGCGGTTCCGAGGGGTAGCCCCGCTTATTTTCGCAGGTGCAGTTACGCTCCGCCAATCGGCCCTACGCCGGTCTTTGCCTTCCCTTACAACGGCCGATCCGTCACCGTAATGTTGTAGCGTAGATCGCGCTCTGCAGCTTGCCTGAGCTGGCGTTGATCCAGTGGATGCGGGTAATCACGCGGTCCTGGCCATTGCGGGCGGACTGATAGAAGATCCGATAGTTACTGACCGCGCGGGCCGAGCCCAGTCGCGGGGCCTCGATGATCTCGGGCGGGCGATAGAAGCCGCCGACCGACCGCCAACTGATGTGGCATCCTGTCGTTGGGTTTGTCTGGCCGGGCATTTGCGCACGCCGCACCGATGAATTCACCACCTCCCAGTTTTCGTCGAATTCGCCCCCGTCATAGATGTTTCGTATGCCGGAGTGCCGGCAATAAAAGTCCCTGGCCTGGGCAGCGTCGGCGAGCAGCATGCTGAGTACGCCCGCGACAGCGAGAGCGCTGGTGATGATGGGAGTGTTCGACATAACTTTTCCCCCTCCAATAACTAACTAACTCTGAGGTGGCGATTGCCACCCAATAAAATAGTACCGAAGTTTAATGGATCGCATCGGCTGTTTGGAGGATAAAATTCTGTTTTTTGAAATTTTATTTCGAGCGTCGCGTTCAACGGCGCGAAGGACGAATTTACATGTTCGAACTGGTCTTCAACCTCAAGACCGCGAATGCGCTCGGCCTCACGCTTCCACTCAATTTGCTCGCCCGCGCCGACGAGGTGATCGAATAAACAAACGCGGCACGGCAGCTTCGGGTCACGCAGAGACGACTCGGCATGGCTGGGCCGATGATAGCTTTCGCCACACCCGGATTCAGACAGCGCCGCCGATAATGCTGCGGACCTGTTACCATGCTGCCCATTGAGGATAGACTCTCCGAAAATCGCGCGGAGAGTCGCGCCCCCTCCGCGCCTGCTTCGCCATCCGGCCTGACAGGTGTATGCTCGGCCCGCATGTTACCCCTGTGGGAGATCAGAAATGAGCACAATGCGGATCATGGCGGCCGCTGCGTTGGCGGCGGTATTTGCGGTTTCCACCGCGTGGGCGCAACAGCCGACCCAGCGCGTTGCCGGCACCATCGATAAGGTCGAGGGCAAAACGCTGTACATCAAATCGGCCAGCGGCCCGGTCACCCTGACGCTCGCCGACAATGCGCTGATCGTCGCCCGGGTGAAGGCGACGGCCGCCGACATCAAGGCGGGCGACTATGTCGCAAGCGGCGGCGTTCCGCAGCCCGACGGCACTCAGAAGGCAGTGGAGCTGCGCATTTTTCCTGAGAGCATGCGCGGCAATGGCGACGGACACCGGCCGGGGTGGCCGGGCGCCCCGAATGGTACCATGACCAATGGCGCGGTCGGCCAGACCGTCAGCAGCGTGGACGGCCCAGTCCTCATCGTGAAATACAAGGACGGCGAGAAGAAGCTCATCGTCGGACCGAGCGTACCGGTTCAGCGTCTGGAGATCTCCGACAGGAGCGATCTCAAATCCGGCGCCGCCGTCGCGGCGGCCGCCGCTACCAAGCAGCCGGACGGCACCTTCACCGCCGTCCGCATCGATGTCGGCCGCGGCGGCGTCGTGCCCTGAGCGCCCGCTCAGTCCTTACGGCGAAAATTGCGGCCCGGAGACCAACGCAAGCATCGGCCGGGCCGCGGGATGTCCGCGGGGCGTTGCTCCCACATCGTTGTGTGAAGGCTGTGTTGTGCAAGAGTTGCCGGTCCGGTGCTTGAAAGTCGCCTGCCGACGCGACTTCGGCTCCGGGTCATCAACCGCCGAGCGGCCGGCCTCGCCGCGCGACCGCAGCACCTTCAGCACCGGACGCCGCGGCTCGTGGGTGCCGATAGCCGGCTAGACTGGTGACGCGCGGCGGGTTTACCTTGGTAAGCGGCCCTGCCGGGCGGCGACCGTGGCGCCTGCCATGGGCCAGACTCGGCCGCGCCGACCACCTCATCGGCGCGCGTACACGTGGCCGGTGCTCCTCAGTAAGCAGACCCATTTCAGTCCGGTCGGATCGGGGCAGGCTTGGGCCACGAACGGTCATGCCTTGATTTAGATGAGCCAGCTGGATGCGACCGCGGAATCGTGCCGGTTGGCGAAATATAAATTTGGCACCGGTAGGGCGCCGGTGCCGTTAACGTGATTGGGCCAGAAGCAATCGATCAGGCCGATTTGCGCCAAGGCACCAGCATCGACACACGGTCCTTATAGCGGCGGTATTCGTCGCCGAAGAGATCGACCAGATCGCGCTCTTCCAACAGGATGCCGACGACGATGTAAGCCGTGGTCACCGCCGCGAACAGCATGCGCCCGGCCGTCATTGTTGGCGCTGCCCAGAACGCGATGATGAAACCGAGATAAATCGGGTGCCGCACGAACTGGTAGTACAGCGGCGTGCGGAAGCGCGGCACCGGCATCGAGCGGCCGGCAAGATTGTTTGCCACTTGATGCAATCCGAACAGCTCGAAATGGTTGATCAAGAACGTGCTCGAAATGGTTGATCAAGAACGTGCTCGCAGGCCGGTTTTCCACTTGGTGAACCTCGAGGATAAGTTCCCAGCCAGCGGTGAGCCTCCCCCGGACGAACGCGGCTTGGCGCCGCGGAGTTTACATTACGCTCAGGAGCAGGCGAAGCTGATGCATCATGGCGAGAATATTCAAGGTCGGCGATCACGTGAGCTGGAATTCCGAAGCAGGCCGGGTCACAGGCCGGATAGTGCGGGTGCACACCAAAGATGTGACCTATAAGGGCTACGTCCATCACGCCAGCCCTGACGACCCGCAGTACGAGATCAAAAGCGACAAGACCGATCATGTCGCCCTGCATAGGGGTCGAGTATTAGGTCATCTTCGCCATTGACCGCCCGCCATCGCCGCCGCCTCAGCGTTCGATCGCATCAGCAGTCCTCGGCTTTGCCAGGGGCGTTTGAGCGTTTGAGTCAGATCGCTTTGGCGGTGGACTCTGTCACCGAAGCACCAATCCCGCCGCGCGCAGTGCAAGGCGGGCACGGTGGCGAGCCCGATCACCGTCGCAAAGCGATTTGAGGCGGCTTCCCACCGGCGTCCCCTTTGGCATGCGGCGCGCCATCCCAGTGCCCAACTGAGAACCCGTCATCGCCTTTTGGTTCTACGGACCTTCTTGGGCGCCCTCTTCATCGCCTGCTTTGCCGTCTGGGCGATGCTGAAGTGCTCGAGCTTTTTGCCACCCTTGAGTGCTGCGGCGAGCCAGCGCGGCTTCAGTCCGCGGCCGGCCCAGGTCTCGCTCGGATTTTCCGGATTGCGGTATTTCGGGGCAACCGGGCCGCGCGCGCCGAACCTGAGCCCTTTGGAACGTGATTCGGAAGTCGAAAGTCGCGAGAGCTTTGTGAGCTCGGCTTCCAGAGTCCGCCGTTCGTCCGCAACTTGGCTGCGTAGAGCGATGTCGACTTGGTCTCTGAGTTTCGTCAGCTTGTCGATAGACATTGATTTCAGGTTCATTTTAGACCTCCAGATCGAATCGCACTCGCCACAGAACGCTTTGTATTTACGAGATGTTTGTAAAGCAAGAATAAACACCGAAACGGCTTCTTGCACTGCGCGCATGTAGCATGAGGAAGTATTTAGTTATAACGAAAATGGCTGCAACGCAGTATGGCTCATCTACCGGTTGGCCGGGTGTCTGGCGCACCACTCGCGTCGCCAGTTGTTACGCTCCGCTACCCCTGGGTCTTGATAGTCTTCCCACGGGCCGGCCGGATGATAGGCGCACCATTCACGCCGTTGGTTGTTACATTTAATTGCTGCTTGCTCGTTATAATTTAACCATTCATTTACCCCGGGCACCGGCTCAGCGCACCACCATTCACGCCGCCAGCTGTCACGTTCCACTGTCGCAAGACCCGCGGGCGGGGTACTGGGCATTATTTGAATTAAATTGCCCTGATTATCGAAGCGGAGCACTGTGCCGGATGGTAGGGGCTGCGGCGCCTCATAGATGCTAAAGCAACAAGCAATATACAACATAAACAATGGCGTTGCTATCTTAACTATCAGCCGGTCTCCACCGTTGCGGTAGCGACGCCACGACACCCGGCGAGCAAACCAAATCAATGTACCAAACCACATGATCAAAAATAAAATCCCGTTCCAATCCTTTGATAGGAGCTGCGGCGCCTCGAACCAACCTATTATTTCTATAACTGTTATGAGAACTACTACGATAATTATAAATGCGCCAGCAGTCAGCCACGCGCCTGCGCCAGTGTCGGTTTTCGGTGGAGATGTTCGTTCGGGTGCCGCCCGGTGAGATTGTGGTTCGGGCTCGGGTGTACGTGGTGGCTCTTGAGTTGGACACTGTGCTTGTGGGGCTTGCGGTTCTCTAGCCGCGGCGTCGAGCTGTGCGTCATATTCGGCCCGCCGACGTGCATCCGACAAGACCTCATAAGCATCCTGGAGCTTGCGGAAACGCGCTGCCGCTATGTCCTTTAGGCCTGTGGTAGTGTCGGGGTGGTAGCGCTTCGCAAGGACGCGATATGCAGCCCGAATGATGTCCCTATCCGCCGACCGCGCGACGCCCAGCACTTCATAGTGGCTTCCCCAAGCCATTAGCCTCTCCCCGCAACTTCATTGCATCGTGGACGCAGCGGGCCAGCGCGCGAGGAAGCATTCCAGCGTTGCAACGTGTGCAAACTTAGCCCGCGTTATCTGCAAGTATGCGGTCGATTTCCTGCTCGATGCACTCGACTGTCGGTTCGTCGGCATGGATGTGCGGTGCCGGCATCGACCCTTCCCCTCAGCGCGGCGCGAAACCGGCCTCCGCCAGCGCACGCCGCAGCTTGTCGATGCTGCTCAGCATGGCGTCTCGCTCCTCGCCGCCGTCGTAACGGGACGACAGCCGCTCAGCGTCGTCATAGCCGAGGCGCTTCACGAGCTGAGCGAGCGCCGTTGCCTCGTCGGCGGGAAGCTCAACGGTCACTTTCGGCATGGGGCGCCCTCCCGTCTGCCGCTTCGAGGAGGGCTTCAAAGAAGCGTCGATAGCCGGCAAGCATCGCCTTCGATATTTCAAACGCCACAACGATGTGCGTTGGGCTTTCGGAAATGATCATAGGCGGTGCGGCCGGAAGCTCGCCGGGGTTCAGGTGATCGGGCATGGTCACTGCCATCCCACCAGGTCGACGAGGTGCGCAATGGCGCCGTTCGCGGTCGCCGCGGCCGTGCGTATCTCGTCGACCAGCTGGTTGATCACCTGGGTGGCGAGGCGCATGTCGTCGGCCATGGGGACGGGCGGCAAGGTTCTCGATGCCGTCGGCGTGATGCTCAAGACGCTTGGTGAGCGCCGCGAGGTCGATACGTTTCGTCAGCGGTGACGGTGTGTTCTGGTCAGTAGCCATGGTGAAGGTTCCTTCTTCGCTGTGGTCAGGGCTGCCTAGGTGTCGAAAGCACCTTGGCGGCCCGCTTGTTACGTAGACCACGTCAAACTATTTACGTCAATTATATCAATTACTTGTAACGCATAAGGTCGCCGTGTTTTCGTGATGCCCGCGCCTCGATCGGGAGCACAAATGGCGACCCTCTACACAGTTCAGACTCCCGCCGGCGTCCTTCACGCTGAACTGACGCTCGATGAGGCAGCCTCCCTGCTCGGCGTCGATCCGCTCGAACTGGAATGGGCGATCGAGGAGGACGGCGTCTGCTCCACCATCGACGACCGGGAAAGGACATCGTCGCGGTCGCGGCGGGCGACGAGTGGCGGCTGAAATGAACGGAGGCCTACTCGACCGATTAGTAAGCTTCGGGCGCTGGATTCGCGGTCGTTGCAGCCAATGCGGCGCCCGGGATTGGGCAGCCTCCTACGACGGCTACACCGTCCCCGAACCGGCGTGCCGAAGATGCGGATATCGGCCGGAAAGCGAGAGCAGCGGCGATCTTATATACCGCCTCATCGCGCTCGACATTATTGTCACCATATTGCTCGCGGCGGCGGTCGCGCTGTTCGCACACGTCGTGCACCATTAAGCGCACCTGCGGTGGTCGGAGATCTTCTTAGCGTGGGTCAGACCCACGGTTCCTTGCGGTGACCCTCTCCATACTCGTCCGCTGCGGACGATGGGGTTTCCGTGCGCTCGCGACGAGAGATAGCTATTCCTATAGCTGCCCGAGCAGCGAGCGCATCGGAGACGCCTTCCGGGAGCACGCGACAGTATGAGACGGCGCGCCGCCCTGACCTCAGAATGGATCGTGTGGCCTGCCATAGTGCAGCCTAATCCACTGCTTGTGCTTGTGCCCAAACTGATCGGTTAGGATCACAGTGCAGCCGCGAGGATTGTTGAGGGCTCGCGAAAAATGGAAGATGAAGCGCGTTTCTGCCGAGCGCTTCAATAATTTCTTCGACAATGGGAAGTCCTTGCACCGTTCCACACCAACGGACGTGGCATTCCGCACGAGCGATCAAGAGCGAGCGATCTTCCCTGCCATTCGTGACGATGCAGTCCAACACGATCTGAGTGACGATTGTGCCGTCAGGCTGCGTCGATTCGGAGTACATAGGATGTCGTACCGGGACAATGCTAACCGCCGGGTATCGGGGGCGGGATTGTCCCCATGACTTGACGGTCTCAGGAATCTCTCGCAGCCACTTGAGAGCTGTAAGTCCCCATTGCGATGCTATCGTCGGGTCTATCGACATGAGCCTGACCGAATCAGAAGCCGCACCCCCACATAGGCTCGGTATCAGAACCGTCAGGAAGTAGGGAAGGCTGCGCCTAACCGCGCCCCCAGCGTTCCAAGAATAGCAAGGCGATGTCCATGGAAGTCCAGATAATAAATGCGATGAGACCAAGACTTGCGGCATAGTGATCAATGATCCGCAAGCCAGTTGCGACGTAATCGATGGGCGGAAACAGCGCTGTCGAGACCCGCTTGACCAGATAGAGACACGCCAGAATAAAGATGAACGTGAGGGTGCTATAAAACATGTGCTCTGCGAGCGGCGCATAAGGGCCGAACGCAAGGCCGAATAGCTGATGATGGGTCAATGGCGCACCTCGCAGCAAAAATGCTTTTTTCGAGGTGCCGTAAGGATATCAGGCCGGGTTCTTAGATAATGTCAAGGGCCTCAGGAGTGGTCGAATCGAAATAGATTGTCTTTGTCACCCCGACGAAACATTACCTTAATATCCGTGTTGCAAGCGGGACACATTGATTTCATTTGGCTGCGGATAAGACCTCCGCGTCTCCGAAGACGAAGTCCTAGCCCGCGCCGACAACCTTCTCGTTGGGCGTGCAGCCTACGAGACCGCCGTCAGGCTCTATCCGAGGGACACGATTCAGTATCGCGACGGCGCGAGGATCATTGCCAGGAGCGAGCCGAAACCTTCATGAGCTTGGCACAGGCGTGTCATGGGAGTGGTGTTGAAGGGATTGCCATCAACCTCTTTGGCCCCGCCCTAAAACAAATGCCAGATAAATGTGGTACCGACGCCACAAGCCACGCCTATCGCCACCGCCACCAGGGCATCCCTAATCCATTGCCGTAGAGTTGGCTTCGGCGTCACTTTCTCCATCTCTTGATTAAACCGTGCCAAGCGTTCCTTTGACCGTTGGAATTCTTCGTCGCGATACCTCTTGCCTTTGTCGTCCATTGCCGCCTCCCTAGCGCCATTAGCCGACAACAAAAAGGCCCCACCAGAAATATGGCCCAAAGAAAGAAAGGCCCGCACTGCGCGGGCCAAGTCCAGGGTGGCCATCCCCGGGGAGGAACGGAGGGGAGGCACAAGGTTAGTGTGGGAAAGGGGGCGGGAGGTTCGATCTCGGTAGTGGACAAATCAGTGAATGGTCTCACCTAGGTCCGTTACCCGACCGTCGTCAGCCGCAAAAGGCGTTAGCGTTGGGCCGCTCACTGATGAGCCTTTAGGCCCCAACCGACCCTCTGAGGCACAACGTTGGGGCCATCTTTCTTGCTGCTCCTACAAAACAAAAAAGGCCCCACGATCGGGTGGGACCGCGATGAGCCGCCAGCGCAGGACTTTTCCACAGCGAGCCCAAGGCCACAAACATGTCTTGATCTTGGCATGAAAGTGGTGTCAAGATGACATTTTTGAACCAAAGGTCCCGGCCTTCCCCGCCACACACCCCATCCCCAAGGTCGGGGCCGCTTCATCTGTTCGTGAGGATAGCCCGACCGCGCAAGGAGCAGCCGGAGCTACCTGCTCGACGGCCAGGGGCTTGCCGGAGCGTAGCCGTCTCGCATGACGAGAAACGCCGATCGCGCTTGAATTATTCCCCTGGCGCCGTGTCGGCGGTAGCAAAAACAAATAAGGCTGCCCCAATGGGCAGCCTAGATGTCATCAAATGATCATTTTTCGTTTGTGCCGGAGAATGCTAGACTTGTCGCGCTCGCTCCAATGAGCACGGCCCTGGTCTCTTTCTCAGCCCCCCAGCCCCGAGAGATCAGGGCCACTTTGTTACAACGGATCGTGGCCGATCCGTGAGGGCAAAGACGCGCCGCTGACACGAATCTTGTCGAATTGTTGCAATCGGGTCACGCTGCGGCAAAGCTTGTTGGCAAAGATCGATCCCCGATTATTCGTTGCAATGAATTTTGCGCATTAGTCGAACCTTTGGCTCGCTGCCCGACACTAATGTAGCCCCCCGCTCCAGGCGTCGAATTCTCGAACGTATCAATTTTGTGGGCTGGCTGCGGGGGGCACCACCATTCGCGCCGTCGCTACGGGGCCTCGACTTTGGGGGCGCGGGTGATTGCGAGGAGCGATCGGGAGGGCTAGCCGGATGATGCTAGGCGTACTGTCTGCTTTTCATCTTGTCGTCGCTTCTCGCGACGTTCCTTCGCCAAACGCAGTTGTTCCGGCTTGGTGAAAATTCGCTCAAGCAGAGCGGTCACAAAGTCTAGCAAGTCAAAGGCGTCGGGCCTGCCAAGCGTGACCGCGTGTGCACCATCATTGCCGTCTTGGTGAACGCAACAGGACAACTCGCGTAGATCATTGGGAGAAGCCCATGATCAAACAGCCAGGGCAAGCGCAGCCCGAGATCGCGCCGAGCTTTCTTGTTCAAACCCTCCACATCTTCCTCGGGCAGCATCGACCTCGTTGCGAGATCAATAGCTAATCGAAACATCGTTCCGGCGGCATTCCAGTTGCCAACGACCACTGAAACCGCACCTTCGCGAAATGCCGTAGCAATGGGCTCGGGAACATGTTCTGGGGTAGGTGCAGCCCCCATGTCCTTTAGACATATGAAGCCTTCAATTTCGAAAAGATCATTCAGCGCTTCAGGGAAATCGCACGGCCGATTTTTGCGCCAAAAATCTGCGTCGTTGGGGTTGCGTTAGGACAACGAAAACACCGTCGAACGATGGCACCGTCGGCATACACAGAATGCTTCATACCAGCGCTGCCAGTCGTATTTCATTAGGGTGGGGAGGTCAGCACGCACGTCAAACGTCATATTGTTCGAACCACAGCGCGTGCGGATTCCGACGATTGCGGCCGGGGATTCCGATTGAACGCGGCCACGCGTTCCGATCGAAGGCGGCCACCTGTTCCGACGAAGGCGGCCGGGGTGTGGTTGCCGGCATGAGGAGTTGGGTCAGGTTTTCTTGGTGGCGTCAAGATTGGCGCGTTGGGCGGTGATTTTTCGCATGCTGTCTCCCTTGAGGGCGAGGCGGTGGGCGTTGTGGACGAGGCGATCGAGGACGGCGTCGGCGATGGTGGGATCGGCGATGACCTCGTGCCAGTGCTCGATTGGCACCTGGCTGGTGATGATGGTCGATCCGCGCTGGTGGCGATCGTCGACGACTTCGAGGAGATCGCGACGCTGCTCGCCGGTGAGCGGGGCGAGGCCCCAGTCGTCGAGGATGAGGAGATCGACTCTCGATAGCATCTTGAGGAGCCGCGCATAGAGGATAAGAACGGGGCGACGATGTCTGACCGGACGCTTGCCGTCGTTCGCAAGGTCATGAATTGGCGTGCCTCGCGGTCGGATGACTTCCGGTCGCCTATCGTGAGAGGTATGGCCCGGACCAAGCCGAAAGAACGCGAGCGCGACCGTATCTTGACCGATGAAGACCCGCGACTTGGCGACAGCGCAACCGCCGGCTTGACGACACCAACCACGCCGGGATAAGCCCTGCGCCTCCATTTCAACCCAAAGGGCGATTTCACCAATGACATTGATCGAAACGGCAATCGAAAAGAATCCGGCTCGCGCGATTGAAGTGTGTCATCGGATTTCAATGATACACGACTTCATCGACACGATAAGAAAAAACGCTATCGAGAAATACGTGCCGGTTTCCATGCCCGCCTCAGTTGGCTCTTTAGGCTTCGACGCTCCGATTTGGGTCGGTCTCGGAATAGTCGGACTTTGGGCTGCTCTTGACGCATTCGCGGAGCGAGCAAAGCTGAATAGGATCAAATGCGCTATCTGCGAAGGGAAGTGCATCCCGTCAACGTTCGCCGGCTATACCCAAGGTAATGAAGGACAGGCGCTCCAAGAATTGGAAGACCTACGTCATCTGTACGCCCACAATTATGCCGGTGATGCCGATCAAAAATATTTCGAACGTAAGCGACATGTGATTAAATTCGGCGTCGTTACCCCACTAACATGCGATGCGAGCTTCAACGGCCACAAGTATTGCTCGATCTGCCTCATCTTCGGATGTATGCGCAAAAAGTGGAAGGCTTGTTGAAGCGCATTTCCTAGCTGTCACATGGGGCACGGGCAAGCCGGGCGCTGCGCTTTTCAAGGCGAAGAGTTCAAGGCGAGAGTTGCGGGTAACGAACGCCCCGGCGTTGGGGAAGTTGGGGGGGGGTCGAGACACGCCGGAGCGCCCGCACGCGGCCCAACCATCGCTTTGGGCCGCACCACCAAAGGCGATGAATTTACAGCACCACAATTAGCCAGGACTTAGCGTGCTAAAACGCCTCGCCCGTAGCGAGCCGCGGCGTGTAGCAAGGGTTTCCAGGACTGTGCGAGGCTGTGGGGAGCTAGCCTTCGGCCCCCGGCGTGCGGGGCGCCGCGCTGTCCTTCGGCGGACTGGTCTTCAACCAGCTGCGCCAGTCTCTCATAGCCGGCGGCGATTGCGCATATCTTCTCCCGGATGTCCGCGTCATGTACGCGGTCAGCACGGGCAAAGATCTCTTCGGCGAGCGCCAGAAAGCGACTTGCTAGCAATCGAGAATTGTCCGTCATTGCGGAAGGCTCTAAAGGCGACATCAAGCCCGCTCCTTACCACACCAAAGATGGAAAGTAGGTCGGGCTCCCGACACAGAGGCGAGACTTGCGGGGATGAGGCATCCCGGTCCCAAAGGAATTGCCGACCAATGGGACCGGGATCCGCGCGCGAAGCGGGGGAGGGGGATGTTCGCGCGCACGCGTTAACGCCGCAACGGTGCATCGCGTTCCCAGCCATCGGCGAATAGGGTTAAGCACCCGACCCTCGGGGGACATGGGGAAAAAGCCGAGAGCCGGGGCCACGCACGGAGATACCAACGGGAAGCAACCCGTGCGCCACGTGATGCTAGCACGAAAAACGCCGCGCGCGCCGCCACTGAGCATGACGGAGTCGAGCGCGAACGAATGGTCTCCCCAGCGCTCTTCGTGGTTGGTGGGAGGGCGAAGAGCGCCGGGGAGTGACGCACGGCCGCGCAAGGGGAGGTAATGCGACCGCGCGCCGGGAACTTGGCTTGCCATGCCGGCACATTTTCGACCGTTGCGGGGAATTCTTGCCGCGGCTTCGTGGCGTGCGCCATCTCAGGGCCGCCCATGTCGATGTGCCCCGCCGCGCCCGGCGCACTGGGGGCGGCCGCCGCGGGAAGTGTGGCGCGGGTCCAACAAAAAGGTTTAGGTGCGCGAATCGATACCTTCAAAAAAGATCTGGATTAAGGTCCCTTGATTCTATGCAAATAGTCGGAGCAGGTTCCCTATCATAAATCGCGCTTGCAACTTCTTCGACTTCGCCACGGTTGGCAAGAAACCAGCAAATTTGATCTTGTCGCGTGGGTATACCACCCATTGCGTCGGTCAATGCCGCTTGGGTGATTAGGCACCTGACTGCGCGATCACCGTCTTTCATCCCAAAAGCTACCCCTTCTAGGTCGGCAGAGTATCCGTCGTTCAAGCGCGTCAAGGACATGCTGCTCTCTCTCCGTTCGAGGCTAACAGCCGATCAGTGTGACGGCGGGAGCGCAGCAAAGCCGAGCCCCCACCACGGGTCAACGAAGAAGCAAGCGTAAGGGCAAATTGGGGCCAAAGCTGGAGCCGGCGGCTACTCCGCTTCACCAGCGGGCTTCCTACGCGCCCTCCCGCGCCGCCGCTTCCCGCTCAAGCGCCCGGATATTCGCTGCACGCTCGCGCTCGATGTCCGCTTGGAAGCGCGCAGCGCCGGTCAGGATACGATCTGGTTCTGGAATGCAACGGCGTGTTGCGTCACGTGCAATTTAAATCCAGTCACCGCGATGCGAGCACGCGCGACGTGACTGTGCACGTGAACTTCGCGAAAAAGCCAAGTGGATGCGTGATATGGATCGTCTTCGACACCGACACTCTGAAGCTCGGCCCTTTCCTTTGGTTTGGTGGGTCACCTGGTCAGCCGTTGCCACCGCTCGGCGATCGGGTTGCTCGCCACGCCAAGGGAGACAGCACCGGGAGAAAGTCCCCGCGGCCCAATCTGCGCGTCGTTGGAAGGAACCAATTCAAGGAGTTGTCGAATATCGATAGGGTCGCCATCGAATTGTTCGGTGTGCCTCGATAGGCGATCGGCTTAAGATGCAGTTCCGGCAACACCGGCCTGATCTTCGGGCGGCGCATCGGAAAGGGGAGGACGATGGCTGCGATTGTCACGGTATATGCGCCACCATCGTCAGCCTTTGACCGACGGCGGTGAGCGACCAGCAGGTTTTACCTTGGAGCTTGGGCCGATCAGCGGCCGTGATATCCGGTACGGCCGTGCCCAGGTCGAAGTC
>WNFC01005624.1_pt1 | contig 13757 bp, 13 predicted proteins | sample 5400541 | NCBI WGS metagenome assembly WNFC01 (sample SAMN13153342, study PRJNA577476) | soil metagenome | isolation source: 120 cm saprolite under Douglas fir tree site 2 hole 2 replicate 1 | place: USA:California | collected 2015-04-18
TTCATGGTGCTGGTCCTGCATGCACTTAGTGAGCGCTTCTTTCTCAACGAGAAACACGCGTTTATCGAGAGCGCGAGCTTCGCGCTCCGCCCCGATGACTTCCATCGCGAGGTCGAGCGAATCCTGGGGGAACCAGGAAAAACGGCAGCTGCTGCTGGCGCGAAGTATCGCGGCGGTGCGCGCCGTGGCGAGCGATTTGCGCCGCTTCTGTGAGGAAACCTTTCCAACCGAGCACATCCGGCGAAGCATCGTCGCCGCACGGGAAACATTATCGCGGATTCCTTCGCGCGGCAGCCACACGCGGGAATGACAGAACCGCGATTCCAGGCCGACACCTGAGCGGCAGGCGAACCATCAGAACCCAACCGGGACACTCGCGCTGAAGGAAACGCTGCCCGCGTCGGCAGCGAATCACGCGGCGGCGATCTCTGTCCGCGCGGGCGGAGCCATGTATTCAGCTCCCACGGGGGTCTTCACAGTCGCGCGCACGATTCGATCGATTTCGCGCATCGCGTCGTTGCCCAATGTCCATCCCATCACTTGGCTCAGGGGCTCGAGCTGCGAAGGCCGTCGTGCACCCCATAGTGCGGCGCTCACTCCCGGCTGATCGAGTACCCATCGCAATGCCAGGTGAATTACCCGCTTGCCGTAATTTTCGCGGGCGAAGCGGTCGAGCTCAGCAACTGCCCGCAGGTATTGTCCATAAGGTGGCGGCTGAAATTTCGGATCAATTAGCCGCTGATCGTCGCCGCTGAAGGTGGTACCGAGCTTCATTCGGCCACTCAGTAAACCGCGGCAGAGCGGGCCGTAGGCCAGGACCGCGATGCCGTGCCAGAAACAGTAAGGAAGCACCTCTTCTTCGCTCGCGCGTTCAAACAGGTTGTACGGGGGCTGCACCGTATGAATCCTGGAGACCTGCCGGAACTCGCGCATCTGCAGCCGCGAGAAATTGCTGACCCCGATAGCGCGAATCTTGCCCTGTTTGACTAGCGAGAGCATCGCCTCGGCGCATTCCTCTATCGGGGTGAAGGGATCGGGCCAATGGACCTGGTAAATATCGATGTAGTCGGTGCCTAGCCGTTTCAACGACGCTTCGACCTCGGCAAAGATCCGTTCACGGCTCGCGTTGCGAAAGGGATGTCCGTTGCTCCAGTCGAGACCGGCCTTGGTCGCGATGACCACGCGGTTGCGGAGTCCGTTGGGGGCAAGTGCCTTGCCAACGATCTCCTCAGAACGGCCGAAACCATAGACCGGCGCCGTATCGATCAGATTGATCTCATGGTCGATGGCCGCATGGATCGCCGCTATCGAGTCCGCTTCGTCCGAGCCGCCCCACATCCATCCGCCGATCGCCCAAGTCCCCAGTCCGATCCGCGAAACCGTGAGCTCAGTCCCGGAAATCTTCGTGAATTCCATCGCAAATACTCCGTTTTGATATTCAAGTGCTATCGGCGCGGTTCATATGACGCTGGCGGGTGCAAGCGGTCGAGGGCACGTTCGACCTGAACCTCTCGCCGGTCATCGCGCAATGCGCTTGGCCGGCATCGCTGAGCGGCGAATCATCATTCTCGGCTTCTCGCCGGAAAGCCTTTTCTCCTCCCACCGAACCAGCCCTTTCCGAATAGCTTTCGGGTCGAGCTCCAACGCCTCGCACACCGCTTTGAAGGAGAACGTTCCTTTGTCTTCGTCTGAGAAAATCCACGACCGTACCTCTACAAACTCCTGACGTGTGGCTGGCTGACGCGCTCCGAATTTTGTCTGGAAGCATCTGACGGCATCGACCAGCATGGCAACCATCAGGCGCCGCAAGGGTTCGATCGTCGCTGCTCCTCTCCGAGCGCCGTAGAACTGCACCGGCAGGACCGCCTCCTCTGCCGAGAATCCGTCGTCCAACTGGTTGGTCTCGTTAACCATCGCGAACATATCGGCCATGATTCACCTGCTTTACGTAATCAGGCGCCGGCGCCCCTGGCGGCTGTGGGGGGAACACAGTCCGATGCCAGGGGGAACACCGGCGCAATACTCTGAGCTACTCCGATTCGGTCCAATCAGGCTGGCTGCGGATAAGCGCGTCGGCTTTGCGCAGATGCTGTAACGCCTCGCCGTACTTGCCATCCTGGAAGCTCTGACGTCCCTCCAAGTATTCTTGTTGATACTGTTCGACCTCCGTGAAGTTGGATCCAAGGCCGTCGTCAGCCGGCGAAAACATGATGTTGGCCCTGTCAACGTCAACCGTGACGACTGCCAACTCGGCTCGAGCTTTAACTCTTAGAGCGTTCTGGCCGGCATTGGCTGCGCGCGCGGAGAGCGGCGTCCCTCCCACGACAAGACTCGATAACAATGCCGCTGTCATTAATAGGCGAGATTTCATTTGCGGTTACTTGCCAAAGAGAATTTCCCCGTGGAGTTAGGGTCCTTGCTCCTCCCACTAGTGCAGGCGTGAAAAATCGCCTACCCATCCGGTGCCGCCCTTCTTCACACTGGAGACGTAATGGTTACTGGGTAGATTGCACAATCAGGAAGACCTCGATTGCATGTGGCGGTTGATTGCCTTGGCGGACAGAAAAACAGTATTCGACGCCGCCGGCCTGCTTCTTTCCATATTCAAAGCCGGCGGCAGCCGGCTTCAGTTGATGCGCGCGGTAGTCTCCAGCGCAGTGTTACATAGTTGGCTGACCAGCTTTGACTGGCTGTACGAGTTCGCCGTTATGGGCGGCCTCTCCAACGTTCATGGCGACCAGGTCGCCCACCTGTAGACCGTCGCCGGAGACCTCAACCGTGTAACCACTGTCATGGCCGAGGCTCACTGCGATCAGATTGAGGCGGCCGTCACGCACAATTGGCAGGTATACTTTGTCATTGCGGAAGATGAGGGCGTCGTCGGGCGCACTAATACTATTTGCTGTGACGTGAGCGGTCATCCGCAGGTCTGCGTACATTCCGGGATACAACGACCGATCTGCATTTGGCAGGTCAACTTCAACTAACATGGTGCGGGTGCTCTGATCGAGCGCTTCAGGATGGCGGGTTACGGTGCCGGAAAATTGTCGTCCGGGAAACTCACTTACGGTTATCGCCGCCGGATCGCCGTCCTTGATGAAGGGCGACAGACTTTGTGGCGCATAGGCATATACGCGGAGCGGTGCACTGGTCGCCAACGAGACAATCGGCGAATTGGTCGCCGACGGGCTAGTCGATTGCGGAATCAGCGTACCAGGATCGACGTAGCGCGCAGTGACGATGCCGTCAAAGGGCGCCCGTACCATTTCATAACTTTGCAACGCCAGTTCCTGCTGGTACGCATCCCTCGCCTGCAGCATCGTGGCATGCGAAGTATCGGCCGTCTGCTGCGGAATCACCTCCTGACGGACGAGTTCCTGATAGCGGCGGTCGGTAACTGCTTGTAGCCAATAGTAGGAGCGGGCATCGGCTACTTGCTTGTCAGTTTCGGGCGATTGTATCACCGCTATAATTTGTCCCGCCTTAACGCGGTCGCCCTTGTCGATGTTGATCGTCTTCATGTATCCCGGGATTTTGGCGTATACCGGCGTTTCGATATAACCATGCACGCTGGCCGGCAGGTCGATAGTTTGAGACGCAGAACCACCCGCGAGTTGAGTCACCAGCACATGCGGTCCTCGCACTACTGCCTGCTCCAGCTCTCCCGTCTGGTGCTGGATACGTTGCTGCCGGGCAAGTACAAGTCCTGCCGAAGCAATAAAGATAAAAATCACGGCAGCACTCCAGACAACGAGGGAGAACCTGCTAGGCTTGTCTCTCTCTCCTGCTCCCGCTCTCTGGGCGGATAGCGAGGTTGACTTCGTGTTATGGTTCTCATCAGGTTCCATCGTGAAGCTCCTTCCTCTTAGTTCCGCTTAAGCTCCCGGCGTACGGATAGCGTCGACGCGCGCGTCGCGCTGCCGCTTGGTGACGAGCGTGCGGCTAAAAATCGAATAAACCGCCGGTACCGTGAATAGTGTCATTAGCGTCGCCACCAGCAGTCCACCGATCACCGCCCGCCCCAGTGGCGCGTTCATTTCCGAGCCCGAACCGAGAGCGAGCGCCATCGGCAGCATGCCCAGAACCATCGCCAGCGCGGTCATGATGATGGGACGGAAGCGGATGGCGCCTGCTTCGATTGCCGCTTGGACGGGACCGCTCCCCTCCTCGCGCCGCTCGTTGGCAAAGGTGATGAGCAAATTGCCGTTGGCAACACCGACGCCGACCGCCATGATCGCACCCATCAGGGACTCGACGTTGAGGGTGGTGCCGGTCAGCACCAGCATCCAAAGTACGCCCGCCATCGCGCCTGGAACGGCCAGAATGATAATGAAGGGCTCGAGCCAGGACTGAAAATTCGCCACCATCAGCAGGTAGACCAGAACGATCGCCAGAATTAGTCCGGCGCCCATAGTCAGGAACGACTGCCGCATCGCCTGGCTTTGACCACGTATGGTAATCCTGGTGCCGGCCGGCAGTTGGCCGAGACTGTCGATCGCCGTCTGCACCGCGTTGGTGGTACTGCCGAGGTCGCGTCCTTCGACTCCGCAGTCGACATCGATGACGCGTTGCACCGTGTAATGTGAGACGACGGCAGGGTCCAGGCTGTGACGAATCGACGCGACGTTCCCCAGAAACTGCACCGCAGGACCTGATACCGCCGCGGTGGCGACGCCGTTGGTAAACGGCGTCGAGTCGGATTGTGCCAGGTTGTTGGTAGATTGTGCGGCCGAACTCGATTGCGCCGCCGAGCCGTTGGTAAGCGGCGTATTGGCGATCTGGTCGATTGACTCAGTGAGCTGAATCGGCGTCTGCGTGACGACGTTGTAATTGACCCCATTTTTCGGATCGAGCCAGTAGTTCGGTGAGATCAGCGTATTGCCGCTGAGCGATGAGAGCAGCGCCGAAGCGACCTGCTGCTCAGTGATGCCGAGTTCGAGCGCCTTGGCCCGATCGACATTGACCTTAAACGCCGGGTAATCGAGCGGTTCGGCGATTCGCAAGTCCGTGACGCCGGGAATTACCGACATTTTCGCGGCGAGACGTGCCGCGTAATCATAATCAGAACTGAGGTCGTTGCCGGAAATCTGCGCATCAATCGCTGCCGGAAGGCCGAAGTTCAACACCTCGTTAACGATGTCCGCCGCCATGAAATAACCCTCGACGTTCGGAAACCGGGTGCTCATCATTTCGCGGATGCGCTCCTGATAAATCGCGCTCGGATGATGGTTGGGCTTAAGCTGGATCATAATTTCGGCGTCTTGCGGACCGATATTGTCGGTCGGATAGAAGGCGATCGCGTAAGGCTGTGGCAAATCGAGAGCGTCGCTTATCTGCTCCAGCTCATCAGCGGGAATAATCTGCCGGATCGACCTCTCGATATTGTCGACCAGCAATGCAGTGCGCTCTATCCGGGTTCCGCTGGGAGCGCGCACATGAAGTTTCAAAAGACCGGCATCGACGGTTGGAAAGAAATCTTCGCCGACGGCCCACAGCAGAGGGGCCGTTGCCGCTATGAGCAGCGCAACGGCGGTCAGCGAGAGCCCACGGTGAGTGACGAAGGCTCCGAGTGCCGAGCTGTAACCGTGGCGCACCCCCTCAAAGCCTGCCTCGAAGCGCCTCAAAAAGCGGCCCGACAGGCCCTCGCTCGAATTCTCCTCGTGCTGTTCGGGGAGCAGGTACGAGGCCATCGTCGGGACCAGCGTGCGGGACAGCAGGTAAGAAGTGAGCATCGCGAACACCACCGCCAGCGCCAATGGCGTGAACAGGAAGCGCTCGACGCCAGTCATCAGCACTACAGGGAAAAACACGATGCAGATCGAAAGTGTGCCGACAAAGGTTGGTGTCGCGATCTGCGAGGCCCCGTCGAGAATGGCGACCAGCAGCGGTTTACGCATGGCGTGGTTGCGATGGATATTTTCGATTTCGACCGTGGCATCATCGACCAGCATGCCGACCGCGAGCGCGATTCCGCCGAGCGTCATCGTGTTGATCGTCTGGCCCGCCAGCTTCAGCCCGACGATCGCGGTCAAGATCGAAAGCGGGATTGAAGTGATCACGATCAACATGCTGCGCGGCGAGCCGGTGAACACCAGCACCATCAACGCGACCAACCCGGCGGCCATCGCTGACTCGCGCACTACCTCCCAGAGTGCGGCTCGCACGAAGACCGACTGGTCGAACGTCAGCTTTGCTTTCAGGCCTTTGGGCGCCACAGCCAGAATATCCGGGATGCGCGAACGCACCGCGTTGACCACCGACAGGGTGGAAGCGGCCGCATGCTTGATCACCAGCAGAAAAGTGGCGGGGCGCCCGTCGATACGGACGACATTTTCCTGCGGCTGATGCGTGTCGCTGACCGGCGCGACATCGCCGAGAAAGACCGGAATGCCGTTCACCACCTTGACCGGCAGGCGGTTGAATTCGCTTACTTTGGCCGGACTGTAATTGAGGTCGACGTCGTATTCGTAGTTGCCCATGCGGGCGGTTCCAGAAGGGATGACCACGTTGGTTGAGGCTAACGCATTGCCGATATCCACCGGCGATAAGCTGTTCGCGTACAGTTGCTTGGGATCCAGGTTCGCCACCACCGCACGCTGGACACCACCTATCGGCGCCGGCGACGAGAAGCCCGGAATCGTGAAGAGCTGCAGCCGAATAAAGTTCAGTCCGTAGTCAAACAACTGCTGCTGCGACAAGGTATCGCTATAGATATTCAATTGGGCGACGGGAACGTTTGCAGCATTATAGGAAATGATGTTCGGTGGGGTAGTGCCTTGAGGGGCCTGACGCAAGATGGTTTCCGAGACCGCGTTGATTTGCGCTATCGCCGAGCCGATGTCAGTCCCAGGCTGGAAGTACACCTTGATTAAGCCGATTCCAAGCATCGACTCGGACTCCATATGCTCGATCCCATCGACCGTAGTCGAATAGGCCCGCTCGCTGATGATCACCATCCGCCGCTCCATATCGACAGCGCTCAGGCCCGGATAGCTCCAGACCACCATGACCACCGGGATGTTGATGGCGGGAAAAATGTCGACGTTCATCAGCGCGAACGACAGACCGCCAAGCACCATCATCAGCAATGCCATCACCGCCACTGAAAGTGGGCGGCGTAGCGCCAATCGAACCAGCCACATCATGATTGATGCTCCCCGTTAACAGCCTTCATTAGGTCGGGCGTGAACAATCGCGGCACGAAAATGTGAAATTGCGAGTACTGGAATCGCCGCTTAGCACGACGCCGAGGATCTTGCCCCGCTCCCGCGATGGAGCGAGCTGAGAAGCAAATGGAAGGATCAAGTGGTGGACGATTGAAGCTGCTTCCACCAATAAGCTTGCGATGGCGAGCCGGGTGAAGTTGGGTGCGGCTGCCATCGCCGCGGCGGCCGCCGCCGCACAGACACAGGAGGCCATGATTTGTCGGCGGCGTCAAATATGTCACCCTGCGGCACAAAAAGCAGCATGCCCAACATCAGGTCAACAAAAGTAAACGTCGGGCTGTAACCGGCTGCTTGGCCCACCTCGAACGTCCTTCCTATCTGGGCCAGCAAAGGGTGATTATAGGTAAGGGGCCGCAACACTGCTTCCCGCTGGCGCGGGAATGACAAAGTGAGAACCCGCCGAGACCAGGACAAAATGATTGATCACCAGCTGCTCACATCCCGATCTCGGCGATTCCGCGATGCCTGGGCTGGCCCTTCGCCCCAAGGATTTTTGCACCGCAAATTAGCCTGGAACCGCAACGTGCCCTTCGCGATCTTGCTCAGCTCTTCAAAAACTCGAGCAGGTCGGCGTTGATCTGGTCCGCATTGGTCTTGGCCATACCATGCGGAAAGCCCCGATAAACCCTCAGCGTTGCCTGCTTTAGTATCTTCGCCGATATAAGACCCGCAGCGCCGATCGGCACGATCTGATCGTCGTCGCCATGCATCACCAGCACGGGTACGTCGATCTTTTTCAGGTCTTGAGTGAAGTCAGTCTCCGAGAACGCCTTGACGCAGTCGTAATGGGCCTTGATCCCTCCCGACATGCCTTGCAACCACCAGTGCTCACGAATGCCCTCAGAAATCTTCGCACCCGGCCGGTTGTACCCGTAAAACGGGAGTGTAAGGTCCTTGTAGAACTGCGACCGATCGCCGGCGACGCCGGCTCGGATGCCGTCGAAGACCGAAATGGGCAGGCCGCCGGGGTTCTTTTCCGTCTTCAGCATGAGCGGTGGCACGGCGCCTATTAACACTGCTTTGGCAACGCGCTTGGCGCCGTGGCGGCCGAGGTAGCGGGCGACCTCACCACCGCCGGTTGAATGACCAACCATGATGGCGTTCTTGAGGTCGAGCGCCTCGAAAAGCGCCGCCAGATCGTCCGAATAGGTGTCCATCTCATTACCGTCCCAGGTCTGGCTCGAACGTCCATGCCCGCGCCGGTCATGGGCGATGACGCGATAGCCATGCTGGCCAAAGAACAGCATCTGCGCGTCCCAGTCGTCCGCAGTCAGCGGCCAACCGTGAGAGAACACGATCGGCTGTCCAGCGCTCCAGTCCTTGTAGTAAATCTGTGCTCCGTCCTTCGTCGTGATAGTCGCCATGAGAGTTTCTCCTTTGCCGTTTTGTTGTGCGAATCAAAGTTCGTGAATGACTTCCGCCGAAAACCATGTGCGCCGCGGATTGTTCGCGTCTCAGCCTTTGAGCCGTTTGGCGATTTGGGCCACATGACGGCCCTGGAAGCGCGCGATTTCAAGCTCGTTCGCTGAGGGCTGCCGCGAGCCGTCGCTGCCGGCCAGCGTTGAGGCGCCATAGGGAGTGCCGCCGGTGATTTCCTTCATGTTAGTCAGACCCGCGGCAGTGTAGGGAACTCCTACGATGATCATTCCCTGATGAAGAAGCGTACTGTGAAAGCTCGTGATCGTGGTTTCCTGGCCGCCGTGCTGCGTCGCGGTGCTGGTGAAAACGCTGCCGACCTTTCCGACCAGGGCTCCCCGGGCCCAAAGGCCGCCGGTCTGGTCGAGAAAATTGCGCATCTGCGCCGCCATGTTGCCGAAACGCGTGGGTGTGCCGAAGATTATCGCGTCGGCATCAGGCAGCTGGTCGACGCTAGCCAGCGGGACGTGTGCAAACGCCTTACGGGCCGTTTTGGCTCCACTCTTTTCCAAAATCTCGTCGGGAACCAGTTCCGCCACCTGGAGCAGCATCACCTCGACGCCGGCGAGCTCGCGAGCACCAGCGGCGATCGCTTCGGCCATGCGGTAGACGTGCCCGTACATGCTGTAGAAGATCACCTGTAGTTTTGTCGCCATGTTGGCCTCCTTCCGTGAAAATCGTTTAACAACAATCTCCCCAGAAAAGCGGGAACAACTCCTACGCGGCAGCTACTGCTTTGCTTGGGCCGATGCCGAGCCGTCGGGCGCTTCCGCTTCCATATTCAGAGGCGGGAAAAACGACTTCACACTTTGTGAGGAGAATGAGCGAAGTCACCGGTGCGTTGAACCACCACCAATAAGATGCCGCTTCCTGATCTGCCGTCCATTCAATCTGGAAGCCGAATCGCGCTGGTTCAGGAAACAGGAATCGCGCAGCCGCTATTGATCAATTGCAGAATGGCGTCGCGAAAAGCATCGGGGCTGACCACCCGCTAGTTTCTGATCACGCCATCGTAGAAGTGCGCGCCGCAGCCGCAGCGCATCGATTTGTAAGACTTCGCATATGCTCTCGAATGAGAACGGGGCGTCATCAGGCAACCCGAACAACCACTCCTTAACCTCCGCGAACATACGCCGCGCGTGGGGCCGCTGTGTCCCAATTGTGGTTTGATAGCAACGGATCGCGTCGTTGAGCACAGCGGCCATCAGGCGCTCGATCGGCTCGCCGCACCTGTGCCGATCGGCGAAAAACTGTTCAGGTAAAACCGCCGCGCATTCAAATGAGTAATCGCCCACATTGAAGTCAAGCATTTCATTTCTCCTGCTTAGCGAGTGGTGAAGTGACTAATTGGCCGTCATGGTGTATGTAAAACCCAGGTGATAATGCGCAAGTGCATTGTCTCTGTGCGAGCGCAGAGATCTAACGATGCGGCAATATTGCTCTAGAATACTACATGATTAAGCTACGGTGAAATTGCGGCGCTCGAAAGTACTACAGGCAATTGCCAGCCGTCGAAATTAAGCTGCACAAAAGGCAGAGGGCGGTGCTCCATCTCGGGTGCAGAGGATTCGCTATTTGCTAACTCTTGCGCCGACAGAAAGAATTCCATCGGGTATCCGTGCGCTAACAGCTCAAGGGCCGGCCCCTCGTCGAGCCGAGGGTTGACTGTTAGGCCGGCATAGTCGGGTGAGACCTGAATGGTCGACCGCCGGCTCGTATTTTCCGCGTGATAATTCAAGAGACCGTGGATACCCGTGGTTGGCTCAAAAAGGCTCGATAGTACTAGCGGACCGGACTCGCCTTTTTCGGCGCGATTCAGGGGAGCCGCAGGGCCGTCTGGTCGCGATATCCGATTCGTCGCAGAAGGATTTGCTGCATCGTCTCCATCGAGCCGAAGCGGACGGTTAAGCGAAGTGTCGCCGCCGTCTCTCATACCGATCACCAGATGTGGAGCCTGGTTAGACCCCGGCCGTTCCCAAGTCGACCGCTTTGTCATTGTTGACGGAGCGGGAGCCGCTTCTTCAGCAAGAGTACCGGCAGACGTCCACCAGACATTCATACACGCGAGGATGATCGCCAGGATGCACCGGCAAAGCGAAGATCGACGGAGTAGCTCACCAGTAGACAACATTTCCGATTCCTCCAGAGCAGTAGGATTACGCTCTCCTGGAACAGATCACGGCAGGATCTGAGCTTGGTTCTGGGCTGTCTGAGCGCCATCGCCGTGATTGGTTCCCGGGACCGGCGCATGCTGGTCGATATCTCTGCCCTTAGCAAAGAATGATTCGCTCTCAAGTTCTCTGTCGCGCTGCCTGATGGCGTCATCGATGCTCTTCTTTCGGCGCTGGAGGTAGCCGTTTCGCACGGCGGCATAGAGGTCAAGGGAAGTGTCTTCGACGTCCTGATAGAGTTTCAGGTTGGCCGCACGCTCGTTGATGGTATTACCGGCTGCTCGTCCGAAATCCGCGACGAAGGGTGTGACGAACCAGGAGAGCGGGTCCAGTAGCGAGTCGGCTGCGTACCCGATTCCATCGCGGACCGTCAGCGGCGGCAACAATGGCACCACGAGGTAGGGTCCAGGCCCCGCGCCATACACGCCCAGGGTTTGTCCGGTGTCTGCATCGCTTTGCTTCAGGCCCACGCGCGAGGCTACATCGACAAAGCCTGCAACGCCGGCCGTCGTATTGAGCAGGAACCCCGCCACCTCGCCACCGGCTTCCTGGAACCTGACCTGCAATACCTCATTCACGAGCCGCTTAGGCATGGCCAGGTTACGAAATGCATTTGCCAAGCCCTGACGCGCTGGCTCCGGTATCTTCGCCCAAACAGTCGCGACGGGCTTCAGCGCGTAGCGATCGAGCACGTCGTAGTTGAACCAGAACGTCTTTTCGTTGAAACGCTCCCAGGGGTCGTAATCCATCCCTTCTGCCGCGTCTGCCGTCCGAGATTCCGCCTCCGCCTCGGTGGACGGAGCGGAGTCCGAGAGCTGTCGCTCTCGTTCACCGGGCCCTTCTCTTTGCACGCTACAGCCGAGAGAAGTGATGCTCGCGACCGTTACGATTACAACCGCAACCCACAAATCCGATTTACGGTGGGTATGTGACACTATGATCTCCTTGTCCGGGACCTGGCCGGAGCGATGAGGGAAGGCTCGTCACAAGGTACTAATACGGCATCACGAACCCACGCCGTCTCCATAGCGGAACAGGCGCAAGCCGATCACGAAAGACACGAGCCCGTATGCAAAAAGAATGAGAAGCTTGGGTGAGACCGCCGCCAAACCCTCGTCGCGAAGAATCACGTCCTGAATGGCGAACATCGACCAGGTCGTCACGGCGCCATTGGCGGCGGTTTGCATCCACTTTGGCAGGTCGTAAAGCGGCCAGAAGAGTCCGCCGAGTGCCGCGAGGACGAACACCACCGACAGACCAATTGGGATCGCTTGCTCTCGTGTGCGCACGAAGCCCGCGACGATGGCGGCAAAGCAAGTCATCGAGAACACGATGGCAGTCACCACCAGTGACAATGCCAAGGGCGAGTGGCCAAGCGTGAGGCCGTATACCAGGTGGCCAAACAGCAAGAGGACCAGTAGCTGTACGATACCAATAATGAGACGCGCCAGCAGTTTGCCGCCCAGCAGCGCCGCTGCTGACACCGGAGCGATCGCCAGCCGCCCGCTCGTGCCCCAAACTTCTTCCTCGCGCAGGTCGAGTGAGACGCTGAAGATGAGAGTGAGCAGGACAAACATCAGGCTGAAGCCGGGAATATTTTGTTCGAGCGAGGAAAACGAGGGCCGGTTTCCGGTAATGCTTTGCTCCCGCACCGCGAGTAGCTCCTGGCTGAAAGGATCTCCCAACGATGCGGTCTCGCGGTCAGCGAGCAGCATTATGACCTTGATCGCCTCTAACTCCCGCCACTGGGCGGGATCGGTCAGCAGTTCGATAGTTGAAGGCTTTTGCGTAAGGTAACGCTTGCTTAATTCCGGCGGTAGAATGAGAGCGGCGGGAGCGTCGTTCTCATCGGCTACCAAGTGCTTGGCAGTGGCCCGGGTTACTTCACGCACGTCCAGATGCTTGCGAAAGACCTTGATCAGCGCGGCGGCTACCGGTCCCTGATCTTCATTGACTATTGGAAAAAGGATGCCCTCGCTCCCATCGCCCGACTGGGTCGCGCTAGCGACAACCAGAATAACCACCATCGGAACGATGAGCAGTGAAGCCAGGGCGAAACGGTCACGGCTAATAAGGCGCAGGTCCTTGAGCATGATAGCAAATATCTTCATAAGCTAAGCGCCTCCGCCGTTACTGCCGTATTTTCTTTGCATCAGGTTGAGTACATCTTCGACCGACTCCCGGGATAGTAAGTGATCGAGCTGGCTGCCCAGGTTTGCGGTGAGACTTACGTCTTCGACCGTGATCCCGGTCACCAGCCAACGCTCGCCATCGGGTCGAAGCTGATAGACAACCTTAAAGTCATCCCGAGGTGTAACGATCTTGGTGTCGACGGTTGCCTCGCCGTCCAGGCGCGTCTGACCGACATAGACGAAGTTGGGCTTCTCGAAAAGCAGCAGTTCTTGAACATAGGTGCGCTGAAAGAGCTGGCGAAAGAGAACGAGAAACTCCTTCTGCTGTTGAAGCGTGAAGCTCGACCAATGCTTACCGAGCGCTGCCCGGCCCATCGCGTCGGTGTCAAGAAAGTTCCTGAAGAGGCTCGACAAAGCAGCCAGCTTGTCGTTGTGCGTTTGATCGCTACCAACGATAGCGCGCGCTTGCTCCAGCGTGGCGCGCGTGTATTCGAGCGGATCGGCGGCCCAGGCCGGACCGGCCAGGCAGACCCAAACAACCAGGGCGATGAGCTTGACGCGCATCAATCGCGAAGCTCCGTACCGGTCAGTCGCAAAAAGAGATGCTCGAGACTAAGAGGTGCAATTTTCAAATGCACGGGTTGCCTGGATCGGCTGATGATCTTCTGCAGCGGTTCGAGGAGACTAGTAGCGCTCCGGACAAACAGACGAACCATCCCGTCGGTGCGCTCGACGCGGGACACCTCGCCTGCAGCTTGGAGTGTGGCGAAGTCAGTTCCGGGCGGCAGGCCGCGCAATTCGATGATCTCCCG
>WNFC01005625.1_pt1 | contig 13757 bp, 7 predicted proteins | sample 5400541 | NCBI WGS metagenome assembly WNFC01 (sample SAMN13153342, study PRJNA577476) | soil metagenome | isolation source: 120 cm saprolite under Douglas fir tree site 2 hole 2 replicate 1 | place: USA:California | collected 2015-04-18
GCGGCTTGTCGCCGACGTCTACCATCCGGGCGCGGCCGGCTTGATCCAGATGCGACAGCTTCATGACCGTCGCGTCTCCTGCAGGTCCTCGGCCAATACGGCAGCCAGGAGCTGCGGGTTCACATTGCCCTGCGCGAGATCACGCGCGTCCAACACCAGGGCGATCGCCTCGACCAGCTTCTCCGTATCGACACCGCGCTTTGCCTCGCTGCGCAATCGGTTAGCCAGCGCATCGAGCATGTCTGTGAAGCCTCCGCGTGCTTGAAACGGCACCTGACCAAGCGCGAACAGCCACGGAGCTTCCAGAAACCGGTCTGCCTGATCGTCCGCCGGTTGCCCGGAACGGGACGGTGCTGTTGCAAAGAGCTTGCCAATGCACCCTTCAGCAGCCGTAACTCGTTGTGCCAGTTCGGCTTTATTGCCAATTCCGAGCGCTTGCTGCGCGAAAGCTGTCACGTCACTGTCGGCGATTCGTGCCACACGAACGAGCACAATACGCGACATAATCGTCGGCAGCAGGGCGTTGGGATCCGCGGCCGTGATAATGATCACCGAGTCCGCGGGCGGCTCCTCGAGCGCCTTCAATAGCGCGTTGGCCGCGACTTCCGTTCCCAGCTGCGGAATCAACCGTTCCGCATCGCCCACGATGAAGACTTTCCGCTTACCCATCGCCGGCGTCAGCGCCAGCCGCCTCAGCAGCAGACGGACCGAAGCGACCGGGTGACTCGCCAGTCCGGCCGGCGGTCCGTACAGCGGCTGCTCTCGACGGGCGGCCATCTCCTCGGCCAACGCGTCAGCGACGAGGTCGACCTGCTTGTCGGCGTCTCCTACGCCTGTCCCGCCTCGTTTACTCAGTTCGACGGGCACAAACCAATGCACGTCGGGGTGCTGCAGCGACAGCACGAGCCGGCACGGGCGGCATTGGCCGCACGGCTCCTGGCCCGGTGCCTCGCAATGGATCAGCTGGGCGAGCCACAGCGCGAGACGCTGCTTGCCGACGCCACGGGGTCCGGCAAGCAGGAGCGCTTGCGGCAGCTTTCCGGAGGCGTGGGCGCCCGCCAGTCTGGTCTTAACCCTTTCGTGCCCGATGAGGGGCGGTAAAGGCATGGCGGAATCTAGCTGGGGGGTCAGTGCGCCACGCCACTCTCTGTCGTAAACCATTGTGCAGCAAGCTAGTACAATTGTTGTTTCGGCCTTGCGCATGCTTAATTGGTTGGAACAAATGAGATTAAGCAATTAAGTGAGCGCACACTCGCTAGATAGTATCGATATTATCGATTTTTTTCGGGTTTTATTTGGGGTGGGAGAGCTTCTTTTGCAGGACCTCGACGCGTCGGGCTTCGCAGTTGAGCTCCGCTCGGTCGAGCTCGCGGATGGCCAGCTCCGCGTCCTCGGCGCGGGTCTTCCACCACGAGTACGCGCAGGAGCTGCGCGCCCACCGGTTATTGTGGGGGCTGGTTGAGCAGGAGCCAGTAGAGCCCGACGTCGGAGACGGCGCGGGCGAACGCCTCGAAATCCACAGGTTTGACGATGTAGCTGTTTGCGCCCAGGGCATAGGCCCGTTCGATATCCGGCTCCTCGCTGGACGACGTCAATATGACAATCGGAATCGATTTGGTGCGCCCCTGCTGCTTCAGGCGGCGCAGCACCTCGAGTCCGTCCACCTTGGGGAGCTTGAGGTCGAGCAGGACGACTTTGGGGACTGGACGGGCGCCGTCCGAAAAGAAGTCCATCGCTTCGGCGCCGTCACGGCACACGTGCACCTGGTTTGCCAGATTCCGCTGTTTGAGTGCCCGCAGCGTGAGCTCCGCATCGTTCGCGTTGTCCTCGACGACCAGGATTTCGACGCCATCTGGTTGCATCAGTGCTCCTCGCCTGGGAGTGTGAAATAGAACGTGGCGCCCTGATCCACTTTCCCTTCCGCCCATACCCGGCCGCCGTGCCGTTGCACGATGCGCTTGACGATCGCGAGGCCCACCCCTGTGCCGTCGAACTGCTCGGTGCTGTGCAGCCGCTGGAATACGCCGAACAGCTTGTCCGTGTAGCGCGGGTCAAATCCCGCACCGTTGTCCTTGACGTGGTACACGGTCTGCCCGCCGTCCGCACGGGCGCCGACTTCGATCCGCGCGCTGGCGCGGCCGCGCGTGAACTTCGCGGCGTTGTGCAGCAGGTTGCTCATCACCTGGCGCAGCAGTCCGCGGTCGCCGCGAGCTGGTGGCAGGGGATCGATCCGGATCTCCAGGGATCCGTTTCTGTCGGCCTCGCCGCGCTCGATTTCGTCCGCGACGATCTGGGCCAGCTCCTTCATGTCCACCGGACCCGTCGCGATCTCCGTACGGCCGAGGCGCGAGAAGGCGAGCAGATCGTCGATGAGCTGTCCCATGCGGCGGGTATTCTGATCGATCACCCCCAGCAGCCGTTGGGCCTCGGGCTCGAGCTGGGCGTTGTGGTCCTCGAGCAGGATCCGCGCGAAGCCGTGAATGGCGCGGAGCGGCGCCCGAAGATCGTGCGACACCGAATACGAGAAGGACTCCAGCTCCGCGTTGATCCCCTCCAGCGCCTGGGTGCGCTGCGCGACCTGCGCCTCGAGGTGGTGGTGCGAGCGCGACACTTGCTCGGCCATCGTGTTGAACGACCGGGCCAGCCGGCCCAGCTCGTCGTCGGCTCCTGCGGGCACGCGCTGTTCCAGATCGCCCGACGCGATCGCTTCTGCGGCGTGGGTGACGCCGACCAGCGGCGTCGTCATACGCCGGCTCCCCCACCACGCAGCCAGGGCGCCGACGAGAACGATGAGCGCGGCGATCGGCGTCATACTAAGTAGATAGCCACGCGCCGGGGCGACCACCACCCGGCTGGGAAGCTCGGCGACGACCATCCAGGGTGTTCCCAGGACCGCCTTTGCGATTCCGCGCTTCGTCTCACCGCGCTCGTAATTCATCGCTGTTGCGCTCGTGCGCACACGCGCCGGCGGCGTGGGAACGATCGTGGCGAAGTCGGTCCAGGGATCGCCGCCGCCATTGCCGAACAGCAGGGACACGTCGCCACCGGCCAGTCCGGTCAGCGTCCGGCGGGTGCGGTCGTTGAGTTGGAGCCGCGCGACCTGCTGTACGATTCCCCCGTCCTGCTCGGTGTGCCCGCTCGCCGCCGCGACACCGAAGTAGAGGAGCGTGTCCCGACGCAGGAGCGGACTGAAGCGCGCGGAGTCCGTTCCTGGTGAGACCAGGACGCTGTCGGCGAGCGTAAACCGTCCGGTGCGCAGCAGCAGCCGACCGCTGAAGTCCCGTAGCTCGAGGCTGGCATTGGTGACCGTGTCACTGGTGATGCGACTCAGCGCCTCGAGCGCCTGCGCACGCCCCCGCTGTCCCCCCGAGCGCAGAAACGCGACGATGGCGGAGTCCTTTGCCAGTGCCGTGATGCGAGCCCGCTGCTGGGACGTCTGGAGCAGGGCGGCGAGCACACTGTCGGCGAGCTGCAGGCGCTTGTCGGCGAGCGCGCGGGACGCCTGGCGCACTTCGCCATAGCCGATCGTGAGCTGCGCGATCGTCACCGCGAGCAGCAGCGTGGTGACGAACAGGGGTAGCTTGCGCTGGATCGACTGCTTCATCGCGCCTCCAAGACCTCGCGGACCTTGCGGGTGATCGCTTCGGTAGTGAAGGGCTTCGCGAGATAGGCGACGCCGTGCTCCAGGATCCCGTGTTTGCTGATGGCGCCGTCCGGATAGCCCGACATGAAGAGCACGCGCAGTCCCGGACGCATTGCCTGCAGCGCATCAGCGAGCTTGCGGCCGTTGGTGTCCGGCATGACCACGTCGGTCAGCAACAGATCGATCGCGCCGTTGTGCCGCTTCGCGAGGTCGAGGGCCGTGGCGCCGCGGTCGGCCTCCAGCACCACGTAGCCTTGCGCGGCGAGCGCGCGGTGCGCCAGGCGACGGAGCTGATCGTCATCCTCCACGACCAGGACGGTGCCGCCACCGGGCCGGCCGGTCTCGGCGACCGCGGGTTTGCCAGCCTGTTCGGGCGCCGCCTCGATCGCCGGCAGGTATACCTTGAACGTCGTCCCTTTGCCCACCTCGCTGTAGAGCCAGATGTTACCGCCGCTTTGCTTCACAATGCCGTACACGGTCGACAGTCCCAGGCCCGTTCCGCGCCCGGGCGGCTTGGTCGTGAAGAACGGCTCGAAGATGCGAGCCTGCGTGTCCTGGTCCATGCCGCAGCCGGTATCGCTGACGGCGAGCATAACATAGTCACCGGGGATCACCGAGACGTGCTGGGAGGCGTACGCCTGGTCCAGCGTCGCATTACCCGTTTCGATGGTCAGCGTGCCCCCTTCGGGCATCGCGTCGCGGGCGTTGATCGCCAGGTTCATGATCACCTGTTCGAGCTGATTCGGGTCGGCGCGCGCCGCGGCGAGGTCGGTCGCCAGCTCCGTTTTGAGCTCGATGTTTTCGGAGATCAGCGAGCGCAGCATTTTGTCGAGATTCAACACCACGTCGTTCACGTCGATGATGCGGGGCTCGAGCACCTGCTTGCGCGAGAACGCGAGCAGCTGGCGGGTGAGCGCGGCGGCGCGCCGCGCCGCCTTGCGAATCTCCTCGAGGTCCTCGAGCTGCCGGGCGTTTCCGTCGAACTCCGCCGTCAGCAGGTCCGTGTACCCGACGATCGCGGTGAGGATGTTGTTGAAGTCATGGGCGACGCCACCCGCGAGCTGACCGATCGCCTCCATCTTCTGGGACTGCATCAGCTGCTCTTCGAGGCGCTTGCGCTCCGTGATCTCGGTCGCCACGCCGAGCATGGTGGTGGCCTCTTGCCCCGGCATGCGCAGCGGCACCTTGATCGTTTGAAACCAGCGCGTCTCCTTGGTGGCGGGGTTGGTGACGCGCTCCTCGCCAATGAATTTGGGGCGGCCGGACGAGATCACTTGGCGGTCGTCGTGGAGAAAGTGTGCGACTTCCTCGGCGTTGGAGTTGAAGTCGGCGTCGGTCTTGCCGATGAGGGACTCGACCGTGGTGCTGTAGATGTCGGCGGTGGCCTGGTTGACGAGGATGAAGCGTCCGTCCCAATCCTTCACGAAAATCAGGCTGGGGTTCGCGTCGATGATCTGCCGCAGCAGCCGCTCGTGGCGGCGCAACGCCTCTCGCTGGCGCGCGCGCACGAGCGCCTCGAGCACCGCGGGGCCGAGACGCACGACACGATCTTTCAAGATGTAGTCGGAGGCGCCGCCCTTCAGATACGCGACCGCGGTTTCCTCGTCGAGCGACCCCGTCACGAGAATGAACGGCACATCGGGCAGCGTGCGCTGCGCCAGCTCCAGCGCCTTCCAGCCGCCGAACCCTGGAATGTTGTGATCGGACAAAATGACATGTGGTGCGGGACCGCTGAGCGCGGTGACGAAGTCGGACTCCCCGCGGACGTGTTGCACGACCGGTGGCGGACTGAGACGTCCGAGCTCACGACGGACCAACACGGCGTCGTTCTCGTCGTCCTCCAGCATGAGGACGCGAACTTGTTCCATGTCATAGTCTTGGTGATGCTGGGAATCGTGTCTGTCGGCAGTAGGGAACTTAGCGAGTAGGGCTTGCCCTACGACTGGTTTACGATGTCGCGCGCAGTGCCGCCGGACTGATGAGCCCGTGTTGCGTCGCGTAAAACGTCAACTCGGCATTGGAACGCATCCGCAACTTGTGGAGCAGCCGGGCTCGATACGTCGTCACCGTCTTGGGCGAGAGGCCGAGCTGCCGGCTGATCCCGGTGATGGGACGTCCCGCCGCGAGCAGGCGCAGCACTTCGAGCTCCCGGTCCGAGAGCTGCTCGTGCGGCGCGGGCGGAGGTCCGCCGAGGCCGTCGGCGACGGCCTGCGCCATCGCGGGGCTCAAGTACTTGTGACCGGTCATCACGCGCTCAAGCGCGCGCAGCAGCTCTTCGGGTGCTGATTCCTTGGTCAGATAACCGGAGGCGCCCATCTCGAGCATGCGCAACGCGAGCTGGTCTTCCGGGAACATCGTCAAAACGAGGACCGGGAGCTGTGGCCGCGCGGCGTGCAGCTCCTTCAGCACCTCGAGCCCGTGCCGGTCAGGCAAACCAAGGTCGAGCAGCACCACATCCCACCGCTCACTGAAGGCCAGCGCCACCGCTTCGGCGGCCGTGCCAGCCTCGCCGAACTGCACCCCATCCGGCAGTCCCTGCATGAGCTCGATCAGTCCACGGCGCACCAGCGCGTGATCGTCGACGACGAGAATACGAATCATCGGTCGGCTCGCTTGCGGCCGTGGGGCGCCCCCGGGGGGGGGGGGAACCAGGCAGCGACGCGTGTTCCCCCGCCCGCGCGCGGCGCGACTTCCAACACGCCACCGAGCACTGCGGCACGCTCGCGCATTCCTAAAATCCCCAGCGAGCGGGGGCCGGTCGTCCCCGCTTCCGTGATACCGCCGCCGTCGTCGTTGACTTCGAGGGTGACGCAGTCGCTCTTCACGCCGAGCTCGATGTTCACCCGCGTCGCTCCCGCATGGCGCGACACGTTCGTGAGCGCTTCCTGCACAATGCGAAACAGCGCAGTCGCGAGCTCGTCGCTGATAGCGCCGTTGATGGGCAGAATGGTCGCCTGGCAGCGGATCCCGGTACGGCGCGAAAAATCCTGCGCCAGCCATTCGACGGCAGCCGGCAACCCCAGCTGATCGAGAATTGCGGGTCGCAGCTCGGTGGCGATGCGGCGCACACTCTTTACCAGGTCATCGACCATCGACGCCGTTTCGGAGAGCCGGGTACTCAGCGCCGGGGCTTCTGTCGCTGCCGCGTCCTGCGCAGCCGCGAGCTGCAACTTCAGCGCTGTCAGCGCCTGGCCGAGGCTGTCGTGAATTTCACGCGCAATACGCGTCCGCTCGTCTTCGCGGATGTCTTGTTGCCGAGTGGCGAGGCTGCGCAATGCGGACCGGGAGGCCCGCAGCTGGTCCTCCGCCCGCTTGGCCTCCGTGACGTCGCGATAGGTGCCGAGCGTGCACGGCTGGCCGCCCAGCTCGATGCGGACGAGCGAGAGCAATCCTTTGCGCGGCTCGCGATCGCGGGGGCGAAGCTCGAGCTCGATATCGTTCACCACTCCTTGTTCACGGAGCTTGTCGATAATTGATGCCCGTCGCGGCGGATCGATGACGCCAAGTGTGACGGTCGTCTGGCCCAGGATCTCTTCGCGCGGACGATTCACGAGCTCCGCGAACGCTTCATTCGCATCGAGCACCATCCCGTCGTCCAGTCGCGTGATGAGCAGCGGCAGGGCATTGGCGTAGAATGCCTTGCAGAACCGCTCCTCCGATTCCACCAGCGCCCGCTCGGCAAGCCGGCGGCGGGAAATGTCTCGTGTGATGTCGAGCGCCGCCTGGATGGTGCCGGACGCGTCCCGCAGTGGGACTGCGTGGGTAGCGAGCCAACTCCGCTTGCCTTTGAGACCGATCACTTCGAACTCGAGCGTGCCCGATTCGCCCGCGATCACCCGGCGATGCAGATCCGCAAAGGCAGCGCGGTGTTCCGGAGCCACGACGTCGGTGACGGGGAGCCCGCGGACGGCGTCGATGCTCTCCGCTTCGATCATCGCCAGGCCGGCCGGGTTCATGTCGAGCAGTCGGCCCTGAGTATCCACCAGCTTTACGCAGTCGGGCTCGCTCTCGATGATCGTGCGAAGCCGCGCCTCGCTCTCGCGCAGCGCATCCTCGGCGCGGCGTCGATCGGTAACGTCGAACGCGACGCCGATCACACCGCTCACCTGCCCATTCGATTCACGCAGCGGCTCCACGCGCGCGCTAAAGATGCGTCCGCGGAAGCTGACTTCGTACGTCGTCGCCTCGCCACGCAGGGCGGCTTTGTGCGCGCCAAGGGCGAGGGCGGAATCGGCAGGATTTTCCACGCCGTCTCCGACGCGGAGTCCCTCGTCCGGTCCCGGTGGCGGTCCCAGGAGTGCCAACCCGCCGCCGTGCCGCGATGTCACGTTGAGGTGTTCATCGGCCGACCAGAGCAGCACGGGAAGCTGGTCCACGAGACGGGCGAGCTGCGCCTGATCCAAACCCCCTGGGCCGCTGAAGGTGGACTGCGCGATGTCCGTCATGCTCGATAGCCTATCGCGTTCATGCGTTGGCGTCCAGCACATCGCGCACCTTTCGCGCGAGTCCGTCGGGCGAAAATGGCTTCTGTAGGAAGGCGCTCCCGGATGGGAGCGTGCCGTGCTGTACGACTGCGTCCCCCGGATACCCCGACATGTACAGCACCCGAATCCCGGGCCGCTGCGCGGCCAGGCGATCAGCGAGGTCCCGTCCAGACAGCCCCGGCATCACGACGTCGGTCAGGAGCAGGTGGATCGTGCCGCCATGACGCTCCACGACCCGCAGCGCCGCGGCGGCGTCGGAAGCGGCCAGGACGACGTAGCCTTGCGCTTCGAGTGCGCGGCGGCTGAGTGTCAGCACGGCGGGTTCGTCCTCGACGACCAGGACCGTCTCACTGCCGCGGGCCGCCCCGGCTTTCTGTGGAGCGGCCGGGGTCGCGGCGGGCGTCGCGATCCGCGGCAGATAGATCTTGAAGCTCGAGCCGCGCCCCGGCTCCGAGTATACGGAGATGTAGCCGCCGCTCTGCTTCACGATCCCGTACACCGTGGCGAGCCCGAGCCCCGTTCCCTTGCCGACCTCTTTGGTTGTGAAGAACGGCTCGAAGAGGTGGGCGCGCACGGAAGCGTCCATGCCGGCGCCGGAATCGGTCACCGCGAGCATGGCATAGGGTCCCGGGACGGAGCCGAGGTGTGCCTGCGCAAAGGTCTCGTCCAGGTCCACGTTGGCGGTCTCGATGGTCAGTTTCCCGCCGTCGGGCATCGCGTCGCGCGCGTTCACCGCCAGGTTCACGATCACTTGCTCGATCTGATTGGGATCCGCCCGCACGTGCCCCAGATCGGACGCCAGGACGGCCACGAGCGCGATGTGCTCGCCGATGAGGCGGCGCAACATCTTGTCCATCTCGGCCACGACGACGTTGAGGTCGAGCACTTTCGGCTGCAGCATCTGCCGGCGGCTGTACGCCAGCAGCTGGCGGGTCAGCGATGCCGCCCGTTCGGAGGCTTTGCGGATCTCCTCGACGTCGCCGCGCTTGGCATCGCCGGGGGGCAGGTCGCGGAGCAGGAGCTGTGTGTTCCCCAGAATTGCCGTCAGGAGGTTATTGAAGTCGTGCGCGATTCCCCCGGCCAGCTGGCCGACGGCTTCCATCTTCTGCGACTGGCGGAACTGCTCTTCGAGGTGCCTTTGCTCGGTGACATCGCGCTGCGTGCCCCATACCCGCACCAGGTGCCCATGCTCGACGAAGCCGACCACGTTATTAAGGAAGACGCGGGGGCGGCCCTCCCGGTCGTGCTCGCGTGTTTCAGAGTCTGACACGCGATAGCCCGCGCGAATGAACGCGCGGATCTGCTCGCGGTTGGTGGGATCGGTCACGTTGTGCAGGTCGGCCAGGCGCGTCCCGATGAGCTCGCGCGCCTCGGTGTATCCGTACATGCGCGCCATCGCGTCGTTGCATTCCGCGATGCGTGCGCCCTCGTACAGCCGATCGATCTGCTCCTCGTCCGGCAGTTTGATCGGCACCGGAGGATCGATCTCCAGGCGCGATACGCCCTCGGAGCTTTGGGCGATGAATGAGCGGTACCGCTCTTCGGCGCGCTTTCGCTCCGAGACGTCCATGCCGATGGCCAGCCAGCCGCCCCCCGTGAGCGGTGCGTTCGCCCAGATCGTATCGAGGATCGCGCCACGTCTGGTACGAGTCTTGAAGTCCGTCCACTCACCCACGGGTTTCCCGATGGAGTCGCGCAGGCGCTGCCGTTCAGCGGGATCGGGATACAGCTCCGCGAAAATGTCGCGCTCGCGCGCTTCGACGATGTCGTACCCCAGGGTCCGCGTCCACTCGCGATTGCCCCACTCGATGCGACCCTGCTCGTTCAGGAACACGAGCATCACAGGGATGTTGTCCACGATCCGCCGCAGCAACTCGGTTTGCTCACGCCAGGCGTCCTCGACGCGCTTGCGCTCGATCGCCATCGCCATCTGCGAAGAAACGAACGTCAGGATGTCGCGCTCGCTCTCCCCGTAGCGCACGCCCTGGGAATACGTCTGCGTCACGACGACGCCGATGGTGCGGTCCTTGACCTTGAGCGGAACGCCGAGCCAGTCGATGGATGGGGCGCCGATCAACTCCGCTTCTCCGGCGTCAACGAGCTCCTGGTACACCTCGGGAGTCGCGAGCAGCGGCCGGCCGGTGCGCAGCACGTACTCGGTGAGTCCTTTGCGCAGCTTGCGCGGCGGGATGTCGCGCGCGGTGTCGTACTCGTCCACGAAGTAGGGAAACTCGAGGCGGTCATTCTCGGCATCGTAGAGCGACACGTAAAAATTCTGCGCCGGCATCAGCTCACCGACGATCTCGTGAATCGCGCGCAACAGCTCCTGCAGATTGTCGGCCGCGTTCGCCGTGTGCGAGATACGGTACACGGCCTCCTGGACGCATTCGGCACGCCGCCGCGCCGTGACGTCACGGAAGCTCCACACCCGGCCCACCGCGCGGCCGTCCAGCCGTAGCGGAATCGAGTAACGCTCGAAGACCCTGCCGTCCTTGAACGTGAGGATGTCGAAGCTGTCCGCGTCGGGTGCGGCGTAGAGCTCCCGGACCTTCGCCACGAATTGCAGCGGATCGGTGAGCTGCTCCTGCACGTGCTTGATCAGCCGCGCGTCATCCTTGGTGGCGATTAGCTCGAGCGGAATACGCCACAGCTCGCCGAAACGGCGATTCTGCGACACGACGCGGCCCTCGACATCCACGACCAGGATTCCGTCGGCCGTGGATTCAAGCGTGGACTGCAGGACGGAAACGGTGAGCGAGTCCTCGACCCTACGGGGTTTCTTCGCCCTTGGACCCGGTTTACCCTTTTTCGCGGTGCTGGAGCGGCGTGTTGCCATGGGCCCGAATCTACGGGTAGCGGTTCCGGTGACCAGCCTCACGGGCCGAGCCGCGAATCGCATCTAGCTTTCGATCCCTTTCCAAAGCACGGAGCAGGGGTGCGACCGAAGCGGTTCCGCTGGCTGGGCGTCGAGGAATCGAGCCGCGCCGAGCAGCAGCTGCGCGCGGCGGCTCGCCAGCAGGAAGCGGTTGCGCACCTAGGCCAGCAGGCGCTCGCCGGTGTGGCGCGGGCGGACCTGTTTGATACCGCCGCGAAACTCGTGGCTCGAGGTCTGGACGTCGAGTTCAGTGAGATCCTCGAGCTGAAGCCGGAGCACCGCAGCCTGCTGCTGCGGTCGGGCGAAGGCTGGCACGAGGGCTGTGTCGGCAAGACACTGGTGACCGCCGACGCCGGGGCGCTCGCCGGCTACGCCCTCAACGCCGCCGGCCCCATCGTCATCGCAGATCTCCCCGCCGAAATCCGCTTCAGCGCACCGCCCCATCTCGAGGAACACGCCATCGTCAGCGGCGTCTGCGTCGTCGTGCAGGGCCGCGAGCGCCCCTGGGGTGTGCTTGGCGCCTATAGCGCGCAGCTGCGGGAGTTCAGCGGACCCGACGTGCTGTTCGTGCAGGCGCTCGCCCACGTGCTCGCCACCGCACTCGAGCGCGGGCGAGTGGAAGAGGCCCTGCGCAAGAGCGAAGAGCACTTCCGCTCACTGACGGAAAACGCCTCCGACATCGTCACGATTCTTGGCGACGACGGCATCATCCGCTACGTGAGCCCGTCGGTGCAACGGTTGCTCGGCTATGGCACCAACGAGTTGCTGGGACGCAACGCATTCGAGTTCATCCATCCCGACGATCTCGCGCCGGTCATGGAAGCCCTGGCGGACGCGATTCAGCGGCCCGGTTCGCCGCAGACGGCGACATTCCGATTCAAGCACGCCGACGGCACGTGGCGAGTGCTGGAGTCGATCGGTCAGGCGAAACTCGACCAGCCGAACGCATACAGCGTGATCGTGAACTCCCGTGATGTCACCGAGCGCGTGCACCAGGAAGAGATCCTCCACACCAGCAAGCAGCGCCTCCGCACCGTCGTCGCGGGCTCACCCGTGATTCTGTTTTCTCTCGATCCGAAGGGCGTCTTCACGCTTGCCGAGGGAAAGGGGCTGCACTCGCTCGGCGTGCGGCCGGGGATGTTGATGGGCAGGTCGTTCTTCGAGCTGCTCGGCGACGTCCCGCAGGCGGTCGCCGACGTTCGCCGGGCGCTGGCCGGAGAGTCGGTGACGGCGCGGGTGGAGCTGTTTGGATTCGAGTTCGAGGCGCAGTACTCACCGGTGCGGGAGCGGGACGGTTCCATCTCCGGTGTGGTGGGCGTGGCGACCGACATCACCGAACGGCGCCGGGCGGAGCAGGCGCTGCGGCGCGCCGACGCCGCCAGCCGCACGCTGGTTCAACAAGCCCCATTCGGCATTTTCCGCGCGACACCGGAGGGCGCGTTCCTCTCGGTGAACCCCGCGCTCGTCGAAATGCTCGCGTATGAGACGGAGGCGGACCTGCTGAGCCGCCATCTCGACCGGGACGTGTTCAAGGAGCCTGCGGCGCGCGCGCGCTACCTGGCGCAGATGAACGACGCGGCGGGTGCCGTGGAAACACAGGCGGTGTGGCGGCGCAAAGACGGCGAGGCGATCACGGTGCGTCTGTACGGCCGCTCCGTCCGCTATGAGGATGGCCGTGTCGAGTGCCACGAAGTGTTCGCCGAGGATGTCAGTGAGCGACGCGGCCTGGAAGAACAGCTCCGTCAGGCACAGAAGATGGAAGCGATCGGCCAGCTCACCGGCGGTATCGCGCACGACTTCAACAACCTGCTGACGATTATCCTGGCCAACGCCGAGCTGCTGTCTCGCGGACCTGATGAAGCAAGCCTGCGCGACATCATCTCCGCGGCGGTCAGCGGCCGCTTGATGGTAAATCAGCTGCTGGGATTTGCCCGCCGCTCGACGCTGTCGCTCGAGCCGGTGCATCTGGGACACCTGCTGAACGATTTGGCCGCCGTATTGCGGCGCGTGTTGCCGGCGGATATCGAGCTGCTCGTCTTCGCGGACGAGGATCTGCCTGAGGTTGCGGCGGACGGTCATGCCATCGAGCAAATCCTGCTGAATCTCGTGAACAACGCCCGCGATGCGATGGCGGATGGTGGTGTGCTGCGGCTGGAAACGAGCTGCACCTGGATCAGCGACGCCCAGCGGGAGGTGCTCGGCCCCGGATCAGCCTCGGAGTACGTGTGCCTGGCGGTGGACGACACGGGCGCGGGAATGGACGAAGCGACGCGGCAACGCGCATTCGAGCCGTTCTTTACCACGAAGCCGGTCGGCAAGGGCACCGGCCTGGGCTTGGCGACAGTCTACGGTCTGGTGAAACAGCACGGCGGCTTCGTGCAGATCGACAGCGCGCCGGGAGCGGGCACGCGGCTGCGCATTTACTTCCCGGTTGCCGAAGAGATGACGCGGCGGCGTGCCTCCGGATCGCATGAACAGATGCCCCTGGCGACGGATGGCGGGCACGAGACGGTGCTGATCGTGGAAGATCAGGCGCAGCTGCGCCGCGCGACCGTCTACACGCTCGAGCATGCCGGTTACAGCGTCCTGGCGGCGGCTGACGGGATCGAGGCGCTCCACCTGCTGCGCCAGCATCCCGCGCCGATCCACCTGGTCTTCACCGACCTGGTGATGAGCCGGCTGGGCGGCCGCGGGCTATACCAGATTGACCGGCGGGAGGGGCGCCAGACGCCCTTCCTCTTTACAAGCGGCTACG